>ENA-ORCT01000410-ORCT01000410.1-marine-metagenome-genome-assembly--contig:-NODE-410-length-21023-cov-3.325647_pt1 | contig 21023 bp, 15 predicted proteins | sample MGYA00248632_ERZ508511 | MGnify/ENA primary metagenome ERZ508511 (study PRJEB26182, sample SAMN06268839) | marine metagenome | isolation source: Tt an P1-techrep anaerobic enrichment on pine from sediment...
TTTGCCAGCCAGTGCATTCATTACATAGTTCCGGTTAAAGCGGGTGTTACGTTCCACGCCATCGGCAGCGGTATATTTCGAGTCAAACAACGAACCGGTAATCAGGTAATAAACCCCGTTTTTCATAAAACGTTCAAAGGTGAAATCGACTCCCACATTTCTTCCCGACCCCTCATTGACAAGCGCTTCGTTGAAAAACATCTCCTGCTCGAAATTGAGGGTAGACACATAGCTTGATGGCGAAACAGGCACATTGGTCAAATACTGGTAGTAGGGTTCCACACTAAAACGCAGGTGGTCGTTAATCCTCCAGTTGTAGGCTAATACGTAGTGGTGCGACTGCATTAAATCCAGGTTTTTGTTCGGATTCTGTCCGTCCAGCTCCACAAAATACACCGGCAACTGCTCAATGCAACTGTGCAGGCCATAGGCGAGGGCTAGACTTTGATCGCGGTTTAGCTGATAATGAAGTCCCAGGCGAGGTTCAACGGAGTAATTGTCATTCAGCAGAAATAGTTGAGCATTTACACCTGCGTTCAGGGTCAGGTGCGGGTTTAGTTTGATTTTTGATTGACCATAAAATTGAAGCAAGCCGGTATTGTCGGAAGCTTCAGCAAGCGTTTCGGGTTGTGCACCCTCTTGCATCGACTGTTCCACTTTGATGCGATAGCCCAGACGGCTGTATTTCATTCCTGCACGCAAGCTGTTGCCCTGGCCAAAGTGATGATCCAGATCCGACTGCAAGGTATACCGCCAAACTTGGTTGTCAATATCCGACTGGGGATTCTCTGCAAGGTCATAAGCTATGCGCTCTTCTTCATGCGATATTCCGTTGCCCGTTGCCGACAGGGTGGTGTTTAGAAAGGTTTTCCTGCCCATTCGCAGTTGGTGCGACAGTCCGGTGGCAAACAGGTAAAGTTTGGTGTCCGAGTTATCCCGGTCCGAATCCATTTCCCATTCGGTGCTGTCTGCAGCGTCCATGGCCTGTCCGTCGATGGCGCCAATGCCCCACAGCGAGAAAGTACCTGCCTGTTTGGTTGGGAAACTGGTTTTGAAAGCCAGATCCTGATACTTGAGGATGCCGGTATCATCGGGCAATAACGGGGCGATTAAAGCCATGGTTGAGTTGCGGTAGTTCATGAGGTAGGTCGCCTTTTTTCCTTTTCTGAAAGGCCCTTCGGTTGAAAGATCTACTCCGATAATGCCTGCCTGTAGCGTGTATTGACGTTGGTCGGGATTGCCGGTTCGCAGTTTGATATCGAACACCCCGGAACTGGCATTGCCATATTCTGCAGGGAAAGCGCCGGTATAAAAATCGCTGTTGGCCATCATTTGGCTGCTGAGCGCTGTCAGCAATCCGCCACCAGCCACGGTCAGGTTGGCAAAATGGTTGGGGTTCGGCACCTCTACACCTTCGATTTGCCACAACAGGCCGTCAGGATTATTTCCCCGGACGGAAATTCCGTTGCTGCTGACAGATGGCGCGGCTACCCCGGCGAAAGAGGTTGCCAAACGTGCCGGATCGTCCATCCCGCCGGCATAGCGTTGGGTTTCTTCTACCGTAAACAGGCGGCTGCTAAGGGTGCTCATGGAGTTAAGAGGCTGGTCTTTTCTCACCGTCACCCGAACACCTTCGAGCTCGGTTGGTCTTGATTGTAGTTGAATTTCGAGCCGGACCGGCTTGCCGGAGATAAGGATCAGCTCATTGATCAGGTAAGGCGCGTAGCCAAGCATGGAAACCTGCAGGTCGTAGCGGCCCACCGGTACACTTGGCAAGGTAAAACTGCCGTCAGTATTGGAAGTTGTGCCAATGATCGGATTCGATCCCACGAGGATGACATTGGCAAATGGAAGCGGCTCGCGTGTGTCTTGGTCGTAAATGACTCCGGTAATTGACTGGGTTACTGTTTGCGATAGCAACGTGCCGCAGAAAAGAATGGTAAGCAGGAATGAGAAAAATAAAGTTTTCATGATCAATGGATTAATTGTTTATTGATGGGTTGGAGATGGTGTTAAAGAATAAGTCCCGGTTGGTAAGCACCAGAAACGCAGACAGAATAAGCAGCAACCCGGTCTGGATCACTTTGCTCATGGGGTGAGTGGCGAATAGTTCATTAAAAAATCCGGCTGTGATGTGAAATACGACAGTGAGCAGAATATTCCGGTTTGTTTTGTAATAGAGCCAGTTCATAATCAGAACAAAAGGGATCAGGCTCACCGCAAAGTTGATGGAATAGATCAGGCCGGATTCGACCAGGTTGCTGTGGTAATAGTCTTTTATTGATGACAAGGGAAAGTGCCAGAACGCCCAGAAAATGGCGAATAGCAAGGAGGCGTTGAACAGATTGAATCGTGAGCGTAAACAGTCTGTTCCATAAGAATGCCAGGCCAGCTCTTCAAGCAAAGGAGCAACAACCAGCAGCAACCAAACCGGGAAAATACCGGAACTAAAACTAAATGTATTCCGGAGCTGAAACTGATCGATACTGTATCCAAAAAGTAAAGAAATCGCCTGGGCCGCAAGGATACTCACCAGCATTAGGAAAACAGTGATGAGCAGGTAGTGCGGTTTGATTGTTATGAAATTGACAAACCTTCCCATAAAATCTTTTCTCAAAATCTCGTTTGGGAAGATGAACCAGCTGGCAATCAAGAGCGGAGCTGCTAACCCGGCTGCACCGAGCGCGCTGGTGGCCCATTTTAACTGTTGGGTGTAGGGAGTAAGATGACTTAAATAACCACTAATTAGCCAAAGGCACCAGGGAATAGCGGTAGCCAGGAGGTAAAAAGTGAGCGGTCGGTTATAAGCCTGAATAATTTCGGTGTTTTGCGCTTTCATTGCTAAAATTGTTTTGGTTAAACTTTTTAGCAAATGAAGCGCTAAATGAGAAGCCAGTCGCCCAAGCGTATAATTTCGGACTTTTTGAGCGTGCAAGCCTATATGATGATACGCTTAATGTGTTGATTGCTTGATGATTAATAAAAATGACGACCAGTGTTATTCTTCGAATTTATCGTTTACAGAGCCGGTTTTTTGGAGCTTATCTGTCCCATGTACTGCGATGGAGTCATACCTTTATGTTTTTTAAAGATGCTGTTGAAAGAAGATTTCGAGTTGAATCCGGAATCGAAAGCGTGGGCCAGCATACTAAATCGGTTGTTTTTAGCAGCTCGGGAAATGAATTCATCAACACGGTACTTATTCACAAAATCGTGAAAATTGACTTGTTCCTGCTGGTTGATGATCTGCGACAGTTGGTTGGTTGACATGTCGAGACTTCCGGCCAAACCACTCAGGGTGAGTTTCGGATCAAGAAATGGCTTTTTATCACGCATAAAGTAACGCAGTTTTCGTTGTCCTTCGGTCAAAGCCTCTTCATTTAAACCCGACTTTTTATATTTTTCGGCTGAAGGCGATGGTGTTGGTTTCACGTCATCAGCATTGTGGGTGAACATATCCTGGTGGCGAATGCCGAAATAGCCAATGTAGAAGATGAAAATGATAATCAGTGTATAGAAAATATAATCGGCATTAAACGAAAACTGCAGGTCAAACATCTCCCGCGCGACGACGATGATGGTGACTGTCAAAAAAATGATGCCAATCGCCCAGATGCAATAGCGCAGCCAATCGAGATTAATACCTTCTTCAAAGGAAAAATTATCATCAATCTGACGCTTGTGTTTCCAGGTAAGCCGGTAGGCTAGCAGCGAATAGCTCAATCCTGACAGCACAAAGCCAATCAGCAGGATCGAGGAAAATAAGCCAAAGTCGTCAATCTCGCCGCGGTCAACCATCCGTTTCTGTTCAACCGTATAGAAGAAAAAGAATTTTGACATATACAAATAAGCGGCGGCTACCGGCGCAAAATGCAAATAATCAATGCGTCGGATTTTGCGATCGTCACGCAGCGAGTAGAGGGTATATAAATAGAGCATCGGGCCATGCAGCAAAGGGAAAGGAGCCGTTACGCCAATCAGGTGTGGGTACTGCTCCCAAAATCCGAGGTGATACAGGTAGTACCCTAATAAATGAATGCCCATAATGGTCACCCAAACCGCCAGAATCCGATCGGTTAACGCTTTGTTCTTCTTGGTCAGCAGCAGAAAAGCAATGAAGAACGACATGAAAATACCTGAAGTGAAAATTGCATCCATAGGATTTGCTTTCGTGTCGTAAAAATATCCAATTCCAGCAAAATTCGCTTAGTATCTTCGACTTATTCTGCGAAATGAGATTGAAAATGCCTCAGGAGTTGTCACCCATAATGCGCATTGGGCTTATTTGAAGCAGAACAAGAGCAAGCCGGCTTAAAACTGTCTACAAAATTTCCCTGATTTCCTTTAGCAATGCGCTGGTCTTTCGTGGGCTAAGGGCGAGCGGGGCCAGCACCTCCGGTTTGTCCAGTAGCTGCCTACAGGTAACGATGTGCTGTTCCATCAGTTTTTGCTTTTGGCTTTTCGTGAGGTTTTTCAGTACGGTGATTGGATAAATTTTCTCGCGATCAATCAGGTCTTTCAGCCCATTGCCCGCCGGATAATCCCAGCTTAAAAGCTTCAGTCCACTGCAGGTTCCGTAGGCAATGGCATCGGAGGTGAAACGGGTGTTGGTGACCACCCAGCCAAAAAATGAAAAACCGGCATATTCCGGTGCTTCTTTTCGCTTGCGAATCAGGTCGTCGACCCGCGATCGAATATACAGCGGCACCTTTACATTTTGAATTCGCTCGGCTGTTTGCCCATATTTGCACTCCACAAAGTGAAGCTCTTTATGCCGGGTGCCGACCACGTCCACTTCGTGGGTGACACAATGGCCATGTAGGGTTTGTCCAACTTCAACCGAATAGCCCATCCGTTGCATAATGTGGCCTACAAAATGCTCAAAGGGATAACCTGTTGGCCCCAATTCCATCATGCCTTTTTTGAGTTTATATCGGGACGCAACCTGGTTTTTATGCTTTCGCAAAAGGGTGAATGCCCTCGCATAAATTTGCTGGGTACTCACACCATCATAAATCCACGCCTGTATGTCGCTTGTAACTTGTTGAATGATGTCCTCTTCGGCGCCGGCGTTGCGCAGGGAGCGAGTGAGTTTTTCAACGGCAAATGGTTCTTGCTCGCCCGATGCCTTTTTGATCAAGATGTTTTGGGAGGCTTTGTTTTCCATGAGAGATTCTTTGTCTTTACCAAGTATTTGGTGTTTTTTGGATTTTCTAAAGATAAATGAAAAACTAACAGCATGGCCTTTCTGCTCCAAAATCATATGCTGGCTGATGGCGTTTTTGTCTTGTTGATGCAGGTATTTCGTGCTACATCCGATTCATCCGCGCTTTACTGAATTTGAGCTTTTGTGTTAAAAATTCAAGTGGTGATGTAAGCGCAAACTGTTTGTGAGATGCACCCGGCATACTATTCTTACAAAAATATGACCACCCTTGAGTTTGGTTGAGTGAACTACAAGGTGCCATTTATCAAGGCATAGGCGACAGCCAGCTTAAATCGATAGAGTGAGTAGCTGGCACCGCTAACGGCGTCAAGCTCATCGAGATTCTGTTTTTCCAGTAAAGCTTTTTCGTAAATGGGATAGGCAATGGCCGGCGTTGTGCCCGCAATACTCATTTTTTTGCAGTAAGCTTTGTCTCTCTCTTTTCCGTGGCCGCCCTCGTGAACTTCATCGTAGTCGAGCCGGACGATCTTGCCCAACTTTACCTCGAATTCCACCACATGTTTGTACTTGTAATCATCGGCTGGTGTCTCGCCCCGGTAAAGGCCATCCGGAAGATCGAGCGTTACGGCCGGCAGTCCGGTCTCATGGATCATCTTCTGGTAGCGTACTTTCACACTGTCAATGTGCGAGCGCTCAATCATCAGGTGAATCGTTGCCAGTTGGTCACTTACATTTTGTAGATTGTTTTCTTGAGCGTGCAGTGCCGAAATTTGGCAGCCAAGTAGCATCATCACGAGCAGTTTTTTCATCGTTGTTGGTTGATTTTTGGGTTGATTGATACTAAGACAAAGCAAATCAGAATTACCCTTAATCCGGCTTTTTTTCGACAAATAGAATCATCTGTCCTGCAAGCTTGGTTTTTGGTCGGCAAAACTGTGGCTATATTGAGTGAGATTCAGTTAATGTTCGCAGTTGAAAATTGTCCGGGAAGCTGGCTATCCGGAATTTTTTTCGATAAATTTTGCTTGTTTAGCGGGTTCATTTCTTTTTTATATTTTTGAGTCGCTTTAAAAAATCTATGCCATGCTGAATCGATTACAAGTGTTGCTACTTCTTTTTTTTGTCTCTCTCGGATCATTTTCTTTGGCCCAGCAAATTCCGCAATCATCGGCCGATCAAACCCGTTTGGTGGTGGTGGTCAATGTGGAGCAAATGCGAACCGACTACATCTCCCGGTATTGGAATCAGTTTCAGCAAGGTGGTTTTCGCCGGTTGATGCAGGATGGTGCGATTTGTGCCAATGCTTCCATGAATTTGCATATTCAAAAGACGGGCACCGGTGTGCCGACACTTTTTACTGGGGTGTATCCGGCCCGCCATGGAATTGTTAACGATTCGTGGTATGACCGCCTACGTCGAAAGGAAGTCAATGCCTTGCAGGACGATTATTATATGACTGTTGGAAGCGATTCGAAGGAGGGACAGGTTTCTGCGTCTAAATTGCTGAGTCCAACCGTTGGCGATGTTTTGAAACTCAATACAAAAAACAGGGCCCGGGTATTTTCGGTCGCTCTCAATGCGAACAGTGCCGTTTTTTCTGCGGGTCATGCCGCTGATGGCGCATACTGGATGGATGAACAGACTGGAAAGATGATCAGCAGCTCGTACTATGTGGATCAGTTTCCCGACTGGGTGCGCCAATTCAATGACAAGCGGTTCGCTGATTTTTATATCGATAACGACTGGACACCTTTGTTGCCTTTGACCAGTTATTACGAAAGTCTGGAAGACGACTATTTGCTGGAACCAGGTTACTACGATAAGTGGAATACCTTTCCGTACAACCTGGGCCGGTTGAAAAAGCAAGCCGGAAGCTATAAGATTATTAAGACCACGCCTTATGGCAATCAAATGGTGAAGGATTTTTCATTGGCTTTGATTGAAGCCGAGCAGTTGGGGATGGATAGTACCCCCGATTTTCTGGCGATCAATTTTTCATCTCTGGATTATGAGCAGGGATCATTTAGTCCCAATTCGATGGAAATGCAGGATTTATATCTTCGGTTGGACCGGAACCTGGAGCATTTGCTGAACTTTCTCGATCAGAGAATTGGCCGCGACCGCTATTTGCTGGTTCTAAGTTCGGCTTGTTCATCGACTTATCCGGTTAACTACCTGAAAGAAGAATTTAATATGCCCGTTGGTTTTGTAGCTCCCGAGAGTATGGTGGCTTTGTTGAAATCATTTCTCAATATCAGTTATGGGCAGGGAGATTGGGTCGAATTTGTCAGCGATCAGCAAATCTACCTGAATCGCGATTTGATTGAAAAAAGCAATTTGCAGCTGGCTGATGTTCAGGCAAAAGCAGCCACCTTTATCAACCAGTTTGAAGGGGTGAAACTTTCGTTGCCTGCCGTTGATTTTGAGCAAGGTGACTATGTAAAGAGCCAGCTTGCAGCGATTGCCAGTTCATTTAATTTCAAACGCTCGGGCGACATCCTGTTTGTGTTGGAGGAAGGTTGGCAGCCTGAATATAAATTTAAACGCACCATTTATAATGACAACCGCCGGATTCCAATGATTTGGCTTGGCAAGGGGGTACGTCAGGGAACTACTCTTCAAGCGGTTGACGCCATTGACTTGGCTCCAACGCTTCTGTATTTACTGGGGTATGGAACTCCGCCTCACTGTTCTGGTCGTATTTTGGAAGAGCTTGTGGTTGACTAATGAAATAAATTTCGGGTTGCAATCAATATCGCGTTGAGAAATAAAAACCAACGCTGAGGTTGATGGTATGCCGCCTCAGTTCGTACCAGCGATTGGGAGAATCGGGATCATATTCATCGCCCAGTTTTCGAAACCAGTCCCATTCCTTATTGACGAAGGTATGGTACCCGAGCTTAACGACCAGAAAGTTACTCCATTTTATACGATAACGGTAGCCAACTCCAGCTTCATAGATAAAACCTTTGTCTTGCTTCTTATTGTCAAGACGAATGCCATATCCACCTTCCAGAAAAGCAAATGGCGTATTGGAGCCTTCTCTCAAATAACCCTGCGCATTGACCAGCAGGGGCAGGGTGAACATGTTGGGATCTTCATAATTCAAAACGGCGATGGCCGCACCGGTTGAGAAATGGTAGTTTAAGAACCAGTTGGCCGAAGCTTTTAGCCCATACGATGAAGGGGAGTACAGATCGGTGTCCCGTATGTGGTCAGTTTTCATGTTTGAATGAAGTCCATAAAAACCTTCCACGCTATAGAAAAAACCTTGGTTTCTTACGATGCGTCCCTTCGCGTATGATAATTCGAGACTACACATGAAAAGTATTATGCTTAAGCTAAAAGTAAATAGTGTTTTCATTCAAGTGAATTTAACATGAAGTAATTGAAGTTGAAAGATATCAAAATAATAGGTAAAATGGAATACTGTCGGTTTTGAAATTGTTTTTTTTAAGTTTGTGTTTTTGATCAGCACAGGAGAAGAAAATGGCCAGGAAATTTAAGCCTTTGATTTTCGTCTTAGTCACAACAAGTCATTAGGCTGGAAATGGTTTAATGCAGCCTTTTTTGATTATGAAAACCGACAGGATCAATCCTGGGAAAGCAGCTCGTTTTTTGCTATCGGCCCAAGACTATTGGCATTTGATGATTTTATGAAAGGATAAGCTTGGTATACCTAATGGCAGCGGGAATGAGTAAAGAGAGGAAGCTTCGGGTTCCGTTTTTTAGGTCTGGTTGCTGGGTTTAATAGTGCTTGAGCTGGTTGAACATTTTTCGCTCATCGATGTCTAATTATCTAATTATCCATTTTTTGGTATGATTCAACAGAAAGAAATACGATTACCTGAATTTAAACGGGGTTTTCACCTGATTACGGATTTGATTACTCGCGAACTTCCGGATTTGCCGGAAAAGGGCTTGCTCCATATTTTAATCAAACATACTTCGGCCGGAATAACCATCAATGAAAATGCAGATCCATCGGTTCGCACAGATTTCAATTCGTTCATGAATGAGTTAATTCCCGAGAATCATCCGGTTTATACCCATACTTACGAAGGAGCGGATGATATGCCGGCTCATTTGAAATCGTCTGTTTTGGGGGCTGAACTCACCATTCCGATCACCAACCGCCGCTTAAATTTGGGGACCTGGCAGGGCATTTACCTTGGAGAATACCGCGACTATGGCGGACCGCGCAAATTGGTGCTTACCGTTTATAGCTAAAAACTTTTCGCTTGCTTATTGCAAGTGCGTTTTCAGAAAATCAGTCATTCGTTTATACAAATGCATGCGGGTATTTCCTCCGGTAATGTTATGATTTCGGTTGGTGTAAATCGCCATGTCGAATTGAATGTTGGCCTGAACCAATGCTTCGGCCATTTCCATGGAGTTTTGCAGGTGGACATTGTCGTCGGCCGAACCATGAATTAAAAGCAAGCGCCCGGTTATTCCCCCGGGATGAAGCAAGGGTGCGTTGTCATTGTATCCATCCGGATTCTCCCGTGGTGTGCGCATGAAGCGTTCGGTATAAACCGAGTCGTAAAATTTGTAGTGGGTAACCGGAGCCACCGCGATGCCCGCTTTGAAAATATCACCGCCTTTTTCCATGCAAAGCAGACTGGTGAGGCCGCCGTAGCTCCATCCCCAAATGGCAATATTGGAGGCATCTACATAGGGTAAGGTGGCAAGGTACTTTGCAGCTTCAATTTGGTCGTCCGACTCGTATTTTCCAAGTTGCATGTAAGTGACTTTCCGAAAATCCTCGCCTCGTGCTCCTGTTCCACGCGAATCAACACAAGCCACCAGAAAACCCTCCTGTGCCAGGTAGTTGTACCAATTGACGGACCATTTATCTTCCACTTCCTGCGAGTTGGGGCCGCTGTATTGGGTCATCATGACCGGATACTTTTTGTTTTCGTCGAAGTTGGCGGGCTTAATCATCCAGCCGTTAAGCTCAATACCTTCCGAAGTTTTAAATTTGAAAAAAGATTTTGGCTGGATGGCGTACCCGGCCACCTTGTTGATCAGTGTACTGTTATCTTCCAGTACGCGAACTAATTTTCCGCTGTTGTCATACAAGGTGAATGTTTTTGGCGTTGAAAGACTCGTGTATTCATTGATGAAATATTGAAATTCATTGCTAAACACCGCATTGTTGGTACCCTCAAGGGGGCTTAACATGCCTTGTTTTTTACCATCCAGGCTTGTGTAGTAAATTTCACGCTGCATAGGCGATTTTTTGGCAGCCTGGTAATAGAATATTTTTTTCTTGTTGTCGAAGCCGTAGAAATCAGTGACATCAAATTCTCCATCTGTCAGTTTTCTGACTTCAAAGCCTTGCCGGTCATAAAGATACAGGTGCGAATAGCCGCTGCGCTCACTGTTCACAACAAAATAATCGTTGTTTGGCAGGAAAATAAAGTCATCCAGAAAATCTTCTGCAATGTAGCGGTCGTTTTTTTCAGAGTAAAACAAGCGTGTATCACCCGTAAATGGGTTGGCAAACAATACGTCGATTTTATTTTGGCGCCGGTTTAGGCGCATCACCGCCAGGTCGTTGGCATCAGCTGTCCATTTTAGGCGCGGAATGTAGATGTCGGTTTCTTGACCCAGGTCAACCTCAACTTTAGTTTTTGATTTGATGTCATAAGAGAAAACGGAAACCACGGCGTTTTTTTCTCCCGCCTTCGGATATTTGAGGGTGTGCTGCCCCGGATAGGTTGCGTTTTCATTAAACGAAGCGTCACCGCCATGAAAGATTTTCATCGCGTATTCCTTGACTTCCGACTCGTCGAACCGGATGTAGGCCAAAAATTTGCTGTCGGGTGACCAGGCAAAGGCTTTGCTGAATCCAAATTCCTCTTCATAAACCCAATCAGGAACACCATTGATAATGCTGTTTTTCTCCCCATCATAAGTTACCTGGTTTTCGGTGCCAAAACGCAAGGTTTTGATGAATAGGTTATTGTCCCGAACAAAAGCAATGCGCTCGCCATCGGGCGAGAAGGTGGCTTCTTGTTGTTTCCCTTTTGCTGACAGTTCGGACAACTCTTCGGTTACCGAATTCCACACATAATAACTTGCCGTATAGGAATGCCGGTAGATTTTCTCTTTATTGGTGGTTAGGAGGATTTTTGTTTCATCCTGACTGAACGAATAGGCAGAGAAATGGCTGATGGCCGGTTTTTCGATTTTATCCAGATCAAAAACTGTTTCAACTTTTTTCCCATCTTTGTAGCTGAACTTGACGATCCGTTTCCCGTCTTCGAGGGTGGTGTAATAAAGCCCGTTGGCTGAAGAATGGATTTCTTCAACTTCTTGCTCCTGAAACGTATTACGTTGTTCAAAGTCGGCAATGGTTAATTTTTTTTGAGCAAGAGTTGGGTAACCAATTGAGAGAAAAAGGAATATATTAAATACGATTTTATACATGATTAAACTAATTTTAGCCGTCAAAGCTTTGTTTTTTTTTTGAAAAATGAAAGTTGAAAACAATAAAATTTGCACAATTAGTCCAAAGATTACACAAATATTACAACGAAAATATCAATTGATTTATTGGGATGGAGAAGGAAACTAATTTGGTGGCGGATTGAAAAGAATGATTTGTAATTTGATAAATTTTGAAAATGATGAAGAAACTATTTGTATTGATTTTTTTAATAGCTGTTGTTAAGACAAGCTCTGCACAATCTGATGTTATTGAATACCTTAAAGCGGGTACAGAAGATGCGGGTACGTTCATTCAGCCTTATTTGAACCCGTTTGCAGTTGGGTTGGGCGATGGATTAAATAACGGTTGGTACTACACGGCTGAGACGCATAAACAGCTGGGTTTCGATTTCTCCGTTAGTGTCAGTGCCGTAAAAGTGCCAAGTTCTGCGAAAACCTATGATTTGAGCCAGTTGAGCTTTCAAAATATTCGATTGGCCGACCCTTCCAACGCGATTGCTCCGACCATTGCCGGAGATGAAATGTCGGGGCCACAACTGTATCTTTTAAATCCAAACGACCGGAATGAAACGATCGGTTCATTTTATTCCCCACAAGGTCTCGAGTTGGATATTATTCCCGTTCCGGTGGCTCAATTGGGCATTGGTTTGCTGCCGTATACCGATGTGTTGGTTCGCTATGTTCCCAAGCTTAAGTTTAATGAGGATGGCAGTGACGAGGACGAAACCCAGGTTGGCTTGTTTGGACTGGGCGTAAAACACAGTTTTAAAGATTGGATTCCGGCCATTAAGCATTTACCTTTTGATGCGGCTGTTTTTGCTTCGTTTTCAAATATAACAGCCCAATCGGGAATTGACTTTACACCGGCTGATTACGGTGTCAGTGATCCTGACTATGTGCAAGACGACAACCAACAGTTGGACATTGAGACACGCACGATGAAGTTTGGAGTGATTGTTTCCAAGAAAGTTGCGTTCATTACCTTTTTTGGGGGAATTGGAAACAGCCAAAGCAAGTCTGAAGTGAATGTAACCGGAAGGTATCCAATTGTCAGCGACTATGTTGATGGAGAATTGGTGCTTGTGGATTTGGTTGATCCGGTTAAGTTGAAGTTCGATTCGTCAAATATTAGCTTGGATGCCGGTTTACGTTTGAAAATGGCTTTTTTCAACATCTTTGCGTCTATTAACAAGGCGGAGTACACTTCGTTAAATGCAGGGGTGTCGTTGAGCGTTCGATAAAAAGCAAATGAGCCAAAGAAGATCTAAAAATCGGGTATTTTAGTAATCATGTAGGTTTAAAGAAGCCGTTTTATTACATTTGACTTTCGTTTTAACCTAAATTACTAAATTATTAACGGCACACTTTTGTGCATTTCCAATTTAAATCATGAGAAGAAGTATTTTATCGGCCATGTTCATGGCAGTTTTAGTGTTGGGGGCGATTTCAGTCTCGGCTCAGAAAGTGAATAAATTAAGCAAAAAAGAGAAAAAGGAAGGTTGGGTTTTGTTGTTCAACGGGAAGAGTTTCGATGGTTGGCGACAATGCAATGGGGAGACGATGCCTTCAAACTGGACCATTGAAGATGACGCCATGAAGGTGCTTCTGGGAGAAGGAAAACAACCCGGTCATGGCGCCAATGGAGATATTCTTTTTGGAGAAAAAAAGTATAAGGATTTTGAGCTTTCGATCGACTGGAAAGCCAGTGATCAGGGAAATTCGGGAATTTTCTACTACGTGCGTGAGGTTCCTGGTAAGCCCATTTATTTTGCAGCTCCGGAAGTACAGGTGCTTGACAATGAAAATGCCTCGGATAACAAGATTGATACCCATCTGGCAGGATCGTTATACGATATGCTTGCGGCCGATCCAGCAACAGTTAATCCTGCCGGTTCCTGGAACACGGTGGTGATTAAGGTGAAAGACGGCAAAGTTACCCATAGTATGAATGGGAAAGAAGTCGTATCCTATACCCTATGGACTCCGGAGTGGGATGAGATGGTGCAGAACAGTAAGTTTAAAAACTTTCCTGGTTTCACAGAAGGGATCGCTCACGAAGGTTACATTGGCTTGCAGGATCATGGTTATCCCATTTGGTTTCGAAATATCAAAATCAAAGAATTGTAGCAGTGCAATAAGTTTTTTGTCTTCTGTAAATTGGCAAGAAGCACGTGAAAAAACACACTTTTAGTTGGGCGAGGTCCCTGCTGAAAGTGTGTTTTTTATTTATAGTTTGGTTTTGAAAATTATATTGATCTTGCTTTCATGTCAAATAATCTGGTGTTTTCTTATCAAACTGAATAAAAGTTCATTAAAAATCAACATATTTGTAATGAAGAGTCTTTGATAGATGAGAGCATTTGTTGTAAATATTTTATTGGTGCTTGGTTGTATTGCAACTTACGGACAAGAGGTGGTGGATAGTTTGAAGTTAAAACTGCCGGAATTGTCAGGAATTCAACGTACAGAGGTACTGGTGAAGCTGGCTTTAGATTATTCAAACAAGGATAGTGTTCAAAGTCTTTCTTATGCCAACGAAGCGATTGATTTGTCTAGCTCGTTGGGCGATTCCCTGTTGCTGGGACTAGCCATTTTCAATAAAGGAGAATGCTACTATTATTTTGATGAGTATGAGTTGGCTTTACAGAACTACGAACAGGCTCGTACAATTTTTGAACATTTAAACGATTCCGTCAATCTGGGTGACTCGCACAACGCTATTGGATTGGTGTACTATTTTACCGGGGAGTATAATTTGGCGGTTACACATCTTTATCGTTCGATGGCATACTTGAAGCAGGCGCAGCACGCAGAAAAGGTAGCGAATGTGTACTCCAATCTCGCTTTGGTCTTTTCGCGCATTGGCGAAGCCGAGAGAGCTGTGCAAAATTATCGTAGTGCATCCAGAATTAATGCTGAAATCCAGGATTCAAATAGCTTGGCAGTCAATTACAACGGTTTGGGTGTCTCGTTTTATAATCTGGAACAATACGATTCTTCAAAAGTCTACTATCGAAAAGCGCTACACTTGTTTAGGCAGCTCGGAATTCGTCAGCGAGAGGCGATTGTGCTAAATAATATTGCCAATATCTATGTCAATACCGGCGATAGCCTGCAGCAGGCGTTAAGTTCTTATGAGCAAGCTATTCAGGTATTTGAAGAGTTGGGCGATTTAAGAAGTAAGGCGTATACCCTTGAGGGGTTGGGAAGCGTACACCGCGAACTGAAAAACTATTCAAAAGCAATTGCTGAATTTGAGGAAAGTATAGTCCTGACTGATAAAAATGGGTATGGGTATTATTTACAACAGCTTAATTATTATGATCTTGCATTGACGTATGAGCGAATGGGGAGAATCGATGAAGCCTACCAAGCATTTAAATTATATAGTGCGTTTAAAGATAGTTTGTTGCAGGAGGAGCGACTGAATCAGGTTGCAGAATTGGAACAAAAATATCAGGCCCAGCAAAAGGAAGCGGAAATTGAACGCTTAAATGCCTCACGGCAGATCGACCAGTTAAAAATACAGCGGAATGAAGAGGTTCGAAATTTTGGTGTCATCGCTATCGCGTTTCTTGTGGTCACTATATTCCTGATTTCCGCAGCCTATTGGAACAAAAGAAGGCACAATGAGCTGTTGAGTCGCAAGAATGAAAGGATTGAGGAGCAACGACTGGAACTCGAAAAAATGAATGCTTCAAAGAATAAGTTCTTCTCGATCATTGCCCATGACTTGAAGAATCCGTTTCATACGGTCATGGGATATGCTTATTTGATCCACAAAGAATACGACCGATTTTCGGAGGAGGAGAAGAAGAAGTATGCAAGTGATATTTACGGGTCGGCCAATTCAATTTTCAAGTTGCTTCATAATTTGTTGGACTGGGCACGTTCGCAAACGGGGGCTTTGGTGTATACCCCACAGAAAATGAGTTTTTTGGAGATTTACAAGGGTATCGAAAACCTGATTAGTCCGGTTGCCGAACAAAAGAATATAAGTTTACACACGGAAATTCCACATGATCTTCAGATCTACGCTGATCCGAGAATGCTGGAAACAGTCATGCGTAATTTAATGAGCAATGCCATAAAGTTTACTCACGAGGGCGGAGAAGTGAAAGTTGAGGTGAAAAGTGATGGATATCAAGCGATTGTTTGCGTGGAAGATAATGGGGTAGGGATCTCGTCGTCGGATATAGATCGTTTGTTTCAGATTGATTCCAAGTTCAAAAGGAAGGGGACAGCCAACGAGGACGGTTCTGGCCTCGGGCTTTTGGTTTGCAGTGAGTTTGTCAGAAAAAATGGCGGCGACATTTGGGTTGATAGCGGAAACGGAGCGGGTAGCCGGTTTTTCTTTTCTATCCCCAGAAGCATTTAGTTTCCTTCATGCAAATGGTAACTGTATTTTGTGCAAAGCATGCTGTGATGGGTTGGCTCATTCAGCCAACATTGCCTTTGCCAGTTGCTTTGATTTTTCTGGTCCGACAAGCTCTGATACAAGTTGTAATGCAAATTTTATGGCTACACCAACGCCCCTCCCTGTTACAATATTGTCGGATACGATGGACGGTGTTTCTAAGATTTCAGCGCCATGCAACTCACTCTCAAAACCAGGATAGCAAACGGCTTTTTTGCCTTTCAAAATACCAAGGTGTCCAAACACCAAAGGAGCGGCACATATAGCGCCCAGCAATTTATTATCCTTATTAAATTGAAGGATCTGCTTTTGCAGTCCTTCATGATTATCCAGATTTTTTGCTCCCGGCATACCTCCCGGCAAGACCAGAACGTCAATGGCTGAATAATCTACTTCGGAAAACAATAAGTCTGCAACTACAGGAATTTGATGCCCTCCGGTCACTGTTTTCGATTTGGTCATTGATACGGTGGTCACATCAAGGTCTGCTCTTCTCAAAACATCGATGATTGTTACGGCTTCTGTCTCTTCAAATCCGGTTGCTAGGTGAACGGCTATTTTTTTCATGACGGATTAATTTTAAATTTTAACGTATGGCACCCTTAAAAATAAAAAAAATGATTCGTAACAACGAACCATTTTTTAGTACCCGATATGATCACTTGATATTACTAACAATTAGTTAGCATATTCTTTTAAAGCTTTTTCCAGTTTTTTTCTGGTGAAGAAAATCCGGCTTTTAACTGTTCCTAAAGGAAGATTTAATTTGTCGGCAATCTCTTTGTATTTGTAACCATCCAGAAACATCTTAAAAGGTACTTTATATTCGCTCTCCAGCGCATTGATATTCTTTACAATTTCCTTTGAACTGTAAAAAGAGTCTGGCGAAGGATAAATCTTGTCTTTAGAAAATTTCAGATGGAAATCGTTGTTGGCGCCATCGAATGTGCTCTTCGCCTTGACATTTCTACGGTAGTTATTGATGAAGGTATTCTTCATAATCGTATAAATCCACGCCTTAAAATTGGTGTTCTGCGTAAATTTGTCACGATAAGTCAAGGCTTTTAAAAACGTCTCTTGTAAAAGATCTTGTGCTTTTTCCTGATCGGCTGTCAGGCTAAGTGCATAGTAAAGCAATTTGTCTTGCAATCCCAGCAGTGCGTTGTTAAATTGTACTTGTGTCATGGCAGCGTGTTTTTATTGATTATTGTTTAGAACAAATATAAATAACGATTGTGGTTTTAAAAAGGATTGTTTAATCTTTTATTATTCGATTTTATTTATTCTTGATAAAGAAAATTGATTGTCGTTGATTTCTAGTATTTAATGACTTCATACGAGGTTTACATAAGTTTGTTTGGTTCTTGAAGTATGTCCTTAAACAATTTATTTTTATTTGGATTACCTATGAATTAGTGCGCTTACTTTGTATTTTCAAATCAAATGATATCAGATTTTGCTCAAGTTTATTTTTGTTTTGCTTGTAATTACCCTGTGAACAAGGTTTGATATTTTCTTCTTCCCCGTATTATTAATCATGAACAATTTATCTTTTCAACTCGCCTATGTAAGAACAAGCCGTGTGCTGAATATGCCACCTCGAATATGGCAGGAAGTGATTTTTTGTTATAAGATGTTGAAATACAGTGTGGAAATGAATTGCTTTTATTTTTGATGTCATATCTGGATTGATTTTACCTTGTATTTGAATATCTACACTTGAGGTGTGGATTCCACATGTTGCTTGTGAAAAAGGAGTAAGGTTGGCTTAACGCAGATTTTTGTGAATCGATAGTCAGAAATCGCGGATGATTTGACTCACGAAAAGACATACCTTTCCTGGCTTGAGAGATATTTCCTACATTTGTGGCTTCTGATTACTTATTCGTAAATCAAATCAATGAAGAATTTAGTTTTTAACCACAGACGGGCTGAAAAGCTTGTTTTCAAACGGTGGGGTGGTCAAAAGTATTCGTTGTTTCAAGCACTTAATAAGGAGGTTCGCATAGCTGTTTTAGCGGTGACCTATTTTTTAGTTGCCGGAATTAACGAAGCGGTTGCTCAGCCAGAACGTTCGGAAGTCAAGCTGGAGTTTGATCTTGAAGAGATCGAAATTAGTGCCCAACGAGCACCTGTGACTTATTCGCAGGTCGCACGGATTGTATCCGTGATTGAGAAAGATCAAATTGATGCGGCTCCGGTCAATAGTATTCAAGACCTCTTGGAGTATGCGTTGAGTGTCGATATCCGGCAGAGGGGAACACATGGTGTTCAGGCCGATATCTCCGTTCGCGGCGGTTCTTTCGATCAAACACTCATCCTTTTAAATGGAATTAATCTTTCCGATCCACAAACCGGCCACCACAACCTCAACTTGCCGGTCAGTTTAAAAAGTATCAAGCGAATCGAAATTCTGGAGGGCCCGGCGGCCCGGGTTTACGGACCTAATGCGTTTTCGGGAGCCATCAACATTGTTACCGAACCATTGGCAGACGATCAGCTTGGAATTGATTTAAGCTATGGAGAGCACGATCTTCAGAATATCCATGTTTCTTTCAATAAGCAGGCGGGAAAGATGCAGAATTTTTTTGCTTTCAATCGCAAAGCTTCTGATGGCTACATTGATAATACTGACTTTAAGACGTACCACGCTTTTTACCACGGAAGATTGGATGCTCAGGCAGGAAAGCTGGATTTGCAGGCCGGGTTTTCGAACAAGGCCTTTGGTGCCAATAGTTTTTACACACCGGCCTATCCCAACCAGTTTGAAGAAACCAAAACCACTTTTGCTTCTGTAAAGTTTGAAACAGGAAAGAAACTTCACTTTACCCCGGCTGTTTACTGGCGGCGGCATCACGATCGTTTTGAGTTGTTTCGTTCCGACCCGGCTTCATGGTACGGTGGTCACAATTACCACATGACCGATGTGCTGGGAGCCTCTATTAATAGTTGGTTTTCGAGCGATTTTGGGAAAACAGCTTTGGGCGCCGAGTTTCGATCGGAAAATATTTGGAGTAATGTGCTGGGCGAAGAGCTGGACGAGCCCATTGATGTGCCCGGTGAAGGAGGGCAGAAGTTTACGAAATCGCATTCGCGGACAATCGTTTCGTATTTTGCGGAACACACCTTTTATCTTGATCGGTTAACACTTGCCGGCGGGGCTATGGCCAACTGGATTTCGGACTTAAATTATGAGTGGAATGTGTATCCGGGGGTCGACGTAAGTTACCAATTGACAGAGGTATGGAAAGCCTACGGATCGTTCAATAAGTCCTTGCGCATGCCTACATTTACGGATCTGTATTACAACGGACCGACAAACAAGGGAAATGCGGATTTGAAACCCGAGAAATCGACGACTGTAGAAGGCGGCTTAAAGCTGGATAATCGCTTTCTGCATGTGCAGACCGGTTATTATTACCGTGTTGGCAAGGACTTGATTGATTGGGTACGCGAAAGTGAAGAGTTCCTGTGGGAAACCCGAAACTTAACAGAAATAAAAAGTCACGGTTTTGAGTTTATTGCTGCGTTGAATGTTCCCGAGCTGGTGGGGCATCCTTTTTTTATTAAGAAAATCAACACCAACTATTCGTACAACAAGCTAAATAAGAGCGAAAGTAATTACCTCTCGAATTATGCCCTGGACAATCTGAAGCATAAGTTTGTTTTTTCGGTCGATCACCAGATTTGGAAGAACTTGCAGGCTGGCTGGAATTTTCGGTTTCAGGACCGAAACGGAACCTATGCCAGTTTTGAGGATACCCAGTATGTTGGAGAAGCCAGTTACCAATCGTTTTGGCTGACTGATCTGAAGATTTATTGGAAGAGTAGACGGCTGCAGCTATCCGGATCGGTGTCAAACCTGTTCGATCAGCATTATGTTGATTTAGGAAATATTCAGCAGCCTGGCCGTTGGGTCAGTTTTGGTGTAAACTATCAGATCGCGTTTAAATAAAATAACAAATCAAATTAAGTAATCAGGAAATTGAAAAGGCGCTCCAATTGGGCGCCTTTTGCTTTTTTTTTTGAAGTTTTGTAATTCAGGGTTGGTTAGGCCAAAGTAGCTACCATCACCGCTTTGATCGTGTGCATTCGGTTTTCTGCCTGGTCAAAAACAATGGAGGCTTCACTTTCAAACACTTCGTCTGTGACTTCCATGGATTCGATGTCAAATTTTTTGTAGATTTCTTTTCCAAGCTTGGTTTCGCAATTATGAAATGCAGGCAGGCAATGCATAAATTTGACGTTTGGATTACCCGTTTGTTTCATCACCGAACGATTGACCTGGTAGGGCATAAGCAGTTGAATGCGGCTCTCCCAAACCTCATCCGGTTCGCCCATTGATACCCACACATCCGTGTACAAAAAATCGCAGTCTTCTACTGCGCCATTGACATTTTCGGTGATGGTAATTTTTGCACCGGTTTGTTGAGCAATTGCTTGCGCTGTTTCGACCAGTTCGGCGGCAGGCTGACAGTTTTTTGGAGCCGCTGCTCTAAAGTCCATGCCCATTTTGGCAGCTCCAATCATCAACGAATTACCCATGTTGTTTCTTGCATCGCCCAAATAGCAGAACTTGATTTCATTGAGCGGCTTGTCGGCATGTTCTTTCATGGTTAAAAAGTCGGCCAGGATTTGGGTTGGATGAAATTCGTTGGTTAAACCATTCCATACCGGAACACCGGCATATTTTCCAAGCTCTTCAACGATTTCCTGTCCAAAGCCCCGGTATTCAATGCCGTCGTACATGCGACCCAAAACCCTCGCTGTATCTTTCATTGATTCCTTGTGTCCGATTTGTGAGCCGCTTGGCCCCAGGTAGGTAACGTGTGCTCCCTGGTCAAAAGCTGCCACTTCAAAGGCGCAGCGGGTGCGGGTGGATGTTTTCTCAAAAATTAAGGCAATGTTTTTTCCTTTAAGTAATTGCTCTTCGGATTTGTTGTATTTGGCCGCTTTCAGCTTTTCAGAAAGTTCCAGCAA
>ENA-ORCT01000411-ORCT01000411.1-marine-metagenome-genome-assembly--contig:-NODE-411-length-20949-cov-3.644931_pt1 | contig 20949 bp, 20 predicted proteins | sample MGYA00248632_ERZ508511 | MGnify/ENA primary metagenome ERZ508511 (study PRJEB26182, sample SAMN06268839) | marine metagenome | isolation source: Tt an P1-techrep anaerobic enrichment on pine from sediment...
CCACTTGCCACTTGCCACTTGCCACTTGCCACTTGTCGGCACCATTCTGCATCTTATGTTTGAGTTCTGCAATACATAACCAATGAATTGATCGGCATTTGGTTAAAAACCGATTACGCGTCACGCATCACGTGTTACGTCTTTTAGCTTCATTACCGCCTCGGCAACCTCGTCCACAGAAATCTCCTGAATACACCGCCCTTCATCGGGACAAGGCGGCGTATATCCGAAACAGGTACAGGGCGAGCAAGAAAGGTTCCTATTCAGCACAATATGCTTTTCGCCCCGAGGCGCCCATTTGTCGGCTATCCCCGGGCCAAACAACGAAACAGTCGGCACATTCAGACCAACCGCCATATGCAGAACCCCGGAATCCCCCGTGACCAGCAAAGATGAGCATTGCAGAACTGCCGCCGTTTCCGCCAGGGACGTACTACCGGCCAGATTCAACCCCTGACAACCGGCCAGAATAGCTTTACCGGCTTCCCGGTCCTGGCCGCCACCCACCACGACTATGGGCAAGCCTTTTACATTCAATCGGACGGCCAACTGATGAAACTTTTCAGCCCCCCAGCGGCGCTCAGGGATGCTGGCGCCAGGAAAAAAAGTGACAAAAGCTTGACCGCATAATGGCTCAAGTTTTTTTTCTGCCTTCTCAACGATATGAACAGGGACTTTCAGAAAAGGATATTGGACTTCCTGCCCCGCCATTCCCAGCGGTTCGAACAGCTTCAGAAAATTGTCAGCCTCGTAATTTTCATGCGCATAGGTAATAGCAGAATTGAAAAGCCGTTTCCGCTCGTTGGTGGCAAAACCGATTTTCAGATCAGAGCGGATAAGTCTCGCAACAACAGCCGAAAGACGATGCCACTGTTCGGTATCGATGACAACATCGTATCGCTGGCGCATAGCAGCAAGAAGTTGTCCGGGCCGATCATAGAGCAACACCTGACTGACCTCTGGACAAAGCGCAAAGGCCTCTCCATTTCGACGCTCGGCTAAGACCACAATTTCACAATTGGGGTTGGCCTTTTTGAAAGAGCGAATAACGGGTATCAACAACGCTGCATCGCCTATGCCGCCGGGACGGATCAGTAGCAGGCTGGACAACGACGAGACCGGGGCGATCGGTTGTGCCGGGCGTGGCCACAACCTGACCAGCACCGAACCGACCGCTCCGTCAATCTTTTTCAGGAACAGTGTATTCAATTATTGCCCCCCGGAAGTTTTTTCGTCATCGGTCAATGTCGGGTAAGAGCGTTCGTCTTGTACCAGTCAAAAATCCTCTTCAACCCGTCTTCAAGACTGACCCGATGATGCCACCCCAGTGCGTGAATCTTGCTGACGTCCGTCAATTTACGATAGGTTCCATCAGGTTTGCTTGGATCAAAATCCAATAGCCCTCCATAACCAACAGTCTGCCGAATCATTTGAGCCAATTCGGCAATACTGACATCTTCGCCGATACCGATATTGATATGAGTGTTGCGAATCTCGTTGGCACCAGGGGCATAAGTATCCGAGAAGTCGCAATTTTCCATAAGAAAGACACATGCCGCAGCCATATCTTCACTCCAAAGAAATTCCCGGCGCGGTTTTCCCGTCCCCCAAATGCAAACCTTTTCAGCCGAAATCCCAAATTTCTCAAGCAGGGCCAATGCCTCTCTTTCGTTGGTAGACTGCAAATTTTCCAGTACTGAGTCCATATCGCCGACTTCCAGAAGATAAGCCAGGTACATCTTGCGCAACAGAGCAGGTAAAACATGAGATTTCTCGAGGTCAAAATTATCCCCAGGACCGTAAAGGTTGGCCGGCATGACCGAAATAAAGTTGGTTCCATATTGGAGGTTGTAGCTCTCACAGAGTTTCATACCTGCTATTTTGGCAATGGCATAGGGCTCGTTTGTATATTCCAGTGGACTCGTGAGAAGGTATTGCTCCTTCATTGGCTGAGGACATTCGCGGGGATAAATGCAGGTGCTGCCCAGAAAAAGCAACTTCTTTACCCCGTTAAGATAGCTCTGATGGATTACATTATTCTGGATCGCAAGATTTTCATAAAGAAATTCAGCGCGATAGGTGTTGTTGGCGACAATGCCACCAACCTTGGCGGCGGAAAGAAAAACGTATTCCGGTTTTTCGCGTTCGAAAAAACCAGCCACGGCCTGCTGATCGGTCAGTTCCAATTCTGAATGGGTACGAGTAACAAGATTGGTATAGCCGTTATCTCCCAGACTACGTACAAGGGCGGAACCGACCAGACCGAGATGACCGGCCACGTATATCTTGGCATCTTTGTCCACTATCTTGTTCTTCCTCCCGCCATTTGTTCTTAAACCTATTCATGGTAGTTATAAGTACCGAACCCATGCCGACGACACAGCTCATCCCGTTGAGCCTCTTCCAGATCTGAGCGAACCATTTCCGCCACCAAATCCTCGAAACCAGTCTTGGGAACCCAACCGAGCGTCTTCCTGGCTTTAGTCGGGTCACCTAATAGAGAGTCCACCTCAGTGGGCCGAAAATAGCGCCGATCGACGCGAACGATAACCTCGCCAGGAGAAGGATGGCTGTTGGGTGGTGAGGAGGCGATGCCTTTACCCCTGACTCCCAACACCTCACTTCTCACTGAATCGACGATTCCTATCTCGTCACTGCCTTTCCCTTCCCAACGCAAAGTCAGGCCCAATTCTTTGGCGGCGGCATCGACGAAATCACGTACTGAATACTGCACGCCGGTGGCAATGACAAAATCCTCGGGCTCTTCCTGCTGGAGCATCAGCCACTGCATTTCCACATAATCGCGTGCATGTCCCCAATCGCGCAGAGCATTCAAATTGCCCAGGTAAAGGCAATCCTGTAAGCCGAGTGAAATTCGCGCCATGGCGCGGGTGATCTTGCGGGAAACAAAGGTCTCACCACGAATCGGCGACTCATGATTGAAAAGAATGCCATTGCAGGCATAGATGCCATAAGCTTCGCGGTAATTGACGGTTATCCAGTAACCATACAGTTTGGCAACCGCATAAGGGGAACGGGGATAAAAAGGAGTCGTCTCCTTCTGCGGCACTTCCTGAACCAGTCCATAGAGTTCTGAACTTGAGGCTTGGTAGAAGCGCGTCTTTTTTTCCAGGCCAAGAATGCGTATCGCTTCAAGAATTCGAAGGGTGCCAAGACCGTCCACATTGGCCGTATATTCAGGCGTATCAAACGAAACTGCCACATGGGACATAGCAGCAAGATTGTAAATTTCATCAGGACGAACCTGCTGGACAATGCGAATCAGGTTGGTGGAGTCTGTCAGGTCCCCGTAATGAAGGATAAAATTACGATCTTTCACATGTGGATCTTGGTAAAGATGGTCGATCCTGTCAGTATTGAAAAGGGACGAACGCCGTTTCATACCATGGACGATATATCCCTTTTTCAGCAAGAACTCGGCAAGGTAGGCGCCGTCCTGACCGGTAATACCAGTAATGAGAGCCGTTTTGGGCATCCTAATCTCCTCACAAGCCGGCTTATTCGTAAGAGGTCCCAGTAAATTCTGTCGGCAATAAATTATCTAAGCTTCAGGCACCACATGGAAATGCCCATTCTTTGAACCAGGCCTTTTCCGTTTTGTTGGATTTTTGGAATAACGCCGAGCCTTCACCGTGGTCGTTTCGTTGGCGTGGAACCGAATCGCCATACAGGCTCCGGCAGATTCCACCGCAGAGAATATCGAAAAGCATATCCTGAGCAAAGAACAACGGGAAGCTTTTTCTGCAAATTGGTAACGAACTACCTGCCACTAGTAACCACCTCTCAACCACCCCCTGGCCCCAAGTTTAGGCCTTAAGAAGCCTCAATGCCTCATTTCCACTGACTAAAGGTAAACTGCTCTTGCTGTATATATTTTGCAATTTAAATAGGCTTAAGATTTCACATGCTCTTTCAATTTGTCGATCATTAATATGCTTCCTCCACGCGTCAATCAGATTATCGCCAGTATTTACTGCGCTATCTTTCCTACTGAGGGCACTAGCCCTATTGACTTGCGGAAGCATTTCCAAGGAGAGCATTTCACCTACAAAGGTCCTAATTTTTTTTATTTCACGCTCGGGATCCATACATAGGTTTTCATAAAACACTACCAAAATTTCACCTTCGTTAAATTGTTTAAGTGGAATATAGTTTTCAACACACCATAAAAAAATGTGCTTTTCAAATGGATCGTTGGCATTTTCCAATTCCCCTTTAAAGGGATTCAGAAAGTCTTTCATCAACTCATCTTGTGACAAGAAATCATCTAAGCAACTATCCCATGATAGTTTTAGCTTCGAATTAGCAACCGCACAAGGGTGACGAAGAAGCAATATTATAGGAATTTCTGGAAAATTAACCTTTAGCCATTTCAAGAAAAGATTGGCACGGATGTCTTTGACGAGGCGTTTTCGAGGAAAGATAACTTTATTGAAACGGTCAATCCACTCATCTCTTACCTTTCCGCTTAAAATAGAGGTGGCTGGCTCAATAAATTTGATGCTTTTATTATTGGGGCGCAAATATTGTTTATAGTTCCATTCTCTAACCAGCCCAATCTTCCTCGAATGAAAGGGCTCAAACATTATGCGAAAACCGTTGTTTGAATTCAATATTTCTTCAACCCATGTAGTTCCACTTCTACCTGTGCCCGCCAGGAAAACTGTTTGTCGATAATCACCCATATCAAAAATAATCTTATTACGAAGATTACTGACTTTTTTAGCGAGCTTGTAAATCATATAAGACTCGACCACACCTCTGAATTGAGGGATAATTTAGTATTTGTGGTAACTTCAACATTCATAATCCGCTCCATCCTTCCCGGAAGCCAATTCGAGGTAAAGATCCAAATATCTACGTGCGACATGCTTCAGTGAAAAACCGGAAACAATCTTTTCCCGAGAAAGGCTAGCCATCGTTAGCCGTCTTGTCTCATCTGCCAACACCCAGGATATACCACGGCACAAGTCCATAGTTTCAAAGGGTCGGGCCAAGTAGCCGTTGATACCGTGATCGATCAAATCGGGCAGGCCGCCAACATCAAAAGCAACGCAGGGAGTACCACAGGCCATCGCCTCCAAAACCATATTGGGAAGGTTTTCCTGTCGTGACGGAGCAACAAACAAATCCGCAGCCTGATAGAGGAGCGAAAGCCGGGACTCCTCGGCGATGACTCCTAAGTTCCGGACCGGCATTCCACAGCCCTGTAAATCAAGGTCACCCCGATCGCCGAATAGCACCAATTCAAATTTTTTTTGTAACGATTTGTCCAGAATAGCCAATGCTGACAACAGTAAATCCAGACCCTTGTTTGCATCACTGAGGGAATGCACCGCACCGAAAAGGATCAATCTTCTGTCCAGAGGCAGCCCCAATGCACTTCGAGCGGCCGCAGAGTCTCCGGGAAGATAGGTTTTAATATCAATCCCATTAGGAATAACTTCGACCCGCCGTTCTCTCAACAGTGAGCTGGAGCGTGCACAGTCGGCGAGCCAACGGCTCGGAGCAACAGCTGTAAGGTGGATATCCTTCCAAGCGATTTGTTTGCGTGACCACACACGGCGGGACAAATCGTTTTCTCGAGCCGAACCGAGCACTGAACAATGGCCGCATTTCTTCTGATATCGTTGGCATTTCCCGGGTAGATGGCAGCCGCCAGTGAAAGCCCAAGAGTCATGCAGGGTCCATACGATGGGAATATTGCACCGGGCAAGGCGCTCAATCCTGAGAAACCCGTCCCCGACCCAGTGAAGATGAATCAAATCAGGAGAAAGCCGCCGAAGTTTCATCCCTAGTCCATCCGGCATCCAGTTAGAAGAGAAATTGTGCAACTGCCGCTTTGGATAAAACTTGCAGGGAAGAAGGTTCATGCACCCTAGGAACCAGGGCCACCAATTGCTTTTTTTGTTGTCTCCGGTAACGGTTTGGGAATATGTTGCTCGCGAAAGAGTCGTTAGATCGAGGCCTGCCTGCCTCAGTCCGGCATTCAACCGCATGGCAGCCCGCGCTGCTCCGCCTGTTGAAACATAGGTATTTAGAACAGCTATCTTCAATATATCAGTTGATTGGAGCATTCCGCTTGGACATTCGTATTGCAGAAAATTTCGTAAAAAAATGGGGCAGAAGAAACTGGCCATCAATGAAAAACGTCCATTCTGGACGTGTCGCGATCGTATTCGCAAACTACAACACTTTTGAACTGACCTCTTATTTATTGTTCTCTCTGTTCCGAATTCTGGGAACAGAAAACGTCTCGCGCATCATCGCTGTGGACAACAACTCGACAGACGGCTCTAAAGAACTGCTTGAGAAATTCGCCGGACTCGACATGATTGATCTCATCAGTAATCAAAAACAGAATTACCATGGGCCAGCCATCAATCAGGCAATCAGGTATCTGGCAGCGAAAGAACGGCAACCTTCCGAGGGGAAAAGAACCCGGTATATCTGGATTTTAGATTCCGATGTCATCATTCTCAGCAATAACACAATCACCGATGCGGTCAATTTCATCAAAGAACAGGATGCCGCAGCGGTCGGGCAGTTCCAGTACGACGCGCTTCCTGAGGGCTATGCCCATATCAGCTCTCTACTGATAGACCCGGGCAAGGCCTGGAAACGTAATATTGAACCGTTCGACAGCACCGGCGCGCCGGCAGCGAACTTCCAGAGGTCGCTGCGCGCGCACGGACTGAAGGTATGTGACTTCCCCTTCCGCACCGACGGTTACCTACTCCATCTCGCCAGAGGGACCCTCAAGGCGATCCATGATCAGGATGAGCGGGACCACCGTCAATACCAGTGGGCAGCTACCCATGCGGTCCATCATTACCACGGCGATCCCAGCGGTCCAATGATCCACGAACGCTTTCTAGAGATATTCGGCCGCGAGGTTCCGGAACTGACGTCAAAAAAACTGCTCGATGCCTGTCTTAAACCCGAGCGGATAAAGATTAGCCTACCTCCATCCTAGCTCTGGATCGGGCAAATGGAATCTCTTCGACGCAGTTCTCGCTCGGGGGAGAGCCCTTCCCAACTGCATTCTCAAAAGTGAAGATGAACTCTTTTTTACTGCCACCAGGCCTCCTGCTTTAGCGACCGATCTACCCAAATCCAGGTGATTAACGCCCACTCAACACGCCAAACTGCTTGAAAAGATCGCAAAGCTTGCGAAATTGTGCCGGTCGGTCATTGCGGTCGATCAGCAAAGAGCGGCAGAGCTCCTTTGCAAAGTAGGCAGTGTTCAACAACTCTACACACCAGCTGCTGCGGTCACCGCCCTCTCGCTGCATAAAAGCCACCGATCTTCCAGCTGCAAAGGCACGATTCAGGCGATACCTCAGAGTTAAGTTGCGCTGGGGCACAAGGTGGTAGACGACCAACAGCGGATCGTACCAGAAATATGGTTGGCGTTCCTGAATGCGACTGAACAAGTAGCTGTCCTCACCCAGCCGGATCTTGCGTCCCTGCATCCCCAGGTTCGCAGAAAACCCGCCATAGCGAGCAAGCACCTCTCTAGGGAAAGACATGTTCGAGCCGGAGAAGCCGTAGCGGCGCCGTGATTCTTCGAGAAAACCTGCGGTTTCCCCCCAACTACGGACTTCGATCTCAGGGGAGAACCAGCTGGGCAAGGGAGACTCGAACAGCGGGAGTATTTTCCCCCCGACACTTACCGGTCGCGGCGTTACGTTGCGAAAGGCAGCGACTATTCGTTCACACCAATCAGGAGCCGCCCGGGCATCATCATCCATGAAGGCGACGAACTCCCCTCTTGCCGATTGCCAGCCAAGGTTGCGAGCATGGCTCAAACCTTGTCTCGTTTCCTTTAGATAATTCAGATTGGCAATCTTCCCTTCATAGGCCGCAACAACATCAACCGTGGCATCGGTCGAATTATTGTCGACCAAAAGCACCTCGTAGCGGTCCCGAGCGAGCGTCTGTTCAGCCAGTGAGGCAAGAGCCGCTCCCAGCCAATTCGCCCGATTATAGGTACAAATGATAATGGATAGGTCCATACTCAACGAGCCACATCATCGACATTTGCCTAGAGTCCCTTTCTGACGGAATCGATTTCTTTCATATATGCTGTCAGGTGGTACGCAGGCGACTGATTTTTTCTTTTACCGAACTGAAGATATTCAGCCCAAACGGCTGAAGAGACAACCTTCTTCTTTGTTGATCATTTGATCCAACCTTGCCAATTTCCTCTGCAAGGGCTGGGAAAAACTGCCAGCGGTCAAGGAGGAGCTGTCTTGCCTCACAAATCGCTGAATAACGCTTTTCATATTCACCTTGCTCACAAGAGCGCCTGATCAGGGAAACCGCGCTGGAAAAATCCGACAGATCAATACGAATGAATGATTCTGGAGGAAAATACTCCTCAAGATTCTGACAGCCATAATAAAACGGCAGGGAATAGGCGAGCCAGCAATCCGATATCTTTTCCGTCCAGTAATAGGGCCCTCTATAGTTCTCGATCGCGATGGCGTATTTTGATGGCGCTAGCGCATCCCATTTATCCTCGACTGGCCGAATGCCACGTCCCCAAATTTCCAGTTCAGGCCATGAAATGGATTGCAGAAAGCGATAAAACGCATGACGCAACTTGTGTCCGGGCAGAACGGCAAGATCACTCGTCACCCAACAGATCCGGTCTTTTTTTTCAGGGCAACGATCGGACACACACTCATCATAACTTTTTCCAACGTGCCAGGGTACCATCGGTTGAGAAAGATGATACCGTTTCCCAGGACGAGGGGCATGACACGTATAAACCCGGGCGAATTGCCGATGTCCATGGCGCATCCAGGGGAAAAATCCAGGCACATAAGGTTCCTGAAAGATCGCCCAGACATTCCCGGGTGGACAGTCCACCTCCAGTTTCTTTCGCATGTCGTTCAGAATGATCAGGAAATCACATTCCTTGACCTCGGCGAGAGTGAACTGAATGCCGTCCCATACCCCTTCTCCGCCTGGAGTCTGCCTCATCAAATCGGGATAATCCCAGTTTTTAACAATACGAACCAACATCACCAGAGTCGTCCCCTGCTGAGCAACAACGCGCGAAGAGTACGGTACCTCCGCTTACACCACAGACGAACCGGCAAAGTCGAACAGTAAAATGCCAGTCGGAGCCCATCGCTGCCTGAGACGATTTTGCGCCATTTGTTGACAATCCTCAACTCTTCTGTAACAAAACGGCTTGCCCCGGTCGTTGTCTTGGCCTCGGCATGCCTCCGGATGACGGCCAGATCCATAGTGAGGCAATGCGGGCGAAAGCCCTGAAAAGCCATGCGTCCCCAATAATCGTGGTCCATAGCATAATGCAGGTTTTCGTCGAAAGACCCGGTCTGTTGCCAGGCTCGCCTCGACCAGAATGTCCCCGGTTGTGGCAGCGCCGTACCGAACCGCTCCTTCGTACAAACAAAATCGAGCCAGTTACGGGCGTTGCATACCGGTTCGAAGCGCCCCACTTGATTGAGTGCGTGGTCGGCCACGATTATCGGACCAACAAGCCAATCCAGGTCGGGATTGGCACCTATTTCCCGAGCAACTATCGAAAACGTGCCCGGCAGATACAGATCGTCTGAATTCAGCCAGGCAAACCAATCTCCGCTTGCCCGAGCGAAACCTTTATTAAGAGCATGGGACTGCCCGCCATCGGGCTCGGACACCCAATAAGCAAGCCGCGACTCGTAACGACGGATAATTTCCACCGAACCATCGGTAGAACCACCATCGATAATAATATATTCAAGATTGGGATAATTCTGATCAAGGACCGACCTGATTGTTGCCTCGAGGTAAGCTGCTTGATTGTACGATGGAGTGACCACCGAAATCCGAGGAAGCATTTCCCTTGGTGAAGTATGGCTGCACTGCTGCGGGTCGTTATCGAAACGGCTCGTCATAAGCTCCCTTCTATTTGTAAGACTTCGCACCCTTAATGGAAGATTTTCAGCGTTTTCCCATCCTCCGCGGAAGAAGTCTGCGGAGTCCTTCCAGGACCCCGGTCTTCCCGGACCTTTCCAGCGCATAATAGTCATCTTGCAGCCAGATATCGCTTTCCTCACCGTGAAGAGCCACAACCTGCGGATCTATTCCATAGGCCTTGACATCGTGAAGGCAACGGCTGCCGATGTAATCATCCACTGGTCGCCGGATTGGAAATGCCTCCCTAAGCAGTTTCCGGGCGCCGGCGAGGGACAGAAGGTAGGCACATGTCCTGTTGGGTGGCGAGGCGAAACGGCAGAACTTGTAAATATCGAAAAATGGTTCGCCAAAAGGGAGTTGGGCGACGTCCGTCTTGAAATTTACTAAATCCCAATCATCAGGAAAGACGTCTATATTCGACAAAATCCTCGCCAGCATTTCACCGACCAACACATCGTCTTCAAGAATCAGCACCGCTTCAAGGCCATCCTCGACCAGTCGCTGCCACATGCCGGCATGAGAAAGTGCACAACCGACCTCCCCTCGCCCAAGCTCCCGATGTTTGTATTTCATCGCCTCTGCTTTTGAATACAGATCAAGCTGTTTCCTGGAAAGGGAGCGACCGTCGACAGCCCTGATGAACTCATACCGCCAACCCAAACGGTTCAGTTGCTCTTCCATAAACTTACGCCGATCAACCGAACGTTCCAGGTTCAGCACCCAGACTGGGAACAGCTGTACATTGTCACACATGGTCATTGGTGCTCTCCGGACCGGATCGTATTCGAGGCCAACAACAAACCAATTAGTGGTCCTTTACAAATCTCAAGAACTCTAAAACACCATGGGGACAAGATGCTGGCAGACAAAACATATCGAGACCACCCTCCAGCATCTCAAGCAAATGCTCATCGCTTTCATAAACCGCAACCCCTTGCGCCCCGAAGAAACTGCGGGCAGCATCCACATTCGCAAGAACAGGAACCCCGGCCGTTAAAAGTTCAGGAATACGTGTCAATGCACCAGACGTTGGGACCTGATGGACGATTGCGGCACGAACAATACACAATAAACGGCGCAACTGCTCGAAATCGACCTCCCCATGCAGAACCACATTCATGCCGTTCGGGAGCACATTTCTTAAACGCTCAGTGCCATAGCCCACGACATGAAGGGTCCCGAAGGAATGCGCATGTCTGGCGAAAAACTCGAGGCGGTCTAACAGGCCGAGATAGGTGGGGCGGTTGGCGGCGGTTCCCAGCAGAATCAAGTCACGTCCTTGCTCAACATCCTCGCGGGACGAGCGGATTTTCATCATCGCCTCAGCAACCTGCTGCGGGGGGGTGTATGGTAAAAACTCTGCGCTGACCCCATGCAGCCGCAACAGCCACTGATCTTCTCTCGAAATGGCAAACACATGATCGCAGGCTGCCAGGGCCCGCATCTCTTCCGGCAACCACCTCGGGGCAACCTTCTTGGTAAAGAACGAACGATTTGCAGGCACCAGCGATTCCAGATTATGAGGGAGGCCGACCACACGATGGCCATATTCCTTTGCCAAAAACGGGAGGCAGGCAAAACGGGAATGGGTCGCCTCCCACAGGAAGAGCGTGCCCGGCTGAAACTGACGAAGGCACTTGCGGAAAAAACGCAAGTCGTTCCCAAGGGTAAAAAGCACGTCTGCCCGAAGAGAAAAAGGGATCCCACATCGAACGAGAAATGCCGCCTCGCCAATAAGCCCGGCAAGGCTCAGCGACCTCCTTGCCTCAACCGGAAACCCGATCATGGTCGATTCGCGCCCGGTACGACCCAGAAGCTCGCTGATTTGGGCGGATCTCCGAGCGCCGCCATCACCCCACGGATTTGGAGAGAAGACCGAAAATCTTGCGATCATGCGTGTTATCCACCTTTGTGCGAAATCAACCCTTGGCCGGGGAGACACGCCCCCCCTTCTCCAAACTAGTTTCTATATCTTGTCACCGATTGGTTCGGCGAAAGCTGAGTTAAATAAGATTTCTTCTCTATTTCTCTAACAGATCCAGAAGCTCTTTTGCGGCCCGACTATTGTAACTTCTTGCAAAATCGAGTCCTGTCCGCGAGAATTTTTCCCTGGCTTTCTCATCTGTGATAAGCCTATAAACCTCACTGGCGAATTCTTCTGGTTCATTTGCAACACTGAATGCCGAACCAATACCCTCCTCTATCCCTTCAGCCCCGACAGCAGTTGTGACCAAGGGCATGCCGAACCCAAGCGCCTCAACATTTTTGATTTTCAATCCCGTTCCAAACCTGACAGGATTGACCACAATATCGGCCTGAAAATAACAATTTTCGAGATCATCTACAGGCCCTATGGCACGGCAGCCGGCTGGAAATGTTGGAAACCGACGGCAAATATCCCCAACAACATCCATTTCAAGAGAAGGCAACAAGGAGGAAACTAACGGCCAAACTTCATCGAAAAAGAAGGAAAGAGAATGGAAGTTAACGTCGTTTGCAGAGCCAATAAATAGCAATCTATTGTTAAATGTCTTTTCAGCTCCTGGAGGTACGATCGGAACGACGTGCCCTACCCTGAGGATATTTCTTGCAGGAGCCAGTTTGGTAAAATATTCCCTTTCCCGCTCCTGTATGGCCAAAACACAATCTGCCCGATTTATACCCTTCGCTTCCTGGGCCGATGTTGTAAAATACCAGGTGGGGCGCTTGCCATGCTTGAGAAACAATTTATGGCGATCCCCAAAAATATCGTGAGTATCAAGGATTTTCAATGACTCTGGAAAAACTTTCAGGGCTTTTGAGAAAAATACATATTCAACCAGAACAGCATCAAAATCCATTCTACTCTTTAGAGCCTGTAGTTCTTTATCTAAAATTTCTTGATACCAGTCGTCTACTCCGTATGGCAAGTACAAACCAAGGCGCAATTTATTTGACAGCAAATCAAGCGCCCGTTTTCCCATGCTTGCATCCGGAAGTTGGTAAGGAAAAGGCCAGAAGCAATCCCACGCATTCCCCATGGCGCTGTTATCACCATCACCAAGATCAATAAAGAAAAAACAAATCTGGTGACCTGCCTCCCGTAACACCGACAACAAAGAATTAACCCTGGCTCGGTTTCCCGAGTTTGCCGGGTGTGTGGGGGTATGGGAAACAACAAGGATTCTTGACATTAATTTCCAGACTCAGGCCAAAAGGTTATAAATGCTTTGCAAAATTGGCCGCTGCGGTTCATATCCGTACTGCTTCATCTTTTCTAAAACAATGTACTGAATCTTAAGCACGTCCCTAAGAGAGAAAAGGCCCTGGGCCTCCCCGTCACGAGTATAGATGCGGGAATCCTTTACGTCCTTTTTCCAATACTCAAAAGGCTGGATAATGTTGTTCGCTTTCTCCTGGTATTTCTCCAACTTTTCCGGTTGGAATTCAATTTGAAGAAATTGGCAGACTCTCGCTATCACCTCTTCAGGATTACGCGTCAGGTTTTCGTATTTAATCAGAAAAGCTGAATACGGATTGGTTTCTTGAAATTGCTCAAACCTTTCAAGGTGTTGGACCCACTGAGAGGAAAGTTCCTGGAGGACATTTTTGGTTCGGGGAGCAAAATATCTGGTTCTAGACTTTATAGAAAACAAAGGATTTCTGACGATTCCGATAAATTTTGCTTCCGGATAAAATCGATATATGTGCTCCAAGCAAAGACCGTGATCGGGAGTTTTCTCTAACCAGCGACAAGCCGGACCAGACTCCTCCGGAAAAAGGGTGAGGATCACTCTTTCGAAAAAATCCTTTATAGAAACGGAGTCGAAATCTTCAGCCCTCTTCAAAGAAGCGGTAATATCCGCACTGAAAACGATCCCTGATTTTTGGGATATCTCTGCAAGCAATCTTTCGATCAGGTCTTTGTCGATAGTCTCGCGAAATTCAGAATTTTCATGAAATACAGTGCTAAAAAAGTGGGTCTCCGGAAAAGTCACCAGGTTACCCTGGGTTGCAAGGAGAGCCTGCAGAAGGGTTGTACCGGAGCGGGGGTAACCTACCACGAAAATGGGATTTTGTGCGATGCGGAAAGACATCCTCTGCATTAACTTATCTTTTCAAAACCAAGCGTTACAAACGGCAATCTTTTCAGCCTAAAGCACTGGGGCAGGACCTTAGCACAATTCATATGGGGTACCCCTTAAGCAGGCAACCATAAAATCAAAGTTCTCGACTAGCAACGATAAAGGCTCAGGGTTTTGTTTTTTGAATTTCTCCCAATTATGCTGAATGTCGGACGATGCTCCTAAATATTCAAGCAAATCATAAAAGCATTTTTCGTTTTCAAGTAATTGCTCATAATATAGTGTAAAATATTCATATTTTCCAACCTCCAGGGAGGACTCAACACTCCTGTAGAAGGCTTCATTTGCTATGACATGTTCAATAAATTCTTTTTTATTGAAAATTATCTTTTTATCGACATGCTCCTTCTGTTTCCTGGAATTCCAGACTCCTGTTTTTTGTGCGATCTTATAGGAAATGAAATTCTTTAAAACATCTTTTCGGCGGAGAACGACCTTTTTCATAAATGTTTCTTTTAAGGAATAATCCAAAATTTTTTCCGAATGACCAGGAAAAAGGTTGAATCCAATGCAATCATAACTAAGGCTTCTATTGCGAACATCATCCAAAAAAAACAAAGGATCACGATCTCTGTTTTTTAAACTGATGTCAGAACTCGATGGATCCGGCATGGCCTTGTCCCCAAAACCGTAATAAATGTTTCTTTTGTGAAACAACTCATAGTGGCATATGAGGTTAGGACTGAGGTTCAGCAGACTCGTCAAATAATTCGACCCAACCCTAGGAACTGCATACAAAACAAACCATTGAACATCCGCAATACTTTTTAGGCGTGAGCTCTTTTTTTTAAAAAACATGGATATGATCCAAACTGGGCTGGCCGTATCCTGCGCCAAAACCTAAAGACCCCCAAGACGTCAAATACTTAAGAGGCTTCAATAAGCGCCTTCACCACTCATTGATGCAGCAAACGCCAGAACTTTCTTTTTTTACCTGCCGGGCTCTTTTTTCCAGCAGAGTTGTTCATCCGGATATCGTTTAGGAATTTCTGCAGCAAGGGCCTGCCTTGAAATCGACCACTCTGTTTAAGCCCCTCTAAAATTCGTAACAGCTCTTTCTGGTTGTGCTCATCATAATCTGAAAATTGGGGAACTTTCCACGAACGGTCATCACCCAAATGGAAGGTGAGATGGAGGTCCTCGAAAATTTTAAAACTTTCCGCGTGGGCATAAACGTTGGCCAACAACACTCGGCCAATCCAGTTAGCACCGATGCAGGCGGCACCTAAGTTGAATTGAGGGTAGGCGTCGCGGCGAAAGACAAAACAATCGTACCCGGGATGCTTCTCACCAACCTGTGCCCACATGAGCGGAAGCTGCTCCAGCTTATTTGGTGTCTTAGCAATCGTTCTACGATTGATCACCATGGCGTCAATACCTGAGCCGATCATCTGCGCCACCGCAGTGTAAAAGTGCGGCATCAGGGCGATATCAACGTTGGTATAGATGAAGTACTCTGCATCTGAGGCCTCATAGAGGAGGTCGAGGATGTCCTTGATGAGAGGGAGCTTGCGCTGCTTCTGAAAATCACCGACGTCGAGGGCCGACCGGGAGAGATCCGGGGTTCTGGCTATCCAACTGGGAACAAAGCCTGCGTCCTCAGGAAATTGGGCAGAAAGCAGCTCGATGCTCACGGCCCCCTCTGCATGGGCTTGGGCCAGACGCATCGACTCGAATGTTACCGGCTGGGCGACATGGAGATCCGATGAGGAATCGACGTCAACTGGATTGATAATGTGGGCGATTGCGTGGTGCATCCAGAATGAACCTAAATGAAGTAATGATTTCTTGTGACAAACGAGCCTTGTGGCCCCCGGGAAGAAACAAGGCTGCCCCGATATTTAAGATTCAGCCGGGAAGCCAAAAAACCTTTCATAGGACCACCTCTGCGAACGAGAGAGGCTCGCAACTTGTTTGGACGAAAACCAATCTCCTGACGGAGAGCAGTGAGCGAGTTGGAAGCATGTTGGACGTAAGTATTTTTGTCAGAACTTATCTGATGAGGGTGCCTTCTGAATACCCCAAGGGGCTTGTCAAATCCGTACAATTCAGCGTGCAGATAAAATCGGCCCCAAAGGGCAAAATCGCCTGCAGGGCCGTACTCCACAGGCACGGCACCTCCGATCGCCTCCCAGAGACTTCGCCTCCAGAAGGTTGATTCCTGCTGGATGAAACCGAGCCTTGTATCACTGCCTGCCAAATAACAACCCTCCATATAGGCCTCGCGAGAGAAGCCGGGAAGATGTGGCATACCCATAATGACCCCTTCTTTATTGATGATGAGGGGGTATAAGGAAGTGAGCCAGTCCACATGCGGGTTTTTCTCAAAGACTGCAGCGACGGTTTTAAGTGTCCAGGGACAATAAATGTCGTCCGAGTTTATCCACGCAAGAATATCGCCAGTCGCTTTTTCAAATCCCTTATTTAATGCATGGTATTGACCAGCGTCTGGTTCGGAGACCCAGCAATGAAGTTGTTTTTCATATCGCTTTATAATATCAATTGAGCCGTCAGTGGACCCTCCGTCAATGATGATGTATTCGAGGTTCTCATAGTTCTGGCTCAAAACAGACTTGATGGTATTTTCCAGATAGGGCGCTTGATTGTAAGATGCTGTAACCAAACTTATTTTTAATGACATAAATTCGCCTATTCCAGAAAAATTTTACTATTTAGCAACTTCTTAAGCATGAAGACTTTTATAGTTACAAACCGTTTTTGTTCATATATCCTTTGGATAGATTTCCTGGCAGGTGGATTCACATATCCTTCAAGGAGAAATTTGAACTCTCTTCTATGAGATGGCTTGATTAGGAACTCACCAAGCTCGGATAACTTTTCATCAAATCTATAACCAATTTTCTGATACAGAGAATGACCAATTCTCTCTATATACAATTTCTGAAAAATAGGGATTTTGTCAAAGGCGAACTCATGATCTTTAAGCTTAGTCGGCTTATCAAAACGGGAGACGTTTTTGTCTCCGAAGCGCCAATCGGGGGTCTCGCCATAATTAATTATTTCACTCAGAAAAGGCAAGTTGATGAATTGGCATATCTCGCGTAACTCTTTTTGCGGATCATCGATAAGTTTTTCATAATAAACAGGCAAGCAACGGTCAGGAAATTTTTCTTGAAAGTCGGTAATCTTTTTGGGCGCGACGAACAAATCTCTTGAATAGCAGGATAAGAAAAGCGTTCTCTCTCTGACCCAGTTCTTATAGATTGAGCTTAATACATCGCAGGGATCTCTGTAGAGTAGGATGAATTTAGCTTCGGGGTATGCCAAGGCTAAATCATCCAATATTTCGTAATATCTGGGGGTTTTGTCGAGGAAAATTTTTTTCCCGGACTTTCTTAGTCCTTCCCGGTATAAAGAACCCAGAAAGTTCCCAATTAATTTTAAGTACTTATCCTGCTTGACATCAACCAAGGCCAGAAATTCTGAAGTGGCACGACCGCACAGTTCGGAATCGTAAGGGGAATAGATACTCTTGGAATTCAAGCTATTTAAAAAATGTAAATTTATCCAAGGCTCTGATGTTGTCAATATATCAGGGTGCTTGCCCAACATAAGTTGAAGCAGTGTTGAGCCGGATCGAGGCTGCGATATTAGAAAAACAATATCTTTAGACATATGTGCGTTACACCGCGAGAAGACTAATATAGCCTTTAATAATGTGGTATTTCAGTTTACCCAAGAGGGGGACATTATGACTCGATTTCAAAAACCTATCGATATGCACCAACATGTCTTTTCGTTGTTTTTTTATAACAAATAATTTTTTTTCTTTTGGCAATTTTTCAATCAGAGGCTTTTGTTTTATAAAAATTTTTCGCAAATTATCATAATAAATATTTCCAGGATAACTTGACGCCCCTTTTCCATGTCGTCTGTAAAATACAGAATTATGATCAACATGGACAACACTTGAATTTGCAGCTAGCCTAATCTTGAAATCCCAATCTTCAAATATTTCCAAGCTCTCGTCAAAAAAACCTATATCTTCAAGCAGACCTTTTTCTATAGTCCAGTTTCGTAATGTCATTTCATGGGTAAGAATTTCGAAAACAATCCTTCCCTCGGCTCCGTCATGTTCCCTTCTGAACAAGCTGATAAGATTACCTTCCTTATCGACAAGGCAAGAGTTTGAATAGGCCCATCTGCATTCAGTTTTTTCATTCAGGGCTTCCAATTCGAACTTCAGCTTGTCTTTGTGCCAGAAATCATCCCCCGAAACAATCGAAACAAAATCGGTATTGATTTTTTTTAGACCACTGTTGAAATTCTTAGGTATGCCGATATTTTTATCATGGAGAATAGCTTCGATTATATCTGGATATTTACCTTGATACTTTAATATAACTTCTTGCGTCCGATCTTGAGAACAATCGTCACAAACAACAATTTGAGCCGGGGGATTACTTTGGCTCAATACGGATTCGAGGCAGTCCGAAAGGAATTCTCTGCAATTGTAAGTGGGTATTACAACCCCTACCGAATTAGTCTTCATATTTTTCAAAAATGCATCTTAGTCGCAATAAAGTCGATTCAATCTCCGAAAGTGGCATACCCGGGTAGATCGGGAGGCTCAATATAGAGTTCGAAATCGCTTCCGTTACAGGAAGGTGGTAATTGGAATACCCAGGACAAAAGGCTCTGGTTTTATGCGGGGGTATAGGGTAGTGAATCAGGGTGTCGACCCCCCTTTCCTTCAATTCGGAAATTAGCCGGTCCCTGCATGGTCCCTTGATCCTGATCACGAACTGATGATATACGGCGGTATTTTCTTCCTCCTGTGGTGGAAGCTGAATTTTTTGAAAACTTTTCAAAGTATCACTGTAGATTTCAGCAACTTTTCTTTTTTCCAGGTTCCAAGCATCCAGATGCCTTAACTTGACCTCCAGAAATGCAGCCTGCATTTCATCAAGCCGACTATTATAGCCCTTGACGAGGTTGTGATATTTCTTTTCCGACCCGTAATTTCTGAGAATTCGGATTCTCTCCGCCAACTCATTATCGCTGGTCGTAATCGCCCCCCCATCCCCAAGGCACCCCAGGTTTTTCGTCGGATAAAAGCTGAACCCCGCCGCATCGCCAAGATTGCCCGCTTTTTCCCCCCGGTAGATCGCCCCATGCGCCTGCGCCGCGTCCTCGATCAGCTTGAGACCGTGGCGGTCGGCGATTTTGCGGATAGGGTCCATCTCAGCGCAAAGACCATAGAGGTGCACAGCAATGATGGCCTTCGTTTTCGGCGTGATCTTCTCCTCGATCAGATTCGGGTCGATGTTGTATGTCCGAATGTCCGGCTCCACCGGTATCGGGGTTGCCCCCGCATGGGAGACCGCCAACCAAGTGGCGATGAAGGTGTGGGCCGGCACGATGACCTCGTCGCCGGAGCCGATGCCGAAGCCGCGCAGGATCAGGTGCAGCGCATCGAGGCCGTTACCAACACCGATGCAGTGTGTGGTTCCGCAATAAGCGGCAAAGGCTGCTTCGAACTTCTCCACCTCGCATCCCAGCACGAACCAGCCGCTGTCGATGACACGGGCGGCGGCTCGTTTCAAATCCTCGGCGATGTCTTTGTGAATCAGGCCGAGATCGAAAAATTTGGTCATGTTCGGGGTCCTTTGCCGGGGCAACCGGGGCTTCGCCAGGGTCCGGTCCCGAAGCGCCGCTCCATCAGCGCGAAGAGCGGGGTGAAGATTTTTTCGGCAAAGGCGCTGTCCTCCTCGCCGATCAGGTGGCGGTGGCTCTTGCCCTGCTCGTATCCAAGGCCGATCACGTTGTGATCTTTTCCGCTGTCGCCGTCGAATGAAAATGTGGCCAAGCCAAAATAGCCGATCAACTTGTTCAGCTCGAAATTCGGCTCGGCTTTGAAGTTCTCGTAGTTGATCAGCTTCTCCCGCTCAAGGTGCTTGAAGAAAAAATAGCTACGCACGGCGATAAGAAAAGCAAGGGTCCTGATCTCGTTGTTTTCAACCCGTGCCATGTGGTGGGCGAATTCAGGGGGAAACTCCGTGCTCTCGCGCATCGTCTCGGCAAGCTGGGGCAAAGCGTCAGGATACCATTTACCGAAAAAGTCATTTCGCACCAGGGAGGCCAGGATATCCCGGGGGTCCCGCCAGATGCCCCAGAATTCGATGCCATCGAAGCGCTCCCGGATCCAGCGAATGGTCAGGTGGTTCAGGGTTGTCTTCAGGACGTGAAGCCTGCCGGGGACGAAATCAAGGACCGTGGAGTGCTTTTCAAACCACGGGGAAACGACATATTTCCGCCAGAAGCGCCCCTGTTCAAGATCAGCGAAAAACCGAACATCCTCGGCCGACGCGATCTCATCAGTCATGACCTGGTACATCTTGCGGCGGATACTTCCGCTGTTGAAGGGCTGAAAAATGATTTCAACCTGAGGATGGGTGGCAAATGTCTTGACAATTGCTGACGAGCCACACCGATCGAACCCGTTAAGAATCAAGCTATTGATTGTCATGAATTGATGCTAATTCGGTAGAAATCATGAACGATTGCCCGTGCGCCGAAACCTTCCTTAAAGGAAGTCAATCCTTCATTAAGGTACCATCCCTCCTTGTCGTTGGATATCCCAAAATTAAAAAATCTACGTTCCGCGTATTGTTTCGATATTAAAAAGGAAAACAGTGCATCGAGTCCGCCAATCTCTCGGCAATGATCATTGCTGGCAATATACTGAGTATGTACGGTTTTCCCGTTCTCAAACATTAAGGATCCACCAATAAGTTCCCCTTTGTGATGGACACCAAAAAGTTTTATCTGGTTCGGAAAGCTTATTTTTAGCGACCTTATTTCCTTTAAATTGTGAACGGGACGCTTTCCGTATTTTTTATCAAGA
>ENA-ORCT01000412-ORCT01000412.1-marine-metagenome-genome-assembly--contig:-NODE-412-length-20932-cov-3.532007_pt1 | contig 20932 bp, 17 predicted proteins | sample MGYA00248632_ERZ508511 | MGnify/ENA primary metagenome ERZ508511 (study PRJEB26182, sample SAMN06268839) | marine metagenome | isolation source: Tt an P1-techrep anaerobic enrichment on pine from sediment...
TTGGAAGCCTCGTTTCTCGGCATTATGCTCTTTGGCTGGGACCGGGTCGGCCCGAAGATGCACTTTGCCTCCACCGTCATCGTCGCCGTGGGGACCCTGATATCAGCCTTCTGGATCCTGTCGGCCAACAGCTGGATGCAAACGCCCCAGGGCTTTCAGGTCGGCGACGAGGGGCTGTTTTTCCCCACCAGCTGGCTGGCGGTGATCTTCAATCCCTCGTTTCCCTACCGGATGGTCCACATGGTTATTGCCGCCTATCTGACCACGGCATTTGTCGTGGGGGGCATCGGAGCGTTTTATCTTTTCCGCGGCCAGCACATAAGACATGCCCGGATCATGTTCGGCATGGCCATGATTATGGCCGTGGGCGTAACGGTGGTGCAGCTGATTGCCGGTGACCTTCACGGGCTGAATACCCTCAAGCACCAGCCGGCAAAGGTCTCGGCCATGGAGGGCCTCTGGGAAACCCAGAGGGGCGCGCCGCTGAAGCTGTTCGGCTGGCCGGACCAGGCGGCGGAGGTAACCCGGTATTCCATCAACATACCCAAGCTGTCGAGTCTGATTCTCACCCATGATTTAAACGGTGAGGTCAAGGGCCTAAAAGAGTGGCCACCGGATGAGCGGCCGCCCGTGGCCTGGGTGTTCTGGTCGTTTCGCATCATGGTGGGAATCGGCATGCTGATGATTCTTACCGGCGTTTTTGCGGCCGTTCTGGCTTTGCGAAAACGCCTGTTTGATACCCGCTGGTTTCAGTGGTGGTGCATGGCCCTGACACCTGCCGGGTTCATCGCCGTTCTGGCCGGCTGGATTGTCACCGAGGTCGGGCGTCAGCCTTACATTGTCCATGGCGTCATGCGGACGGCCGATGCCGTGTCTCCTGTTTCCGGGACTCAGATCGGGCTGTCCCTGGCGGCATTTGTCTTTGTCTACCTGCTGGTGTTCGGTGCGGGCAGCTACTACATCATTCATCTGATTCTCAAAGGTCCGTCCGTGGCGACCGAAGAGGCCTATGGAACCCACGGCGTTGAGGAGCCGCCGCTGGTAACGGATCTGGTTTGAGGACGGCAGCGGTAAGTAATTAGCTATTAGCTATTAGTTATTAGCTGAAAAGCAAACAAAGACAAACGAGTGCGCTGCAGTTGTTGAATAGCTGATTTCTCTGCAGTGGAACGGTATACATCAGATCTAATCCTGCACAGTGGGTTATGAGAAGGGGCGGTTAACCATAGGGCAACGAAGGTGAAAAGAAATTCGTTTTTTATGAGTCTCCAGTTAATTTTGCCGTTCTTCGCGACCTTTGCGGCTTTGCGAGAAATATTTTTAAAAATAGTTGGATACCGGTTTTGCTTTTAAAACCTTCATGCTCTTCATTTCCTTCACGGTAAAATTAAATTGAAAAAGCATGAAATTAACGTAAGCGTCCAAGGAGGAGGTAGCCGTGTTCGATCTTTCAGGATATATCGATTTACCCCTTGCCTGGTATGTGCTGATCGCAACGGCGGTCTTTCTGTACGTGCTGCTGGACGGCTTTGATCTGGGCGTCGGCATTTTGTTTCCCTTTGCCCCGTCCGATACCTGCCGGGACCGGATGATGGGATCCATTGCGCCGTTCTGGGACGGCAACGAGACCTGGCTGGTGCTGGCCGGCGGCGGCCTGTTTGCCGCGTTTCCCCTGGCCTATGCCATCCTAATGCCGGCATTGTACATTCCCATTATCATCATGCTGCTCGGGCTGATTTTCCGGGGGGTGTCCTTTGAGTTCCGGTTCAAGGCCCACGGCCGGTCCCGGCGGATCTGGGATTACGCCTTTCATTTCGGCTCGCTGGTGGCCGCATTCACCCAGGGGATGATCATCGGCGCCTTTGTCCAGGGGGTGAGCGTTGAGGGCCGGGTTTTTTCCGGCGGGGCCTTTGACTGGCTGAACGCCTTCAGCGTGATGACCGGCTTTGCCGTGGTCTGCGGCTACGCCCTGCTGGGCTCCACGTGGCTGATCATGAAAACCGAGGATGTGACCCAGGAGTGGGCCCGAAAATGTGCAGGATACGTGTTCGGCTACGTGGCGTTTTTCATGGCAGTAGTCAGCCTTAGCATGCCGCTGATGCATGAGCGCATAAAAGAGCTGTGGTTCACCTATCCCAATATCCTCTATCTCCAGCCGATGCCGCTGTTGTCCGTCTTCTTTTTCTTCCTGCTGTGGCGGGATCTGCATCGCAAAAATGAATTTCGGCCTTTTTTTCTGAGCCTGGGGATTTTTCTCATGAACTATATCGGCCTCAGCGTGAGCATGTGGCCGTGGCTGGTACCCTTTGACGTGACCTTCCGCCGCGCGGCGGCCGCCCCGGAGTCCCAGTCCCTTTTGCTTGTTGGCGTTGTCGTCCTTCTGCCGCTGATCCTGGCCTATACCGGATACTGCTATTACGTCTTCCGGGGAAAGAGTTCCCATGAAATCTCTTACTGACACCCAGAAGAGGTGGGCATGGTTCATCGGCCTCTGGTGCGCCGGATTGCTGGCGATGGCCCTTCTGGCCCTTTTGGCTCGGTGGATTGTTCGCTTGTGATTTTAAGCTCAATTGCTTTCTCACCACCAGGGCACGATGATCACGAAAGAATGTAGGGTGGATTAAGCCGCGAAGCGGTGAATCCACCTTTTCTATTCCCATCGCTCGTCATCCAGATAACTCACTCCCCGTAAAAGCACATCATGTTGTACCTTCAAATTTTTCCGCAAAGCCGCAAAGAAAGGCAATGCTCAGCCACAAGGAACAGCGCTCAGATAATGGATGTTAATGAAAAATCGTGAAGATCTGCGTTCATCTGCGTCCCTTGGCATTTTTATAAAGCCGTAAAAATTACCAGGAAAGACATCGTTGACAAATTACGAGCGTTTGCTAAGGATCAAGATCCGGAAAAGAGAGTCCTGAAGCGGCAATGCACCACAGGGAAAAGTCGATGGCCGACCATATCGACACGACGAACGAAGATGTAAGTGGGGCCTGTAAGAAAGCGGCAGGCCCTTACACAATGCACTTGCTTCCTGGCACTGGCCTGGGCGCCGAACAGCCAAACGCCGAAAACTGGGGACAGATCGCTTTGCGGCCCGGCCTGTGGATCAGCAAGCTGGAACTGGAGACCTGCCGCACCGCCCGTGTCTGCTATCACAAGCGCCCGGCAATGATCGATTTCGGTTTTGTTTTGAGCGGCAATGTCCATCACCGGTTTCCGGACCATCAGCACCGCGATATGCAAATGAATACCGGTATCGCCGGTGTGGGGCATTTTCCGGACCGGCGGGGCATTATCGACGTTCCGGGCGGCAGTACCTTGCGGGTTCTCCATGTTTATGTCACCCCCGAACGTCTGCACCAGTTGGTTCAGGACGATATTGGCGCTTTGCCGCCGGAACTTCGATCCATTGTCGAAGGCAATCTCCCCAGAGATTTTTTGTCGAGGGGAAAAATGGACCCGGCGGTTCAGGCCGTTGCCCATGACGTCTTTTTCGGCAGGTTTGCCGGGTTGCCGAAAACGCTGTACCTGGAATGCAAGGCGCTGGAATTGATCGCCCTTCAATTGCGTCATTTGATGTCCGATACCCGGAACCAACCGGCGGCGATCAAACTCAGCCGCAGTGAAATCGACCGGATCCGGGCCGCTCATGATTGCCTTGTCCGGGATCTGTCCGCCCCGCCGACCCTGGACGATCTCAGCCGACGTTACTGTCTGAGCCTCAACAAGCTTCAGCGCGGTTTTCATGTGCTTTACGGCGACAGCGTATACGGCTGTCTGCGCGAGTATAAAATGCAAAAGGCCCGGCAGCTTTTCGAAACGGTCAACCTGAACGTCAGCCAGGTCGCCTGGGAGGTCGGCTATGTGAATATCAGCCACTTCACCCGTGCGTTCAAAAAACGTTTTGGCATACTTCCGAAACACTACCTGCGGTCATTCCGAAATAACCGCCTATCCTCACGCTGAAAAAATGGCGCAACCACAGCCGGGGACATCGATTTGCCTCCGGCCACCCCTCCAAATTCTGTTTGAAGCGATTACTCCCGCACCCGCGTTTTCCCCCTGATTTCGGGTAGCCCGGGTTAAAAATCGGGTTCCCCGGGGCAGAAAAATAAACCGGATCACGATACCGATTGTGTCACTGGATATTTTAACGACATGATCGGAGGTTTCACATGAACAGCCTGGGAATTGATATCGGCTACGCTGCCGTCAAGGCTGCCGTGATCAATGATGAGAACGTTTCGGAATATTACCGATATCTTCTGCACAAGGGGGCGATTGCTGCCTCTGTACAAGAGATCATACGGGAAATTTTGTCCCGGTTCGGGAAAAAGGCCATCACCCACGGAGCGGTAACGGGAAGCGGCGGTTTTTATTTGACCCGCAGCGGTGGGGCATCAGCGGTTAACGAGGTGGCCGCGCTGGTGGAAGGCGCGCTGTTTTTCGACCGGAAGACGCGATCCATCATAGAAATCGGCAGCCAGAGCGCCAAATACATCACCGGATTCAGCACGAATAACAAGGGCGCGGTGCAGGTCGCCATGAATCCCAACTGCGCTTCGGGAACGGGTTCCTTTCTGGAATCCCAGGTGGCGCGCTTGAACCTGGATATCGAAGCGTACTCCGAGCTGTCGGCCAAAGCCACCTTTGTACCGCGCATCGCCGGACGGTGCAGCGTTTTTGCCAAGACGGACATCACCCACCACCAGCAGGAGGGGGTGGGCGTTGAAAATATTCTCAAGGGACTGGCCTGCGCCATGGTCAGAAACTACCGCAGCGCCGTCATGCGTCGACTGCCCCGCACGCCCCCTTTTCTGTTTGCAGGCGGTGTTGCGCAAAACAGCGCCATCGTCGAGGCCCTTGGGGAGATTCTCGGCCTGGATGAAAAAGACCTTATCATCCCCGATCAGGCCAATGTCATCGCGGCAATTGGCGCGGCCGTTCTCGGCAGGGACGCCCCAATGTCCATTGACCTGGATGCCCTGCTGGCCTGCCGGGAAACCGCAGCCTCAGCCGCCGGTGGAGAAGACGCGGCGGTGGTGCTGCCCCCCCCTTAACCGGCTCGAAGATAACGCGCATGGCGACCGACACGTCTGCCGGGTGCTGCCTGCTGTCTCCCTTCCCGTGGATTGCTGGCTCGGTGTTGATGTTGGCTCCACCAGCACCAACCTGGTGCTCGCGGATCGCCGGGATGTCATTATTGCCTACCGGTATCTGCGCACGGCCGGCAACCCCGTGCAGGCCGTGCGAACGGGCCTGCAACAGCTGCAGGAGGAATTCGGAGAGCGGGTGAATGTGGTGGGTGCCGCCACCACAGGCTCGGGCCGTTACATGATCGGCAAGTTGATTGGGGCGGACGTATTGCGGGATGAAATCACGGCCCAGGCGCGGGCGGCGGTCGCCCTGGATAGTGAGGTGGACACCATCTTTGAAATCGGCGGTCAGGATTCCAAATTCATCGCCATAGACAATGGGGTGGTCACCGATTTCCAGATGAACAAGGTCTGCGCCGCCGGAACCGGATCCTTCATTGAGGAGCAGGCCGCTAAACTGGGACTTGGCCTGGATGCTTTCGAAGCTGCCGCGCTGGCCGCCGATCAACCCATTCATCTGGGCGAGCGCTGCACGGTGTTCATGGAAACAAGCATTGCCGCCCATCTGGCCGGTGGTGCGAGGACCCGGGATATTGTGGCCGGGCTTTGCTATTCAATTGTCAAAAATTACCTGAACCGGGTTGTCGGCCAGAAACGGATCGGCCATAAAATTTTTTTCCAGGGCGGTGTGGCTTACAACCGGGCTGTGGTCAGCGCGTTTCGGGCGGTTACCGGCAAACCGATTGTCGTACCGCCATTTTTCAGTGTCACCGGGGCCTATGGTGCGGCGATTCTGGCCCGCGAGGAGATGGGGCCTCAACCGACCCGGTTCAGGGGATTTGACATCGAACCGGTCGTCGAGCCTGTTGCCGCGACCCCTGCCCATAGCCCCTCCAGGACCGATTCCCCGCGGTTCACGGACGAGCTGGGCACCTTTATCTTCAAGGATTATACACCCGATATCGATCCCGCCAAAAAGACTGTCGGCATTCCCCGGGCCCTGTTCACCTACGGCATGTTTCCCATGTTTTATCCGTTTTTTCATGAACTCGGCGTAAATGTCCGGCTTTCTGCGCCCACCCATGAGGCGACCTTGCGAAAGGCCCGGAAGTTTGCTCTGGATGAGACCTGCTACCCGGTCAAACTGCTCAACGGACATGCCGCCGAGCTGATCGAAAGCGGTGTGGATTATCTTTTTCTTCCCGACCTGTATACCGTTCATCACCCCGGCTCCCGGTCGCGGCAAAATTATGGCTGTGCCTATATGCAGCTGGCCTTCAAAATCATCAGTCAGGCCATTGATCTCGAAAAAAGCGGGGTCAAATTGCTCGCCCCGACAATTGCCTTCAACCTGGGAAAGGCCTTCATGCAAAATCAGTTTCTGAACCTGGGACGCCGGATGGGTCAAAGCGATTCCCATACACTGGCGGCCCTGCAGACGGCAATGGCGGCCTATCAGTCCTATAAGACCCGCATCATGGAGCGCAGCCGCAAGGTGATGGCCGGCCTCGATCCGTCTCAAAAGACCTTTGTGCTCATTTCCAAAATTTACGGCATGAGTGATCCTGCCCTGAATCTAGGCATCCCCGACAGGCTCATGGAGATGGGATATCGGGTGATCCCCTCTTTCGATCTGCCCGAAACGGATATTTTCAACGAGTACCCCAACATGTACTGGCCTTTCGGCCAGCACATTCTCGAGGCGGCCAAACAGGTGCGATCGCAACCGAATCTCTATGCCATTTTTCTCACCCACCACGGCTGCGGCCCCGATACGGTAACCACTCACTATTTCCGTGAGATCATGGGGCGCAAGCCTTATCTGCACATCGAGGTGGACGAACATGCCTCGGCCGTGGGCGTGATGACCCGGGTCGAAGCCTTTGTGAACAGCCTCAAACGAATTACTCCGGGGAAAAATACCGATGCGCGAGCATCGGAGACGAAGAGCGCACCGGGGCGGACGGTTCCTGTGCAGACCGAATTTGAAGACCCGTGGGAGGGGCCCCTTTATCTTCCCACGCTCCATCCTTATACCCGGATCGCCTGCGAGGTGCTGGCCGCGGCGGGTATCGAGGCCCGCCCCCTTGCCCCCACCGGTCCGGCAACCGTCGATCTGGGGAAAAAACACGTCCTTACCAACGAATACTTCTCCCTCACCGCCCTTTTGGGCGATGTGCTCATGATGCTGGAACGGGCGCAAAACCGGGAAGATCGTGGGGCTCTGCTTTTTCCCCAGTCCGAAGGGGCCGAGGTGGACGGTCAGTACAGCCGGTTTCTGCGCACCAAGCTCGATGAAGCGGGGTTCAACCGCGTGGAAATCATCGCGCCTTATCTGGAGGATCTTCCTGCAATGGACAGTGGGCGTGCTGAGCTGCTGTTTTTCTGCCTGCTGGCCGGAGACCTGATTATGGCATCTCCCCCGGCCGATCGGGAAGCGGTCCTGGAATCGGTCTGCGCTTTGATCAGGGACCGTCGGACGACGCTGGAAGCCCTCGTGGATCTGGCGCATGGGCTTTGCCAGACATTTGTACCTCTGAATGACGCCAAACATGTCTTTGTGATCGGCGAGCCCCTGATTTTGTACAACGATATGCTCAACAACAATATCCTGGCCACCCTCGAAGCCCAGGACTCCCGGGTCACCCGGGCACCGTTGAGCGAATATCTGTGGGCAACCTGGCGCGATCATGCCCGACACAATGGTTGCGGCCAGCAGGCGAGGGTTCGTCGGAATCTGGATTTCCTTTTAAGCGGGATGAATACCCTGGCCCATGCACTCGGCTCATACAGCCCGTTTGCCAGCCATCCGAACCGACTTTGCGATCTGGCCGATGAAAGTGTGGGGCATTATGCCGGAGCCTTCGGCCGTTACCGGCAGGCCCGGCTGCTGGAAGCCATGCCGACCATCCAGGGCGTGATTACCGTGGCCTCCATGTACGAAAATACGGGCATCTCGCTGGGAATTCTGCATAACCGGCTTGCCGGTGAAAACTCTCTTCCGATCCTGAATCTTTGCTTTGACGGGAACAGGAACATGAACGATCAGGCCAAACTGGATGCCTTCATTTACTACCTTAACGATGGGAAAAGTGAACCGCATGAATTCCTCATTGAAAAGTAGACTGGACCTGGAGCTGAAGGTCATCGGCTGGGTAAGGTCATCGATCAAATCCCCGGCACAGGCCCCAAAGCAGGAGTACGAGGGGGCGCCCGATGTCTGGATCGATATGGAACCGGCATTTAAAAAAGCCATGCACAGCTTGAAACCGGGCGCCAGATATCTGATCCTGACCTGGTTGCACCAGGCGGACCGAACCTGCCTGCAGGTCCACCCGCGGGGCAATCCGAACAATCCGCTGATGGGTGTGTTTTCCACCCGATCGCCTGCCCGGCCCAATCCCATCGGCCTGCACGAAGTGACCCTTCTGGAAATCCGGGACAGTCCGCCGGGGTTGCATGTGGATCACCTGGAAACCATCGACGGGACACCGGTTCTGGATATCAAACCCTGCTTAAAATGCGATCTTCCGCCGCCCTGATTAGGAAGCCAAGTGAAATGCTTTTAACGGCAGCGCGAACGGAACATCACAAACACCATGCCGCGACGGCCATCCACTGAGCAGATCGGCAGGAGGGGCAAAACAGGGGGGAGGTCCACTGTGTGTGTAGCAAACGCATATTTTATCAAAGACGGTAATCCGGAATTGATTATGGAAAATGTCGAGATTATCCAGGGCAGCGAAACGAACGTCTGGCACCTGACCGATCTCTTCGGTCATCAGAAGCAAATAACCGCGCGGTTGCAGAGTCTTCATCTGCTGGAAAACCGGTTTTTTTTCGAAGCGCTTCGGGCTGAGTGACGCCGATCAAATTAATGGTGACAATATGGAGGACGCAACATGAAGATAGCTGTGTGCGGCAAAGGCGGAAGTGGAAAAAGCACTATCGCGGCGATTCTGGCAAAAGAATTTCAGCGGCGAAATCAACGGGTCCTGGTGATTGATTCGGATGAATCCAACTCGGGACTGCATTGGATGCTGGGCATTGAAAAACCGCCGGCTCCCTTGATGGAATTTGTGGGGGGCAAGAAAAAAATACAGGATAAAATGATCGCAGGATTCACCGCGGAAGGTGGCGATACAAGCCTCTCCCTGTGGAAGCAAAATGAGATACCCATGGACGGTATCCCGCCGATTCACGCCGCAGGTCCTGACAATTGCCGCCTGGTGGTGACCGGAAAAATTGACCGCAATTTTGAAGGATGCGCCTGCCCGATGGGTGTGGTGGCACGTGAATTTCTGAAAAAGCTGAGAATCGACCGCAACGAGATGGTCATTGTGGATATGGAAGCAGGAATAGAGCATTTCGGCCGGGGCATCGAGTCGAGTCTGGATGCGGTGATCGCCGTGATTGAGCCCTCGCTTGAATCCCTGTCGATTGCCGAAAAAATCAAGGCATTGACCGAAGCCGGCGGTGCACGGTTTGCCGGCGCGGTCATTAACAAGGTTCGGTCCGAGCAACATCAGGATCTGCTGATACAGGAGTTGACGCGCAGGGATATTACTGAATTGGGCTGCCTGCGGTTTCATGAACGGCTGGTCGACAACGGGTTGTCCGGCCTTCCCGTCGATTTGCAGGAAACAGGGGCCGAGGCAGGCGCCATAGCAGATCAGCTTCTGGATTTTGTTCATTAGAAATCAACCCGTCATGCGATAGCGTGAGAAAAAAATGATCAGGAGGTATGGCGTGAAGTGTCAGCGGTGCGGTTATGAAATTGAACCGGGGGAAGAACGGGAATATCTGGATCAGATCATTTGTGAAGACTGTTACATGGAAGCTCTATCTCCTGCGCGAACGTGCGATCCCTGGGCGGCGCACAGCGCAAAATCATTCGAAAAACATGCGGGCAATGCCGGCATGGTGACGCCGATCCAATCAAAGATCCTTAACATCCTGAAGGAAACCGGTGGTATTGAATCCCATGATTTGCATCGAAAAATAGAAGATGAACTGCCCCTTGAGGAACTGGAACGGGAACTTGCCACCTTGCACCACATGGAAAAGATCGGAGGAGAGAGAAAAGGCGATCGAATGATCTGGCAATTATGGCAGGGATAAAGCAGGTCTGTGGATATGAGTGCCCTGAAGGCTTAGCGCCTGCTTGAAAACCAGAAATGTAGAAGGGTGGATTAAGCCGCGAAGCGGTGAATCCACCTTTTCTATTTTCCTCGCTCGTCATCCAGATAACTCACTCTCCGTAACAACAAAGCTTGTTAGACTTTGAAATTTCTCACGCAAAGCCGCCAAGTCGCAAAGAAAGGCAATGCTCAGCCACAAGGAACAGCGCTCAGATAATTGATGTTAATGAAAAAACCTGAAGATCAGCGTTCATCTGCGTTCAATGTCATTTTTATGAAGCCGGTAATATGGCTTAAAGCTGAAGCCACGGTGGGATTGGTGGCGGACAGAATCAACTACTCAACAGCTTTTTCATCATCGAGGCCACGAAGAAATGTAGGGTGGGTTAAGCCGCGAAGCGGTGAACCCACCATTTTTCCCATCGTCAAACCAGGGAAGGCATACCCCATACTCGATCCGACATGCAATCCGGGCTCCCGTAGCGGCACAGCGCGCTGTGCCCCAAAACATTTTCTCGTTAAGAAAGACATCGTTGAATCAAAGGAAACAGAGGTCGCAGATAAAAAACAATTTTATCGTTTTAAAGCTGTTCCCACCATCAACCACCAACCCGCAACCATCTCCCGTAGGGCCAACTACTTAAATAATCTCCGTATTTTCTACCAAATTTTAAAGTATTGAAATTTTGTAAGTATCTGTTAATAATTATTTTTGCATTCCAGCCTTTTTGCTTTGCGCCGGCTGGTCCGTTCAACTTGATCGTTTGTATTGGTTTCAGTTGCTGATGTTCACGTGGCGAAATTTTGTATTCTGCTGTTGCAGCTCGACTGGATATAGCTTGCAGAGCCGGGAGATCGATTAAAAATGGAATCCCCACGCCCACGAGTTGTTCCCTTTGAGAATTCAACCAAGAATATATCTGTTGTATCTGAAACAGCAATCGAACCGCTCCGAATGAACAATTCTTGGGCGCGTTTGTTGTCAATTACTGGTTTTGCAAGAGTCAGGTTTAATGGGATATTGATACTCGTTGTGGCGGTTCTTGGGCTTATCGGGATCGGTGCAGCCGTGTTGATTCCCCAATTTATTGTCCAGTAGAAAAAAATTACCGGGGTCTGCTTTTGACCTTGACATATGGTACCGGGGTATTCAATCTCTTGAACACCTTAAAAAAGGACAGTTCCCGGTTTCCGTTCGAAATCACACCTCCTGTCTGATGACCAATCACTTTTTATGTTAATCTCAACATAACATGCCCCTTTTTCCGCTTCGAACCGGTCAGGTGCCGATTGCCACCGTGATGCGCCGACTGCTGACCGAGTATTCCCAGGCCTTCAATCGCCGCCACCGGCGCCACGGTCAACTCTTTTAAAATCGGTACAAATCGATTCTCTGTGAAGAAGATCTCTACCTGCTGGAGTTTGTCCGCTATATTCACCTGAATCCGCTTCAGGCCAACATGGTACATGGTCTCAAGGCTCTCAAAACCAACCCATTTGCCGGGCATGCTGTGCTCAACAGCGCCGGGGGAAATCGCTGGCAGGACCGGGAGCGGATCCTTGGCATGTTTGGGAGAAGCGAGAAAAAGCCATCCGGTAGTATAATCTGTTTGTTTCGAAGGGGGTGGATTCGGGCCGGTGGCCGAACTTGGGCGGCAACGGCCTGGTGCGGTCGTTTGGCGTGTGGGCGGCGATCCGTGCGCTTTGATTGCCCTCAGTATTGACGCATGACCGGTTTAAGGACTATATTTGGCCATAAAATCAAATAAGGTGAACCTATGAAATTATCCAGCCGAATCAAGCCGATCAGTTACTTGAAGGCCCATGCTGCTGAAATCGTCCGGAATATGGGAGAACAGCGTGAGCCGCTGATCATTACCCAGAACGGCGAGGCCAAGGTCGTCATCCAAGATATTGGAAGCTATGAGCAAACCCAGGAAACCATGGCGTTGTTGAAAATACTGGCTCTGGGCAACCGCCAGATCGAGGAGGGCAAGGCCGAACCCGCCGTTAGCGTGATCAAACGTCTCCGAGAGCGCCAGGGGGATCGCTGATGCTCTCCGTGACATATTGACTTAACTTTCCGGTATGGCAGACTAAACCGGCATGGCCCGAAAAGCATGAATCACAATATATTCACACTCACGCGCCTATAAGATAAAACAAAATTCCTTTCAATATCTGGAGATTTCTTCCTCGTCATCTCGCCGAACTCTCAGCAATAAAGTGGTACACATCAGCTCGAATCCCGCACATTCGGTTGTGAAAAAGACCAGGTTAACCATGAAGAACTTGAAGGAAATGAAGAAAAAAGGCGCAGCACGATGCGCCGCAACACAATTCTATCGGATAAGCGTGGTGAGAGTTCCGAATATAATACGCGCGGTTATTGATTTTGCATTTAAACTGGATAAACTTCGCGGTTAATTCAAAGGAAACTGTGCGGCGAGGTAAAGCGGATAGTGATGAATTCGGTTCTTTGTGTCGATTTTTAAATTTCGGGCGCTCATGATCGTTCTGTACGTGGGATTGTATTTTTGCGCAAAAACTTTCAGGCTTTTTGCCTGGGTCACCCAACCCGATTTTACCTCCACGGGAAGGACGTGGCCATTGGCTTCTCTCATAAATTCAACTTCCGCCGTTTTTTCTTTCCAGGAATAGAGTTGATCGACTCCGGAGTATCGGAATTCCTGTGCCACGAAATTTTCAGCAAAATACCCTTTATACGTTCCGTAATCATAGTCCAGCAACGTTTTGGGAGGCAGCTGGCTGATTGCCCCCAGAATACCTACATCAAAACAGAATAGTTTGAATCTATTTTCTGCCGTATATGCTGCAAACGGAAGCTCTCCGCTGTTGACGATATTCACTTGGTGAACCAATCCTGCCGTAATCAGCCAGTCAATAGTTCCTGCCAGCTTCGAGTAGGCTTTAATACCTGGGACGACACCTTTAAACCGGAACTTAGGTGCGGATGAGTCCTGCTCCTTGGCGAGTTGTACCGGGATGTTTTTCCACAGTCGCTCAATATGCATGGCATTTTGTTTCCCGGAATGCTTTGCAATGTCCGCGATATAACCACTTAGAAGATCCGTCTGTTTACGCCGGACCACCTTGAACGCGTTAAACAGGTCCGCTTTATTGTCTGCAAATGACTGAACCACTTCGGGTAAACCACCAACAATGAAATAATACTTGAGATATTCCCAAAGCTGCTGGTGGGCCATATCGGGAATTGTGTCCTTAGCCGAGAGGCCTCGAAGGAGCTCCGCGTACCGCTCTTCGCCGACTCCGTTGAGAAACTCTTCAAAACACATTGGAAACATTTCCATATATTCGATTTTGCCAACAGGGAAAGAGCTTTTGCCAAGCTGAAGGCCCAGCAGTGATCCTGCCGCACAAACCGCAAAACCTGTCAATTCTTCATGGAAGTATTTCAGGGCCGTCAGTGCTTTCGGGTAGGCTTGAATTTCATCAAGAATCAGCAGGTCTTTTTCCGGATTTATCGACGAATCCACAACAAAGCTCAATTCCTGTAAAATTCGCTTAGGATTTAAATCTTTTTCAAAAATTTGGGACAGACTTTCGTCTTTTTCAAAATTGATATAGTGAGCGGTGGGAAACAACTCCTTGCCGAATTCTTTTAAAATGGTGGTCTTGCCAACTTGACGAGCACCTTTCAGTATCAAAGGCTTTCGGTTGGCTGCATTTTTCCACGTTGTTAAATCGCTGAAGATTGTTCGTCTCATGATTGGCTTCTCAGAATTTTTTTGTACCACTTAATTGTATTAAGTGTAACTTTCTCCTATCACTTTTTACACAATAAAGCAACTTTTAGTTACGACTTTTTCGCACTCTACCAAAGAGCCGATACTGGGATTAAGCGCCGGTGTTGGCGATCATCACCGAGACAGGAATCGTTTGCTTTGCCTGGCTGCTCATCCCCTATCATGCCATCTCCAAGGGAGTGGATGCAGGTCGGCGACGGCCTGGTGCGGTCGCTTGGCGGGGGGGCGGTGATCAGCGCGCTTCGATTGACCTCAGCATTGACGCATAACCGGTTTAAGGACTATCTTTGACCATAAAAACCAGATAAGGTGAAACTATGAAATTGTCCACCCGGATCGAGACGGTCAGTTACCTGAAGGTCCATGCTTCTGAAAACGTCCGGAGTATGGGAGAAGAGGGGCTCCGAAGTTCGGTGTACCATTTGCAAAGTCGTTTGAATTCTTTGGAGGTATAATAAAGAAAGATATGGGCAAACACAATTTTCCGGCAGTATTAGCAGAAAATTTATGGGTATTGGGTAATTACTATTTCAACCTTTATCTTGTTCAGGGAAACAATGCATCGGCCCTTATCGAAGTCGGTATTTCAGCAATTACCGATACGGTGATCAGTCAGTTGGACTCGTTGAATATATCTCCTGACTATCTGGTGGTGCCTCATCCGCATACCGATCATATTACCGGGTTGCAGGGTCTTCGCCAACGATTTCCCGATGCCATACCAATATTCGGTCAGGGCGCACAGGAATTTGTAAGTCATCCCAAAGCGCTGGGAGCAATGATCAGTGAAGACCAATTTATGGCACAGATGTTGTCGGTTAAGGGAATCCGGCCGGAACGTCCTCCGATTGAAAACTTTTACTTTCCGGATGACCATATTGTCGCAAAAGATGAATATGCTGTAGATTTAGGGGGAATCGTCCTGAATTGCATGCAGGCAAAAGGTCATTCACCGGGGAATATAATTGTCCATATACCGGATAGAAGAGCGCTGATTTTATCTGATTCTCTCGGATTTCACTTTCCCGATCGCTGTTTTTTACCCCTTTTTTTCACCGGTTTTTCAGATTATATGAAAACATTGGATTGTATGGAAGCACTTAATCCGAGGATTATAGGGCTGGGGCACCAAGGCCCCCTGATAGATACGGATGCAGAAAGGGCATTTTACAACTCCCGTCAGGCGACATTAAATCTGTATTCAACAATAATCGGGAGACAAAAGGACAAAGATGACATCGCTGACGAAATTTTTAATACCTATTACAAAGATGAATTTACAATCTATAGCGAAAAAAATATCAGAAATTGCGCCCGCCTTTTGGTTCGAAGGGCTTTGGAATTAGCGGATCGAAACGAAGGCAATCTTTAAGGGCGACGAGGATAAGACCCGTTTCCTTGACGGGCTGGGAATGTTTCTCCCTGTATCGGCAGCGCCCTGCTATGCCATGGACGCTGATGACCCAGCATTGATCCTGCCGCGCAAACCGCAAAGCCGGTCAATTTTCCATCGAAGTATTAACTTCCTCATACCACTTTTTATACAATCAGGTAACTTTCAGGTACGACTTTTTAGCATGCTGCCAAAGAGCCGATACTGGGATTACGGTTCAGTGTTGACGATAATCATCGAGACAGGAATTTTTTGCTGTGCCTGGTTGCTCATCCCCTATCATGGCATCTCCAAGGGGGTGGATGCGGGCCGCCGTCTGCTTTCTGGCTACAAGAAGGCTGCGTGTGACCTGCGCTGATCTGGCTCGCGAGCTGAATGTTTCGCCGTTTGCCGTGAGCAAAGCCGCGCGCCGGGGTCAGGCCATGGCGGCATTCGGATATTGAAGGCACGTTTTTGGATTGATATGGCGCCGATGGCCCAATTTGTTCCATGATCCGAATATGTTGGCTATATATTGCTTCTGGATAGATCCTCAACTGCGTTCTTTTAATTCTATCCGGGTCACCCATCAATGCCGAAATGTTGTCGAGCATTCATTGCCTTCCAATGGAGCATCGGATGATCTTTGATGCGACGTTGCAGGTTCGTGTCAGCCGTAAGCAAGGCAGGCTCGATTTCCCCCTTTGTGAGGATACGGTTGAGAAAATCCATTTCCTTTTCAGATAAAATATACATGGCACTCCTTTTGCCAAAAAAATATGTTAGAAGTAATATTTTTACAACTATGGTGCAAATATGTCAAAAATATAGGTTTTGCCCAAAGGAAAAGGCAATTTTCACGATCGGTTCTGCCAATGTTGTGGTGTCTCGCCCGGGAATCGAGGGATTGAAAAATGAGTTGACACGGAATTTTGATATATGTAAACGGTTATATATCGTTTTGATATATAACCGTTTGTAATGGGGGTGCTATGGCCGCAGAAATTTATCATAAACTTCGTGAACAGATGGACCAGTATTCCACCGGGTTTCCGGCAAGCAAGTCCGGAGTGGAACTTAAAATTCTTGAAAAGCTTTATGCCGAAGAGGACGCCGAGATTTATCTGGATCTCTCCATGCTCCTCGAGGCCCCTGATGCCTTTGCCCAAAGGACGGGGCGATCTCCCGGGGAGACGGCGGAAAAGCTGGAGGACATGGCAAAGCGGGGGCTCCTTTTCCGCCACATCAAGGATGGAAACAAAAGGTATTCCGCCATTCCTTTTGTCATCGGCTCCTACGAGTTTCAGGTGGGGCGCATGGACAGGGAACTGGCCGAACTGACCAATATTTATATGGAAGAGGTCTTTCTCGACGGCATGGGCAATAACGTGTCGCCTCTCAGGACCATCCCGGTGGGCAAATCCGTGGACGTGGTCCACAAGGTGGCCGCCTATGAGGACGCCAAGGCCATCATCAACGGTAAGGACAAGATCGCTGTGGCCAACTGCATATGCAGGACCCAGCAGGGACTTCTGGACAGGGGCTGCGACAAACCAAAGGAGGTCTGCCTTCTTTTCGGTTCCCATGCCGATTACTATGTGGAAAATAAGATGGCCCGCTTCATCGACCGGAAGGAAGCCTGTGAGATCCTGGATAAATGCGAGGAGGCCGGCTTGGTTAACCAGCCGGCCAACATGGTGAATCCCGGGGGTATGTGCAACTGCTGCGGGGATTGCTGCGGTGTACTCCGGGCGTTGAACCTTCTTCCCAATCCGGGAGAGATGGTCTACAACCGGTATTGGGCCACAGTGGACGAGGAGGAGTGCACCGGGTGTGAAACCTGCATGGACCGCTGCCAGATGAACGCCATTGATATGGGGGAAGACGATACCGCCATGGTGAATACGGCCCGGTGCATCGGATGCGGGCTCTGCGTCACAACCTGTCCCACGGATGCCATCCACCTGGAAGAAAAACCCAAGGAGTTTCAATTGTCTCCCCCGGCCAGCGGCCAGGAGCTCATGGCCATTACCGCAGAAAAGAGAGGCACCTCCCTGGTCCCCCTCAAGCTGCAGCAGAAATAAAGGTAGGCTTCATAAAAAGTGTCGAGACGAGGTCGGAATGGTTGAGATGATGCTGCTGGGGTTTCTCATGGATGGAGAGAAGACCGGATATGAGATCAAGAAGTATATGGAGAACAGCACCCACTATTTTTTCAACACCGGGTTCAGCAGCATCTATCCCACGTTCAAAAAGCTCGAGAAGGAGGGGCTGGTCCGGGTCAGCCAGAAGATCAAGAATGGAAAACTGAACAAGGTCTATTCCATCACCGATAAGGGTCGAGAGGCCTTCAGTGCCTGGCTGGAAGTTCCTCCGCGAATCGGACGCATCCGGGACGAGGCCCTGCTCAAGGTCTTTTTCTTTGATCATCTGGAAGAGGAGAAGATTAAGGAACAGCTGGATGCCTACGGCAGGGAACTCAGTGAGCAGGTGGACTCCCTGTGCGCAGTCCGGGAACGCCTTGCCGCCTATGATATGGACCCGTGGAAGATGGCCACCCTTGAATTCGGTATCCGGTACTATGCCTTCATGGAAGAGTCCTTTCACGCCATGTTCCAGGAAAGCCGGGAAAAAAGGCTCTCTGCCGGGGAACCCGGGGAGCGTTTATCCGTCAGATATCAAGAACATCTCCCGCCGCCGGGATCAGGATCCGACGGAAGGGATAACGAAGAGGAGAAGAAAATGAAGGTTGAATGGGCCTACCTGAGGAAGGGGTGAGCGTCCTGCAAGAAAGCACAGGCGGTGCTTGATGCCCAGGGAGTCACGGTGGATGAGATCGTTGATGCCAGAAAGGAAAAGTTTGACCGGGACGAGGCCTGGAATCTTCTGAAAAATGCCGATAGGATCTTTGCCGCCAGGGGGAAGAAATTCCGGGAATTCAGCCCCGGTAGCGATGACCGCGAGGCCCTTCTCAAGGCCGTACTGGGACCTTCCGGAAACCTTCGGGCTCCTGCCCTCAAGGTGAAGGAGGGCTTTCTGGTGGGATTCAACCCGGATCTTTACGATGAGTGGCTTCACGGAAGACTTTTTGGGGAGTGACCTTGCACCTGGGATGATGGATATATCCCATAATCCTGCTCGTAAACACATCTATTTTTGTTCCTCGGTTCTCCTCCTTAGGTTTCAGGTGTCCGGTTTCAGAATTTCGCTGTTTTATTTTTCACTCCAGACACCTGAAACCAAAGCGTCGGAATAAAAACGAGATCAAAATTTACATCCGGTTAAAAACCGGTCGATTCCAAGACAGGCATGATTTCCGCATCACCATCTGCCCGGATCGCCTAAAAATCCGTTTTATCCAGCGGAGAAGGCGAGGGGCCTTTGATCACCCGCACCAGTTCTTTGACTCGTGAGGCACGGTCTTTGATGATGAGGAGGTTGAGGGGCGGGTACGGGACGATTTTACCCTCCCGGGTTAAAAGCGGTGCAAGAACCGCAGCGAGATTTTCGGCATCAGCGTGCTCGAGGTAGACAAACCTGGTAATGATCGGGTCTCCAACGAGAGGTTGTTCCTGCGCTATGGCAGGCTGAAGGGGGCATGATAAATAAGCGACCAGGAAAAAGAATTCTACGATCCAACCAAGGGATTTTGGTGCTTTTCTCTTCATTGCTCTGTCCTCTATTTCACCGGATAACATAACCTTGCAAATGGCGGTTTCAACAGGTGAGGGACAGGCAGAGTGGTTTTCCCTCGACCGAACGGGATGTCTGCAGAACCCGCAATGAATCCTGCCTATCCTGAGGAACGCGAATTAAATTAATTACAATTTCTTGCTACGCCTTCGCCAAGGCTACGGCGCATTTCGATTTTTATTCTATGCTTAAGGATCTCATTGTCTGTTGGCCCATCTTCGGCGTTGCGTCAACGGCCTCATACGTACAGTATGAAACAGCTAACGCGCCTTGAAGATGAACAAACATCCGGCGCAATATTCTTGCAATTAAATAAATCCTCGTTCCTAAGGCATTTCCGTTAAAAGGGGGATCCCTTCGCGTTGAAGCGTTTCCTTGGCTTTGTCCAACTGGTCGAATTTGAGGACAAGCAGGGTTCCGTCCATATTCCGGACCGAAAAGGCGTACATATACTCGATATTGAGGCCGGTCCGGTTCACCAGTCGCAGCACCCGGTCCATCTCTTTTGTGTCGCGTTTCAGTTCCACCGCCAGAACTTCTGTGAGGCATACGGTAAAACCTTGGTTTTTTAACACATCCATGGCGTCTTGGGCGCTGTCGGCAATCAGATGCAGCACACCGAAATCCGCTGTGTCGGCAAGGACCATGGCTTTTATTCCGATCTCGCCTTCCGCAAGCGCACCGGCCACCCGGGAGAGCCTTCCCGATTTGTTTTCAAGAAAAATGGATACCTGTTGAATTGCCATCACGTTGCTCCTTTGCCTCGGGATCGATCGATATTTTCCTGATCGGTTGTGTCGTTATGTGAAAGCCGTTGCCTTTTGGAAGAGATTGCCAAAGCGAACCTGTCATTGCCGGACAGATCAACACATCGATTGATAAAGCGGTGAGTCAAGTTTTCTTCACTGTCTGATATGATTGCATCAGGTATGCCGAAAACGAAGGAGTGATTGATAATTTATAACCGTTTGTATTTGCGGATAATAGTTTTTGTTTCGAGTATGGGTATGTATACGGCAATGGAAAAAACTGCAAATTCATGGACGGGAATTTTTGAAGATCTGCAGATTTTTGCAGATTCGGGGCGGGAAAACGGCGGCCCATGCGGGTCTGCTGTATGTGGCATGGCCTTTTCTCGCCTGGCCTCGCTTCCACCGGATGTCTCCTGGCGCCAGATGAGCGGCATCGGGCTTCTGTGCGGGGTCGGTTTTACCATGTCCCTATTGATCACCCACCTGGCTTTTGGCGGTTCGCCGGCGGCAGATCATGCCCGGGCCGGGGTGCTTCTGGGCTCTTTTTTCTCGGCCCTGGCCGGCGGATCGCTTCTTTTTCTCTCCGGCCGGAGGCGGGTTTCCCGTTTTCATGAATCTGTCGTTTCTGGAAAAATTCCAAATTAAAAATTTAAATGCTTCATGTTTGTGTTTCCGGATTAGTTGGTTTAGAGCCTGTTTGAACGCGTCTTCAATGCAATGACGAGCCGTGCCGCAATCGATATTGCCTTGAGTGAAGATGGGGTTATTTTACTATGAGGTACTGGTGCTGAAGGAGACCTATCATGAACGAGTTTGAAAAATGCGGCCCTGAAACCATCACCATCGATCCATCCGGAGGACAACCGCACCCCTGCACACCGCAAATCCTGGCGAGTGTCCCGGCAGAAGAAGCGCCTTGCTGAGGCCCTAAACCCGACCCCGAGGCCGGGGTCCATGAGCGGCCGGGTTATTCCATCAATCCGTTCGTGGAGGATTTTATGGACACGCCCGCCGGGTTTGTGCCCCGGGTCCGAACCCGGCTCTCATTTCAGGACTGGATCGGCACGGTCAGCACTCGCCTTGGCAT
>ENA-ORCT01000413-ORCT01000413.1-marine-metagenome-genome-assembly--contig:-NODE-413-length-20875-cov-3.235359_pt1 | contig 20875 bp, 23 predicted proteins | sample MGYA00248632_ERZ508511 | MGnify/ENA primary metagenome ERZ508511 (study PRJEB26182, sample SAMN06268839) | marine metagenome | isolation source: Tt an P1-techrep anaerobic enrichment on pine from sediment...
ATGCTTTGCCTTATGGATTGGAAGTATTGCAACGAACTTATGAAGCTTTGCCCAATGCCAATTTGATGAAAGAACGAGAGGCACAATCAATGATCGATACCGTTTATCCTTCCATTGAATTTGTAAACATCGATTTGAATGCTGTATTCAAAGATGGAAAATGGATGATCAAAGAACTTTGGCACAACTCCAAGTCGGCACTATTGGAAACACTTGATATCGATTCGGTTGCCTGTATTGACGAAGCCGACAAAGACCTTTACGACACTTCGGCTTATGAAGATCAGGCAAAAATGGAAATTCCGGTTTCGTACCGTTCGGTGGGCTATCGGGGCTTGGATAAATTGCCCAGCGGCTCAAAACCCTTTGTCATTCCATCGAAGGCTTACGATAATGAATTAGGCTTTCTGGTTGACTTTGCCAAACCCGAGTTTTACAATGTTTCATTACGATTTCTATAAAAAACAACAGATATGATAGCAGCAAATATTGGAAAAATCTTTCTGGATGCTTACAACGAAAAGTATCAAAGCAACTACTCCGCAAAAGAGTTTTTTGTTGAAAAGTACTACGAAATTTTCTTTAATCACAACAAGTACATGATGTCTGCTGGCAATTCTCCCTTAGAAAATCCCAAAATAAGTTGGGATAAGATGAGGACAGGACAGATTCCTTATGAAACGGTTGAGAAAAGAAACGATCGGTTCACGAAAACGGTTGATAAAATTGATGCAGGGCCAGCCGATGCCAGCATTGCCATTGGTTTTCCAACTTTGGATTTAACAGCCACTACTTCAGGACAAGTAACCAACCTTGATCTGCCAATTAAGACCGATGAAATTTATCTATCATGGATTGGTAGTGGTTTAGGTATTGGTGTTCAAAGTGGCTTATCGCTTTTGTTTAGCAACAAGCAAATTTTACTCGATCTGTTCGAGGGCTGGGAAGTTTATCGAGATTATTTAAACAACACACCGGGCCTGAGAGGAAACCAAATTAACACATGGAACGGTCAATGGATTGCGCACCGTTACGACAATCTGAGCTATGATGCGTCCACCCCAACAGCATCGTTTAGTCCCTTTGGTACAATGAAAGATGGAGGCATGGAGGTTAATACCCAGTCGTGGACGAAAGTAATGATCGGTATCGCCCGCAATTATCCCGAAGCATCATTAACAGCGTATGTGTATAGTTTGGGACAAATGAATATTACTGTGGGCTTTGTTCCATTTGATTTGCCCCGTATTAGGCGACCATTTGAACTCTACAATAAGTATTTCGGAACCACCAGAAGCGAACAAGTTGAGCAATTATTTGGCACCGCAATCGGCTTTACCAAAGCTTGCCAGATGGGGGCGATTGGAGTAAATGCACTTGAGCCTAAAGGGTTTCGGGACTGCATGGACAAAGGAGTCGTTCCGAAATACAAATCTACCGATGAAGATAAATCAATCAATTTTAAAACTTATCAAATATGGTTATTAGCTATGTTGAACAATGAACAACTTTGGGATAAGGCGCAGCAGATTGCGACAACCCTCAACTCGTACTCCATGAGCGACAAAAATGCAAAAAAGGTAAAAAGTCAAGAAGTAACAAACCTATTGGCTTCAGTGAATAAGAAGCAATTTATCGAGTCGTTAATCGAAATTGTAAAAGGAAGTCCGGAAACCGATCAACTGGCGGAAGTCGCGGAAATCATTCACACGATGCCCGTCGATAATGTGCCTTACTTTTTAACCTTAATCCGCTTTCAATACGCAGTAGTAAACAAAAAATCATAAATCGAAAAACTATGAATCCTTACATTTATTTAAGAGCGTTAAAACACGCAGAACACACTGTTTTTTGTGTACAAGATGGGCAGAAGACCTATTTCGATCCTCAGTTTAATCGCGTCGTTGCTTATTCAAGCGGTCAACAGGTAAAGCGTTCCCTTCTTGATTCGCTTACAACGAACTTAAATGTTCAGATGGCACCCATCACATTCAACTATAAGGTGACAGCAAAAAAAGAATTGGAAAATAAGGAACCCTGGTCGCCATGCGATCCTTCTTACATTGACCAATTGCTTGGTGGTTGGATGCGCGCTGGCGATGGTGTTACCGTGAAGCGTCGGAGTCCGTTATCTATTTCGGCTATGCGTCCAATCCATCCATTGCTTGCCGGAACAGACAAAGAAAACCTCACTTTTGACAGAAGCGATAAACCTGACAGACATCCTGTGAATGTGAGATTGGGTGATAAACTGATGACTGACGAAGAAATTGACGAGTTCTTGGCAACAAACAATCGCACGTTACCCCGAAGAAATTGGATTCCAGATAATGTCCGTGCTGGTGGCCTTTTCGTTTATGACATTGCCATCGACCTTCGTACCCTCTTCTGCGTTTCAACTAATCAGCATGAGCCTGAATTGTCGAAAGATAAAATTGATGAGTTAAAAGCAAAAGGTTGGGTGGAAAGTGAAAATGTGTTCGGCAAATGCTTGGTACTTCCAAAAGAAGAACGCGAGAAAGTAATCCCAGCCCTGGCAAATGCCTTATTGAACTGGCGCATTACATCGAACCAAGCTCGCACCTTCAGCTTAATGGAAACTTTGGCTGTTGCAATCAGCGACAATGCCAACAAACTGGCGGGCGCGATCCGTGCAAAGCTGATCGAAGATGGAGAAAAACCAAAAGCGAAACCAATTATCGATGAAACTGCCGGAGCCGATGTTTTTGTAACCCTTCCTTGTTCAAACTATGTGGTTACCGTGAACGAAAGCGCCGATGCCTTGGACAAAGCCGAACAAAAACTCATTGAACTGATGACGGCATTCGATTACGAAAATCAAATGGTTGTAGTTTAACTGACTTCCACCCCTGACAGGGTTTTGAACCCTGTCAGGGGAAAAGCAAAAAAACGATGCAACATTTCGAACCATTATTGCCAGGTAACTTTTACCACATCTACAACCACGCTGTAGGTGAACGCGACTTGTTTCGGGAGCCCGACAATTATGAATATTTCCTCGATTTGTACGACAAGCATATTTCACCTATAGCCGATACCTACGCCTGGGTGTTAATGCCGAACCATTTTCATTTGCTGGTAAGGATCAAAGAGGAATTGGAGGTTGAAGTACCTACCCCTGACAGGGTTCTGAACCCTGTCAGGGGTAATGTATCGCAGCAATTTTCAAAACTGTTTAACTCATACGCCCAAGCTTTCAATAAACGTTTTGGTTTACGTGGCGCTCTGTTCGAACGTCCTTTCAAACGTAAACCAATTGACTCAGATGAATACCTGAAACAGATCATCCTGTACATTCATAATAATCCTGTACACCACGGATTCTGTAGCCATCCCGTGGAGTATCCCTGGAGCAGCTATCTGACATGTGTTTCGATTAAACCAACCAGACTGGAACGCGAAGCGGTGATTGGCTGGTTTGACAATGAAGCAAATTTCAAATACATGCATGACAACAAAATTGAAATCGAAAAAATTGAAAAATGGCTGGAATTGTAATCCAATCCCGACAGGTTTCCAAAACCCTGTCAGGATTATAAAAAACTAAATCTTTATGCCTACACGTAACCTTAAAAAGTATTTAAAAACGCTCAGCAAAGAGGAGCTGATCAAACACATTCTTGAATTGGATAAAAAGTTCAAACCGGTGCAGGAATACTATCAGTTGTATGTCAACAACGATGTTTCGGGAACCGTTGGGAAGGCCAAAAAGGTGATTGAACAAGAGTTTTTTCCGAAGCGCGGAGAGCCAAAAATGCGCCTGTCGGTGGCCCGGAAAGCCGTTACTGATGCTCAGAAGCTGGGCCTTCCACCCGAAGCGATGGCCGACCTGATGCTGTTCTATGTTGAAATCGGCGTTGAGTTTACCTGTGACTATGGCGATATTGACGAGCCCTTTTACAACAGCATGGAGCGTATGTACCTGAAAGCACTGGAGTATGTTGAATCTGCAGGATTGCTCCCTGATTTTGAAACCCGTGCCCGGCGGATTGTGGACAAAACGGTGGATATAGGCTGGGGCTTTCACGAGACCCTCGGCGACTATTTTTACCAGTTTTATTAATTTCAATCTCCTTTAATCTAATTCAATCTCCATCAATCTCACCATGCAGAATTACATTAATCAACTCATCAACGACATCCGCCAGGCCACCTGGAACCTGAAGCCGCCACACAGCCTTTGGGCGGAATCGAACGCCGACCCCGACGACGAAGGGGAACTGGAAGACATGGCATTCGTCGAACAGTACATTTACGGAGAGAAACAGCCAATAGGCCAGATCACTGGTATTGAGGCCGAACTACTTCCGCCACCTGAAAAGCTGACCGAAGATCAGCGCTCCCAATTGTCCGGCGAGCTGGAGAAGTTGTTGCAGTATTTTCATTTTGTGCTGGATTTCCCGGAGAAACTTCCGGCGCACCTGCGCTATTCGTTTATTCGGAATTTATGGACTGAAGAACATGTCCCCCTTTCATTTGGTGAAAGCCACATCGAGTTTTGCGACTATGAAGTCGAAAATTGCCCTTATCCCGATTATTGCACGTGCAGGGAATTTGAAGCTGAAATGAAAGAAGAAGAGGAGCATGGCGCTGTGGCCGATTTTGATTTCGACCTGGATGACATTTTGCCCGACCTCCAACGACTGGAAGATATCTGGAACATTCAGGAAGAAATGGATGACGACGATCCGGACTCGCCTGACCAATCCTAGTTCAATCCGCATCAATCTTATTCAATCTCAATCAATCTAAATCAATCCCCTCAATCCATGCAACCCACCGGCACCCATTTCAACTACTACCTCATCTGCCACCGAAAACTGTGGCTGTTTGCCAACGGCATCAATATGGAATCGACCTCCGACCTGGTGTACGAAGGCAAGTTGTTGCACGAAACGTCGTACCCGCGTCGCAGCGAGAAGTATGAGGAGATCGCAATCGATGGTATCAAGATCGATTATTACGATCCGAAGAACAAGGTGGTGCACGAAATTAAAAAGTCGGATAAGCACGAGGAAGCGCATGAATGGCAGGTGAAATATTACCTGTTTGTGCTGGAACGTAACGGGGTAGCGGGAGCCACTGGTCTGCTGGAATACCCGCGCCTGCACAAAACCACCGAAGTGCTACTCACTACGCCCGACCGGGAAGCCATTGGTGAGATGCTGGTTGAAATCGAAAAGATTATCAGTCGGGAGCATTGCCCGGAGCGCATACCGAAAAGCCGATGTAAAAATTGCAGCTATTTCGATTTCTGCTATGCAAATGAGTCTTGAACTATGATTTCAATGATTTAATGAATACCATGAATAAGGAAAGCTTTAATTTACAGCGAATAAGATCAGAGAAAACCAATTAATCTGTTTAATCAAAGTTTAGACAAATGATGGAAAAAGAATATAAATACCAGGATTTGACGCATCGGATTATTGGGGCGGCGATGGAAGTGCACCGTTATCTGGGGAATGGATTTCAGGAAGTAGTTTATCAAAGAGCGTTGGCCATTGAATTGGAATTAAAGGGAGTCCATTTTGAAAGAGAAAAAGAAATGCCATTGACATACAAAGGCCATGACATTGGCACCCGGCGGGTTGATTTTTTCATTGAAGATAAAATTATGCTGGAAATAAAAGCTGTTGTAAAGCTGGAGGATGTCCACCTGGCGCAGGCAATCAACTACCTGGAAGCCTACGGTCTTGAGATTGGTTTATTAATCAACTTTGGAAATTCGTCTCTTCAGTTTAAACGGGTAATGAAACCTCAAAGAAATCATAGTCCATCATAAAATCGAAAAAATCATAGTTGAAGACTGTATTATGAAAAAAACCTACTACCTGTTTAATCCCGGGCGACTGCAACGTCGCGATAATACCCTCAAGTTTACACCTTACGACGAGGAAGGCAACGAGCAAAAGCCGCGCTATTTGCCGGTTGAAAATGTGGGGGAGTTGTATTGTTTTGGAAACCTGGATGCCAATTCGGCCCTGTATAATTTTCTGGGACAGGAACAGATTCCGATTCATTTTTTCGACTATTACGAAAACTATACCGGCTCGTTTATGCCGCGCGAAGCGCTTATCTCGGGCAAAATGCTGATTGCACAGGTGAAGCTTCAGCAAAACAAAAAGAAGCGGATTGATTTGGCGCAGCGAATCCTGGATGGGGCCAGCTTCAACATGATCAAAAACCTGAAGTATTACAACAGCCGGGGGAAAGACCTGGAACCCATCATTGAGCTGATCGACGCCCTGTCGGGCAAGATCCCGCAGACAAAAGCCATTGACGAACTGATGGGCATCGAAGGAAACATCCGAAAAAATTACTACGAAGCCTTCGAATTGATTATTAATGATTTTAGTATGAGCGGACGCAGTTACCGGCCACCGCAAAACGAGGTGAACGCGCTGATCTCTTTTGGCAACATGATGTGTTACAGCCAATGCATAAAGGCGATTCATCAAACTCAACTTAACCCCACGGTTAGTTTTTTGCACGAGCCGGGCGACCGTCGCTTTTCGTTGTCGCTCGACTTGGCAGAGGTCTTTAAACCGCTACTGGTGGACCGGGTTATTTTCAAGGTGATGAATAAGAAAATGATTCAGCCGTATCATTTCGAAGAACAACTCAACCGGGTCACCTTGAAGCCAAACGGGAAAAAGGCATTTGTGCAGGCATTCGAAGACCGGCTGGAAGAAACCATTAAACACCGGACGCTGAATCGCTCAGTGAGCTATAAGCACCTGATCAAACTGGAGTGCTATAAGCTGCAAAAACATTTGCTGGAAATTGAGGAGTACAAACCCTTTAAGATGTGGTGGTAATGTACGTCATAGCTGTATACGATGTTAATAAACGCCGGGTGGCCAAAATGCTGAAGCTCTGCCGCCGCTACTTAAACTGGATACAGAACTCGGTTTTTGAAGGAGAGATTTCGGAAGCAAAACTTTTGGAGTTTAAGCACGAAGCTATGCTGCTGATGGACGAGGAAACGGACAGTTTAATTATCTTTAAAACCCGCCAGGAGAAATGGCTGGATAAAGAAGTTGTTGGCCATGAGCGCCAAAATCTGGACACTTTTCTGTAGCAAAAGTTGTCGATGGCTTTCCGGAGTAGGCTTTCTACCATAGAAAAGAGAAAAATGAAGAAGGCCACGTTCTTTGACATGTTGAAAATAAGCGATTTAAATATAATTGTCGATCCCCTGGGAAAAATACAGTTTGAGGAATCGACAATCAAATAGCAGAAAAATGCTATTTTTGAAAACTCTAGCTCGTTGATAATGAGCTTTATTCTTTGAGTCGTCGAACGGCTCCCAATCGCACCATACTGGAATTGAAATTTCAGGAGGGGCTGCACGTATATAATGGGGATAGTTCTCCCAATCGCACCATACTGGAATTGAAATCCGTTCAAAAAATTAAAGACTCATCAACCCTTACCGACTCCCAATCGCACCATACTGGAATTGAAATTTGACATTGACGAGCGGCGAAAACAGGTATCCATCCTCCCAATCGCACCATACTGGAATTGAAATTCGGTAGGCATTTGCGGGGCAAAGTCACGAAGCTCACTCCCAATCGCACCATACTGGAATTGAAATCTCGTTAGCATGGTAGATACCAACCGGATCGTCGTCCTCCCAATCGCACCATACTGGAATTGAAATTTATAAAAAAGCGGTTAAAGAACTGATTATCAAAATCTCCCAATCGCACCATACTGGAATTGAAATGGGAGCGTTTAAAATGGCTTATCGCTAATAAAAAGCTCCCAATCGCACCATACTGGAATTGAAATGGATGTCCATGTCGTTTTCGATCGCGTCGAGCACCGCCACCAATCGCACCTAACCTTAACACAGTCAGTAAATAACGAAAAAAGCAGCCCGTTTTGAGCTGCTTTTCAGTTGACCCGCCAGGGCTCGAACCTGGACTCTTCTGAACCAAAATCAGACGTGTTGCCAATTACACCACGGGTCAATCATTCAGTGTCTTTTCTTTAAAGACGCTGCAAAAATATAAAAAAAATCAAATCCCAAGCTTATTTCAAAGAAAAAAATCAAGCTTTTTGAAAGTCTACAGGGGAGCTTTTATGTGAGGATTCTGTAAATCCTTATCCTTGTTTTATTTTGCCTGAGAAAGTTTTTTCAACAGCTTTGTTCCACGTGATCTGATTCCGGCAGAACCGTGAAACTCAATTTCGTGTTCGATCAGCTGAATGAGTTCGGGTTTGAGGTCCGGGATGGATTCGGCGATTTCGAACAGCAATTGCATGGCATGCACCCGGATGGCGATTGGTCGCGATGCGTCGGTGAATACGGTTAACCCATAGTCCCAGAGTGTGCCCAGCTTGTTGTTGGGAAGCGGATTCAGGCTGACAAGTTTGAGCAAATGACGCAGCTTACTTTCATTTGAAATTGCAGGCAGGGCTTCGATAAACCGGGGAATATAAGGTTGAACCAACTCCGGGGCCTTTTCGTGGATCCGATCCATAATCCAGATGGCCCGCCAGCTTTCCTTTCGAGGATCGTTCAAGCCAATATCTGCGAGATCACCAATTTGATCGGGGTATTCAATCAGGTAATCAACCAGCAACTGAATGTTCACCCAAGTGTCCAGCAGGGCATAAAAATCAGCTCGTTTCATCAATGTTGTTCAAGAAGAATAACCAAAGATAAGGGTTTGTGAAATTTGAAGAAAATGACCAGAGACGAAATTGTATTAAATAATCACGATGGCTGAAAAAATCAGCGACCAACCCAGAATGGAAATAATCATGTAGGCAAATACGTGTTTTCGACCTGAATAATAGCGATTGAGTAGAAATGCACCAATTGGAATACTCAGTAGTATCGGTGTGGCAATGATGATTCCGATAAATCCATATTTATTGCGGAATTTAACAAACAGCCGCTTCTTTCTTATGGAACTGGAGAAATTGGGCCTCCATCTTTGTAAAAACCGGCTCAAATCAATGTTGAGATAAGCATGGAAGAAGTTCATGATTTTTGCATGGTGACGTTTTAGCAAACGAAGTACAGCAGCGCTTAAGTAGTAGAAAAAGAAAAAACCGCTGATCCCGCCTACCGTGACAGCAACGATAGCCTGGGTTACATCAAGCCCAATAAGCAAAGCATAAGGAAACGTAACCGAATACTTCACCATGGCTAAAAGAAAAACGTGAATTAATTTAACGACTCCGAAAAGATCCATCTTTTGAACATTGTTTTCATGAATTACAACTGTAAAGGTGTTAAATTGTTTTGGTAAACCCTTCAAAATTAGTCCCATTTTATAATTTCTTAACCTTTAAGATTACAATCATTTAATGTTGATTATGGCTACCATTTGTCCGGTGGATGATTACTTTTTTCTACCTTTACCAAGACAAAACGGATATTGCATGTGAAATGGAGCCCCGGTGTTGGAGTCAGTTTTGATTTGAGATCGGGATGACTTATGAGGAAAGTGGTTCAGAATTGTAGAAATAGGCCATTGGCCTGAAATACTGAAAAAGATGAGTAAAGAGCAAATATGGTTTCATGAAGGTGATTGGTTCTCAGCAGAGGAGCCCAAAGCTCATGCCTCAATAAATATTACCGAGTTTTACAGACATTTTCATACACATCCTGATTCATGGAAAGTGGTGTTTGATTTTTTAAGGAAGGACCTGAAATCGATGGAGCCGGGAAAATATCCCTTGGTTGGTGATCAGGTTTTTGCGCTGGTCTCAACCTATTCAACCAAAACGCCGGAACAGGCTAAATGGGAGGCACATCGGAAATACATCGATTTGCAGTATGTGATTGAAGGGGAGGAACGCATGGGGCAAATGCCACTAGCCGGCGCAAAAGCTCCGCAGCAGTATGACGCGGAAAAGGATTTAATCTTTTTCGGAGACCAGGAAGGCGAATATTTTACCGCCGACTCCCGGTGTTTCTTTTTATTTTTTCCTGAAGATGTCCATCGTCCGGGTGTATTAGTTGAAGAATCGAAGCCGGTGAAAAAGTTGGTGATCAAAATCGCAGTGTCGTGATCAAAGCCTCGTTATTGATTGGGTAACGATAAAAAAACAAGGTAGTCAGTTTTCATCCTCACCCATTGACTAATCCAGCGAAGATTCATCTTTTAAAATCGGGTGTCACACATCCGGCTGATTTTAATAGTAGCGTTGGCCTTTCAAGGTTTCGTAGATTGAAATATTCATGAGCAGCAACAAAAACAAGTAGCCGAAATCTTCTAAAGGGATGGTAAAAGCCCGGATATTGAGGATGTGGCTGCTGTTATACTCGACAACCGGCAGGGCGGTCAGTACGCCGTTGACCAGAAGAAAGGGAAGCAGCGAAACCAGGTAGGCACCGTAGAACTTGGTCAGGTGTTGCTTAAATCGGTTTCGGAAGATCACATAAGCCAGAAAGATGGCCGCGAACAGAAAGTTGAAAAACGTATAGAGCTGCCCGCGGTTGAAAAAGCTCACCAAGGCGAATATTACCACCAGCCCAAGACTGATGGCGACAAATAGATTTGGAAATTCATACTGCTGAAAATAAAATTTCAGCACCTCGTAAATGAATAGGCAGGCATAAGGTACAATCAGGAAAAACAACCATTCTTCAAGGGGTAATCCATAAAAATAGGAGCCTAAAACGTAGTCGTGATTAAAACTCCAAATGCCTGCTTCGGTAAACTGAATATCCCAGTAAATAAAAACAACAGCTGTGATCAGAATAGCCGGAAACAGGTATTTCCATTTGGTCCAAAAGTGGACATTTTTATCGAAACTAAGGGCCAGCGGCACCGCAATGGTTGCCAGCAGCAAACCTACGTACGTAAAGGGTTTTAGGTCCATCTACAAAATATTAAACGCGTTTTTAAGATATGCGTTGGCCAGAAGATACATTTTTTTCGGATTGGAAACCCGATAACGTTTTTTTAAAATCTGCGAGGGATGTGCCTTTTTGATCTTACGAAACAGCCGCAGGTAATAGATGTAAGCCAGGTAAACACCAAATCGTACTTCTTTCTTCAGCGCCTTTAAACCCTGAAATGCGTCAGCAAAATCTTGTTCGATTTCACGTTCAATTTGTGCTTTGGTCTCTGCGTCAAACTGGTTAAAATCAATGTTCTCGAAATATACACGGCCTTTATTTTTGAAATCATCCTGGGCATCGCGAAGAAAGTTCACTTTCTGGAAAGCCGCCCCCAGCTTTCGGGCTGGCGCCACCAGCTGATCATACTGATCGGGTTCGTTGGCGTAGAACACCCGCAGACACATCAAACCCACCACTTCGGCCGATCCGTAGATGTAGGTTTTAAGTAAAAGCGGATCGTAGGTCGTTTTGTGTAGATCCATCTCCATGCTGTACAAAAAGGCGTGAATCAACTCCAAGTCAATTTTGTAGCGGCGAACAGCGTCCTGAAAGCTGTGAAGAATGGGATTGATGCTGAATCCGCGATCGATGGCTTTGAAGGTTGCCAGTTTGAACTCGGCAAAAATCTCTTCTTGATCCTGCTCAAAAAAAGTATCGACAATCTCGTCGGCATAGCGAACAAAACCGTAGATACTGTATATTCCGGAGCGGTATTTTTTGTTCAGCATCCGAACACCCAGCGAGAAGGACGTGCTGTAGTTTTGTGTTGTAATCCGACTGCAATCCAGGTTGTTTTTACGATAAAGTTCCATGGTCTTTTAAAATTCGTTGGGTTACTAATCTTGAGCTAATAACGGTCATTGGCAGACCCGTTCCCGGTACGGTTGACGCACCGGTATAATAGAGGTTTTTGAATTCTTCGTCTTTGTTCGATGGTCTGAAGCCGCCCACCTGGTTGAGGTCGTGTGCCAGGCCCAATCCACTTCCCCGGTAAAGGTTGAACGCGCCCTCCCAATCTACGGGCGAATAAACAGATCGTGTTTCCGTATGTCCGGCAAAGTCGAATCCGGTGCGTTCGCCCATGTCCGCAATAATCGCATCGGCAATGTCTTCCGCATCGTCCCAATTGGCTTTATAGCGGAGATCCGGTACCGGGCACAAAATAAACACGCTTTCTTTCCCTTTGGGGGCATAGTCCGGGTTGTGCATCGACTGGATGTTCACGTAGTAATAGGGTTTATCCAGTTTGATGGTGTTTTTGAAAATCTTTCCAGCGTACTCCTCAAAATTCCGGCGCAAAAAATAGTTGTGATGGTACATGTTGGAGACTTTGGTATCCAGCCCCAAATAGATGGTGAGTGGTGCCAAAGTCCATTTTTTTCGGTCGAGCTTTTCAGGGGTATATTTCTTACGTTTAAGAATTTGTCCGCGAAAGGAGGCAGCATCGGCATTTACAACAAATAAATCGGCTTCCCATTTTTTGCCAGTCTGATCGAAGAAAGCAGAAACCTGGTGGTCTGTTTTTTCAAAGCGCTCAATTTCCACGCCGAAGTGCATATTGACTTTTCGCTTTTCGAGTTCCTTCACCAAGCCTTCCACTATTTTATACATGCCGCCTTTCACATTGTAGTAGCCGTCGTGCACCAACTCAGTATAGTTTAGCATGGAGTAAACTGCCGGTGTGTCGAAAGGGGTGGCCCCCAGAAAAAATCCGACCAAGGAAAAGATGACCTTCACTTCAAACGAATCGAAGTTTTTTTCCATCTCGCGCCACATCGAATAAAACATTTTTGGTGCGTGCTTGATCGGTACGCGGGTCAGCTGCAGCAGGTAAGCTAACACGCTGTCGAAATTTTGTTTGATGACAATGTTCTCCGTGTCATGAAAGATTTCACCGGCCGATTTCAGGAAACGTTCCAATTTCTGTTCCAGCCCGGGCTCTATGGATTCGAACTCTTTGGCCAGTTTTTTCAGGTTTTTGTGGATCAGGTAGGAGCGTTGATCTCCTTCAAAGTGAACCGAATAGAGCGGATCCAACTCGACAAATTCGAAAGGCATTTCAATCTTGCAGTAGTTCGCCAGCTCTTTAAACTCGTAGCTCATACTGAAAAAGGTGGGCGCCATGTCGAATTTGAAGCCATTCTTCTCAAGTAAATTCAAGCGACCTCCGGGCCGATGGTACTTCTCAACCATCTCAACTTCGTAACCATCAGTCGATAGTCGCAGTGCGGTGGATAGTCCAGCCAGGCCTGTTCCGATAATTAATGCCTTTCTCTTCATTTATTTGTTCAAGTATTTTTGTAATTCATTAAACAAATTAGTCGCAAAATGTTTTAAGTATTTGAAAGTTTTTTTGCTTAATGACAGATGACGAGCTAACTTGATGTTGAATTTGAAATATGCCCGGATTGTGAGCAAAGTCAAATTGTAAAGTTTTCGTTCTTATAAAGTTACAAACAAATGACGCAGAACAGGTTAAAAGTTGCAGTTATTGGTGCTGGTATTGGCGGATTGGCTGCTGCCATTCGCTTGGCACGTGCAGGCTTACTGGTTGAAGTGTTTGAACAGGCTGCTCATCCGGGTGGAAAAATACGGGAGTTCAGGCAGGAGGGCTTTCGTTTCGATACCGGGCCTTCGTTGTTTACCCTGCCTGAGTTGGTTGACGAGCTGCTTGATGATGAGTTGAAGTTCGACTACCGAAAACTGGATGTGATCACGAAATATTTTTTTGAAGATGGGACGCAATTAACGGCCTATGCCGATGTGAACCAATTTGCCGGGGAGGTAGCACAAAAAACGGATATTCCGGCTTCCAGCGTGTTGGATTATCTGGAACAGGCCGGGAAGATTTACCAGCTGACGGCACCTGTTTTTATCTTCAACTCTTTTCATCGGCTTGGCAAATTGCTGACCTGGCAAAATTTGAAACGGCTGGTTCAGTTTTTCCGGTTGAAGGCTTTTTCAACCCTTCATCAAACGAATACCCAGGCGTTTCCGGACAAGCGCCTGGTACAACTATTCGACCGTTATGCAACTTACAATGGATCCAATCCTTACAAAACGCCGGGCACCTTGAGTGTAATCTCCCATTTGGAGCACCAACTGGGCGCCTACTTTCCGAAGCAGGGCATGTATAAAATCGTCAGTTCGCTTTTTGAGCAAGCCAGGGGCTTGGGGGTTCAGTTTCATTTTAGTACTTCGGTCAGCCAGCTTCTTGTCCGAAACAGGCAGCTGGTGGGAATTCGGGTGAATGAAAAGGAGCGGGATTTTGACTGCGTGGTTTGCGACATCGATATTCATCAATTCTATTCCAACCTGTTTCCGGATAAAAAGCGCCTGCAAAAGATTGAACGAATGGAGCGTTCGTCATCAGCTTTGATATTTTATTGGGGCATGAAAAAACGCTTTCCCCAATTGGATTTGCACAACATTTTTTTCAGTGAAAATTACGAGGAAGAGTTTGCCTGTTTGTTCGAAAAGAAAACCATTTCAAACGATCCGACCGTTTACGTGTTTATCAGTAGTAAGGAGATCAAAACTGATGCACCTGATGGAATGGAAAACTGGTTTGTGATGGTGAATGCGCCTGCCCATGTTGGACAAGATTGGACGAAGCTGGAGGCCCAGGTTCGCCAAACGATTATAAAGAAGTTGAATCGCCGGTTGGGCGAGAAGCTCGAAGAGCAAATCTTATTTGAGAAAGTGCTTGATCCGGTGAAAATTGAAGACCTGACGGGTTCGTTTCAGGGCGCCATGTATGGTTCAAGCTCCAACAGCCCTTTCGCGGCATTTAACAGGCACGCCAATTTCAGGCACGATTTACCGGGCGTGTATTTTGTGGGTGGAAGCGTGCATCCCGGCGGCGGAATCCCGCTGTGCTTGTCGTCGGCTAAAATTGTAGCTGAAATGGTGGAAGAAAAAATCAAGCGATCATGAAAGAAAGTCCTGCACGAATCCGTTTAGCTAAAATCCTGATTGCCATCCTTTATGTGGTTGGCGTGCTGGGCTTTTCGGTGGAAGCCACCTATTCGCTTTTTGTTTTTCTGACACCTGTGAATCTGCTGTTGACGACTATCCTGTTGCTGGTCTTTCAGCAAGCTTGGTCAGTCAAAACGGCCGTGGTGCTGGCTGTTGTTGCTGTTATCGGGTTTACGACGGAACTGATTGGTGTCAACACCGGGCTGTTGTTTGGCGAATATGAATACGGCCCGGCGCTCGGCTTCCAGCTGATGAACACACCTTTGCTGATTGGTGTCAACTGGTTGATTCTGGCCTATGGGGTTTTTGTGCTTTTCAGCAAGATCAACCATAGCTGGTATTTTCCCTTGGTGGGTGCGCTGCTGATGGTTTTGTTTGATTTTGTGATGGAACCGGTTGCCACTGCCCTCGAGATGTGGTCGTGGAAAACGGAACAAATTCCATTAAAGAACTATGTGGATTGGTACCTGGTTTCGGTACTGATTTTTGCGTTGATGCGGGCCGCGCGTTTACAATTAAACAACCGGCTGGCCGTTTTTATTCTCGGGGTTCAGTTTTGTTTTTTCCTGGGGTTAAATATCATTTTAAATTTGATGTGATGGGTGTATTGATCGCGATTACGGTATTGTTGTGTTGGTTGGCACATTTGGCCTACAGCCTGATTTTTCTGCAGGCTGATGCCAGTTCGGTATGGACCTATTTTCATGTGACCGTGCAGGCGTACTTGTATACTGGTCTGTTCATTACCGGGCACGATGCCATGCATGGACTCATCAGCAAAAAAAGAGGTGTGAATACTTTCTTCGGATGGATTTCGTCCTTGCTTTTTGCCGGACTTTCCTATCAGAAATTGCGAACCAATCATTACCAGCATCATCAGTTTCCAGCGACAGCGAAAGATCCGGATTATTACGTTCATTCACAAAATTTCTTCGTTTGGTGGTTTGTCTTTTTACGACGATATGCCACGATTTGGCAGTTTTTGTTCATGGCCGTTGCATTCAACGTCCTTAAAATCTGGGTTGGCGTACCTGAGCTGATTGTTTTTTGGATCGTTCCGGCTGTTGTGGCAACCTTTCAGCTGTTTTTTGTGGGCACCTATTTGCCCCATCGCAAACCCCACACCGAACACATGCAGCCGCATCAGGCGCGCAGTCAACGCGGACCGCATTGGTGGGCCATGCTGAGTTGTTATTTTTTTGGTTACCATTGGGAACATCACGAAATACCGCGCGTTCCGTGGTGGCAACTCTACCGCGAGAAAGATAAACGGAAAGGAGAGGTCTCAGCATGATTCATTCAAAACACGATTCGTTCACCATTTGGTTTTTCGATCTTTATTTCCGGCTGCGAATGTTTTTCCAGTTTCGTGGAATCGAGATTGATGGCGAGGTTCCCGATACCGGGAAATCCGTTTTGCTGTTGCAAAATCATTTTAGCTGGTGGGACGGCTATTGGTCTTTCTACCTAAGCAAGCGGGTGTTCAAACGAAGGTTCCACGTGATGATGCTGGAGGCGCAATTGCGTCAACGGATGTTTATCAACCGGTGCGGCGCTTTTTCGGTTCGTAAGGACTCGCGCGAACTGATGCACAGCCTGCACTATGCCGTTGACTTGCTTGACGATCCGGGCAACTTGCTGTGCTTGTATCCGCAAGGGCAAATTCAGTCGCAATACCAGACCTATTTGAAGTTTGAGGGCGGAGCATCCTGGATCCTGAGAAAATCTGAAGCAATGCCTCAAGTTTGTTTTTGCGTTTGTTTGACAGATTATTTTAGTCGACCAAAACCGGTTGTTCGTTTTTATTTGAAACCGTATGAAGGTGCGGTCACCAACGAGGCTTTGGAAACAGCCTACAACGAATTTCGAAATCAATGCATCAAGAAACAACATGAGTAAACTACTGATCTTGTCGTCTATTTTGCTGGCTTTCTTTGTCGTGCGAACTTTGGTGGCTGTGGTTAACGCAGTCAGCAGACCCTACCTGCCCGATTCAAAAGATCTGAGCAGCGGGAAAGTATCGATATTGATACCCGCCAGAAACGAAGAGGAAAATCTTCCGCGCCTTTTAGACTCCATCCTCCGGCTCGAATATCGGGATGTTGAGGTCTGGGTCTGCGACGATCATTCCTCTGACAGAACCTTAGCGGTTTTGGAAGAATGGAAAGCGAAAGATCATCGCATTCGTTATTTTCGCGGCGAACCGCTTCCGCCATCATGGACCGGGAAAAATTATGCCTGTCACCAATTGGCGCAAAAAGCAACCGGCGACTACTTGTTATTTTTGGATGCTGATGTTACGCTGGCCGAATCAGTACTTCAAAAGGCGCTGGCCTTTTTTAGGAAGAAACGACTCGCTTTGCTGACTATTTTCCCACGTCAGCTGGTGCCCGGCATTTCTGAGCGGATTACCGTTCCGCTGATGAACTGGGCCTTGTTAAACTTGTTGCCACTCATCGCTGTTCTGAAATTGAAAAACCCACTGTTTGCCGCTGGAAATGGGCAGTTTATGTTGTTTGATGCACAAGTGTACAAGCAGGGTTGCTGGCATAAAAAAGTTAAAGCTTGCCCGGTTGAAGATATCCTGATTGTCCGGCGACTGAAGGCAGCAGGGCAGCGGGTGGGCGTGCTGTTGGGAAATCACGATGTTTTTTGTCGCATGTACCAAAGCTATTGGGGAAGTTTACGAGGTTTTTCACGAAACGTACATGAATTTTTTTTAGGAAGTCGCTTGTTGATGGTTCTCTTCTGGATTTCTTTGTTAGCCACTCCGGTGGCCATTTTTACCTGCTGGGCGTGGAGCGGATTGCTACTTTATTTGCTTTTGTTTATCGTAAACCGGTTGGCCGTTTCCTGGGCCAGCCGCGAAAAGCTGGGCATGAGCCTTCTGATACATCCGCTTCATATCTTATTTTTTACGCATCTGATTTATGCCAACATTTGGCTTCGAATCAATAAAAACGGAACATGGAAAGATCGTACCATCGTGGTTTAAAAACTTTGTTGGCAGCGGCTTTACTGGTGCTGACTTTATTGGCCTCCGGATCCGATCGGGAAACTTATCGCTGTCAGCTTTTCAATGCTTATTTAAAGGGCGACATGAGCCGGTGGCTTCAATGGGCGCAAGAAATAGAAGCGGAACACCCGGATGATCACGAATGGATTTTACTGGCCTTGCAGGCGCGATATGGACTAATTGGTTATTATTTCGGAACGAAACAAGAGGAAAAAATAAAACAGGTGTTGAATGTGGCTGAGCAGCAGTTGGACCGATGGCTGGAAGTTTATCCGGAGGATGCGCGGCTGTTGAGCATGCAATCCGCTTTTCAGGCTTTTAAAATTGGCTTGGCAAAGTACAAGGCACCGTTTTTGGGCCCCAAAGTGGAAGCGTCCATACAGCAGGCCCTGAAGGTCGATCCCCGGGAGCCCATGGCCTGGCTGGAGGCCGGGAATTCGCTCTACAACCGCCCGGCACTTTTTGGGGGCGACAAGCAGCAGGCGATCTCCGCTTATAAAAAGTCGCTGGCGCTCTTTGAATCGGAGGATGAAGCTTGCAATTACCTGAAAGTGTTGGTTCAGGTTTTTATCATGAAGGGTTATTATGAGACCGACCAAATCAGCCTGTACCGCTCAACACGCCAGGAACTCGAAGAGAAATATGGGCAGCTCCCGTGGCTGGATGATTTTCTTCCCGCAACGATTTTAAAGTAGGCTTTATCGAACCGGATAGTAAATCACCGTTACCCATTTCGATTCATCGGGCTGCTGTTGCGGATTGGTCAGGTATTTTTCCATAGGGGAGCCCGCCAGTGTTAATCCATTTTCAGGGATCCACTGCTGAATAAAACTGTGCGTTTGATCCAGTGTTTCGTACGACCCAATGTGATCGGCTGCAGCATACGTTCTCGAAGGCATTTTACCCGACAAGACCGGTTCCTGTGTTTCAATGGAATAGTCAACCGGAATGCCACATTCCAGGTCGATCCGGTTCCCGTCAATTTTGTGGTAAATGGCATATGGCATGTCGGTCATCACCAGGTCGTGACGGTCAATCAGGTTCATCAGCTCGCTGTATACCTGCCCCATCTGTGTCGAGACATTCTCCAGCTCGACCTCATTGCGCATGCTGATGTAATTAAACTCCGGAAGCTTGATAATCTCAACGATCGGGCGTCCTTCCTGAACAATAATTTCAGAGACAACCTTTAAGTTTTCAATTCCCTTTTCAAAATCCGCTCCGATCATGGAATCAAAAAAGAGTCCCATCCACCGGGCAACGGGATTGTTACCCAGATCGGTATCAAATGCCCAGGTAATTTCTGTTTGTCCGTTCTGTTCGTCAAACAAAAAATAGCCAGTCGACAAACCTTCTTCCATAAAATTCATTTCGGTAGCAATTGAATCGTAGGGAACCGATGCGGTAATGGTCAGCTTGCCTGAGCCCAGGTTGGGGTTTTCACTCTCCCAGGTGTAGGCCGCATTTTCCCCGATACCCGTATTTTCATACTCAACCTGCATGTCCGGATCCATTTGGTTCCAAACGGCCCACTTGTCCCAGGTATGGAGATTATTGACCTGGTTGTAAACGACTTTGGCAGGAGCCTGGATGGTGCCCTTTCGTTCAACATGAACCTGTCGTGGCAAAAAGAAAGCAGTAATCAGCATGGCCAGGAGTACAATGGCGAGCCCAATCAGAAATTTTTTGAGAGTTTTCATAGACGGCGTTTTATCGAACGGTTTTTTATTCAGTGAAATTGAGAAAAAGATACAAAATTATCGTGTAATCTATGTGATCAGGGCCTGCCTTCTTCTCACGCCTCACCAAATTTCTTTAAAAATTAATCATCAGAGGCAAGGATCGTTTCAAGAATCGCCTTCGTTTTGTCTGGATAATCAATTTGGTGGCATTCGTTTTCTTCTAACCATTTCTGAATTTTTTGGTGCTGGTTTCTTAGTTCTGGTAAAACCAAGATTCCCATCGTTTCCAGGAACGCGGCATTGCAGGCTTGCTCAAATTGATTTTTCATGGGAATCACACAGAGCTTTTTGCCCATGAACATCGCTTCGGCGGGCGTTTCAAAACCGGCGGTACATATAATCCCTTGACAGGAAATAAATGATTTCGTGAAATTGGCCAGTGATACCGGTTGGATGCTGATGTTGTTCACTTGATAAGCTTGCCTGCAGTGTTTGGAGAAGACCTCCCATGGGGTGTCGGGGAAAGGGGAGAGGGCACTGATAATTTCCAGGTCGCTGTATGCCGGAAGGTAAACCGTGAAATGCTTTCCGGAGGTGAACTTGGCATGACGAATGCTCGATCGGATTACCGGCGTAAAATTATACTCGTCCAGGGCCTGAAAATGAAAGCCATATTTGGTCGTGTCCGGTGCATAGTGCTGTAGAATAAATTTTCCAAGACTGTTGCTTTTGGCCGGCATCGGGGCGTCCGGGTGCAAAACGGCATTTTGATGACTAAGCCCGACACACCGTTTTTTTCGCAGCTTGCAAGCCCAGGCGGTTACCGGCTCAAAATCGCAGATGATCAGATCATATTGTGCTACAGGCAAACGGAGGATATCTTTTATCAGACGGAAGGGACGTGCTTTTCTCAGGGTTTGGGTAAGGCTAACTCCGCCTTTCTTCCCAAAAATAAAGCTTAGTCCGTAGAACTGGTAGTCTACTTCGAACGGAGGCTGAATGTCGCCTTGTATACCACTGACCAGCACATCGGTGTGCGCCATTTTTTTTAGCAATGGCACCAGTTCGGTAGCGCGTGCCAGGTGCCCGTTGCCTGTTCCCTGTATCGCGTAAAGGATTTTCATTTGACAGGCGACATAAAATTGGAAAGGGCCAGCTCATGGAAGAGCGAATGATAAAGCTCTTCTTTGTTGGGGATGTCCGGTTCATCGGGAACCTCCTCTTTTGTGTCGGTGAAATAGACAAGCTTCCATTCCTGGTTGTCATATTCCGCCGAGGTAAAATGCTCCACCCAGTCGCCACAAT
>ENA-ORCT01000415-ORCT01000415.1-marine-metagenome-genome-assembly--contig:-NODE-415-length-20797-cov-3.109749_pt1 | contig 20797 bp, 20 predicted proteins | sample MGYA00248632_ERZ508511 | MGnify/ENA primary metagenome ERZ508511 (study PRJEB26182, sample SAMN06268839) | marine metagenome | isolation source: Tt an P1-techrep anaerobic enrichment on pine from sediment...
GTGATGGGAGCCCTCCCATTTGTCGTACTCGTTCCGGTGGCAGTCCCGGCAGGCCTCACTGCCCACGAAAGCAGCCGCCGGCGCCCCCTCGGATGCCGGCGGGGATGCTGCGCGCCGCTGTTCACCGAACCAGTAGAGCGGCATCGAGAGCAGGACCACAATGGTCGCGATCAGGCCGGTGAGCTTCCAGCGCAGGAGGGGGTCAGACCGCATCTTTTCCCCGGAGAATGGATGGGATGGAGGTCATGGATGTCATCTCTCGAATCATGTTCGGGCCGGATAGGCAGCCTGGCGTGCCTGAAAGGCGCTTCGCCGCCGCCGACGGCCGGTGTCGACCCGGACGGTGTCGTTTTCGATGTCGACCTGGAACAGGTCGAGGGCCCGGGTCGCCGGGGCGTGGATCGCATCCCCCCGGATGTCGAACACCGAGGCGTGGCAGGGACACCGGAAGACCCCCTCCTTTTCATCCCAGGGCACGGTGCATCCCAGGTGGGTGCACTCCCGGGAGAGGGCCAGAAAACCACGGTCCTCCAGGCACACCAGGTAAAATCGCCCCCGGGGGTAGGCCGTAACGGTACCCGGCTTGAAATCTTCCACAGCGCCGGCAGCGATCACAGTCCCGGAGGCGCTGGCAACCGGCCGGGACCGACGCGGTTTGAAATAACTGAACACCAGCCATACAAATTCAGCCAGCCCGACGGCTGCAAGCAACAGCCAGATCCGATTCAAAAAATGTCGTCGGGTTGACCGCGAGTCGTTGAGGGGGTCTTTAAGCTTATCTTTTTTCATTTATCCGGGTGCTCGAGCTGCGATTTGGTTAATTACGGGGATGATGAAAGCACCCCATAACCCTGCCCTTAAACATGTCTATTTTTATTACTTATTTTTCCACTTCAGGTTTCGGGTGCCCGGTTTCAAGATAACGCTGTTGTATTTCTCACTCCAGACACCAGACACCTGAAACCAAAGCGTCGAAAATGATTCAGGGGCCCTTACCATGTTCCTTGAAGTAGCGCATCAAACCGTCGATAATATAACGAACTTTTTCGGTATGTTTATAGGCACTTCGGAACTCTTCTACAGAAATGTAGTTTTGATCGAAAGCGATATACAGGCAATTCTTCACCACTGAACAGGACCTTTTCGAACGAACCAGATATCGGATAACGTCCGCATATGATTTTGAATCAAATCCCTTACAGATATTGCTCATTATCAGAATTGAAGCGCCGATAATCTGCCGGGTCAAATTCAAATCGTTGGAAAACCCGTTTTGTTTCGTGTAACTGTATATTGCTCGAGTCAATGACCGTGCTTCTTTCCAGCACTCCAAATCTTCAAATTTTTTAACCCCCATTGGTTATCACCTCCCACCAGAGGAGCAAGTTACCCGGCACACCCGGACGCAAATACTACGGGCAGATTACGGCCGCGGAGAAAAACCATTCCAGGGCCAGGTCAATGCCATTGAAGCGCCCCTGAACCAGATATCGATGATGGTTAACACTGCGAACGACACGAAAAGCAGAGTAAAAACTGCTTGGACAGTTTCACTTTCCGTCGTGGCCATTCGTTTTCGCAACAGATAAAACCAACCGGTCAACCCGACGATTGTCAGACAGAAGATAATGACACCGGCGACAGGGGGGAAAGAGAGAAGCCGCCCACTGCCTTTCATCAGGGTTTCATCCAGAAAAACCAAGATGGGAATAACTATAATCGCTACCGCTGCGGCCATGCCTGCAGTCCGGCGTCCGTTTTTGGAAATAAACCAGACGCCGGACGCTGTTTGCCCGGGGCTGATCCATGGCAGCAGGGCAAGGGCAAGGACGCCGGATACGGGAATAACCACCACGGCAATCAACGGGTGGAAATGAAGCATGAGTTCCTGTACGCCGGCAAAGTACCAGGGCGCTTTGGTGGGATTGGGACTCAACCCCGGATTGGCCGGCCCTTCCAAAGGGGCATCAAAAAAAACCGCCAGCAGCATGACACCGGCAATCAGAGCCAAGCCGACCGCTGCCTCGCGCACAATCAAACAGGGAACGGTTGGCACCCGGGAAACATCCGCGTGAATATCTGCAGCAGATGACTGGGGATTCACCAGCCCCCCGCCCCGACGAACCCGCCAGAAATGAAAGGCCATCAGGCCGACAAAAACGGCGGGAATAAGCGCGGTATGGCAGGTAAAAAACAGCTTGAGCGCAGCCGGCCCGATTTCATCACCGGGCCGGATTATCGCCAAAAGCCCGGCACCGATTCCCGGGATGTAAGCCAGCATACCGGTACAGATGGTCACGGCCCAGTATGCCAACTGGTCCCAGGGCAGAAGATAGCCGGTAAGATTGGCACTCAGTACCAGTGCAAAAAGCCCCAGGCCGACAATCCAGTTCACCTGACGCGGCGGGCGGAAAGCGCCGGTGAAAAATACCCGGAGGAAATGCAGGAAGACCGTCAATACCAGAAGATTGGCTCCCCAGTAATGCAGGTTCCGAATCAGCTTCCCGAACGGGACTTCGTTCTGCAGAATAAGGATCGAGGCATAGGCACTGACCGGAACCGGCTCATAAACGAATTTTAGAAGGATGCCGGTCGCAAACTGCAGCATCACCAGTACGGCGGCCATTCCGCCAAGCCCCCAGGAAAGGGTGAAACGCAGGGTTGGCTCCGGAATCGTTGTGGGGCGAAAGTGCAGGAAGAGATTACGCAGCATAAAGCGCCTGTCTCTCTTCGCGCCAGTCATTCGGCGTCTGCGAGCCGTCTCGTTCTGAGTCGTTCGGGCAGGTTTCATATCGGTTCAAATTGATGTGCCGGTACCACTGAAAAAGCGATCATCGATTCCATGCCAGGGGCCATTGACGTCAAAGGAGTTTTCGAATTCGCTCATATCCTTTCTTCAATTCGTCGACCACCAGCTCCATTGCCGTTCCGACATCCTGGGCAGACTCATCTGTGGCCTCCCCGATGTCCCGGCTTCGGTCTTTCAGGTCCTGCCATTTCTCCTCGAGTTTGTCCCACTCGTCCTTCGCTTCGGCTTTCCCGAGATGGATCTGGAGCTTCAATTCATCGCGGAGTTGTTTCAGATCATTCAACAACTCATCAATGTTTTCTGGAAAATCCGGCATTTTCACACCTCTTCGAGAGGCCATCGCCTCCGGTTGAAAATTATCTTACTTTTCTTCGACAGCAATCGCAATGGCTTCGGTGTAAGTAATCACCACCTTATCGCCGACGGCGACCTTTTTCAGATTTTCGGGTTCTCTCACCTTAACGGTTTTACTGTTCCCCTGGGGACCTTTCAGCGTCACGGTCTGGTTTTCCTGGTCAATGGCCTCGATGACAGTCGTCACGGTAATCTGGGTCATATCCACACCCGCGGGCTTCATCCCTTCCTTCACGCGGGCAGTCTTCTCTGTAGCCTCGCCCCCCACCGTTGCCTCGTCCGGATTCATCACCTGGATGGCGACAGACTCATAGTAATTGGCCACGACCGTGTCGCCGGGCTCGATGTCGGCCAACCGCTTGACGCGATCATCCGCTTTGAAGGTCACCGTTTTCCCTTGAGGGCCTTTAAGCGTTACCATACGGGTGTCATAATCAATCGCCTCGACAGTGGCTTCCAGGGTCACCATTGATGAACTCCCAATCGCAGGTTTTTCTTCCGCCAGCCCAAAGGAAACCGAAAAAAGCAACAGCACGACCGCAGTCAGGCAACACAACGATTTTTTCATGTTCTTACCCTCCGTATTTTCAAACCGGTTAATAAAAGAATGCACCTTCACGCGCTGAGAAAAAATGTCTCTGCATAATCAGTACCCCGGCGGCGGATTGACAACGACATAGGTCACGCTTCCCCCGGAGTACGCCCGTTTATACCAGGATGTGCCGCAGTTGTAGTACGTCGCACCGGCCAACGTCACTGTCTTCGAACACGACAACGATGAAAACGAGGCGGCGGAAATAGCCGTGCCGATCGCCACACCGGCAGCAAAACCGGATCCACCCCGCCAGTGATCCCAATACCGATCATCGTAATAATCCTGCCAGTCTTCCCTCGCATCTTCCCTGTAATCCATTCGGTCGTCCTGCCGATCTGAAACGTAGTCCTGTCGGTTTTCCTGGCGATCGGTGACAGTATCCTGGCGCGTTGAGGCCCGCTCAGAGGCCCCCTCCTGGCGATCGGACGCCCGGTCGGTTCGATTCGACTGGCGGTCCTGACGAACATCGGATCGCGCAGCAGTCCGATCCGCACGTGCGCCCTGACGGGTTCCTCCTGACCGCGACGAAAAGCTACCGCCGCTGGCCGGACCCACACGAGAATACCCGCCCCCTCTTCCACCCGCTCGTCCGCCCCCGCGGCGAGCAGCGGCTTCATTCCAAAGCAGCGCCAAAAACACAAGAATGATGCCGGCAGATACGATTCGAAAAAATTTTACACTCATCATCCACCTCCTCCGCTCCCTTCACTAACCGGGGGGGTTCTGATCTCGGACAGGAACTCAATCCGTTCGGCAGCATCAGGGGGAGTAAATTTAAAATCGGAATCAGACAGTTGTGGAGCCAGATTCCAATTTGAAAAATCAGCCCGGAACTGGGGCTGCCCTTTTTCACCCCGATAGGTAATGACTATCCGGCGAGGCAACGGGTCACCGGTTTCCGGTATCCACACTTGAAAATCCACCTGATCGGCACGGACAGCCAGATGAAGGCAGGCGATATCGGTTGTCACATCAACTTCAACGAGTTCGACGGATTGAACCCGCCGTTCCATCTCCTGGAGGAACGTGGTGGAGAACATCAATGCCAGGGGCATTCGCATCTTGAGATCCCGCAGGAAATAAACCAGGGCCTCATCGGTGGTACCGGGCTTTTCAACCGAAGCGTAGACATTCTGGGTTTCGCTGTAGGCCGTTAACGCCTGCCCGTCATACAGAACAAGCCCCTTTTCTCCGTCGCTTTCCTCGATTTCTACCCTGAACCGATTCGGACGGATCACAGTAACCTGGCGCCGCTCCCGGAATTCAATCTTCTGCCCGGAAGCCTGAACCACATCGAAACCGGCTTGAATGGTTGTGCTGAACATCCCGGCCCGACCCAGAAACTCGGCCATTCGCATCAGGTGAGCATCAGGAGCGGAAGAGGACTCGGCGATTGCGGACGTCGCAATTCCCCCCCACACCAGAGCCGCCGCGAGCAGGCCTCGCAGGTTAATTTTTAGATTCATTGAACCATCTCCTTCAATCGTGTCCATCCCTGACCAACGTTTCGGATGGACGCCAACAGCTTTCAGCAGTCGGCAATAATTAAAATTTCCAGTTCGCATTCATCGCAAAGAAAACGATATGGTTTTTATCGTATTCACCCGAGAGAAGGTCACTTCTGATCTTTGCCGTACCATAGTCGGCAAACACGAACTGTCCTCCAACAGATAGCCGGTCGCTCCACTGATGCTGAAGGCCGGCGGCATATCGAATCTGCCGGTCAATGGGCATGTCCGCCGTGCGATCCTCTTTATCCACCGGGGAAGAATCATAGGCCATCCCAAATTGCAGGAGCCAGTCTTGAGCCGGTTTGTAGTGGACTCCGGCGGCAACCCGCCACGTGTCGTCCCAGTTTCTGGAAAGTTTTTGATCTCCTCTTCCGGTCGAAATATTGACATCCTTAAATGCGCTCCAATCCTCCCACCCCACACTGCCGAGCAGCGCCCAGCAGTCATTGAGTTCATGAAAAGCGGATACCCTTACAAACTGTGCAAGCGTTATCGTGGTGTCGGTCCCGGCCTCTATTGTTCCCGGACCTTCTATTTTGACATCACCTCCAAATTCCGGTTCGATTTCCGATTGATATAAAATGCCGATCCGGGTCCAGGGACTCAATTCGATCAAGGCTCCGAAATCATAACCGAAGTCCAGATCATCCCCGTCGATTTTCACGTCACCGGTGCCGTTGGGTGGAGGAGCCTTGCTTTTGATCTCAAGATCGGCATACATCATCTGCGGGCCGCCGCCCACCGAGAGCCAATCGTTTACCCGATAGGCAACCGTCGGATTTAAGGTCAGGGTGAGCAGCGTAACCTCCGTGTTCTGATACCGGCCGGCCCAGTCATTGTCATAATCGAGTACAGCACCCGTAATGGAAATCAGGTTGACGCCCAGCTTCCATCGGTCCGAGAGACTGTGTACGTAAAAACCACCCAGAAGCGGAGCAAAGCCCCCCGCATCGCCGCCGTCACCACCCGGGATAGGGGTGTCGGAATCCGGATCGAATTCTACTGAGGAATAAAGGAACCCGCCCGTACCCATTATCTGGTTGCCCGTGATTCGGGTCATACCGGCAGGATTGTGAAAGGATGTCGACGCATCACCGGCCACTGCCTGGGCACCGGCAGAGGCAACCCCCATGCTGGGAGTACCGAATTCACTGATATACAGGCCCCCTGCAACGGTAGCGCGGGGACACAAAAAAAATGTGACAATACAACCGATTAACAGCCAAAAACATCGAGGCGGCATTCCATTTCTATTGCATGAGATGAGCGGTCTTTTGGACATTCATCCCCCCTTATCCAATGGTTTATGTATTTCGCCCCCGAGCCTGACTGGGAATCAATCAAAAGCCCGAATTGCAAGACCGGACGTTCAGTAATCGGCGCTTTGTTCAAGGCGGCAGCTGACAGAGGTAAGATCAAACTGGTGGTCTAGGGTAATAGAGAGAAAACTCCGGTCGATTTGCGTTTGAACGTCAGTTTGGGAAAAGGTAGGAACGGGCAATTCACTACATTTTGATAAATAGCTGATATGAAATCAACCCATTTCTGACCAACTCTCTCCTGAACTGACATTCTGGATTGATGGTCCGATCCGTTGTTGTTTAAGAACGCGGATCTATTAAAACCGCGTTCCTTACTTACCCAGATCCGGATCCATGTTCGGATCAAAGGGAAGCTGATCCAGATGTTCGACGTATTCCAATGGATCAAACGGCAAACTCTCCAGATCCAGTTTCGATTCGGCGAGGGCCTGGACCTCGGGCGATGCGTTCTCGATGCCGGTCCAGGGGATGCCGTGGACCTCCTTCGAGTCGGGGTACCCCTTTTTCCAAAGCTCATGCCGCAACTTCATCCGGTTGAACGGGCTCTTTAAATGGATCAGGTTCACCAGCATCGGGGTCTTCTCGCGCGGATCCGCAGGCAGGAAGTAAAAAGAGGAAGAGAATCCCGGGTCAGATTCTGGTTCAGTAAAAAGCGTGACGGGAACATCAAACCGAAAAACGAATTGGAAGGATGATCAGAAGAAAAATACTGACAACGATTCCCAGAAATCGATTCAACCCCGGGGATATCAACAGCTTGTCAATTTACAACAAGGCACTTCAAGACTGGAAAAACCGTCGGTCAGTCCGTTTTAGGAGCAAACATATGGTGTCAACGTAATAATTTCAGGTTGCCTGTCAACAACCTTAATCCAAAATGGCCACCACCCGGGCCGGCGCAGCGGATGCCCCCATGATCTTGAGAGGAAAAACGGCCACCTTGAATCCGTCGGCGGGAAGGGAGCTGAGGTTCACGAGCTGTTCGATGTGGCAATATTCTTTCTGTCTACCCACCAGGTGAGCGGCCCAGAACATTTCCCTGTCAGCTCGCCGGCGGGACTCTTTAATTTGCCAGTACAGCGGCAGGTCCCATCCCCACTGGTCGATACCCATCACCTTCACGCCCCTGTCAATAAGCCATTCGGTGGCCTCACGGCTCATACCGGTCCCCCGTTTCCAGTACTCTTTTGTGCCAGCATAACGGTCCCGGTCGGTTCGAATCAGCACGATGGTGCCCGGTTCGATGGCGGCACCGGTTGTGTTCAGATCTTCCTGGATATCAGCGACCGTGATGGGATCAAGGTCTTTCTTGTGGGCCATATTGACGACCACGCCATCACCATAGCACCATTCCAAGGGAATTTCGTCGATGGTTCGGGCCCTCTGCCCGTTCACGGTGGGGCCATAATGCCAGGGCGCATCCAGGTGGGTGGTGGCGTGAACGCCCATCTTTTCGATGGTATCATCGGCCCAGCCGTCAAAACGGGCGGGAAACAGGCGAAACGGCAACCCGAACAGGCGAACCAGCCATCGGGAGGCGGCATGGGTTTTATGCCGGATTTTCACCCGCATGAAAAACGGATCGTCCTTATTGTATTCAATGGGCTTTGAGATGTCGATGATCGTGGGCATAGAGTCCTCACTCGATGGTGTTGGTCAGTGTTCCGATTCGCTCCAGTCGCAGTTCGATTTTATCGCCCGATTTCAGCATGTGGCCGTTTTCCATTCCCGAACAACCGGGGATGGTTCCCGATGCCATAAATTCGCCGGGATAAATCTCCTCATCAAGTGAAGCGTAGGCGATGGCTTCTCCGATCGAATGCTGCCGGCCGCCTGAAGAACCGGTTCCCACCAGGTCTCCATTGATTCGAACCTCGGCCGTCATCTCATCCAGGTGGGGAACTATTTCATCGGCCGTGACCACAACGGCGGAGATGGCGTTGGCAAAGTTTTTCGCCTTGACCGGTCCAAATCCGCTGGTCATTTCGTCCTTTTGAACATCCCGCGCACTGAAGTCATTCAAGATAACAAACCCGCCCACGGCACCGAGGGCTTCATCAGGAGATGCGTTTCGAAGAGGCCGGCTGATCAGAAACCCAAGTTCAAGTTCATAATCCAGTTCCGTGCAATAGGAGGGGATGGGGATTGTTTCCCCTTCGGTCACAAAAGAAAGGTGGTTTCCCATATAGTATATGGGTTTCCGGTACCAAATTTTCTTTGGCTTCAACATGGGGAATGTCCTGCCAGTCATCTTCTCGTAGGCTGCCAGCACACGGTAGGTACCCGGCATAAACCGCTTCGCAAATCCCCGGGAGGCGTTTACGAGATGTTCTTCGTAAAGCATGAAGTCCCGGTAGGACAGCGGATGAAAGGGGATCAACGGGATATCGACAATCTCTTCGACCGATCCCTGTGTTGACGCAGCAGATTCAAGAAGTAACTCTTCGATCCGCTTCCGTGTATCGGATCCACACTGAAGAAACGAAAGGATATCCGTACAGATCTTCTCCGCATTATCAATACCGGCACACCGCAAGTCAACCAGCAGCGGTTTCAAAGGAATCCAACGGTCCTCCTGCAACATGGCGACGGACACCGCGCCGTCGCTTTTCATCCTGACGAGCTTGATTTTCATAGGATATTCTCCGCAGGTGGTATCCTGTAATTCTCATTACAATGCGGCCCGTTGAGAATACAACATAGGGGCCTCAATCTTTAACCACAATTTGCTGACAAGGACAAGCCGGGATTAACCATGATACCGGTCACTCAAAGCCTGTTTGAAAACCAGGCTTTCAAGACAATGCCTGGTACACATACCCGGCAACCATCGACCCGAACCAGCCGATCAGGAGATACAACAGAAACACGGGTCTTCTTACCAGCGCAAATACCGCCATCGCCGCCGGCACCGACGAGACTGCCCCGGAAATGATAAAGGCCAGGGCCGCGCCGGGTGTCATGCCGATGTCCATCAGTCCGCCTACCAGGGGAATGGCGGCATAGCCGTTCAGGTACGCCGGTATCCCAACAAGTGCGGCCAGGGGAATGGCAACGGCACTCTGACCGCCCACTAGGTCACCGATCAACTCCGGCGGCACATAGGCCATCATGAGACTCTCCAGGAAAAAGGCAAAGACCATCCATTTGCCGAGAAAACCGCCTGTTGATCCCAGCTCTTCAGCAAATTGGCTCCGCCTGTCAGCCTGACGCCAGAATCGCCAGGAAACCTGTACATTACCTCGGGAATGAAACGAAGGCTGTCCGCAGCACCCAGCCACACGTTGATTCAATGGCTCGCCAAGCAGCCCCCATCTTTGGAACCCCATAACCAGAAGCCCTGCGGTCAGGCCCATGGCCATAGCGGCAATGGTTTTGGCGACGGCAAACCCGAAACTGATCCCCCCGGCGGTCAGGATAAACATTTCCGGGTCCATGATCGGCGACGATATACAAAAGGCCATGACCGGTGCCAAGGGTACTCCCGCCGCCAGCATGCCGGCGATCAGTGGAATAACCCCGCAGGAGCAAAATGGCGATATCGCCCCAACGATCGATGCAGCCACCACCGTCACCCATGGGTTGCCTGAGAATACCCGGGCAATTAACCCATCGGCGCCCGAAGCCTTGGCATAACCGGCAAAGAAAACAGCCAGCATAAAAAAGGGTGCGATGTCGACAGCGCTATCAACGGTAAACCGGAGACTCTCGATGGCCTGGGGCTGATCCATGACACCCAGAAGGATCAGGCTGAAAAATAAAGTTCCCCACACCCTGTCGAAAACGATTGTGGTTAACCTGCGAGGCAGTTGGGGAAGCCGAAGCGTTCCGGGCGACGATTTCATAACAATCTCCTTCTTTCAGTATTTCCAGAAAATTCGAAATTTAAGGCAAAAAATATATGTGGCCTTGCTTTTACATGTTCGCCTTTTCGGCCGCACAACACTCCTCTGTCAGAAATGCGACAATCCCATCGATTTTGTCATAATCCACAAAACATCTCAGCACGGTCCCCTCACGTTCCTGACGGACCAGACCGGCGCTTCGAAGGTGCCCGATGTGATGAGAGAGCGTGGAGTTGGGAATGTCGAGTGCCTGTTGAATCTCCCCCACTGACATTCCTGTTAAACCCGCGCGGACGAGCTCTCGTACGATTTTCAGGCGGGTGAGATTGCCAAGCTGCCCCAGCAAAGTGGCCGCGGTATCGTAGTCAAGTTTCATGATGCGACGATAGTACACGTTCTTTCGAATTGCAACAATATTTCCAGAAAAATCGAAATAATTTCAATTCGACAGATTTGATCCCCGAATGGAGAGAGACATTATTCATCCGCAGTTATCAATCCGGCAAGCCTAAAGGCCAGGGCGTCCAATTTTCTCATCATGCCGCCGCTCAGATTGCTGATCGCCCACAAAATTCTCTGAAAAAGCGGAATCAGGAGGTATACCGAGATTTTCAGTAGTATATTTTTATGTTTCATACTCAGTTTTGGATCGATTAATAAACATTCTGTCCCTAGTAAAGGACGACTGATAGCTGATAAACATGCAACCGTTCATGGTCGAACATCGTGTTGCTCCAGTTCGAGTACGAGCACCGCTGCGCTGAGCACGAGCACATGGTATAACGGCCACCTCCCACCAATTGTTTAGCGATTATCCCTCTCACAAGGAGGAATTGAGAGAGAATGTAAAATCTCGATCGCCCTATTCGTGCGCGTGCTCGTGCTCATGCTCGTAATCGTAATCGATTGTTTTACTGCCGCAACATTCTTCAGCTCCGAACCCGTTTTAGGCAGTATCCTTGCAACCGTTCATGGTCGACCATCGTGTTGCTCCGATTCGATTACGAGTACGAGCACCGCTGCGCTGAGCACGAGCACGAATTTGACAACCACACCAATCGCTTAGCGCTCAAGGTTGGTTCATCTTCAGGGTGCGATCCTTACCTTTTAAATCTCAGGACATCATTTCAATGGCGCAGGCCATGGAAACACCGCCGCCACCGCACAGAGTTGCCATACCGAGATTCTTCCCTCGCTGTTGCATGGCATGGATGAGGGTAACGATGATTCGTGCTCCCGTGGCGCCTACAGGATGCCCAAGGCCGATTCCCGAGCCGTTGACATTGGTAATTTCCCGGTTCAATCCGAGATCCCGTTCGCAGCCGATATACTGGGCGGCAAAGGCCTCATTCACTTCAACCAGCTCGAAATCGTCAATCGTAAGACCGCTTCTTTTCATCAGATCCTGAACAGCCGGCACCGGAGACAACCCCATTACCGAGGGATGGCATGCGCCGCGGCCGATGGCCTTGATCCGGGCCAGCGGGGTCAGATTCAGCTCATTGGCCTTTTCAGCGGACATGATGATCAAACCGGCCGACCCGTCATTGATACCACTGGCGTTTCCGGCGGTGACTTTGCCGGTTTTGGGAATGAAGGCCGGCGGCAGCTTTTCCAGATCATCCATAGTCAATCCGGGGCGGAAGTGCTCATCCCGGTCAAAAATCAACGGGTCTTTTTTCCGTCGAGGAATCGTTACCGGAACAATTTCCTTCTTGAAGCTGCCATCGTCATTCGCCCGCTCGGCGTTGTTCTGGCTGCGAAGCGCCACTTCGTCCATCTCCTGGCGGGAGATGTCCATATGCTGAGCGATGAATTCAGCCGTGTGCCCCATAATATATGGTTTTCCTTTGAAAAAACTCAGCGGCGGCTGTTCGGCATCGACCGGCCCGTCTTCCGGGTGGGGGATGATGTCCGAACCGCATCGCAGACCGGCGATCATGGCATCGACAAAGGTCTGGTCCTGAAGACGGCATCCCCAACGTGCGCCGGGGACCTGATAGGCCACACCGGACATGTGCTCAACGCCACCGGCCAGGATCACGTCAGCCATGCCGGCCTGAATCATGGCCATACCCGAGATTACCGCTTCCATACCCGAGATACACACCCGATTGATGGTAGCCGCCGTCACCGAATCGGGAATGCCGGCCAGAAGAGCTGCCACCCGGGTCACATTCAGTGCGTCACAGGGCTCCATACAGCAACCGTAGCGTACATCGTCAATGATGGCCGGATCGATTCCGGCCCGGTTGACGGCTTCCTTCATGGTGATGCTGGCAAGGGTCGAGGCGTGACTGTCGCGCAGACTGCCGCCGAAGGCACCGATTGCCGTCCGGCATGCGGATACAATGACAACGTCTTTCATAATTTTCTCTCCTCCATGAACTGTGGTTGCTGTGAAATCCAAAAGTATTAAACTGGCGTCTTTTATCAGCGATTCATTAACACCGGCTCTTTCCACACCGAGTGATCCACTAGACCGAAGGCTTTGAGTTCCCGGCAAAGGCTGTAGGCCAGATCGCTCCCCTCCGCCATGGGCTCTGTGTACCACCGCAGTACAACCAGAACGTCGTTAGGCACGGAGATCGGCAGGTGAATATGGATTTGCAGATCTCCGGTAGCCTGCCGGATCTGCTCGAGATGCTCAAGGATCCGGGTATGCAATTCATCATTTCCCGGCCGGTTTGTTCGCACCTTGATCATTTCCATCCAGCGAACGGGTGGCGCTATGGGTTTTCGTTTCCTCATCGGTGACGGCTCAATTGCGGGTGAATACGACACGAATCATCGAAATCAGACCGTTTTCCATAACACCCAAGACAGAGAGCACGATTTGTGCCACGTTCTCTTTGCAATGACTACAGGCAGTTAGGGCATCGGCCTTAAAAAACCGGAATATAGCACAGAAAAAACTGTACAATATTCCGGTTTTCAAATAATCTGGCAAATAGTACAGAACAACCACTCCCCGATGTGGCTTTGGAGTTGAATAAATATGCAGCTACTAGCTGTTAGTAATTAGCAATAAGCTTAACTTGCCGTTATTTCATTTTTTTACTAACAGCTGACAGCTAACTACTAATCACTTCATCCAAAAATCTGTGATTTGTGGATGGTCGTGAGGTCATATGTCAATCGACGAAAAGGAATTTTTCCGGGAAGCCACACTGCGGATTTGCGGCAGCCTTGAAATCGAAAAAGCCCTGCATCAATGCCTGCTTTACATCACCGATTTCATACCGGCCGGCCAGATGAGCTTCCATGTCTATTATCGGGACCTGGGTATCGTTGAAACGGTTGCCCATGCAATCCCCGAAGGAAGCGAGACCCTGAGCATCAAAACCCAGCTGGCTCCGGAGGCGCGTCGCCAGGTTGAAAAACAGCGCTCCATTCGCGTACGGCTCATCGAACGACTCGGTGACGATCCGGTCACATCTCCTGTTGCCCGAAAATTCAATGCGTTAAACCACTCGGCAGTGGTGATTGACCTGGTGCTGGAGCGAACGTTTCTGGGGATTCTGTCTGTGTTCAGCGACGGCAGCCGGCGGTTCACCGCGGATCACGTTCGACTGCTGAGTCTTCTGAACGAACCCTTTGCCGTGGCGCTGATCAACAGCCTCCGGTATCGGGAACTGTCCGCCCTCAGGGACATGCTGGCCGATGACAACCGCTATCTGCAGGATGAACTTCGCCGAATCGCCGGCGATGATGTCATCGGGGCTGACTTTGGCCTTCGCGGTGTAATGGAGCAGGTCCGCCAGGTGGCGCCCCTGGACAGTCCGGTTCTGCTGCTGGGAGAAACCGGCTCCGGCAAGGAAGTGATTGCCAACGCCATCCATAATTCATCTTCGCGAAAAGACGAACCGTTCATCAAAGTCAACTGCGGTGCCATCCCCCAGACACTTATGGACAGTGAGTTGTTCGGACACGAAAAAGGGGCCTTTACCGGTGCCCTGTCACAAAAACGCGGGCTCATCGAGCGGGCGCACGGGGGCACTCTTTTTCTGGATGAAATCGGCGAACTTCCGCCTGAGGCTCAGGTTCGGCTGCTGCGGGTATTGCAGGAAAAGGAGATTGACCGTGTCGGCGGCTCCGGCCCCATCCGCGTAGACATCCGAATTATTGCCGCCACCCACCGTGACCTGGAGCATATGCTCGCCCAGGGGCGATTCAGAGAGGATCTCTATTTCAGGCTCCGGGTATTCCCGATTGCCATCCCCCCCCTTCGAAACCGCCAGGCGGATATTCCCGCCCTGGTCCAGCATTTCATTCGAAAAAAAGCCCGGGAAATGAAGCTGGCCCGGACCCCGAACCTGGCTCCCGAGGCGATCGACCGGTTGATGAACTACCGCTGGCCGGGAAATGTCCGCGAATTGGAAAATGCCGTTGAACGAGCCCTGATCCTTGGCCGTGATCGACCGCTGGAATTCGACGACATCGAATCCCGCCCCCATCATGCGCCCATCCCGATTTCTCCTCATCCGGCCACTGCTGACGCTGAGAATCTGGAACTTGACTCTGTTATGTCGGAGCACATCCGACATGTGCTGACCATGTGCAATGGCCGCGTGGAAGGTGAAAAAGGAGCCGCCAGAGTGCTTAACATTCACCCCTCGACGTTGCGAAAGCGAATGAAAAAACTTGGCATCCCGTTCGGGCGCAATGCGAGGTGCTGAGAAACGCGAATTAAATTAATTACCCCCCCATTCCTGAAGCCCGCAATAAATGCGCGGTGAAATCATGATACGCTGCTGAAATTCTCAATTGAAACGGTTGACGCGCTCAACCGAGGCAATATGTTCATCAATGAAATCTCTATATCGATCCCTGGAAAACAAACGCTGATTTAAACGAACTTTTTCCATCGAGCCTCTGGATAAGTAGACTTTTAAATAGCAACCTGTTTCTGCGCCACATCCAATCAATCGAGTCCACTTATCATTCATCGCCAGACCCGCCTGCGGATTCCGGTCGAACAACAAATAAAGGTTCAAACAAACTCTGGGAGCAATCCATCGCAGAGAACAGCGGAAAGGAGGAATCAATGGTTTTCGAAAACCCCGGAGGCCGTGACAGCAAAAAAGCGATGACATCAGGCTTGCGGAGCACCGACGCGGCGATGAAAAAAGACGGTATCGCCAGAGCCCCGGAAGACGAGCAACTGAAACGGCTCGAACGCCGGGAACGGGAAACTCGACAGGGGCCGCAGCGCCCGAAGCGCCGGAGCCTCTCCCCGGAACAGCGACGGGAGATACTCAATGAACTGTTCTTTGAAGGCGCCGCGCGAGCGCCTTACATAAAACAATTTTATTCACTGTTGACCCTCGCCGGAATTATCGCCACATTCGGATTGATTATCGATTCCACGGCGGTTGTGATTGGCGCCATGCTCCTGTCTCCGCTCATGACACCCATACTGGGTATCGCAGCGAGCCTGGTCATGGGATGGCCGCAGCGGGCCGGGCGAGTCGCCATCCGGCTGTTTATAGCCACGGCCTTTGTTTTCGGACTGGCCTGGCTGATTCCCTGGATCATGCAGTTTCCAACGTCCATTCATATCCCGGATGAAATCCTGGGCCGTACCAACCCGAACTTCGCCGATCTTCTGGTTGCACTTTGTGCCGGCTTGGCCGCAGCGTACATGCTCGTTCGAAAAGAGGCGATTTCAGCCCTTCCCGGCGTTGCTATCGCCGTTGCGCTGGTGCCGCCCCTCTGCGTGTCCGGACTTTTGACCTATTTTACCGAATACCATCTGGCATGGGAGGCATTTGTTCTCTACTTTACCAACCTGACGGCAATTGTCCTGATGGCCGGCGCGGTGCTGCTTGTTATGGGATTTAAGCCCAAAGTCCGGGATCTGCGGCTTCATCTGCGGGTGACCGCCGGCCTCATGATGGCGTCCGGGATTGTCGCGCTGGTCGCCATCCCGCTTGGCCAGCGAACGTTCAATGACATCCGCGATCTTCATGATCGGGTGGTTGCCTACCGGGTAATCGAGGATTGGATCGGAGAAAACCCGGTGGAACTTATTGACGTGGAGGTGGAGGACAATCTAATCCAGGTTAAACTGCTGATCAACCTGCCGTTCAGCTCGTTTCCAAAAAGTAAACAAACCGACCTGAGGGCCTATCTGACTCCGGAGATGACCATCGAAAAACTCAAGCAGCAACTGATCGAAACGCTGAACAAACAGGTTAACGTTTCCCTGAAGGGTACGTTTGTTTTCGGCGGGTCGATCTGAAGGCACATTGAACGTTCTTAAAATTGGTGGGCAGTGCCCACCACCCCCACCGGTTATTAAACTCAAACCTATTGTTCTCAAAACCGATCTTCCCCCTGAACAGAACCACCGTCGGCCCTGTTCAAGAAGGATACGAGACGCGTTTTGCATTATCAGATTTTCCGTCTCGGCGGATCGAGGAACCCGCCATCGGCAAGTTCTGCCATATCCAGACGCGTTACGGAAAGATCGGCCAGAAGGCGGGGAAACAGCAACTCGAAGGCTGTCCGCTCAAAATAAAGCGCACCGGCCGGAACGCCGATAACACGGGTATTGCCGATACGGCCGACCAGGGTCATGGCACCGGGCAGCACCGGTGAGCCATACACCTCATCGACCAGGTCCGCATCCTGAAGCGCAGCCCGGGTGACATCATCCGGGTCCACCGACATCCCGCCGGTGACCACCAGCACCTCGGCGCCCTCCTCTATCAAATCGCAAACCGAACGATAAATGCTCTGCCGATCATCCGGACAGATCCGACGACCGGCGATGGAACATCCCAATTGACGTGCCTGCTCCTCGATAATCGGCATAAAAGCATCCGGTATTCGTCCCTCGGCCACTTCCGTTCCAGTCACAACAATGCCAACACGGGTTAACCGATACGGCGCCAGCTGAAAAATCGGACCATCTTCCAGCACGCCAAGAGCGACATGATAATCACTCATTGGAAGATAAAGTGGAATGGCCCGGGTACCGGCCACGACCTGGCCGCCCGATACTGGAGAGAAATGGCGGCGGGTTGCACACATGACGCCAGGGGCCCGGTTAAACCGCCTGAGCCGATCGACATCAACGAGAAACACACCGTCGGCTTCGGCTTTAAAGTCAATTTTCCCTTCTCGGGGTTCGGGTTTGTATCCGATTCCATCTCCGGCCATTCGACTGGCAAACGCCAATGCCGCGTCGTTCTCATGAACCCGGTCGTCGCCGGGAGCTGCATTTTCAGATACGTAGATATGGTGTTTACCCATGGATTTCAGGGTTTCCACGTCCGTCGGCGTGATGTGTTCCCCTTTGAGGTAGGCCGGCCCCTTGGAAATGCCGGCTTTGATACGGGTCATATCGTGGAGAACGGTTTTTCCGGCAGCCTCATCAACCGGTACGGCCTCGATACCGTGCCCGTCATCAACGATCCGCTGAAACGGCACCTTGCCCCGGCAGGCCGCACATACGCCGGGGGCTTTGTCACGAAAACTTTCCCCGCACGAGTCGCAGACAAAAATCTTTCCTTTGACAAGGAGCCGTGATCGGTCAACCCGGACGCGCTCGACTTTGTATATGGACGAACCCGCCTGGCGGATCTCGGCCAGCAACCGGTCCTTGTCCTGCTCCTTTTTCGGTTTCAGTTTCATGGCCCAGATTTGAAATTCGGGCCATGCGGCCAGCCGTTCCGGATCCAGAGCCACCCGCACCCCATCGCCGGTCTCCTTGTCATAGATTATCAGGGCAAATCGGCCGGTGTCCTCGATTCGAAGCCAGCCGTTTCCCACCGTGCAGGGGGTCAGGATCTGTATGGCATCCGGCAGGCAAGCCCGCGTTTCTGAAATGGAATCGTACAGGCGTCCTTCAGGAAGATAGTGGAAGGCCAGGTCCACCATAAATCCGCCGCAGAGCATCCCCGGGGCCACATGGCCATGAAATTCCCTTATTTTTTCAATGTACGCGTCAATGGTTAAGCCGCAGATCCGCATGATGTTTCCTTACTTGGAGTTCACTAATAAGTTAACAATATCGGCATGATCCAGGGAGGACCCATGCCGGAACACCAACGTATGGCACTAATCTTTAAAACGCATTATCGTAATGAAATTCTGAGCTGGTTCCCATCGAGGCTGACCGGAAACATTGTCACCGGTTTTTTGGCTGCGCCGCCCACCGGGTTTCCGTTCAGATCAAAGACCGAACCGGAAACACTGCAGCATTTGACCGTCCCGTCCCGTTCGCCGGGATCGAGTCGCCGGCCCATATGGGTGCATCGATTTTCGTAAACGTAAAACTCGCCGTTGTCCCCTTTCATCACAAAGATTCGGGCAGACAGCCCGTTACCCTCCAGGCGAACGGCACCACCGGCTTTCGCGAGTTCCGGCAATCGGCCAAGATCCAGAGTAACTGCATTTCCAACCACCGACCATGCGGAGTTATCAACCGGCGGCTTGGTTTCACAAATTCCGAAAATCTTTTTAAAGATACCCATTGGCGCGCCTCCATTTCATGTTTAAGCAATTCTCTCACCGGATCTGCCGGCCCGGCATTTCGGTTTCGCTATGGCAAATTGGATAAAATGAATTCACAATCCTTACTATCCGATATTTAACGGTAACAGAAAAAATATTTGCCGCTGCGGCCCAATAAAGCAACCTGAAAAATCGATCCCCTTCATGATCATTTACTGTTACCACCTCGGATAGTCGGCTGAAAGAGGCATAAATGACAAAAACAAAGCCATTCAGGACACCGAACTGGAAAACCGGTAAACTATTCAGATACAGACGAACAGGATGACTTTATCTTTCCTGCATACTGTTTATTATTGAATCATTTAAAGTCAATTGGGTGATTCATCGATCTTAAAAGGAGGCGACATGAGCAAAGTCTTTGAACAGGGCGAAATCAACGGGATGGTGGTGGCAAACCGGTTTGTCCGATCGGCGACGTGGGAGGGACAGGCATCCGATGACGGCTCCGTAACACCGAAACTGACCGACACAATGACCGCCCTTGCCCGGGGCGGTGTGGGGTTCATTATTTCCGGCCACGCCTACGTCTCACCGGAAGGACAGGCGGGGCCCTGGCAGCTCGGCATCGACAGGGATGAACGGATTCCGGGTCTTCAGTCGATGACCGCAGCGGTTCACGACAACGGCGGCAAAATCGTGGCCCAGCTCGCCCATGCCGGACACTTTGCCGCCGAGCAACTGACCGGATTGCCACCGGTTGTCGCTTCGGATTATGAAGGTCTTGCCGAATCGCCGCGCCGGGAACTGACAACCGGGGACATCCAGGGACTGGTCACTGCCTTTGCCAATGCTGCCAAGCGGGCCAGGGAATCCGGTTTTGACGGAGTTCAGATCCACTCCGCACACGGTTATCTGTTGAGCCAGTTTCTCTCGCCGGTTTTCAACCGACGCCAGGACAACTATGGCGGCAGCATTGAAAACCGCGCCAGGATCCACCTTGAGGTGTATCGTGCGATCCGGGATGCCGTTGGAAGCGACTATCCGGTTCTTGTCAAACTGAACTGCCGGGATTTTGTAGAAAATGGCTTGAGCCTGGAGGATTCATTGCAGGTCGGCAAGCTGATGGCTGATGCCGGCCTGGACGCCATCGAACTGAGCGGCGGCCTTCTGACCGGCGGAAAGCTGTCCCCAAGCCGGATGGGTATTAAAACCGAGGACAAGGAAGCCTACTTCAAGGACGATGCACAGGCGTTTAAAAGGGATCTCGACATCCCGCTGATTCTGGTCGGCGGCATGCGGTCGTTCAGTGTGGCCGAACGTCTGCTGGATGACGGCGGGGCAGATTACATTTCAATGAGTCGCCCGTTTATCCGCGAGCCGGATCTAATCAACCGCTGGAAATCCGGAGATCTCAGCCGGGCAGCGTGCAAATCCGACAACCTGTGTTTCAAACCGGCGATGAAAGGCGATGGAATTTACTGCGTGACCGAAGAACGCATGGAAGCCCAACAATAAGACGGGCGACCACCAAACCGGGGCGCGTTTCGCTTGGCGATTTCGGCCGCCCCTCCCACCTGCCTCCACATGGGCCCTGCCGTTTTTTTGAGCCGCACCAGATCGTCTTTAGCTTTCAGGTCGTAAACAAAAGTTGCCCGGGGAGATGACGGTGAATTGGGCGGCTTGTCAGGGGAAAACGATGGTTAAAAGCAAGGGGGTGCCGTACCTATTAACAAACTAACAATCACCACGCCACCGAACGGAAAACCGGGCACCGCCAAGGGGTGATTTTCCGACATGAACCTCGCCGCCATGCCAGTCGACGATCTGTCGGACAATGGCCAATCCCAGACCGTAGCCGCCGGTATCCCGGCTGCGGCTCGAATCCCGGCGCACAA
>ENA-ORCT01000419-ORCT01000419.1-marine-metagenome-genome-assembly--contig:-NODE-419-length-20691-cov-3.388425_pt1 | contig 20691 bp, 18 predicted proteins | sample MGYA00248632_ERZ508511 | MGnify/ENA primary metagenome ERZ508511 (study PRJEB26182, sample SAMN06268839) | marine metagenome | isolation source: Tt an P1-techrep anaerobic enrichment on pine from sediment...
GTGCTCGGGTACTCCTCCTTGACAAGGAGGAGAAAATGGGGCCTGGTGGTTCTTCATGGGTTTGGAGTCGGTAGCAAGCGGATTGCCACGGTGCTAAATTCTCCTCCCGGAAGTTTGGAGCTTTAAACAAGTGGATTGCCACTGCCGTAAATTCTCCTCCTTACAAAGGAGGAGTACTCCCGGTTTACCGGGAGGGAGGTGGTTGGGCATCTATTCTATTAGTTTGATGCTGAGCTATCGCTGTGTCCGTTTGTTTTGTGTCCGTTTGTTTTTCATTTCCAGAATGGCTTCAATAATGTCTTTGGGATATTCAAACACCCAGCGGTTTTCAAAGTGGAGAACTTCAATCCCAAGTGAGTTAAAGTAGGAATCACGATCACGGTCTTTTTCTTCGGCAACAGGACCAGCATGGAATTCGCCATCCAATTCGATTCCCAGTTTTATTTCCGGGCAATAAAAATCCAGGATTTAGTTACCAACAGCATGCTGTCGACGAAATTTTAGACCACCGATCTGTTTGTTTTTCAAAGTCTTCCAGAGTGTTGCTTCGGCTGCTGTGGAATGGTTTCGTAAACTTTTGCGAATATCCTTGAGGTAAGTACGGTTGTGTAGTTTGACCATTTTTCTTTTCAAGTTCGGACAAATTGCAAAAAAGAGCAACTTTTATTTTCCAACCACCTCCCCCTCGCCGTGCTCGGGTACTCCTTCCGTCAAAAGCCGGACAGGCTCTTGGAAAGGACAAACCACCTCCCCCTCGCCGTGCTCGGGTACTCCTCCTTGACAAGGAGGAGAAAATGGGGCCTGGTGGTTCTTCATGGGTTTGGAGTCGGTAGCAATCGGATTGCCACTGCCGTAAATTCTCCTCCTTACAAAGGAGGAGTACTCCTGGTTTATCGGTATGGAGGTGGTTGGGCATCTATTCTATTAGTTTGATGCGGAGCTATTGCTGTTTCCGTTTGTCCTTCACCTTCAGAATGGCTTCAAGGGTAATTTATGAAATTCCAAATTTCAAATTTCAAATTCCAAAATCCAATCATTGTCGGTGGGAGCAGCCCCAATGCCCAATCAGCCAATGACGAATTATCCAATAACCAATTATCCAAATACCCAATGTGTCGAATTCGTTTGATGGCATGGCTTAAGGCTGTCGGATTTTTGGTAACTTTGCCGGAAATTCAATGCACATGGAATCAACACGTCAACAAAAGATAAGCCGGCTGCTACAAAAGGAACTGGCTGATATTTTTCAGAAAGAAAGCCGCACCCTGTTCATGGGGAAAATGGTCAGTGTCACCATTGTGCGGGTAACCCCCGATCTGGCTTTGGCCAAATCGTACCTCAGTATTTTTCCAACCGACGACCGCAAGGAAGTGCTGAAGCAGATTAGGATGGCCAATTCCAAGATTCGTGGTATGCTCGGACGCCGGGTGGGTAAGCAGTTGCGTGTGATTCCCGAGCTGGAATTTTACATCGACGACAGCCTGGATTACATCGATAATATTGACCGCCTCTTAAACCAGTAAACATGCAGTACGATCCGATTAAGCGTTCGTTGGGGAAGGTGTTTAACCGGCATCCTTTCTTGAGAAAAATCTTCTATCGCCTGCTCGACTGGCTGTTGCTGCGCTCGTGGCACATCCGGAAAGAGTTGCGAAAGCTGAAGCGAAATGGATTGAGCAATCCCGTAATCCTGGATGCCGGCTCCGGCTTTGGGCAATACACCTATCGTATGTCCAGACTTTTCACGGGTTCGAAAATTGTGGCCGCCGATATCAAGCCCGAACAGATTGCCGACTGCAACCAATTCTTTGAAAAGATTGGCAAGTCGGAGCAGGTGAACTTTCAATTTGCCGATTTAACCCAGTACACCAGCCCTGAAACCTACGATTTGGTACTTTCCATTGATGTGATGGAGCATATTGAGGAAGACACCCAGGTGTTTGAAAACTTCTGTCGTTCGATGAAGAAAGGCGGTGTCCTGCTGATTTCCACTCCGTCGGATCAGGGTGGCTCCGATGCGCACGATCACGATCATGAATCTGATGGTGTACATGGTTTTATTGACGAACATGTGCGCGATGGCTACAATATGGGCGAGATTGAACAGAAGCTGAAGACGGCGGGATTTAGCCGGGTGGAAGCCCGCTATTCCTATGGTGCTCCGGGTAAGATCTCCTGGCGGTTATCGATGAAATATCCAATTTTGATGCTTGGACGCAGCAAGCTGTTTTTTATCCTGCTGCCGTTTTATTATTTGCTGGTCTTTCCGTTTTGTGTTTTATTGAATTATCTGGATGTCAGCAGTACGCACACGACTGGAACCGGATTGATTGTTAAAGCTTATAAATAGTTGAAACTCGCCTTTTACATAGCGCGCCGTTACCTGGTATCGCGGAAATCAGCCAACATTGTCAACCTGATTTCAGCCATCTCGGTGGTCGGTGTGGCTATTGGCACCATGGCACTGGTTGTTGTGCTTTCGGCGTTCAACGGGATCGACTCCTTTATCGAGGGCATGCTTTCCAATTTCGATGCCGATTTAAAAGTTACCGTTGCCCAGGGCAAAAGTTTTTCGCTGGATGATGCTGATTTCGAATCGGTCAAGCAATTGGAAGGGGTGGCCAGTTATGCTGAAGTGGTGGAAGAGAATGCCCTGCTGAGCTACGAGGGCCGCCTGAAATATGCTGTTGTAAAAGGGGTGGAACAAGATTATGGGACATTTTCCGGCCTGGATTCAGTCATGATTGATGGTACGTTTTTTTTGAAAAAGGGATCGCAAAACTATGCGGTCATTGGCGAAGGCGTACGGTATGAACTGTCCGTGGGCTTGTCGTTTGTGAGCCCAATCTATGTCAATGTTCCCCGAAGGAATTTTAAAAGCCTGATGAATGTCGATCAGGCACTGAACCGCGGGCATGTATTTCCGGCGGGCTCTTTTTCTGTTGAGCAGGAGATCGACAGCAAGTATATTCTGGTTCCGCTTGATTTTGCGCGTTCGCTTTTTGAGCTGGAAGGTCGGCTGAGCTCGCTGGAGTTGAAAGTAGATGATGACGTTGATGTTTCGCAGGTGAAAGCCCGTGTTCAGCAAATTTTGGGTGAGCAGTTTGTTGTTCAGGACCGCTATGAGCAGCACGAATTTTTGTACCGGGTGATGCGTTCCGAGAAATGGTCGAGTTTTCTGATTTTGAGTTTTATTTTGGTCATTGCCTCCTTTAATCTTTTAGGGTCGCTCACCATGATTATTATCGATAAAAAGGACGACATTAAAATACTCGGAAGCATGGGGGCTAATAAAAAGCTGATCCGGCAGATTTTTCTTTTCGAAGGCTGGCTGGTTTCCTTTTCGGGGGCGGTTGGCGGCTTGCTCCTGGGTGTGGCACTGGTGTGGGCCCAAACCCGCTTCGAACTGCTGAAACTGCCCGGTGATGGCTCATTTGCCTTGTCGGCCTATCCCGTCGATTTGCAGCTGATTGATGTGTTGGCGACCTTTTTAATTGTTCTTCTCATCGGCTTTTTCGCCGCCTGGTATCCCGTTCGCAGCATTTCGTCGGATCTGACTTAGGGCTCAATTCATATATTCTCGTTGGAACAGTTTGACCAATAAATCAAATCCTCTTTTGAATGACAACCCTTTTTGTTGTTCCTTACGCCTTAGTGGCAAGCGATTAACACAAGCCCCTTAGCCTTATTGACCTTATTTGATGAAATTTGAATACAAGAAATAAGCTGAATAAGGTGGGAGGGTAGTAAATCTAACAGGGCTACTAAGGTTAGAAAACAAAATAAGGTTTTTTGAACAGGATACGGCTGATTCGCCACAACTTTTTTGAAGTGATCCGAGGTGGGTTGAGCAACCCAAAAGCATCCACTTCGGGGTTGCTTGTTCTCGCTTGTCTGCTAACCTCGAGCTTCGCATGGGGTGATGGATAGTTGACTCCTTCGGAGTTCTGGGGGAGATAACCCGTGAGGGTTTAACAAGCATGACCCCCAACAGAATTTTGGGGCTAAAAGGAACGATCGCCATTCCAACCCTGGGGGATCGCTCAATATTCTTATGGGCGAATTTTTAAGGTGCAAATCATCTCATCTGTTAAAATTAATGGTTTGAATAAAAAACCTTATTTTTATTTCTTAAACCTTAGTAGTCAGCGATTAATATAAAAATACAACCTTATTTACCTTATTTCATGAAGATTGAATACAACAACTTATACACCCATTTTATCTTTACAACCTTTGGGCGAAACCGGATCATTCCTGAAAAAAACCGTGTGAGAGTTGAAAAGTATATAACAGGAATTGTGAGTAAAAATGAGTCGAGACTTTATGCTGTTTACGCCAATCCAGAGCATGTTCATTTTTTGGTGTCACGCTCGCCCGCTATCTCAGAGGTGGATTTGGCAACGATTATTGCAGGTAGCTCAGAGAATTTCATCAATGAAAACAAATTGAGCACAGGACTTTTCAGATGGCAGCAGTCTGCCTCGGCATTCTCCGTTTCAAAGTCAGATGTCGACAAGGTTTGTAAGTATATTTTAAACCAACCCGAACACCATAAAAAACAGAGCTTCTCTCAAGAATATGAACAATTTCTGAAGCATTACCAGGATACCATAAGGAAATAAGCTGAATAAGGTGAGCGGGGAGGAAATCCAACAGGGCTACTAAGGTTAGAAAATAAAATAAGGTTTTTTGAACAGGATAAGGCTGATTCGCCACAACTCTTTTAAAATTCGAAGCGGGTTGAACAACTGAGAAGTACTTGTTATGAGTAGTTCCGACTCACTGTTATGTTTCGGGAATAGTTTACCTTCGGACCAGATCCGCGCTTAGCGCTTCATGATGCCGTAGCACAGGATTTTCAGAATATTATCGACGCCTTTTTCCAGGTTGACTGTTCCGTAACTGCCGGCAGACATAGGCATTTCAAGTCCCTTGATGGCTGTGGTAATTCCAATGGCTGCCAGGGTAAAGTCATAAATCTCGAACTCGTTTTTACGGACGCCTTCAATCAAAATCCGCTTAATCATCCGGATTTCTTCCTGGTCGTATTTGTCTTTAATGTTGTCGATAAATTCAATAGCGGTGACATCATTTTCAAGCGCATGGTAAAAGTTGGCCAAGCCGCGGTAGGTGGTCAGTTTGGTAAGGATGTATTCGCGCAGTTTTTCAACCGGGTCGGTATTTCGCAGGACCACTTTCTCCAGTTCACGGCGCAGAACGTCCACTTCCTTCATGATAACCGCTTGAAAAAGATCTTCTTTGCTGTCGAAGTAATAGTACAATGAACTTTTTCCTTTGCGAACAGCGTTGGCGATATCGTCGAGCGTTGTTTTTTTATAACCATACTTGCTGAAGATCTCCTGAGCAATCTTCAAAATATTTTCGCGGTTGGCATCTCGCTTATTCGCGCCGTTCTGAATATTCATGACCATCTTGCTTCGATTTTTTTAACAGGGCTAAAGATATTCAATTTTTCGAATAGTTGGGGTTTGTTTTTAACTTGAAAAGAAATCTAGTTTTCAATGAGCTTAAAATCAAGTTGTTTTCGCTCCAGATTGGCTCGGGTAATTTCGACTTTGACTTCTTCGCCCAGTTGATAGGTTTTGTTGCTGTGCTTTCCAACAAGGCAATAGTTCTTTTCATCGAAGATGTAAAAATCGTCGCCCAACTCACGGATGGGGACCATGCCTTCGCATTTGTTTTCGAGCTCAACGTAAATTCCCCAATCCGTTATTCCTGAGATCACTCCGGGGAACGTTTCGCCAATTTTATCTTTCATAAATTCCACCTGCTTATACTTAATCGACGAGCGTTCGGCATTTGATGCACGCGATTCCATTTCGGAAGAATGGTGGCACATGTCTTCGTATTTCTGAGCATTGGCCGATCGTCCGTCGTTGAGGTAGCGATCGAGCAGCCGGTGAACCATGATGTCGGGATAGCGGCGGATGGGCGAGGTAAAGTGCGAGTAAAACTGGAAGCCGAGGCCATAGTGGCCGATGTTTCGGGTGGAATACACCGCCTTGGCCATTGACCGGATGGCCAGCGTTTCGATCACATTTTGCTCATTTTTACCTTTTACGTTGTCCATCAGTTTGTTCATCGATTTGGAAATGGCGCGGGCGCTGGTCGTTTGAATGCCATAGCCAAACTTCTGGATGAAATGGTTGAAGTTTTCCAACTTTTCGGGATCCGGTTTATCGTGAATCCGGTACACAAAAGTTTTGGCTTGCCGCTTGCCTTTGGTTTTTCCAATAAATTCAGCCACTTTTTTGTTGGCCAGCAGCATGAACTCCTCTACCAGTTGATTACTTTCCTTGGCTACCTTAAAATACACCGACAAAGGTTTGCCGGTTTCTTCTTCAATTTCAAATTTCACTTCTACCCGGTCGAATGCCAACGAGCCTTCCTTAAACCGTTTGTTTCGTAGTTTTACAGCCAGTCGGTGCAGGGTCAGCACCTCATCTTTCAGGTCGCCTTCGCCGGTTTCAATAATTTCCTGGGCTTCTTCATAAGTAAATCGCCGGTTCGAGTTGATGATCGTTCGGCCAAACCACTGGTTACTGATATCGGCGTTTTCATCGAGATGAAAAATGGCTGAGTAACAAAGTTTGTCCTCATTGGGTCGAAGCGAGCATACCCCATTCGACAAATGCTCGGGCAGCATGGGCACCACGCGATCAACCAGGTAAACGGAGGTCGCCCGCGAATACGCTTCATCGTCCAAAATCGTGTTGGGGCGAATGTAGTGGCTGACATCGGCAATGTGAATACCGACTTCCCACAAGCCATTGCCGAGTTTGCGCAGCGAAAGGGCATCGTCAAAATCTTTGGCATCGTGCGGGTCAATGGTAAAGGTAGTGGTGTCGCGCAGGTCGCGGCGAGTCTTTATTTCTTCTTCCGGAATCTCCAGGGGAATTTTTTCGGCGGATTTCAACACGTTGTCCGGAAAACGAAGGGGCAGATCAAATTCGGCCAGAATCGCGTGCATTTCGGTCTCGTGTTTACCCGAATCGCCCAGCACTTCCAGAACCTCACCAAATGGATTTTTTGCTTTTTGCGGCCACTCCGTGATTTTTCCAATGGCTTTTTGTCCGTCTTTGGCGCCATTCAGCTTTTCGTTCGGAATGAACAGGTCGAAGCCCACTTTGCCCACCGGAATGAGGAAGGCAAAATTTTTCGATCGTTCAATGGTTCCCACAAAGGTTGATTTGGCCCGCTCAATAATTTCAGACACTTCGCCCTCCAGTTGGTGCTTTTTACGTCGGGCGTAGAGGTATACCCGCACTTTGTCGCCTTCCATGGCGTGGTTCAGGTTGCGCTGCGAAACCAGCACCGGCTGATCAACCTCTTCCGACTGGATGTAGGCGAAGCCCTGCGGCTGCAGCTCAACACGGCCGCAGACATAGCCTCCGCGCGATTTCAACTTAAATTTGCCACGCTGAACCTGTTCCAGGTTTTCGCTTTCGGCCAGCTCGTCCAGCACCACATTGATCAGTTTCCGGGTTTCCGGGTCTTTCACGCCCAAAAGACTGCCCAACTGTTTGTAGTTGTAGGTTTTTTGCTGATCGCCGTAAAAAATATCGAGAATTGCTTTTTTGAGTTGGGGTTTATTGAAGTTGGAAAGATTTTTCTTTTTCTTCTTCCAGTTTTTCTTTTTAGCCATTGTTTTTAATTTTTTCCTGAAGTTAGCGGATTCAATACGAACAAAAAAGGGGAAAGCATGAATTTGCATTCCCCCAGTGTATGATTTGGTTTTCAGCTATTATTCATTGATGTATATTGAGTTGATGGGGTAGATGTCCAGCTTTTCAACGAACAATTCTCCTCCGGTATTATATAAAACAAGTTCTTTGGCATCTGGTTCAGCCGTATAGCAGGAGCTTAACACCACTTTGCCTCCATTGCCAAAAATTTCAATAGAAGTTCGGTCGAGGAGAATCTCCAATTGGATTTTACCATCCTCGGGAGTGAGGGCTACGCCTTCTCCAAGGCAGGACAAAACATTTTTGGTGGCATCGTAGCGGATTTCAATTCCGGGCGCCTTTTTGGATTTCCGAACCACAAAACCAAAGCTGTTTATGGTTTTCAGATCAAAGCTCCCTTTGATATGCAGGCAGTCACCTTTCACTTTTTTTGTCAGGTTTTTATTCAGTCCCGGAATCAGGTTTTCCTCTTTCCAGCTGTGTCCTTTTTCATGGAGCAGCTCAATTTCTTTCACGGGTGTGCGGATCAGCTGGATTCCTTCGAGGTAAGTTTTCAGGGAAAGCTCGGTTGGAAAGGTCATTTGTCCGTTGAATGGCATGCCCGGGTATTCGCCGCCGCGCATCCAGGCCAGTTGAATGATTCGTCCGTCTTCGCCCGGAATATTGTTGAATGTTTGGGTGGCATAGAAATTTTTGCCAAAGTCGCCTTGCATCTTTGCTGTTTCCGGGGTGAACTGACGACCATCAAAATTCCCGATAATGTACGATCCGTTGCCATCAAAAATAACCCATCGGCTATCGTCTGACCGTCGGTTTACAGGTAGCTTAACCAAGTCGGGACATTCAAAGAAGCCAGCCAGGTGACTTTCGAAGTTCCAGTCGGTTAAGTTTTCCGAAGCGTAAATTGAAAAGCCCTGCTTGCTTCTTTCTCCATCAGGCATACGCCACAACACCAAGATGTATTTTTGGCTTTCGGGGTGCCAAAATACTTTGGGGTCGCGTGCCTCATCTTGCTCATCAAAAGGAATAACCGGGTTGTTTGCATATTTCTTCCAGCTTCTGCCTTTGTCTGTGCTGTAGGCAATTCGTTGTCCGTTGTCCTTGCTGGTATAAAAAGCCAGCATGGTTTTTGTGTCTCCTGCCTGTAGACCCAGCAGGTTGTTTTCGTCGATAATGGCGGAGCCTGAGAAAGCCGTGGCAAATTCCTTATCCTTGGAATCATTGTCCGGGTAGATGGCAATAGGCAGATGTTCCCAATGAACCAGGTCGGAGCTCACAGCATGCCCCCAGTGCATAAAACCCCATTCGGTGCCGAAGGGATTGTGCTGATAAAACAGGTGGTATTCGCCGTCAAAATAGATCAGGCCGTTGGGGTCATTCATCCAGTTTTCAGCCGGCGTGAAATGAAACTGCGGACGGTAAGGCTCATCAAACGAATGTTTTTGAGCGTTTGCAAAACTAGCGAAAAAGAATAAACAGGATAAAATCAATAGATTATTCGAACTTTTCATGCTTGGTTTGTTATGACAATAAACGAGAAGTACAAATTAACAAAAATAAGACAAGATTTCTTTTAATTTTGAGTCGAATATTGAAGATTAAATCATGAAGCGTATATTACTGGCAACGATGGTTTCGGTACTGACTTTTGCAGCTTTGGCACAGCAAAAGTGGCGGAAGGAGGGGGTGACGTTTCCAGCGCCTATTTGTTATGGATCAGATAAAAATCATCCTGGTTTTATTGAGGCACCGGATGAATTTTTGAAGCGGTTGAAATCGACCCAGCAAAAAAAATCATCCATTGTAGTAACTTACATCGGTTTTGAAGCGGCTCCCAGAGCAGCTTTTCAATATGCGGTGGAAATATGGGAACATCTGGTTGCATCGCCTATTCCCATCTACATGACTGCCCGGTGGACAGACCTCGATGAAGGCGTTTTGGGGAGCTGTGGACCCACTTCCTTTTTCGAGAATTTTGAGGCTGCGCCCCTGAAAGATCGCTACTACCCGGTTGCTTTGGTAGAAAAACTTCAGCGCGAGGAAATCACAGATGCTTCATACCCCGACATGATTGCCCAGTTTAACAGCGATAACGATGATTGGTATTTTGGAGTTGACGGCCAAACCCCTGTGGGAACATATGATTTTGTTTCGGTTGTTTTACATGAAATTGCCCATGGATTGGGATTTACGGGTTTCTTTTATGAACAAGATGGGCTGGGAACGTATGGGGATATCCTGCCATACCCGGGAATATTCGACGAGTTTGTGATTACCGGATTGGGAAGTCAACTGGTTGATACAAGTCTGTTTTCAAATCCATCAGCCTCCCTTTTGCAACAGTTTCGGTCCAACAACCTGTATTTCAGAAGTGAGTCTGCCAGATCTGTCAGCGACAATGACAATTACCCCAGATTGTATGCGCCGTCTACTTTTGACGAGGGATCAAGTATTTACCATCTGCACGAATCTACTTACAATGCTGGTGATACCAATTCCCTGATGACGCCTTTCTTTGACCGGGCTGAAGCGATTCATGACCCTGGCCCGCTGACCTTGGGCATGTTTGCTGATATGGGGTGGGTGTTTACCAGCATTCTTCATCATCCGGCAGGCGATATGGAGATTGCAGCCCCAATTGTCATCGAGGCGGAAATAAAAACAGATTCTGAAATTGACAGCACATCGGTGATGCTGATTTATTCTGATGATGGTTTTGTGAGTTCTGATACCCTTTCCCTGAGTTATTCAGCTGTACAAGATCGGTTTGTGCTTCTTTGGGACGGTTTGTCTGCAGGAACTTACCAGTATTACCTGCGCGTGGTTGATGTAACCAACCGGACGTTCTTTCTGCCTGGAGCCGTTCCCGATGAATATTTTGAGTTCACCATCGGTGAGGATCTTATCGCACCAGAAGTATCTCATCATCCGGTGAAATCGCTGCTTGAAAGCGACTTGTCGGCCGAAATTGTGGTTGAAGCAACTGACAATATCGGTATTTTCGGAGTTGGGCTGGAATTTATTGTCAACGATGGCCTGCCCCAGACACTGATTCTTGAAGATCAGGGTGATCAGGTTTACCAGGCATTGTTGGAGCTGGAAGGACTTGTGGATGGAGACTCTGTCCGATATCGGATCATTGCCGTTGACAGTTCTTCGAATGCCAATCAAACAATACTGCCCGAAGATGGCTACTACACGATTTTTGTCGATGGTTTGTATGAACCTGTGAAAACCTACACCAATGATTTTGATTCGGAGACCCGTGATTTTATTTTGTCCGATTTTTTCATCGGCACTGAGGGGTTATTCAACAGCGGAGCTTTGCACAGTCCCCATCCCTACCCCAGCCCTGATGAAGATGATGTGACTCTTGATTTTGTCACCATGCTAAAATACCCGGTTATTATCGACGACCGGGCGATGATGTCATTTCGGGAAGTGGTTTTGGTGGAGCCCGGAGAGCGGGGCAGTCGGTTTGGAGACGAAGATTTCTGGGATTACGTAATCGTCGAAGGCTCGAAAACCGGAACAGACGGCTGGCTGCCACTGATTGATGGATACGATTCAGGTGCCAGAACAAGCTGGAGGACAGCCTATGAGGGTGGCATTCAGGGAAACAACTCAACAGAAGTTGGCAGGGCAAGCTATTACGTTAACCGGGAGTTTAGCTTGGTTGACAACGGAAATTTTCAGGAAAGTGACACCATTTTTATTCGCTTTCGCTTGTTTTCTGATCCGTATGCCCATGGATGGGGTTGGGTAATTGATGATCTGAAAATTCAAGATCCGCCGACCGCATCCGATGACCTGGTTTATTCGCCCGGCGAAATTCTGGTTTTCCCCAATCCTGTACAGGATCATTTATTTGTACACGGCAGTTTCAAATCGAATGTAGGTCAGTTGACTGTATCTGTTTACAGCGTCTACGGCCAAATGATTGACAAGGAGGAACTTGCCGTCGGATCGAATCAGCTCCGGCATACGGTGGAGCTAAAATCGCTTCAACCGGGTTTATATTTAATTTCTTTTGGTTTTGAAAACGGACAATTGATAACACGTAAATTTGTGAAACAATAAAAGCATCATTAAAATTAGCTCTGGGATTTTGATGTAACTCATAGTCAAACAATGCTTTATGGCGACGTGGCTTGATTGTTTCCAAATAATTGCCATGCCCCAGGTTTTGATTTTAAAAGAAATCCCTATCTTTGCTTTCAAATTCACACAAAATGAAGCTTATTTTTAGCAATACATTTTATTACTGGTATTATTATTTCGGTTCAAACAACGGGGTCGAGCAGTAGTGTATTGTTAAAATTGAAAAGATATATTACATGAAAGGTCCCGAAAAATCGGGACCTTTTTTTATACATATAAAACGATGAATGTAACAGTTATAGGATTGGGCTTAATTGGAGGATCGATTGCCAAAGATCTTCGGAAAAACCGTTTTGCTTCTGAAATTATTGGGGTTGATTCCAACAGCGCCCATGCTAAGATGGCCGAAAAGTTGGGGTTAGTCGATCAGGTTTTACCATTGGAAGCGGCCATAGAAAAGGCTGACTTGGTGATTGTCGCCATTCCGGTAGATAAAATTAAATTGCTTTTGCCGCAGGTGCTCGATTTGGTTTCGGATCGCACGACGGTGACCGATATGGGCTCAACCAAAAGGGAACTTTGCGATGTTGTTGAAAATCATCCAAAGCGAAGAAACTATGTTCCGGCACACCCCATGTCGGGAACGGAGAACTCCGGGCCTGAAGCCGCTTTAGAAGGTCTTTTCAGTAAGAAAATCGCGATCATTTGCGATCATGAGAAAAGCGGTCCTCAGCATTTGGCCCTCATCGAAAAGATGTTTCAGTCAATGGGAATGGATATTGCCTACATGTCGGCTGATGAGCAGGACCACAGCACGGCTTTTATTTCGCACTTGCCCCATGCCGCAGCCTATGCGCTGGCCAACGCGGTGCAGGACAAAGAAGACCGCTCCATTATTTTTGACCTGGCCAGTGGTGGATTTCGTTCAACAGTTCGTTTGGCTAAAAGTGCGCCTTCCATGTGGGGACCAATTTTTCAGCAAAACAAGAGCTATGTGGTTGAGTCGTTGGAAGTATATATCAAGCACCTGATTGATTTTAAGAGCAGCATTCAAAATGATGAAAAAAGAATGTATGAGTTGATGAACAAAGCGAATAATATTCGGTCTATACTTGGTGGAGAAAATCCATCGCTCATAAAAAACGAAGAGAAGATTGTTAAATTTTACACAAAATAAGATGGGAATAGAATTAGACATCAGACCAATCAAAGATTGGTTACCACAGTTGGATAACCCGCTGTTGATTTCGGGTCCATGCAGCCTGGAGTCTGAAGAACAAACATTGGATACTGCTCACCAGCTGGCCAAAGACAAGCGGGTTTTCGTTTTTCGGGGTGGCGTTTGGAAACCCCGCACACGGCCTGGCAGCTTTGAAGGAGTTGGCTCCATTGGATTGAAATGGTTGCAGAAAGTAAAAAAGGAAACCGGATTACCGGTAGGAACTGAAGTGGCCAACGCACAGCACACCGAAGAGGCATTGAACGCCGGGCTGGATGTGCTTTGGATTGGTGCACGATCAACAGCAAGTCCTTTTGTGGTGCAGGAAATTGCCGATGTGGTGAAAGGAACCGATGCGGTGGTAATGGTGAAAAACCCGGTTAACCCCGATGTTCAACTATGGATGGGGGCACTGGAGCGCCTGAACCAGGCCGGCATTAAGAATTTGGTGGGAATTCATCGTGGCTTTACCTCGTTCGGCGATTCGAAATACCGGAACTATCCAAACTGGAAAACATTCATTGAATTACGGAGGCTATTGCCCAATCTGCCTGTGATTTGCGATCCGAGCCATATTGCCGGCAAACGGGAATTGTTGTTTGAAGTATCGCAAAAAGCTTTCGACTTGGGCATGGACGGGCTGATGATTGAATCGCACCGCGATCCATCTTGTGCCCTGAGTGACAAGGAGCAGCAGGTGACCCCGGCTGACTTGGCGAAAATTCTGGATAAATTGATTATCCGTCAGTCTACCTCAACAAACAAACAGTTTGAAAACCAGTTGGAGCTTTTACGTAACCGGATTGACATGCTGGATACAGAACTGATGGAAGTACTTTCGTCACGGATGGAGATTGCGCGTGAAATTGGGCGGTATAAGAAGGAGAATAACGTTACAGCGTTACAGATCAATCGTTGGACTGAGCTGATGAACAACCGTCTTGCAGTCGGCGAGAAGCTTAATTTGAACAGGACGTTCGTGCAAATTTTGTTTCAGTTGATTCATGAGGATTCTGTCCGGATGCAGACTGAGATTATGGATGAAGAATAGTCCGCTTGTTTGCTAAAACATAGAAGGGATTGCCGATGGTAATCCCTTTTTTAGTTTGTCAGTTCTGTTAGCTTCTTCAGCGCTTTCTGCATGCCTTTTTCAATTACTTGGTAGTCTTTCACTTCCTTGCAGGTGTAGATAAACATGACAGCAAGCTGCTGGCCTTCTGGGAGCGACTCGTAAAAGGTTGGTTTATTGAGTCGGTAGGCCTCGCGCAAGCGTCGTTTTAGCAGGTTGCGAATTACTGCCCGCTTAAAATTCCTTTTCGAAACTGAAAAACTTACTTCCACCGGAACCGGGGCAGGTAGTGCTGTCGCCAGATAAACAACTTTCAAAGGAAAGCTGTAAAATGAAGTCCCCTGCTCAAACAGTTTTTCAATCAGCTTGGTGCTGCAGAGCCGTTCTTTTTTGGTGAGTCTGAAAGTATGCATGACAATGGCGAAAATACAATAAAAAAAGGGGAACAAACTTCCCCTTTCCTATCTAATATAAGTTGGAATAATTTTCAGCGCTACTTGTTGTGCTTTTTAATGTACTGCTCCAAGGCCATCGTCATAGACGGAGCCTGAGCGGTTGGCGCCTGAATGTCCAGTCTAAGCCCGGCGTCAACAACAGCTTTCGCCGTGGTTGGGCCAAAAGAAGCAATTCTGGTGCTGTTTTGCTCAAAGTCAGGAAAATTCTGGATCAGTGACTTGATTCCCGATGGACTGAAGAAAACCAAGATATCATAGTTAACTTCTTTCAGGTCAGATAAATCGCTACTGATCGTTTTGTAGAGGATTGCTTTTGTGTAGTTAAATCCTCCTTTGTCGAGTAGCTGGGGAATTTCCTGCTTGTGGATGTGTGACAGAGGAACCAAAAACTTTTCATTTTTGTGTTTCTTCATTACCTCAGTCAGGTCGTCAAACCGGCCTGCTCCGTAAAAAATCTTCCTCTTTCTGTAGACAATGTACTTTTGCAAGTAGTAAGCGGTAGCTTCCGATATGCAGAAGTATTTCATTGTGTCGGGAACGGTAACACGGGTTTCCTGGCAGATTCTGAAAAAATGATCAATTGCCGTGCGGCTCGTAAAAATCACGGCGGAATGATCAAGAATTTGAATTCTTGTTTGTCTGAATTCTTTCCCGGAAACACCTTCTACCTGAATAAATGGCCTGAAATCGACCTGTACGTTCGTCTTTTCAGCCAAGTCAAAATAAGGTGATTTTGTAGATTCAGGTTTTGGCTGCGAAACTAATATTTTATTGATTTTCAAGTTGTAAAACTTTTAAATTATTTAATCCCGTTTTTAACCAATACCAAGTTGTAGATAAAAATCAACGGTAAAATTTCAAGGGTACAAAGGTACAAAATCAAATAAAATATAGAAAAATGTTTTGTCATTAATATTTTAGCGCCGCGAATTAACAATAAAAAGTAGAATGCTACGCAGGTCAGAAGTCCTGTATAGAAGACCAGTCGCGGATTCTGCAGTGTTGAAAATGCAATGACTAAAGTCACCGGGATCAAAAATAATCCCAAAATCCGATTGTGAAGATGCATATTGTATAGAAATTCAGTCGTTTCCAATGTGCTTTCGGCCACGATTCCAGTGAACGAATAAACCAGTCTTTTTACAATGTAGTAGCCAAGAACCAGTCCCAAGATGATGAGATAAGTGAAGAAATCGGCTTGTCGGGATGGCCGGCTAAATTCGCTGAAAAATTGAAAAACGAACAGGCTAAACGTTAAATAGAAAATCAGGTCCAGTCGAAATGAGGCGTGGGTGATACTTATTGAGCGATCGCGAAACAGCCGGCTTGAGGTTGCGTAATTGACAATCGCATGGAAAAGCTGGCCCAGGTATTTGTTAAAGAATAGCCGAACCGTAGCCAATAAGATGAGCACCAATATGAAAATGCCGATAAGCCAATCGGGGTGGTCACTGGGCATGGACTTTTCGGGCAAGCCAATTCCAGGCTTGGCCTCTTGCTCTGCATGCAATTGCACTTGCCGGACGTCAATTGGGTCAATGTATTGGGGAAGTGTAACCGATACCGGATTGGTGCGTTTTGCCTGAATTGGTTTTTGCGCGATGGTTTGTGAGTCAGAGATGCTATCTTTTTGGCTGATGCTGTCGAGTTTACGAATAGATTGGGGCTGAATCAGTGTCGGCGACAGGTTGATGATACCGGACGATTCGGTTTCAACTGCCTGATCGAGCTGCTTGAGGATGGTATCATTTTGTATTGCCTGCAGTAACATGCCTATCTGGTGTAAATTCCATACAAAAATAGCGATTTCCGAGGTTAATCATGCGGGCTTGCTACCTTTGTGTGGAAAAATAGTTATCAACCGAACGATGTTATCAGACAACCGATTTTATTTGGCTCCACTGCAGGGATTCACTGACTTTGTTTACAGGCGGTGTCATCATCAGTTTTTTGGAATGATTGATGCTTTTTACATTCCGTACATCGCTCTTGGACCCGGACAAAAAATCCGAAATAGCCAATTGCGTGATCTGTTGCATCAGAATAATGATGGGGTGCCGGTGGTGCCGCAGGTTTTGTGTTCCAATGCCGACGAGTTGCGAGCGCTTGCCGGCAAGGTCAGGGAAATGGGTTATTCCAAGCTTAATCTGAACCTGGGGTGCCCTTATCCCATGGCGACAAAACGTGGACGCGGAACTGGTTTGCTTGAAAATCCCGTGCAACTCGAGAAAGTGCTGGATGCCTTGTTTTCTGAGTTTGATTTTCAGGTCTCAGTTAAGTTCCGATCGGGTCTGTCTGATGATCAGACCATATGGGCCCGCCTCAGGTTGTTACAGGCTTATCCCTTCGAGGAGCTAATTTTTCATCCGCGCATGGCCAAACAATTGTACAAAGGAGCAGCTAACCGGCAGTTGTTTGCTAAAGTTTCATCTGTCCTTGAGAAGCCAATGGTTTATAATGGCGACATCCAGTCGGCCCGCGATTTGGAAGAAGTTAAAAATTTGGTGCCAGCTCAGAACGAGTGGATGATCGGCCGGGGGTTGTTAAGTGATCCTTTGCTGATTCACCGGTTAAAAGGTCAGCATTTTCAAGAAAAGGAGGAACTGGATTTGATGCGGGACTTCCATCAAACGATTCTGGATGGCTACCGAAGTGCATTTCAGGATGACGGGCACGTATTGATGAAGATGAAGCAATTTTGGAGCTATTTTGCCAATCGGTTTTCTAAGCCTGCAAAAGTCTACAAGCCTATCAAAAAGGCATCGAAACTCACTAAATTTCTTGAGGTTTATTCTTCCGCTTTTCGTCATCCCTAACGGAATCTCTTTTTAAAATAGCAGGAGGTAATAATTATTTAACATTTCCATCGTATCTGCTCCATGCTGTTTCCCTGCTGCATTTATCGCTGAAAATAAGACTATTAGATCTTATTTGTTGAAAAACTCTGTGTGTCTTTCTTCGTAGAAAAGGAGTATTAATGTATTTTAAATAATTTAAACATCTAGATCTATAGATATATAAATATAAACGATTATTTTTGTCTCCAACAGAAAACGAAAAAAGACTGAAAGTATGAAACGAAGAATACACCTTTATATTTTGTTGCTGGGATTGGGGTTTCCCTTGCATAATGTGGCGCAGGTTAGGTCGCTGAGCCTGAATGAAGCGTTGGAGCTGGCAAAAAACAATAACTTGTCTGCTAAAAGCGCTGAAGCCCGCGAGAAAGCTGCGCAAGGCGCTTATCGTATGACGAACTCTGTTTTTTTGCCCGGCTTGTCTGTGAGTCACTCCGGAGTTAAAACCAATGATCCGCTGTCGAGCTTCGGGTTTAAATTGAAGCAGGAAACCGTTACCCAGGCCGATTTTAATCCGGCCACTCTGAACGATCCGGATGCGATTGAAAACTACAATACAAAAATCGAGTTGCAGCAGCCGATTTTGAATGTAGATGGAATTTATGCGCGTAGAGCTGCAAAAAACCAGTACGAGGCGACATCGCTGCAAACTCATCGTGAACAACAGCGGATTCGCTATGAAGTAAAACGGGCCTATTTTCAGGTAGAGCTGGCCCAATCGGCAGTTGAGGTTCTGCAGCAATCGGTTGAAGTGGCCGAAGAAGCCTTAAAGCTGACGAAGGACAATGAAGCGCAAGGACTGGTAAAACATACGGATGTGCTGGAAGCCTCCGTACGCCTGGAAGAACGGCGCAACCAGCTCAATGAGGCTGAAAACCGACAGCAATCAGCCAACGAATACCTGGCCCATTTGCTGGGAATTGATTTGGGGACTAGTTTGCAACTGACCGATTCCATGACTCGCGAGCCCTCGCTGTTTACCTGGAATGTCAGCACAGTAGAATTGGAACAACGCGCTGACCTCAAAGCCATACAGAAACAAATTGCCGCCGGAGAGGATATGCTCCGCTCCGAAAAAATGAAATTCGTTCCACGCCTGAATGCTTTTGGCGCGTATGAATGGAACGACCGGGAGATTTTAGGCATGTCGGCCAGCAATTACATGGTGGGCGCCAGCCTCACGTGGGATTTGTTTAGCGGATACAAAAACCTGGGAAGTATCCAGCAAGCCAGCTCCCAGCTCGATGAAGCCGAATACCAGTACCAGGATTACTTGTCTCAAAGCCAAATACAATTAAACAATGCCAAGCGAAAGCTGGAACTTAGCTTCCGGCAGATTCAGTCCAGCAAATTGGCCAAAGAACAGGCCGAAGAATCACTGCGAATTCGCACCAACCGCTTCGAGCAAGGCTTGGAAAAAACGACTGACCTGTTGATCTCCGAAGCCTTGGCATCGAATAAAAATCTGGACTATATCCAGTCAATTTATAATTATAAACAGGCAGTTTTTGAAATGGAATTATTGCTTGGGAAAGATATAAACGAATAAAAGCCATCACAAGAATGAAAACGAATAAAATGAAAAAAGCGCCATTGATAGCAGCACTTGCATTGGGAATTTTGGTTTCTGCCTGTGGCAGCAAAAGCCAACAAGAAACAGTTTCTGAAACAAAAGTCGCGGCCCGATTGGCCGTTGCCGAGTTGAAAAACTATCCCGTGGTCCACAGCTTTTCAGGAAAACTGGAGGCTGAAAAGATCGCCAATTTAAGCACCCGAATGATGGGGCAGGTGAACCAAATTTATGTGAAACCCGGACAAAAAGTAAATCGAGGAGACTTGTTGCTTGAAATTCGGGATCAGGATATTCTGGCAAAAAAAGCACAGGTTGAAGCCAACAAAGTTGAAGCGACCACGGCTTTTGAAAGTGCGGAAAAAGACCTGAAACGATTTGAAGCCTTGTACGCTGCCAACAGTGCATCCGATAAAGAAATGGACGACATCCGGACACGGTACCAGATGGCGAAAGCCCGTTTGGAAGCAGTTAGTCAGATGGAAAAGGAAGTGGAAGAATCACTTCGCTATGCATCAATCCGTGCACCGTACAGCGGCGTGATTACCGGCAAATTTGTTCAGGAAGGCGATATGGCCAATCCCGGTATGCCGTTGTTAAGTATCGAAAGTCCCTCGCAATGGAAAGTCATCGCCCGCATTCCGGAAGCCGATATTGCCCGTTTGCAGCTCAACGACCCGGTTAAGGTGCAATTCAATGCACTGGGAAACCACCAGCTGAGCGGCGTGATTGCCGAAATCAATCCATCGTCGGCCAATACAGGCAACCAGTTTGAAGCGAAGGTGATAATCGATAAAACAACTGATCAACCAGCGACTTTGTACAGCGGCATGTATGCGACCGTATTTTATGAGCAAGGCACACAGCCACTCATCCTGGTCCCGAAAACAGCCCTGATCACCAAAGGGCAACTGGTGGGCTTGTATGCCGTTGGGCAAAGCGGACAGGCTTTGCTGCGCTGGGTAAAAACAGGTGACACGGTCGGCGACTCGATTGAGATTCTTTCCGGCCTCACCGATGGTGAAATGTATGTCGAATCTTCAAACGGAAATTTGTTTGATGGTGCGCTAGTGGAAAACAAATAAGACAGAAGTATGAAGACAGGATTTGCAGGCGGAATCGCCAAACAATTTATAAATTCGAAACTGACCCCGCTGTTGATGATTGCTTTTTTGGCAATAGGCATCTACAGCTCTTACTTAACCCCGCGGGAAGAGGAACCGCAAATCGACGTTCCCATTGCCGATATTTTCTTTCGCTATCCGGGGGCTAGTCCCAAGGAGATCGAGTCGCGGGTGATGCAGCCGCTCGAAAAAGTGGTGGCTAATATCCCAGGAGTGGAGTATGTATATTCCACTTCCATGCCCGGGCAAGCGATGTTGATCGTCCAGTTTTATGTAGGCGAAGACGTGGAGCGTTCGTTGGTGAAAATGTACAACGAAATAATGAAGCACATGGATAAGATGCCAAAGGGAACGAGTTTGCCCTTGGTAAAAACCCGCTCAATTGATGATGTTCCGGTGCTTGGTCTCACCTTCTGGAGTGAAAACTACGACGATTATGAACTGCGCCGGATTGCGCAGGAGGTGAACAACGAAATTGAACAGGTGACTGATGTTTCCGAAACCAAAATCATCGGTGGTCGCTCACGTCAGATCCGGGTGGTATTGGACAACGAACAGATGGCAGGATTTCAGGTTGATGCTTTAAGTA
>ENA-ORCT01000420-ORCT01000420.1-marine-metagenome-genome-assembly--contig:-NODE-420-length-20610-cov-2.716505_pt1 | contig 20610 bp, 19 predicted proteins | sample MGYA00248632_ERZ508511 | MGnify/ENA primary metagenome ERZ508511 (study PRJEB26182, sample SAMN06268839) | marine metagenome | isolation source: Tt an P1-techrep anaerobic enrichment on pine from sediment...
TATTTATTTCCTCAACCGCGGGCGGCTGGGTTGTCTGAGGAACTGGAAGACACATTTCGAGGACAGTTTAATTACACTATCAGGAGATCAAAACAATGAAAAAGTTTATGAGCCTCATCGCCATTGCCGCCATGGCTCTGGTCTGCACCGCAGGCAACGCTCTGGCCTACTTTGAAGATGGCAACCTGATCCGCGTCGTCTATTCGGAAACCACCGACATCGAGGTTGCCACCGATCTGGGTGCCATCACCGGCCTGCTGGACGGCACTACAATCACCGCCAACCCCATTGACATCGCCCAGTTCGGCGGCGCCTCCTTCGCCGACCTGAACGTCGCTTACATGGTGCTCGATTCCATGGCTAACGCAGACGGCATTTACCTCACCGGTGGCGTTGACCAGGCTCCGGTCAACAACGCCCTGGCATACGGTTCTTTCCGCTCCGCCATGTACCAGGTTGGCGCCAAGTTCCGCGCTCTCAGCGCCGGTTCTGCTGTAGTTTCCCATGCTAAGAACGACTCTGTCTCCTACTACAGAAACATGGACTACCTCGGTGCCGGCCCCGGTATCTTCGCCAACTTTGTCGGTCCCGTTGGCATCGGTGAAGTAAGCCTGGCCGCTCTGGCCACCGGCGGCGAAGTCATGCAGGGTCTCTACTCTTTCGCTACCCCCACCGTCAGCGACTCGGCCGAACTCGTTGCCTACATCACCACCCTGGCCGATGGCTCCACCGTCGTTGCCCCTGCTGCTGTTCCGGTTCCCGCTTCCGTACTGCTGTTCGGCACCGGCCTGGTCGGCCTGATCGGCCTGCGTCGTAAATCGGCTTAAAACTTTTTCTAACCACATATAATTATCAGGAGAAAAATCATGATTAAAAAGATCGCAGCCGCCTCCGCGGCAGTATTGATGATGGCTGGCGTTGCCAGCGCCGCCGCTGTTGACGTCAACATGTACGGCGCTTCCGCCCAGTACCTGTTCTGGACCGGCGCTTCCGCCGACTTCCTCACCGACATGGGCTGCAGCGGCGTAACGACCGCCGAATCCGGCGAAAAGAGCGGCCTGGCCACCGGCACCGCCTGCACCGGCCTCTCGGGCAATGACGTCACCATCCGCTACACCGCCAAGGCTTCCTTCGACGGCGTTATGGCTGCCGGCGGCACCGAGCACATCGATGCTCCGACCACCTGCACCGACAAGTCTCAGCGTCCTATGATCACCAGCGTTGCTGACACCCCCCTGTCCTGCCAGAAGGTCCACATCGGCGCCTCCGACGTAGCTGCCGAATCTTTCTCCCAGACCAGCTTCGGCGCCGAAGAGGGCCCCCTGGGCGGCGCCTTCGTAATGCGCGACTTCGTTACCAACCCGGTAACCGCCGACGGCCTGGCTACCGCCAACCCTCTGGTTGTTCCCTTTGCTCCCTTCGTCAGCAAGAACGTCAAGGCCAGCACCTGTGACGACGGCGCCAACGCTGGCGAGTACTGCGACAGCGTTGCCGATTGCGGTGCCGGCGCTACCTCCTGCACCGCCAAGCCCCTGGACAACCTGAGCCGCGAAATGGTCGTCAACATCTTCTCCGGTTACATCAGCAACTGGAGCGACTTCGGCCCCGGCTTCCCCAACCAGCCGATGACCGTCTGCCTGCGTCACGCCGGTTCCGGCACCCACGCCACCATCGACCACGCGGTCATGAACAAGACCTGGGGCGCTGGTCTGGTGTCTTTTGAAAACCCCTTCTCCGCTCCTTTCATCTACTTCAACGATGGCTCCAGCGACATGATGAAGTGCGTGACCAACAACAAGACCACCGACGCAGACGAAAGCACCTGGTTCGCCATCGGCTACGCCGACGCCGACTACCTGATCGCCAAGCCTGAGTACGCTCCCTACACCTACAGCCCGAAATACAACGGTGCCAAGGCCACCCGCAGCAACATCAAGAACGGCCTCTACGACTGGTGGAGCGCTCAGTGGATGTACTACAACCCCACTCAGGACCAGGCCATCCTGGACACCATTGCTGCTCTGGTCAACTATTCCTCTGACTCCGCCAACCTGCCGGCTGCCAAGGCCGACTACTGGGCAAGCCAGAGCGAAATGAACTTCTTCAAGGGCAACGACCTGCTGTATCCCACCAAGCAGTAATCCTGTAAGCTTCTATTCTCTGTTATTGTGATGAAGGGCCTCTTCGGAGGCCCTTTTTTATTGCCCCATTGGAAAAGAAATATTCAAGTAAACCGGGCGCCACTTTGTACGGTATGAAGCAAGTCTACCCGGCATGCCTTTGCCCCATCATTAACAGCAAGGTCTTCAAATACCTATACAAAGGCATTTTCTAACAAAATCCAAACATCGTTTTTTTATACAAACGGTGATAAGCCCGAATAACCTGCTTGTGTTTCTAAAAACCAAGCACCGACCATTCATTCTGCATTTATGGCTTTTCTGAAACGACATAACAGAACGGCCCTGATCCTTGCTCTGGCCGGTGTCTTTACCGCCGCCGGCATGGCCGTGGGTTACATGTCCCCTTTCGACACCCTGCGCACCCTTCGCAGCAATGCTCCGCGAAAACCCCTGCGGGCCGGTGGTGGTCTGAGCCATCCTCCTATGGGGGTCCTCGACGCCTTGCGGGCTGCCCGGTTCATTTCCGTCAACAACACCGCCTTGCCACTGCGTAATGCCTGCCCACGGATCAATCAGGATACCAACAGACGCATTGAACACGCCGGGCAACTTGCCGACTGGAGGGCACCGCTATCGCCCCGTGACCTGTTTCCGGCACCTGAAGGCAGCACGTTTCCTTCGCCTCGTTATTACCCACCGCTGCAGCCAGTCATTCCAGAATCTCCCGACATCGATTCCGGCAATTCGGACTTGGATGGTGAGAAGTCCTGGGCCTATCTCGGATTGAATAATTCGACTGGGGAGGAAAAGGCAGGGAATGGCAGCAGCCCTGGAGACACAGGCACCGGCGGGCAAGCGCCCGGCTCAGGCGGAAATACCAATGGATCAGATCCCAAATCCGAAGGCGATCATGGCACGAATCCAACCCCGATACCCGGCTCGGCCTGGATGATGGGCTCCGGCCTGGCAGCAATGATCTGGATGCGCCGGAAAAAATGCAACTGAGCCGGACCTGCCCCTGACCGAGGTTAAACCCATTTTTTACAGGGATGGTCAGGATATTCAGGATAATGCCCTTCCCTTAAGCTATTGACCTTCATCCTGCACATCCTGCACATCCTGTATATCCCTGTTAAACCAGCCTTTTCGGGTTTTCGCCCCCTGCCAGAGACAATCTTTGCTAACAGGGATGATCAGGATATTCAGGATAATGCCTTTCCCTTAAGTTTTGACCTTCATCCTGCACATCCTGTATATCCCTGTTATTTCAGCTTTTCGAACCTGTTGTTCAATCTTCGGTATTCTAACTTCTGATTTCCAAAGTTGATGAGGAGCCCTGTTTTCAGGCCCGTTGCCTTCAAATAGTTGATGACCTGGGATAAATGCTCTGGAGCAATACTCTTTGTTGCTTTCAGCTCGACGAGAACTCTGTTCTCAACCAGAATATCGGCGAAAAATTCCCCAACCGTCTGGTTGCGAAACCGAACGGGAATCGGCGATTGGCTGACAGCAGAAAGACCATTTTCCTGTAGCACTACAAGAAGGGCCTTCTCGTAAACCGACTCCAGAAAACCAGCACCCAACTCGTTAATTACTTCAAAACAAGCAGCAAGGATTTTTTCCGTCAGGTCGTGATCTTGCACTTCTGGCTCCTTTGGAGCTAACAGTTAGAATTTACATTAAAAATAACCGTTTGGCTTTGGAGCCTATCACACTTTGCCGAGCCTTAATATTGTTTAATTTTTTCCATTAGGTTCATCAACCCTTTCAGACAAAATCTTTTCTAACAGGGATGGTCAGGATAATGCCCTTCCCTTAAGCTTTTGACCTTCATCCTGCACATCCTGTATATCCCTGTTAAATTGACTTTTTCTTGGTTGTTTTTTGCCGGACAAACTTCTCACCATTTCAAAACACTGTTCTTACAGTCCCGGATTAGACTGTTCTGAAATGATCGATGTACGATCGACTGAACAAGACGTCACCTACCGGAGTGTAAGAATGGATCGAATTAACCGTTACGGCCTTTTGCGCCTGCAATACTTGAAAACCCGCAGACCCCACCAGCTTGCCGATATCGAACGTCGCCAACTCCTGGAGAAGCACCTGCTGGACTGCCAGTATCAAGTCGAGCTGGAACTCGGCCAGCTTATCTCGGCCGGCCTGGAAGACGACAAGGCCGAACAGTATGTACTGGATGAGTTCATCTACAGCTAGAATTTAGCTGGGCATGCATTACTTATTACCACTCGTTCGCTTAGCTCACTGGAGAGCACAGAGAGAACCTATTGATTGAAAGTTACAACGAGAATATCCGTTAAGTGCTTAAATGTTGTCCTTCGGATTTTCTCTGTGTCCTCCGTGATCTCTGCGGTGCAAGCCTTTGATCTTGACAGGTCATCAACTTGAGCCAAGCAGATAAATCAGGAAAATTAAATGCCCGGCCAGTCCTTGCGACTGCCCGGGCATTCCTTGTTATCCCGACATATTTTCTTGTTGCCTCAGCCTGCCCCTTACGACCTCCCCAGCCGCCGGCGTACCAACCCGAGACCTCCAAGTCCTGAGGCCATGAGCAACAAACCTGAAGGAAGGGGTGTCGCAAGAGGGCTCGAGGCCGCGACATAAAGACTGCTCTGGTTGAGGGGATTACGCAGGCGGGCAGCCATGCTCCAGCCTTTATCATTGTTCCAGAACAAATCCGCTACCTGCAGTTGAGGATAAAGGTGGAAAATCAGAGGATCGCCCTTCCCATTTTGCAGACCTTCTCCTTTGAGAAAGAAATTGAATACGCCAAACCGGGAAGCCTGACCGTCCTGCCCGAACTGCCAGATTCCCCCTGCCGATGCGTCGACATTGGCTACAAATTCCCTGGCAGGATTAACGTTGAAAAAAAATTCGTCGAAAACTGCCCCCCACTGAAGAAAGTCAGGGTTGGAAAAAACGGATACAGTAAGGCCTCCTTCGTCTGCTGGCGCAATGGACACACTGGCAAGAGCCGGGGTCGGCAACCCGGGAAGAGGTCCGAACAGATCGGTTTCGGTCAGTGGAATCAACTGCGCATGAGCCGAAGAAACAAACATAGAAAAACAGCATGCGATAAATAAAAAAGACAAGAGACGTTTCATGATGGTTCCCCTCCATAATGGTGTTGCTGTTGTAGCCTTACACTATCCAACACAATTATTAGCAATCTATTAGTTGATCTAAAATAATGAAGCATGATTTTACAGGTTTGAAAGAGACACTGAGCGGCACGCCTTAGGCGACGGTGCAACAACAGCCCGCTTGCATGGTGGGTAAACAGGATGTCAGGTGGAGTTGGTGTCTATGCAAAATTTTTCACAAGAATGATTAACCCCAGAGCCGTTGAGAAAACCGCCCAGCGGCCTGCTCCGGGCACCACGGCGAAATCTGTGACGCCGAGGGCCTGCTGCTCGTCGAGGCGCGGCAAGGTGACGCCGTTTCGGGAATCGGTAACGTGGGCCGTCGAGTCGGTCAGGCGGGCCACAGCCTGGTCGACGCTTTCCTGGGGGAAAGTTGCACGCAGCACCGCCGCCACCCCGGCCACGTGCGGCGCCGCCTGGGAAGTGCCGGCCATCAAGGCACCGCCGGCGGTGATCAGGGAGCCTGGCGCCCACAGGGTCATGTAGTCGGCGCTGTTGGAGAAGCAAGCAACCTGGTCTGCGGCAGTGCTGACATCGGTACAACTGGAATAGGAAACACCGCCCACTGCCGCATCGTACACTGCGCCGACAGATACGGCGCCGGGCGTACAGGCCGGCCGGCCCATGCCATCGCTGTATCCCTCGTTGCCGGCCGAAGCAATCACCACAATGCCTGCTTCTCTGGCATCCTCGACGGCAGTCAGGTAGGGGTTGGTCTTCCAATCGTCACAGGGCGAGGCAAAACGACTACTGTCGCCAAGGCTGAGATTTATGACAGCGATATTGTAAGTAGCCTGATTGTCGATGGCCCAGTAAATCGCATCGAGCACATCGAATAAGGTAGCTGTATTGCCGTCAAAAACATCCAGAGCAATCAGGTCGGCCTGATCGGCCACCGAGGCAACAATGGCGCCAACATTGGTACCGTGAGCGCTGTCGTCACGGCTGCCGTCGTCAGGAGCAATGTCGCCAGCATATTTTACCCGGCATTCGGCGGGGTCACCGGGCGCCGTGCAACTGCCGAAATCGGTGCGAGTGTAATCGAGTCCGGTATCGATGATAACTACGGCCGCCCCCTGACCGCCGAAGCCGAGTTGAGCCGGCAGAGGCTGATTGATCAGGGGCAAACTTTCGCTGAGGTGTGGATAGAGCAAGTGATTAGGGTAGACAGCGCGCACACGAGGGTCCTGTCTGAGTGATTCCATATCGGCAGCTGTCTGCTTTTGCAGAGCGATCATTGGCATATGGCGGTATCTGCGCAAAACTTTTTCTTCGGGCAACTGTAGCTCACTCAACATCTGTCCCATTTGGGATCGCCGTGTCTTGACCATTTCCATGACCGGCAAGCCGGCCTCGGACGGGACATTGAAAATTACCAGGTATTCGCCTGCCACTGTACGGGGGGCGGCAAGAGCCGGAGTGACACCGCACAACAACGCCAGAAACAATGCAACCAATGCACACCGGCAAGTATGTTTGAACATGCCTGAGAATACCTTTCCGGCGGCCAACCTGGTTGAGCGGCAACCTCTCTAGAGACCTTCCTGTAAGACCGTCGCAAACCGACCAGACCAAACGATCACGTGCCGAACAACCGGACGGCTGCCTGACATGAGAAGCTTCGCTGGCAGGAGCATCGCGATTCTCCGCTCCGTTTTCGTCTCCTGCAATTATTATTAATTCAGTGCCAGATCAAATAGCCCCACAACAAAAAAGCCCGGAGTGATAGCAAACAGCTTTCACTCCGGGCTTGTCGATCCTTGCAAGGTTCAAGTCGACCAAGTACCCATTTATAAAAACTTTTCAGTTATCTTGAGCGGGCTTTGTTCAGGTTCAATGTGACTTTTGTACGAAGACGATTAAGGGCCGTGCATGGCCGGGATACTGTCGGACTTAACAGGCCAAAAGGAAAAATTGGAAGTCCGACTAATTCCTAGCGAGGTGACGCTGCCGAGGACGATGTCTTGGTCGAAGCTTTGGCCGGACGGTAATAGAATCGCCAGTCGCTGTAACTCTTGGCACCGGCGAAACCTTTCTCTTCAGTGGAGAATCCCTCCTCCTTGAAGGGACGCAACGCGCTTCGACTGCGAACCCCCATGACGCCCCCGTTTGGCGCAGGAATAACCTGCCACTCTCCGCCGGTCATCGGATCGTTATAAAGCTGGCGGATATGCTGCCTCTTTGCCAGGCCGCGGCCGTCCTCCAGCAGGGCCTGCAGGTTGGGCGGATACTGCTTGCCTTTCCCCAGGTCGTCACGGTTGTAATAGCTCGCAATTGCCCGGCGGTACTGATTGCCGCGCCACAACAGGTCCTTTTCCCGGGCCTGCTGACGGCGTACGCTCCAGGCACTTCCGGCAAGCCCGGCGGAGAGGGAAAGGATGGCGATGATGACCAGCAGGCCTATCAGAGTGACGCCGCGCCGGCAATACAGAAGCCGGACCTTACGCGCCGCTATTACCCTTCTTATCATCTTCTAACACAGCTCCCCTAGTTAGTGTCCATCTGGAAACTTCGGATGGACAGCACCGTTTCCTGATGAAAATAAAGTTAAGTGGTGCTGACGAACAAGATACCAAACGGCTCCTGCAGGAGCCAATAAATTTTCCTGCTGCGACGGTCTATTCCTTTGTCAGGCCTCCGTCACAGTTAACTCATTGTGTGCCCTAAAGCACCTTTTCTGCTTTCAATCCGCATCCGGGACGAAGGTTCGTGATTCCTCCCCGCAGTATTGGAAGCTGATGGTTCGATGCCCCGATACCTCTGTAAAATCGGCACATCCGCCGGGCAAATTCTGGAACGGGAGTTCGAGGCCGAAAGTCGCAACGACCTGCGCGCCCGGCTCGACGCTGACGGCTTCTGCCTGTTGCAACTGCGGGAGAAGCGCTTTTCTCTCAATGCTCCTCTGGCCCGCCGCTCCAAATTGTCGACCTGGCAGTTCATCAGCTTCAATCAGGAGCTGCTGGTATTGCTGCGGTCCGGGCTACCGATCGTGCAGGTTCTCGAAGCCCTGGAAGAAAACATGGAATCGGGCTCCCTGCCCAAGGCCCTGAAAGCCATCCGCGACGATATCAAGGGCGGTCGGCGGCTATCCGATGCTTTTTCTGAATATCCGCAATTTTTCCCGCCCCTTTACCTGGCTTCTTTGCGTGCCGGCGAGCAGACCGGCGATCTGCCGGTGACCCTGCAGCGCTTTCTGGACTATTTCAAACGCATGGAAGCGATACAGAGCCGGGTAAAGAGCGCTATGTTCTACCCTGCCCTGCTGCTGCTGGCGGTCGCCGCGCTGCTGTTGTTCATGATGATCTTCGTCATTCCCCGCTTCAGCCGAATCTATGCCGACGCCAACGTTGAGTTACCGTGGGTCACCCAACTGTTGATCTCTGTCACCGATGGCTTTTCCGCCAGCCTGCCCTTGCTGGTAATCGTCCTGCCGGCCGCCGTCATCGGGTTGCGCATCGCTCTGCGCACCGATATCGGCCGGCTCTGGTGGGACCGCTGCCGCCTCAAGCTGCCGCTGCTCGGCGTACTGATGCGGCACTATGCGCTGCTCAACTTCAACCGTACGGTGGCCACTATCCTTAACAGCGGCATGCCGGTCCTGTCGGCTTTGGACCTGGCTCGCCGCACCCTGACCAACCGCGAATTGGAAGGTCGCCTGGCCTGCGTGATCGAAGCGGTGCGCCAGGGCGGCAAATTTTCCGATGCCTGTCGCGACGCCGCATTCATGCCGCCCATGGCGATACGACTGGTGGCCGCCGGCGAATCGGCCGGTGCGTTGCAGGAAATGCTGGCGGAACTGGCCGGTTACCTGGAGGACGATGTCGACCGCCGCCTGCAGCGACTGACTACCATGATCGAACCCTTGGTGATGGTCGTCATGGGGCTGGTCATCGGCGGTCTGGTGGTGGCCATGTACCTACCCATTTTCAAGATCGGCGGAACTGTTTGAGATGATGACTCCGACACGCTTCAGGCCCATCGGCCAGATCCTGGTCGCTGCCGGCGCCTTGAATGAAGAGTACCTGACCGACCTGCTGGAGATGCAGCAGCAGGACGAGCGCCGCCTCGGTGAGCTGGCCCTGGCCAGAGGTTTTATCGAAGAGGCGGATCTGGCCCGCGCGCTGGCCGAACAGTTTCAACTTGAATTCCTGGAATTGCAGGATTTTGTCCCGGACGCCGACCTGCTGGAAAGCCTGCCGGCGGACTTTGCAACCCGGTTTCGCGCCATCCCGCTGCAGCGCGAAGACCACCTGTTGCAGGTGGCGGTGGCAGACCCCACCCTCACCGAATCCCTCGACGCGGCGGAGATGCTGAGCGGAAACCGGCTGCTGCTTCGGGTTATCACCGAATCTCGGCTGACCTCCCTGCTGGAACGGATCGAAGGGGGGCGGCAGATGCTCTGCCAGGTGTCCGAGGACCTGAAGCTGGAGTTGGTCAAGGAGACCGAGGGTGGCGAAGAACTTCTGGCCACGGAAAAAATCGGCCAGGATGCCAGTCCGATCATCCGCCTGGTCGACTCCACTCTGCTCGATGCCCTCAACAAGCGGGCCAGCGACATTCATATCGAATCGGGAGCGGACGGCGTGCTGGTCAAGTACCGGGTCGACGGCGTGCTTTACGACGCGGCCGATCCTTTGGATATGCGGTTTCAGGAACAGATCATCTCCCGCATCAAGGTCATGAGCGAACTCGACATCGCCGAGCGGCGCATCCCCCAGGACGGCCGCTTCAAGGTTCGCCTCGGCGACAAGGCGATCGATTTTCGCGTCTCGATCATGCCGAGCATTCACGGCGAGGACGCAGTCATCCGCATCCTCGACAAAAAGTCGCTGGCCGTCGACATGGCCGGTTTGAGTCTCGATATTCTCGGCATTCACGAACGCGAAGCGGCGCGGTTGCGCAAGGCGATCCGCGAACCTTACGGCATGCTGCTGGTTACCGGCCCCACCGGCAGCGGCAAGACCACCACCCTGTACGCCGCCCTGTCGGAGATCAACAGCAAACAGGAAAAGATCATCACCATCGAGGACCCGGTGGAGTACCAGGTGCCGGGGGTGGTGCAGGTGCCGGTCAACGAAAGAAAAGGCCTGACCTTCGCCAAGGGCCTGCGCTCCATTTTGCGGCACGACCCGGACAAGATCATGGTCGGCGAAATCCGCGATGCCGAAACGGCCCAGATCGCCATCCAGTCGGCCCTCACCGGCCACCTGGTCTTTACCACCGTCCACGCCAACAACGCCTTCGACGTCCTCGGCCGGTTCCTGCACATGGGCATCGACGCGCACAATTTTATCTCCTGCCTGAACTGCATCGCCGCCCAGCGGCTGGTTCGCGACCTGTGCCCGCACTGCCGCACGGAAGTACGCTACGAAAAAGCGGAACTGATCGCCTCCGGCCTGCCGACGGAGTTCGTCGACAAACCCGTTTATCGCGGCGCCGGCTGCCGGGAATGCAACGGCCAGGGGTTCCGCGGCCGCAGCGCCATCGTCGAGCTGCTGGTTATGACCGACGACCTGCGGGAGATGATCATTGACAAGGCGCCGATTCGCGAACTGAAAATGGCAGCGCGCAAAGGCGGCACGACCTTTCTGCGCGAAGCGGCGGTGGAAAAGTGGCTGGGCGGCACTACCACCCTGGAGGAGATCAATCGGGTCACCTTCGTTGCCCAGGAGGCCGTCTGATGTTCCGCCGCTATCTGGGACTCTCTATCGAACAGGACGGTTTGCAGGCGGTCTGCCTTCGGCGCCGGTCCGGCCGCTTCGAGGCCGCCTGGGCGATGGCCGACTGCAGCGGCATTCAACCGGCAGCGGACACACCGGTGCTGGAAGATGCCGCCGAGTTTGTCGCTACGGCGCAAAAACTGCTGCACCCTCTGGCCGGCGGCGAAGACCGGCTCGGTCTTTCGCTGCCCGACGAGTGTGGACGGATCGTGATCCTGCAACTGCCTCAGCAGCCGGGCTCGAGCGAGGAAGAACGGCAGATGCTGAAATGGAAGTTGCGCGATCTGCTGGCCTGTTCGCCGGACGAGGTCCGTATCGCCTATGACCGCCTCTCCGACCATGCCGACGGCGATCGTCGCTATGCGGTACACACAGTCCGTGAAACGATCTTCGGCCAACTGGCCGATTGCCTTGGCCAGGCCGGCTTCCAGATCGATTTCGCCGGCTTCCGATCATTGAACATCTGGCGACAGGCTGCAGCCAACAAAGCGGTCGCCGGTCGCCACCTGTTTCTGGCGGAAAACTGCAAAAGCCTGACCCTGCTTGCGGCGACTGACGGATGTCTCGATGCCTGTCGTACGGTTTTGAAAGCTTCCGGCCTTGAGCGAGCCGCCGAAGTGGCCCGTACCCTGACCGACTGGAAACGCCAGAAACTGATCGAGTCGGAGCAGACATTCTTCATCTTCAGTAATAACCGAGAGGCCGCCGGCCGGCTTGAGCAGCTTGGCAACTACATAGGCCGTCCGCTCACCCCCCTGGCGACTTATGAGCAAATCGAGTGGAATCGTGGCCGGGTTGCAAACCGCGAACAGCGCCACAACCTGACGGCGGCGGCAGCGGCCGCCCAGCTACTGGTCGGAGCATAACCGTGAAACAATCGTTCAACCTGGCCGAGGGCTCTCGACTCAGTCCGAAATTCGTCGACCGACGCCTGCTGATCAGCATCGTCATCCTGGCCGTGCTGCTGGTGGTCCAGGGCTGGCAGACCCTGATTCTGCAGCGCGCCAATGAGCAACTGCGAACGACCCTGGCAAAGCAACGTTCCGCAAAGGGCGAAACGACCGCCAATCCGGTCGCGATAGCGAAGAGTCATCTGGAAGAGCAGGCCTCCCGCATCGCCTTTGCCAATAGCATCATTGAAAAGGACGCCTTCAAGTGGTCGGTGTTGCTGGAACGTCTGGAGCAGACCTTGAGCGACGGTGTGGCCCTGGAGCGGGTGCAGCCCGACCCCAAAACCGGCAATATTAAGCTGGTCGGCCGCGCGCGAGGGCTGGATAAACTGCGCAATTATCTGCACGGCCTGAGCCGCTCGCAATGGTTTGCCGACGCTTACCTGCTGGAACAGGAGCGTATCGAAGGGAAAAAGCCCGGAGAACGATCGTTCCTGCGTTTCAGAATCGCCGTCAAGAAAGGTTTCTGATGGGATATCCGATGCCACCGGGGCTACTGCGCCTGGCCCGGAAAAAGCTCTGGCTGTCTGCCTTGTTGCTGACGGCCAACGTCCTGCTTTACCTGGTGTTAATCACCCCTGCCAGACAACAGCAGGCCAAATTGACAGCGAAAGTAAACCTGGTTGACTCGGCCCGGCCGGACCAAGTAACCGCCGCAACAGACACCGTCTCCGGTCAATTTGCCGTCAACAATCGGGAGCTGGACGATTTTTACGGTCACTTGCTGCCGCGCGAGGATTTCGACCGCTTTCTCGGTGAACTGTTCGACTTCAGCACTCAGGCAGGGCTATTGCTGGATCGGATCAGTTTTCAACCGAACTCTCACAATTCGCAGCGAATTCTCGAGTATCGAGTGCGTTTCAACGTCAGCGGCAGTTACGACCAGATACGGAAATTCGTCCATCTGCTGGAAAATTCGCCGAGGCTGATCGCCATCCGCACCCTGAGCCTGTCCGGAAAAGCAAAGACAGCCAGCCGCATCAGCGTCGGCATGGAAATCGACACGTTTTTTCAACTGGAGGCCACATGAAGAAGAATCGTAATCTCCTCGTGGGTAGCCTGGTTCTGCTGTTACTGTCGGCCGGATATTGTCTGTCAAGCCTGCCCGAACAGCCGGAACTGTCTCGCCAGAAAACGACCGCCTCAAAACGGCCCCTCATGAGCAAAAAACCGGCTGCCGAGCAACTTCCTCGCCTGCGAATGGATTTGCTGACCGCGGAAAATCAACCGTTTCACGGCAGCGAGATTAATCTTTTTCGGACCCTGCAACCCGCCATACCCAAGCGGCCGGTAGCAAAACGGCCACGTCCGGTCGTGAAGATCAAGCCCAAAAGCGAGCCGACTGTTCCGGCCGAGCCCGTAGCGCCCCTGCCGCCACCCCTGGTCTATCTGGGTCAGGTCAATCACGATGAAGGACAGACGGTATTTTTGCGCCAGCAGGACGAGGTGTTCCTGGTCCGTGAGGGAGAACAGTTCGGCCGCCAGCAGGAATTCCGGGTCATCGCCATTCACCCCGAAGTGCTGTTGCTCTCCTGGAGCGGCTCGGACCGGCCTGTGCATATTCCTCTGGCATCCCGCCAAGACAGAACATCGCGCTTTTTTTAACTGGCGGACTATGCCCTCTGCACTGTTTGAAGCTACCATCAGCAACTTTGCCGCTAACGATAATCCGCCTATCCATTCACGCAGAGCACCAACACAAGGGAGCGGGATTTTTCCATGAAAAATGAAATGTCATGCCATCGATTGGGTATTTTCCTGTGCCTGATCCTGCTGCTAACGATTACCGGCTGTGCCGGCCAAAAGGCCTTCAATTCCGGCCTGGAAGCCTATCGTGAGGGGGACTACGACAGTTCGGTCGCCCACTTTTTCCAGGCTACGCGTCACGAGCCGGAAAAGGACGAATACCGCATGCAGCTCTATGCCGCCCGTTTAAAGGCGGGCCTGCAGCATCTGAAGGCGGCGCGCAGCTTTCGTGATGAGGGCCAGCAGGAGCAGGCGGTCCGGGAATATCGCCAGGCCCTGGCCTACGACCCCAGCCTTCAGGTGGCGATGAACGAATTGGAGGAATTGCAAAAGCAAGAAGCTATTCGACAGCAGTTAACGCTGGCCAGAGAGCAGCTCGAGCGGCAACAGTACGATCAGGCCAGGCAGACCGCCGCTACCCTGCAGAGTCTGTACCCCGACCTGGAGGAAGCTGCCGAGATCGTTGCCGCTGCCGACAAGCAGCTGAATGCCAGCTACGGCCGTTCGACCCTGGACATCGAATCGACCAAGCCGATCTCTATTGAATTCAGAAATACCGATGTCAGGCAGGCCTTCGGCATTCTCGGCCGCATGTCGGGCCTGCAGTTCATCTTCGACACAGACCTCAAGCCCAAACCGATGAAACTCAAGCTGGAACAGGTCACCGCGGCTCAGGCCATGGAGGCTATGCTGACCATTCAGCAGCTTAAGGCCAAACAGCTCAACCGCTCTACTTACCTGATTTACCAGGCGACCCGCAAAAAGGAACAGGAATATGAAGATCAGATGATCCGTACCTTTTTCCTGTCCCACATTACCGCCAAAGAAGGGATGGCCCTGCTTCGCTCAGTGCTGAAACCGAAAAACATCGCCGTCAACGAAAAGACCAACGCCCTGGTGGTCAGAGGGGTGCCCGAAATGCTGGTGCTGGCAGATAAACTGCTGCAGGCTGCCGACCGGGGCGAACCTGAAGTGATGTTCGAACTGGAGTTGATCGAAGTCAACCACAGCGACAGCCTGCTGCTGGGGCCCAGCCTCTCCCCCTATGCGATCAGCGCCGGTCTGGCCAAGGACGGTACCGTCGTCGCTTCCTCAATTGCGTCGGGCGGCTCAGCGGAAAACCTGTTGACTTCCTCCTTCAAAGGGGTCGACGGGGTCTTCACCATGCCGACCGCCACCTTCGATTTCCAGAAAACCCTGACCGATTCGGAAATCCTCGCCAGCCCCAAAGTACGGGTCAAAAACAAAGAAAAAGCCAAGGTTCATGTCGGCACAAGAGAACCGGTCATTACCACCACCACCTCCGGCGAGACCGTCAGCGAAAGCGTCCAGTACGTGGATGTCGGGGTCAAGCTTGACATCGAACCGAACATTCAGCTGGACAACACCGTCAACACCAAGATCAGCCTCGAGGTCAGCAACGTGATCGAGCGCACCACAACGTCCAACGGCACTCTGGTCCTGAGCCTCAGCACCACCAACGCCGAAACGGCCTTGCTCCTCAAGGACGGGGAACGAACGATCATCGGCGGTCTGATTCGCGACGATAACAGCCGAACCCGACAGGTCATCCCCGGCCTCGGCGATCTGCCGTTGATCGGCAATTTGTTCACCAACCACGACCGCGAAAACAAGAAGCGCGAAATCCTGCTTTCGATCACCCCGCACATCGTGCGCAACCTCAAGCTGCCGGGAGCCAACCTTACCCATCTGTTCTCTGGCGGTGAGAAGGATCCGCGGGCCGGCGGCAGCTTTTCATCCTTTGACCAGGGGGTTGCGACGCCCAACGAAGGGGGAAATGACGAAATAGACGAGAGCGACGGCAACGATATGGACACCCTGAACACCGAACAGAGTGACGCCCAAGGCAGGCGGGCCCCGGTAAGCCCTCGCCCGCCGCGGCAGACAATCGATGGCGATGACAACGATGATGCCGAATAACGGCGCTGGTCACAGACTGCTTTCTCCGCATCGACGGCTCATCGGAGCGATGGGCCTGTCGCTTCTGGAACTGGTGGTGACCATGGCGATCGTTGCCGTACTGGCCGCAGCAGCTCTGCCGATGAGCGAAATGGCCGTTAAACGGCGTCAGGAGATCGAACTGCGGGAGGCATTGCGCACCATCCGGTCGGCCATCGACGCCTGGAAGGACGATTACGACAGGGCAGCGGCGGAGAAGAAGATCATCACCTCCATCGACGAAACCGGTTATCCGGAAAGCCTCGAACAGCTGGTGGAAGGAAACGACTGGGGCAAGCTCTACCCCTATAAACGGAAATATCTGCGCCGCATTCCTGTCGACCCGTTCGACAACTACGAACTCGGCTGGGGCATGCGCTCCTATCGGGATCCTCCGGACAGCATGTTCTTCAGTGGCGAAGACGTCTACGATGTCTATTCCCAGAGCGACGGTATCGCTCTCGATGGTACCCTTTACAGCAGTTGGTGATAACATGATGAGCAACCGATCCTTAAGCCAGCGCGGTTTCACCCTTTTTGAAATTATCGCGGTTTTGACCATCATGGGCGTTCTGGCCGCTATCTCCGTACCGACCTACAAACGCTATGTGATCAAGGCCAACGAAGCGGTGCTCAAAGAGGATCTCTACCAGATGCGCAAGGCCATCGACGACTTTTTTGCCGACAAGCGAAGCTATCCCTCCTCGTTGGAAGACTTGGTCGAACAGCGCTATCTGCGAAGGATCCCCAAGGACCCGATTACCCGCTCCAGCGACACCTGGGAAACCGTGGCACCGGAACCCCCGGAGGAAGGCGAGCCGGCGGAAGGAGAAGTTTTCGACGTCTTCAGCGGAAGCGAAAAGACCTCCCTCGACGGCAGTCCCTACAATCAATGGTAGGACTTCCGAATTTTCGGCTCTTTGCCCTAGTGGCTGCATTGGTAGGGGCAACTTGAAAAAACTTTAGAAGCGAACAAATTACCGAATCTACTCCACGGAATTCCGAAAACGCATTAACCGCACGATAACGCTTTTTTAGTATGGGCCTAATAACCGAACGGTTATATGTCCGTAATTGAAACGAGGGAACTTGGCCGACGCACACATCCGGGGTGAGCGAACCGGCAAGCCCGAACGTTGAAGAAATTCACGTTCGGGCTTTTTTATTTTGTGCCTCAAAAAAATTTTTCAACAAAACCAATATAAAAACAAGCACTTGTGCTCTTGCAACACTCAAGTCGCATTGGAATTTACGGACATTGCAAAACTTTTTCTGTGCTCTGCATAGCTACTCCCAACGACAACAATGATTATCAAATATTTCAAGAGGAGGTGATGACCCGGACCAAAGAGTCAGGAAGTTTAACGTAACAACCTGAACAAACTGATTTAGCATTTTGATTTCTGTCACCCCCCCCCCAAGCAACTCGATTCTATTCAGACAACAGGAGGAAAACCACAATGAAGAAGTTCACTACGACCGTATGCACCCTGGCTGCCGCCGCTCTTATCGCCAGCCCTGCTCTGGCCGACCACCACCAGCATCATGAACGTCACCATAAAGCACCGACCAACATCATTTTCATGGTTCCCGACGGCATGGGCCTTTCCAACACCACCGCCGCCCGCATCTTCAAAAACGGCCCCAACGGCGAGCGTCTCGCTTTTGAAAAACTGGCCAACATTGGCTACCAGAGCACCCACTCCGCCAACAGCACAGTGACCGATTCCGCTGCCGCCGCTTCCGCCTGGGCTTCCGGCGATAAATTCATCAACAATGAAATTTCCTGCCACGGCGACTACAGCGACGGTTCCTGCGCCGACATGGTTCCGACCATCCTGGAACTGGCTGAAATGAAAGGCATGGCTTCCGGCCTGGTGGCTACCTCGCAGATCTCCCACGCCACCCCCGCTGCTTTCGGCGCTCACACCATCTCCCGCTATTGCGGCACTGAAATCGCCCGCCAGTACCTCGAGGAAACCAATGTCGACGTTATCCTCGGTGGCGGCGTTTACAAGACCAAGGATTTCTGTAACGTTTATGCTGACTCCTTCTACACCAATAAGGATGAGGCCCGCACTTACATCATCAACAAAGCTGCCGCCAACGGCTACGAGCTGGTAACCGACAAGGACGAAATGGCCGCCGCCGTTGCCGCAGGCAACAAGAAGGTCCTCGGCCTCTTCGAACAAAACGGTCTCCACAACGGCAAGACCCCCGAAAACTTCCGCGTCGACGAGACCATCAGCTACCCCGCAGGGGAGCCCACCCTGGCCGAAATGACCGCTGCCGCTCTCGACATCCTCGAAGAAGACCGCGACGGTTTCTTCCTGATGGTCGAAGGTTCCCAGATCGACTGGGAAGACCATGCAAACAACGTCGAAGGCCAGATTGCCGAGACCCTCGGCTTCGAAGCTGCTGTAGAAAAGGTACAGGAGTGGATCGCTGCTGACGAGTCCCGCAAGGCCAACACCCTGCTCATCGTCGTTGCCGACCACGACACCGGCGGTTTCGCCATCAACGGCCCCTACGGCACCCTCTCCGAAGCCGGCGACATCATCGATGCTGGCTGGACCAGTGGCGGCCATACCGCCGTGGACACCATCGTTTACAGCCAGGGCCCGAAGAGCAAAATGCTCGGCAAAGCTCTCGACAACACCGATCTGTACGAGGTGATGGTTAAAGCTCTGCGCTAATCGTATTTCTTGTTAAACGAAAAACGGCAGGGAACTTTGGTTCCCTGCCGTTTTATTTTAAGCCGTTACACGGACATGCAAATGCACAAGTTGGCTCACCAGCAACTATGGAGCAACTACGAAAAAAGGGGCTACGCCAAAGTGACGTAACCCCTTATTTTTTTATGGTGGGCGTTACTGGGATTGAACCAGTGACCCCTGCCGTGTGAAGGCGTTTCACCCTCTCTTCTCAATATCCCTCCATAAACCATCCTGCATTAGAAATATACTTTTATCCCTTGACATTACAATAGGTTGTGACTACTGTTTTGCATATTCCTGTATATCGAGTACAGAAGCCGATACACTACACGCTGCATTAGGATGACATTAGATCGAAACCTAATGTAGAAATGGGGGCCGTCATGAAAGCGAATCTGACAAAGCGAACCATCGCAAGCCTTGAGCCTAAAGACAAACCCTTCGAAGTTTTTGACCATGAGGGGAAAGATTCCGTCAGGGGCCTTATTCTTCGGGTCGAGCCGACCGGCACCATGACCTACTACTATGCGTATGCTCTGGATGGAAAACGTCGACGCTATAAGATCGGCCGAGGCGGGAAAGGCAACCTGACTCCCGAGCAAGCCCGCGACATTGCCAAAAAGAAAGCTGGCATGGTCGCTCACGGCGAAGACCCTCAGGAGAAGCGACAGCAGCGCCGTAAAGAGCACGCGACAGCCAAAACGAAGACCCTCAAGGGCTTCATCGAGCACAAGTATAAGCCTTGGGTGCTGGCCGAACGCAAAGACGGTGAGGCCACGCTGAAACGCCTGGAGGCCAACTTCAGCTTCCTGGACAACCGCCCCCTTCGCGATATAACCGCCTGGGATATCCAGAAATGGCGCTCTGAACAACTTAAGGCTGGCAAGGCAAAGACTACCCTCAACCGTGACGTTACCGCGCTGCGAGCCGTTCTCTCCAAGGCCGTTGAGTGGGATGTCCTTGACCACCACCCCCTACATAAGCTGAAGCAGCTCAAGGTCGACGACGACAGCCGGGTACGGTACCTGTCCGAGAAGGAAGAGGCGCGTCTTTTAGATACCTTGGACAAGCGCGAAGAAACCACTCGAGAAGGCCGTCGATCTGCCAACGAGTGGCGCGCCAAGCGAGGCTACAAACCGCTGCCAGATATAGCCCCTGACGGTTTTGTCGATCATCTGAAGCCTATGGTCCTCCTGGCCGTTAACACGGGCCTGCGCCGCGGGGAACTCTTTCATCTGACCTGGAGCAAAGTTAACTTCGGCACCAAAACCCTCACCGTCGATGGCGCCAAGGCCAAGAGCGGTAAAACACGGCACATCCCCCTGAACAGCACGGCCCTGTCAGTGCTGAAGCAGTGGCGAAAGCAATCAGCCGATGACGGTTTGGTGTTCCCCGGCAAGGAAGGCAAGCCGATGACCACCATCAAGACAGCCTGGGGCAAACTGCTGAATGATGCCAAGATTACCGACTTTCTCTATCATGATCTACGGCACCATTTTGCGAGCAAGCTTGTGATGGCCGGCGTCGACCTGAACACCGTCCGCGAGCTACTGGGCCATTCAGACTTGAAAATGACCTTGAGATATAGCCACTTGGCACCGGAGCATAAAGCAGCAGCCGTTGAACGGCTGGCAAACGGAGGGAATTAACATGAAGGGTAAGGAAATCGCCTGGCTTGTCCTAGAGGAAAGACGTCGGGAGCTGAGGAGTTTGATGGAGGGCTGTGCCACCGGCGCGGCAGAAAAAGCATGGCTAAAAAGGCTCTTTACCAGCGTGGCGCTGTACACGCCAGAGGCGATAACCCGCCTGGCTTTGGAACTCAAAGCCCTGGAGAAAAAGAAGGGGTTTCCCCAAAGAGCCGTTACGGGGAGCCGCGCTTACCTTGGTCTGCTGAGGTGTGAAGAAGAGCTTCGCAACGGCAAAGATGTAAATATCGGCCGGCTTTTATTCTGCATGGAAGGTGCATACTCTGAGATCAGCCGCCAGGGAGAGAAATTTAAAATTAAAAAAGGTCGCGATCAAACAATTTATGACGACCTGGATCGTGAAATCTATGCTGCTTGCAGAACTGTTATCGGCGACAACGAGAAATTCGGCGACCCGCTGGATGCCATAGCGACACTCACCTCCGACCGGATTCTCGGGGAACTTGAAAATCGGATGTGGCTCGGAACCATCGAGGCCATTCATAACAAAACTATCGAATGGCGCGACAGGAAGAGTGACGAGCT
>ENA-ORCT01000421-ORCT01000421.1-marine-metagenome-genome-assembly--contig:-NODE-421-length-20588-cov-3.721954_pt1 | contig 20588 bp, 20 predicted proteins | sample MGYA00248632_ERZ508511 | MGnify/ENA primary metagenome ERZ508511 (study PRJEB26182, sample SAMN06268839) | marine metagenome | isolation source: Tt an P1-techrep anaerobic enrichment on pine from sediment...
ATGGCAAAAAAGCCGGAACAGATCGCATGGTTGATCCCCCCGAGAGCGACCCGCACCCGGGGGGGAAATGTATTGACTAAAACGTCTACAGCAATATGACCACGTTTGATCTGGGTGTAGCCCAGTGCAAATGCGGCAACCACCGCGCCGAAAAATCCCATCAGTTCAAAGGTCCCGGGGATGGGAACCCATACCGTCCGGAGCAGAATGTTGCCGCAGGTCAACAGACACATTGCCACCAGAAACAGACCGCCAACCACTGCCAGTGCCCGGTTCACATAGCGACTGATCACATCCAGAATTGTCATGTTCCACTAGTTTCCATACTTGGCGGCAAATGCCTTAATATCCGCAATGATCGCCTCTGCAGGCAGGTTCTTTGCCCTGGCGTCCGTCATCCATTTGTCTGTTATCGGCTTCAGGCGATCATCCCAGGCAGCCTTTTCCGTCTCGCCAAGTTCGATGAACTCCACCTTGTGATTGCTTTTCGACCACTCGATGGATTCCCGGACATGATCATCCATATAGTCGCCGGTCCATTCAGTCTGCTCGACGATCAACTCGTCCATCACCTTCTGGACGTCTTTGGGCAATGCATTCCAGCGGTCCATGTTCATGACGACGGCAAATGGGTAAATAGCCGTATTGGTCATGGTCACGTACGGACATAACTCGGCAAATTTAAAATCCTTAAGGGTTTCCAGCGATGAGAGCAGTCCCTGAACCACCCCTTTCTGAAGGGCTTCCGGAGTGGCCGGCATGGGCATTCCAACCGGGTTGGCACCCCACGCCTTGAGCACCTGAGCCGCGCCGCCGGATCCTCTGAGGTCCAGTCCCTTCAGATCCGCCAGGGTCCGAACGGGTTTCCGGGACATGATATTGGTTGGCGCGGTGGTGAACATGGCCAGCACCTTCACCTTTGCAAACGCCTCGGGATTGTATTTTTTATACAGATCCAGCAAAACAAGGCTTCCCACCCGGGCATTTGGAAGCCCCAGGGGAAGACCGGTGGCGTTTGTCAACAGGAAACGCCCGGGTTGATAGGCCATGCACAGGTTGCCGATATCGGCCTGCCCGGAAATGACACCGTCCATCATTTCCTTGGCACCCAGAAGCGTGCCGCCGGGATAGGTGTCGACCGTCACTTTTCCATTGGTACGTTTTTCCACCTCGGCTTTCCATCGTTCCATCTGAACACAGGGAAACGTCGGGGCGGGTGGAAAGTTTGCGTAACTCAGGCGAATCGAACCGGCGGAAACAGCCGGGGGCAAAAATACAGTGGCCACCATCGCCGCAATAAGCCCAATGAGAAGCAGTCTGGTTGTTCCGTTCATACGTTCCCTCCTTTGGTTGGTGTTCAGGTAAAAAGACAGAAAAGTTCCAGCCGGGAAAACCTGTCAATCAACGGATATCCGATAGCCGGATGTAATATACCTGCTCAGCGCCGGAAGCGCAGGATTACCCCACCGAATTCCCATTCCGGTTGTCAAAAACCCGCTGGCTTTTACGTTGGGTGCGTGGCAAAGCCCCATGGTTCACAATCTCCACCTGGGAGCGCACCAGAATTTTTCGTCTGATTTCACCGGCTACGCGCTCAGCCAGCGCAGCGTCATCGCCGTCAGCGGCTCCCATTTCTCTCTCAACCCGGATGGCCATCATGTCCCGACCGTTTTCCCGCTGTTTCAGATGAATCTGAAACTCACTGCCTATGCCATCAATCCGGCTCAGCACATGATCGATCTGGCTGGGATAGATATTGACCGCCCGGTAAATAAACATATCGTCAGTACGCCCCATGATTCGATCATGCCGTGGAAAGGGATTGCCGCAGGCACACGGTCCCTCTATCAGTCGAGTTACATCATGGGTGCGGTAACGAATCAGCGGACTGCCTTCCTTGCGAAGGGTGGTGACCACCAACTCGCCGACCTGACCCGGCTCAACCGGCTGAAGTGTATTGGGATCGATGATTTCAAAAATAAAGTGATCGGCCCAGAAATGAATCCCGCTGTGATATTCACAATCCAGTCCGGTTCCCGGGCCATACAATTCGGTCAGCCCGTAGATATCGAACACGTGGTCGACATCCATCAGTTCCCGGATTCTCGCTCGCATGGCATCGCTGCAGCGCTCCGCACCGAGAATGATTTTCCGAACCTTGACCCGATCCTGCAACCCGCGTTTGTGGATCTCCTCAGCCATCAGCAGAGCCATGGAGGCCGTAGCACAGAAAACGGTCGTTTCCAGGTCCACCATCATCTCACTGTGCATCTCGGCGTTGGCCGGACCCACCGGAACAGCCAGTGCCCCGAACCGCTCGCAACCCGCCTGAAACCCCACTCCGGCTGTCCACAGGCCGTATCCAACGGCGATCTGAACCCGATCTTCCAGGCTGAGCCCGGCAAGTTCATAACACCGGGCAAATAAATCGGCCCAGACGTCCACGTCCCGCTGGGTGTAGCACAGGACCTTTCGTTTACCGGTCGTTCCGGAAGACGCATGAATCCGAACCAGCCGGTCAAACGGAACGGATCTCAGCGGAAAGGGATATTCATTCTGTAAATCTTCCTTGTCCACAAAGGGCAGGAGCTTCAAATCGTCCAGCGTCCGGATATCCTCCGGGCTGACTCCGGCGGCATCAAATGTGCTTCTATAAAATGACGAGTTCGCATAGGCATGGGCGGTGGTCCATTTCAGACCGTCGAGCTGAATATCCGCCAGTTTACTATCGGTCAAGTCCCTGGGCATAAAACTCATGATTCACTCCTTTTCATCGGCGTATCCGACTCTCGTCATTGCTGAGCAGCACCAACGCCGGTATCGAAAGCAAGCAGGGCGGCTTTGAGCATATCGGGTTTGCTTCCGAGCCGATCATCAAGGACTGTGCGGATATCATCCGCTGAGCAGAACAGCGACGGTTCAGCCTCAAAATCTCCGGAAAGCCTTGCCAGAGCGAACCCCAACAGTACCAGGTTTACCGACCGGGGGGTGCCGACTTCGCCGGCCAACTCATCGGCATTGACAGAATAGAAAAATGGGGCTCGAAAGGTATTCTCATCGATCGGATTATCGTGGTTCCCGGCATTGGCCGCCGCCCAGCCCCTGTCGTTTAGAAACGGGCCATGCTGAACCAGGTTTTCCGATTTCAGGGCCAAAAGGCCGTCGGCACTTCGGGGCCGGATCAGGGGGCTGAAATACTCACCCACCTTGAGGTGGGAAAGCACCGTGCCTCCCCGTTGGGCCATACCATGAGTTTCGGATGTAAAGACCCGCAGACCTTTGGCAATTGCTGCCTCGGCCAGTAGCCGGGTAATAAACAGAACGCCCTGCCCGCCTACACCGCTGATTACTATCTGCTGTCTAATGGAATTGCTCATCTATCCTCCTTGAATCGGGGGTAACGGACTCCCGACTGACTGACGAAATGACAACGTCTCACTTATTATTTTTCGACAATTGAGCCTTTCGGGCATACGCTGAGGCAGACTCCGCAGCCGCTGCATACCAACGGATCGACAGAGACCCGCTGGGTCTTATCATCCATAACCAGGGCCGGGCACTCAAACCGGGTAATGCAGAATGCGCAACCGTCACAATCCTCGGTTACGGTTACCTGCACAGGGGTATGACCGATGTCTCCGTGTCGCCGCCGATCGATCAGGCAGGGATGACGGGCAATCAGAACAGCCGGGCCGTTTTCCCGGCTGAAGGCGGTCGCCTCTTTTACCTGGGCAGTGAATGTTTCAATGTCATAGGGATCTTCCACCTTGCAGTAGCTAACCCCGCAACCGCGAACCAGGCCTTCGATATCAACGGTATCAAGGGATTCGCCCAGCGCGCCGACGCCAAGGGCCGGTGTGGGCTGATTGCCGGTCATGGCGGTCGTCCGGTTGTCAAGGATGACCAGAACGAATTTTACCCGCTGGGTAACCGCATCGATCAGTGCCGGAATCCCGGCATGAAAAAAGGTCGAGTCCCCGATGGTGGCTACAATGTCAGGGGCCTTCTGCTGATTTTTGTACGCGTGGTAGAAGCCGGCAGCCTGGCTGATGGCCGCCCCCATACAAAGCACAGTATCCACGGCGCCCAGATTCATACCCAACGTATAGCACCCGATATCACTGGTATAAATGCCCTTGGGTACCGCTTTGCGAATAGCAAAAAAACTGGCTCGATGCGGGCATCCGGCACAAAGCGTAGGGCGTCGTCCCGGCGCACCGGCCATCGTCAGGTTACCTTGTGGATTTCCGCAGAACTCGCCGATAATTTCCTGAATAATCTCCGGCAAAAGTTCACCGACACGGGATACGGCTCCTGACATCTTGCCCCGAACCCGGTTCCGGTCCGAAAGCTGCATCTCGATAACCCCAACCGTTTCCTCGAGAACCAGAATGTCATCATAATTGTCCATAAGCTGAGAAATGAACGCCGTGTGCAACGGGAACGGCTGAAGAACCTGGAAAAGCGGCACCTGTTCCAGCAACCCGAGATCCCCCATGATTTCCCTGGCATGAGCGGCAGCAACTCCGGAAACGACAATGGCTTTCGGGCCTGCAACTCCCGGATTGAGCTGCCTGGGTGCGGTCGGTTCGTATGCCGCGATGGCGGCCAGTTTTTCTTCCAACTCCTGATGAAGTCGAAAACGAAATTTTGGAGTGGCGGCCCATCGAGTCGGATTTCGCTCAAATTCCGCCTTTCGGTTGAGCGGCTGAATGTTTCCTAATTGAATGTCCTGACGGGAGTGGCAGACCCGGGTGGTGGGCCTGAGCATGACCGGGATCCGATGCGTTTCCGACAGATCGTAGGCCAGTGCAATCATATCCCTTGCCTGTTCCGGGGAATCGGGATCCAGCACCGGAATTTTGGCCATCATTGCCATCAACCGGCTGTCCTGTTCGGTCTGGGAGGAATGGGGTCCCGGGTCATCAGCGCTGATAATGACGAAGCCGCCCTTGGTTCCCATATAAGCAGAGCTCATGAGAGGATCGGAGGCCACGTTGAGACCAACCTGTTTCATGCTCACGGCTGTTCTCAGGCCGGTCTGGCATCCGGCATAGGCAATTTCAAAAGCAACTTTTTCATTTACCGCCCACTGGGTGTGCAGCGCATCAGGGTTTTCTTTCTGAAATACAGCAAGAGCGGCCAATATTTCTGATGCCGGCGTGCCGGGATAGGACGTCGCAATGGCGCAGCCATGTTCGACAAGTCCCCGGGCAATTGACTCATTTCCCATCATTAAGGATTTTAATTCCACAGTCTCCTCCGAAACGCGCATAAAAAGGCCGGTGTCTTCTCTTCAGCAGAAGCACCGGCCTTGATTAGAACCACAATGCCATGAGCGACTTCTGCGGGGCGGCCGAAGCTGCTCACAGCCCTGATTTCGTATGCTTTTATCAGGTGGTGAGCAAGCTCAGTGAGATCGGCCACCACCAGCGCCAAAATGACATGTTCATGGTCCGCTTGGTCAAATGGTTAATATTTTGGGTTTCTATTAATAGAAACAAATTATTCTGTCAACAGGTTATCCAATATAAACAAAGGCTCATGAATATTTGCAAACCGGATAATGAATACAGCGCATTTGCCGGGCGCTTATTCACTACCTGACACGCTCCCAGGTATCACCCACAATAAACGGGGTGCATCGAATTGCAACCGTATTTTTTTTGACCCAGATTCGCGCCATGGTGAGAATTTCACCCTCCAGATTTACCAGATTCGGCAACTCTTCGGCATAGGAAACATCCGTCGCTCGGAATTCATAGTAAAACGCGTTGCTGCTGTAAGGATCGGTAATCAGCAGAATTTTATCCGAATCGCATGGATGCTTTTGCGGTGCCCCGGTAAATGCGACGTGGGTCCGACGCAATCGTCTGATATTGTCCGGGGGTTCATAGGCCTGAATTTCAAATTTCTTCGCTGCCTGGGGGAAGTGATTAACGATCATAGGCAGACCTCCATATATTGACTGAAAAGTGATGCCATATCCAGGAGGGCGACCAGCAGACGGCAACCGTTGAAAACAGAGAAAGGGGAGCATCATGAGATAAGGCGCCGTTTTGCCGGCGGCTCATGAACGCAAATGACATTCACGAGTCTCGGCAGGGCTCGATCCCGGAAGATAAGAGGCATTTTTTAAACGATAACTGCAATTTTCCGACTCACGATGAGCAAACCGAATCACCATTCGTATTGATTTTCAAGGTCAGTGAAAGTGCTTTGTGTGCCGCAGTTTCAAGGTATCGATAACATCATGATAACATACGGTGATTTCCTAATTTATACCAAGGATGCGGATGAAATGCATCTTTTTTTTGGACGTTGATGTCACACGAAAATCATTTGGGATCATCCAGTTTCACCCGGCCCTCTCCTGCGGCCGGTTTTTCATCCGGCAATTTAACTTGAAGATTACCAGAATAATTTTATAATACGGCTGATACCAGCGCATGCGGAAAAATTCTGTAATTACGTGAATGTAATAATCCGGAAAGAAAACGGTAACGGTCAAGCCCTATTCTACAAATTATACGACAAACCCAGGACGGATCCGGCACCTCTGTTCCATGAATTCGGATCATCCTGGTTAACCAGAAGATAAGGAGAACCTCCATGAACCTATTCAAACGCCTTACATTTCGCCCCGAGAAAAAAGTGTTTACTGCCGTGCTGGTTCTGGTATTGGCCATCTTTGTGGGCATGAGCTGTTATTCGGTACCGGCGAGCCAGGCCAAGGCCAAGGCTCCCCTGATGATTCCTGCCAGTTTCACCGATCTGGCAGAAATGGTCAGTCCATCAGTGGTGAATATCCAGACCGTTAAAAATCAAAACAGAACGCAACGCCAGTTCAGGAGATCTCCTTTTGGCCAGGAAGATCCGTTCAACGACTTTTTTGAAAAATTTTTTGGCGGACGGCCTCAACGGGAATTCAAACAGCGAAGCCTGGGAACCGGCTTCATTATCGACAAAGACGGATATATTGTCACCAACAACCACGTGGTACAGGACACGGATCAGATCAAAGTAATTCTGGAAAATGATCAGGAATATGATGCTGAAATCATCGGCCTTGATCCGAATACCGACCTGGCCCTGATCAAAATCGACCCGGACGGTCCCCTTGCCGCTCTTGAACTTGGGGATTCGGATGATATCAAAGTCGGGCAGTGGGTGATGGCCATCGGCAACCCGTTTGGTCTGGAACATACGGTGACCACGGGCATCATCAGTGCCAAAGGACGTGTTATCGGTTCGGGACCCTATGATGATTTCATCCAGACCGATGCCTCCATCAACCCGGGAAACAGCGGCGGCCCACTGGTCAATCTGGAGGGGAAGGTCGTCGGGATCAACACGGCAATCGTCGCTGGTGGCCAGGGTATCGGATTTGCCATCCCTGTTGACCTGGCCAAGGGCATCATCGCTCAGCTCAGGGATCATGGGGAGGTTACCCGCGGATGGCTGGGAGTCGGCATTCAGCCTCTCAACAAGGAACTGGGCAAATATTACGGTATCGAGGATGGCAAGGGAGCGCTGGTGACAGAGGTCTTCCCCGGTGATCCGGCCGCTGATGCGGGAATTCAGCCGCAGGACATCATCCTGTCCATAAATGACCAACAGGTCGAATCCAGCCGTGATCTGACCCGGATCATTGCCGAATCTCGTGTTGGCGAAACCGTAAAAGTCAAGGTATTGCGAGATGGCAAGGTGAAAAACTTCCGGGTTAAACTGGCCAAACGGGATGACCAGCGGATAGCGTCTACCGGACGTTCCCAGCAGGGTCAGGAAGGCGAGTTCGGAATTCGCGTATCCGACGTAACGCCGGAACTGAAGCGCCAGTTCGGTATCGAGGAAAACGAAGGCGTAATTGTGGTCGAGGTCGAACCCAAAAGCAAGGGTGACAAGGCCGGTGTCCGGGCAGGCGACCGAATTCTTGAAGTCAACCACGCAAAAATCAAGTCCGTGCGCGACTACACCCAAAAAATAAGTCAAATCAAATCCGGCGAGTCTGTTTACCTGTATCTCCTTCGAATGAACCGAGGCCACCTGGTCGTCAAAATGGAAAAGTAACTCGACGAAACCCGGCGCAAGGCAACATACATTGCCTTGGCGTCGGGGAAAAAAAGTTAAAGGTTTTGAAGTTCCATGTTCAACGTAAAAACATTTCCAGGTGGCCCACCATACAACCGCGATTGCAGGGTAATTTAAACCTTTAACGTTGAAGCGTAAACGTTGAACTACCGCCCGGTCTGTTTCGGCACCTCCAACAGCTTGCCGTCCAGCAGGCCGGGCAGCTTCACGGTAAACCGGGAACCCCGGTTCGGCTCACTTTCCACCCTAACCGACCCGCCGTGGGCCTCGACAATCGCCTTCACAAAGCTGAGCCCGAGCCCAAGCCCCCGTTCAGATCGGCTTCGATCCGCGCGGTAGAGGCGCCGCCAGATCCGGGGAATATCTTCCGGCACAATCCCGACACCTTGATCAGCCACCTCGATCACCGCATATTCCCCTTGCCGGAACGCCTCAATTGTGACCTTCCGCCCATCACCGCTGTATTTCAGCGCATTGTCCAGCAGGTTGGCAACGACCTGGCGAAGCCGGGTGCCGTCTGCCTTGATCATCATCTCACCAGGCAACCGGGTGGCGACCTCAATATTTTTTTCGTCAGCCACGATATCATACAGATTGACCACGCTTTCAATGAGTTTTGAAATGGACACAGCCTGCTGATCCAGACGCATGGCCCCGGTCTCGGCTTCGGCGACATCCATCAGTGTATTCAGCATGGTCAACACCCGCTCGGATTCCTCCATGCAATCAGCCAGGGCTTCATAACAGGCGTTGATATCATCAGCGTTCTGAAATGCCAGTTCCGCAATTCCGCGAAGCCGTGTCATGGGCGTTCGAAGATCATGTGCCACGCTGTCCAGTGAAGTGTGCATTCCCTGGATCAGGGCATCATTTTTAACAAGCATCTGGTTGAACAGGCTCACCAGCTCGTCCAATTCACCGCGATCGCTTCGTTCGGGTACGCGGGTATCCATTTTACCTGTCTGAAGGATATCCCGGACCGTCTGTATGAGTCGGCGGATCGGAATCATCGCCCGAAATGTCAAGATAGCGCCACCGACAATACCCAACAGCAGAATCGGTATTACAAAACGCAGGAATACCGATCGAAAATAAGACAGCAGTTCCCGGGCTTGAATAGAGCTTTTGCCGACCTGAAGAATCAGCCCACCGCGAAGAGGTGCCGTTCCAATGGTCCAGATATTTTGTTCGTCCACCCCCCGGAAGGATTGCCAGAAGCTCCGGGGTGCAGGCAACTGAGCGATGGGTGGAGGGGGATCGATGGCCTCGATTCCCTTTGGAAAACTGACAAACAGCGCATTACCAAGGGGACCGATTATCCGGACAAAATATATTTCCCGGGATATATCCGACTGGTCTTCAAACCGCGCCTTGAGTGCCCGAAGCCCCCCCTTGTTGTACCAGGCCTGGTACTCATTGATCCGTTCCTGAATCACCTCCCGCTCCCGCTGCTCCACAAGAGTGGAAATCAGGTAATAAGCCACCAGAAAAAGGCTGATGCTGCTGATTACAAAAAACAGAGCATAAAGGAGACTGAGTTTCAGGCTGAAGGTCAGCCCAAGTCGGCTAGCGGTCTTTGAGGACATAGCCCATTCCCCGAACCGTGTGGATCATCTTGGGTTCAAAATCTTTATCCACCTTGCTGCGGAGCCGGTGAACCAGCACATCCACCACATTGGTCTGCGGGTCAAAGCTGTAATCGTAGACATGCTCCAAAATCGAGGTCTTTGAAATGATGCGCCCTTCGTTTCGCATCAGATATTCCAGCAGTGCAAACTCTTTCGCCGGCAAATTGATCACTGTGCCGCCCCTTCGGACCTCGCGGGTCAGCAGGTCTGCAGTCAAATCACCTACAACCAGACTGGTCGGTTCCGAAACCGGCGTTGACCGGCGAATCAGTGCATGAATTCTTGCCAGCAGCTCGGTAAATGAAAACGGCTTGGTCAGATAATCATCACCGCCGGTTTGGAGTCCTTTCACCCGATCGTCCACGGATCTTCTGGCACTCAGGATTATCACTGGCGTATTGACTTTTTTCTCACGGAGCTTTTCAATCAGTGTCAGCCCGTCGATGCCGGGAAGCATCACGTCAACCACAGCCGCGTCATAGACCGTGCTGAGCCCCATATGCAGACCGTCAAGTCCGTCCGGTGCCACGTCCACGGCAAATCCGGCTTCCTTCAGACCTTTGGAAATAAACGATGCAATTTTTTTGTCATCTTCAACAACAAGAATTCTCATAGAGTACCTGCCCATAAAAATCCGGATTACACCAATCCATGCCGGTTTCCCAGCCGACATGGCATAATTTACCTTGACCTGGATCTGCTGATTTGAAATAGGTTCGGGCATGACTGTCATTGAATTCAACCATCGTACCATCCCGATTCTGTCTGCAGGCAAAGGCTGGATTGTCGTTGACAAACCCAGCGGCATGAGCGTTCACAATGATCCCGGCAACGATCTGACCTCTGCGGTTAACAGTTTCCTGAAAAAAAAGGACGGTTTTCATCCCCTGGGCTGTGATCCGGCGTATGGGATGCATGCCGTCCACCGCCTTGACCGGGAAACCAGCGGGGTGGTTATCCTTGCCGGACAACCGGCAGCGGTTCAGTTTCTGGCCCGGCAGTTTGAAAAACGAACCGTTAAAAAACGTTATCAGGCAGTCGTCCACGGCCTTTTAAGCGAACCGGACGGAGAGGACGGCTGGGGGACATGGGAGTGGCCGCTCACCCGTCAGGCAGGCGGGCGACACTGCCCTGAAGGCAAAGGATCTAAGGTCGATTGTCGGACCCGGTATCGGGTACTTCAACACACGGCCCATTATACCCTGATCGAATGCGAACTGCTCACCGGTAGAAAGCATCAGATACGCCGGCATTTAAAACTCGCCGGTCATGCCATCGTTGGCGACAGGCGCTACGGCACCCCACGGTCCGTGAAATTTCTTAAAAACCAGCGCGGGTTCGACCGACTGGGCCTTCACGCTATGGCAATTTCCCTTCGGGTGCCAGGCCAGGATTCGATTCGAACCGTTGAATCACCGGGATTGCCGCCAGAAATGCAAATGCTTCTGAATGGGGATGACAAACTACGATAACGGGCACCGCTGCGCTGAGCACGAAATGCCGAATCACCCGAAACAGTTCCACGGGATCGCTGCTAAAACCGAACATTTCTGATCAAACCCGGAACCCGTAACCCTAAATCCCCACCGCCCGTTCATGATACGCCGCCTCCGCGGCACGGACCGATCGCAATTTCTCACTGACCTCATCAAAATCCGGTTTTTCACGCTCTGATGCCGCTTTCAGGGCAGAGGCGAGCTCAATCCATGCGGCAGCAGCCGTTTCCATCAGTTCAGGAAGCCTGAACGATTTGACCTCCGGCAGATACTCCGCCGCTTCCCGAAGAAACTCGGAATAGATCACCCGGAATCCGCCACCGCCTGTGCCGCGCTTTTCGATGATCTGATAAACAAACCGAGCGGTCCACTGCCAGTCGTCGAGTTCATGCCAGGTCGGCAACTCGGCCTGCCATTTTTCAAGCCCGGCGATGCCCTGGAAATCCAGTTCCCTGTCGGTCAACGTACGACTGTTGTGGGCAATGGCCCCCCGAAGTACGCCGGCCATATCCTTTGGCATCTGAAGCTGCCGTGGTGCAAACATATTGCCCTTGACTTTGAAAAAGCCGTTCCTGCAATAACGCGCTTTTCGCATGGCAGGAAACGGCACGGCATAAACCTCGGTCCGTTCGGTGTCCGTGACAAAAAAAACGTCGTTTTCCCTGTCGTATCCCCAGGCGGTAATCACATGGCCGGGGAAATGCGTGCTGGAACCGTAATACGGCAGATCGAAAATATCGGTCTGAAGCATTACGGGTGCCCCCTGATCCAGCCTCTCACAAAGCACCCTCTCGCTGTCTGCCGGGTCATTGAACTGCTCCCACTCGAACGAAATGCCTATCCGGGTGAAAAACTGATACTCCAGGTCGGCTGAACGCACATGGATCATCCGGCTGGCCGGAATACCGGGACCATCGAGGTACCATAGCCCAAGCCCGGCCCCGATGCCGAAACACATGGCTTCGCTCCAGGGGATATTGTGATAATTGACCAGATTGCACAGGCCTGTACTGCCACAGTGCCGACCGGGAATATGAGAAACGGGAATTGAAGCCATGATCTATCCTTTTCAAAACTCCTTATAAATTCTCGCCAGTGGGTGCCCCGGTGCTTTCATCTCCAAATCGTTGAACTATAGTTATATCATTTTCCTGTAAAAAACCAGCCGATGGATGTACTATTGGTAGAATAAAAAAAATGGCGTACCGATACCAATATACAGGAGGCATGTAGCTGATGAGTGAGAACATTATCTGTTTTTCTGTGGGCTTATCGCAACAGGACATCCAGGCTGGCACTGAGGCGTTCAATTCTGTTGATCAACATGGCAACCGCCTGGAAACAATCCCCCTGACAGAAGATTTACTACCCATAACAGTCGGCGAGGCGATTCAGAAGACAATAGAAAAGTTAATTGAGGGAAGGGAAACGGACAATCCCGCCGAGTTTGCGGGAGCGACTCCGGCCAGCAGCCCATACCGGATGGTGCTTATACTCGCCTCCGAAAAGCAGCAGGTGATGCAGATCCTTCAATCTTTCAAAAAGGTACTGCCCGCTCCCCGCGATATCATTTTCGCTATGATCACTCAGACAGCGTTGAGTTGGACCGTTGAATACTACATTGATCATCTCACCAACGAGCATGAACAGATGCGGGATCATTCTCCGAAAAACGATCCGGGAAAAAAGATGCCATCAAGATCAAGCTGAAACGCAAAACGGATCAGCAAAACATGAAAATGGCCATTTATTATGCTCCTCTGGCCGACAGTCTCAATCAGGAGCAGATGGAGCAGACCGCCGAGGGCGCCCTGCCCCATGGCACGGAGACAAAAATCAGCGGTTCGAAGCCTGTACCGCTTTTAAATTTTTAGTTTGACGTGTTCACCATGTCCCGGGACCGGATCGCCTGGCGCTTTATTTTTCCACTGATGGTTTTGGGAAGTTCCTCCACATAGTTAATAATGCGGGGGTACTTGTAGGGTGCGGTGACCTGTTTGACATGATCCTGAAGCTCCCGGGTCAATTTGTCCCCGGGTTCAAACCCATCATTTAAAACCACTGTGGCCTTAATGGCCTGCCCCCTGACAGGATCCGGCACGCCGGTAACCGCCGCCTCCAATACAGCGTCATGGGAGACCAGCGCGCTTTCCACCTCAAAAGGCCCTACCCGATACCCGGAACTTTTTATAAGATCATCCACCCGGCCCATGAACCAGAAATATCCTTCCTCATCAACCCAGGCCTTGTCACCGGTTCGGTAATATCCGCTGCGGGTGGCTTCGGCCGTTTTATGTGGTTGATTCAGGTAACCGGAGAACAGACCGATCGGTCGGGCGTTTCGGATATCGATGCAGATTTCGCCTTCCACACCCGGCGGACAAATCCGGTCTCCCTCGTCCAGCAAAACGACAGGCCAGCCCGGGACCGGCTTTCCAATGGATCCGGGTTTAGGCTCCATGAAAGGAAAGGTGGCAATCTGAAGCGTTGTCTCCGTCTGACCATACCCTTCATAAATGGCAAGTCCGGTTGCCTGTTTCCATTCATGAAACACACTGTCGTTCAACAACTCGCCGGCAGTTGTGCAGTGCCGAAGAGCGGAAAGATCACGGGCGCCAAGATCCTCGTTGATCAGAAAGCGGTACACCGTCGGCGGTGCACAGAACGTGGTCACACGGTGCTTTTCCAGTATATCGAGAAGCTGCTCCGGTTCGAACTTTCCTCGAAAATCCCACACAAATACTGTGGCGCCGGCCATCCATTGGCCGTAAAATTTTCCCCAGACCGCTTTGCCCCAGCCGGTATCTGCCAAAGTGAGATGAATATCGCCGGGTTTCAGATCGTGCCACCATGAGGCCGTCACCTGGTGCCCGGCCGGATACCGATGATCATGGGCAACCATTTTCGGATTTCCCGTCGTGCCGGAGGAGAAAAAAATCAGAAGTGGATCCGAACCGCCCGGCGCATCAGCCGGCCTGGAAAACATTTTTTCACCAGCTTCGATAAGTGCCGTGTAGTCCAGCCAGCCCGCAGGTGCCTCAGCGCCCCCGACCTGAACCAGCAGTTGAATTGCCGGGCACTTTTCCCGGGCCGCCTGTACGGTGGCGGTCAGTGAGTCCTCACATATTACAGCGGTGATTTCCGCCTCATCGACACGGTAGGCAATGTCTTTTGCCGTCAGCAGAAACGGGGATGGTATAGCAACGGCACCGAGGCGATGAAGCGCCAGCATACTGACCCAGAATTCCACGCGACGATAGAGCAAAAGCATCACCCGATCACCCTTTTTAACTCCGCGGGCAATCAGTGAGTTGGCCAGCTGGGCCGATTGCGAGGCAAAAAACTGATAATCGAATTCCCGACGCGCGCCATCCCGGTCCACATGAATCATTGCCAGTGTATGGGGCGTCCTGGCGGCCTTTGTGTCCACGACGTCAAAAACAAAATTAAACCGGTCCGGACAATCAATAGAAAATTCAGAAAGAAACTCATCATACCCGTTAAATTTCATTGCTCCCCTTTTTCCATTCCGTGCGACAATTCAATATTTTCATCACCATAACAAGCGCTTCATTACCGCATTATCCGGTAATTTTTTTTCAAACCGCGACTGCGTATCATAAATGACTTTTAATTGTAAAAGGATTTCCTCTGTATTTTCAGACAACACCAGCAAAGCGGATGGCCTGGTTCGCGACAGAGTTATGTAAAAGAAATAATTTCCGCGGGAAATCAACCGGCAGGTTGGATCAATTTCATCAAATCAAGAGGATGATGAACCAGCTCCCTGCATCCGCTTTCCACTAGTTCGGCACTTCCTCGAAATCCCCATGCCGCGCCCACGGGGAACATTCCGGCTGCCGATGCAGTCTTCATATCGGTGGAACTGTCACCCAAAAACAGAACCTCCCCGGGAGGCAGCCCCATTCTCCTTGCAATTTCTAGCGCACCGGCCGGATCGGGTTTGGGGGGAAATGCATTGCCCATCCCTATCACAGCCTCAAATTCCCATGGATTCAGGTAGTGCGCCACACACTTCAGCGTAAAATCATGGGGTTTATTGGACAAAACCGCCATTTTAACATCCAGGTTCCTCAGGCTGCCCAGCAATTCCGAAATACCGTCGTACAGCCGTGTTTTATTGTTCCAGCGCTCGCTGTATATGGCTCGTGTCCGCTCAAAACGATCCTGGATGAACGGATCCGACCGGCGCGTTTCCGGAAGCGCCCGGGTGACGGTCATTTTCAAGCCATCGCCGATGAACTGCCGAAAGACATCGATGGGATAACCAGGAAGGTTAACTTCGGCAAGGGCACTGTTCACCGCCTCGCCGATATCGGCCAGCGTATCCAGCAGTGTACCGTCCAGGTCGAAAATGATGGCCCGATAATTAAGGGTGTCACTCATTTTATATTCTATTATCCTTTCAGCAACATGGAGCTGCATTTTGAATTATAAAAAACATATTGATCCGAGGCTGCAGGCGGATCAAACCGTCGTAACATGCCATCAATTCCGTCCGATTGTCTACCCTGCTATCAATAGAAACGTGTTGTATTGCTTTTCATGGCTGGATGTGGTGGTATTCAAAATGGTTCAATCGTCCCCAAACGTACAGTAAATTATGAATAGAGTTGCCGCCACCTTATTTCTCGGGCTGGCACTGAAACCTGTAACCGCTGAACGATAGCTTGCTCTCAAACGGTTATTTCAATGCGCTTCTTACTGTATTTTTTCAAAGAACTGGGAGAAAGGCTGCTTCGGGAAAATCTGCACCGGGTCCTGATATTTGTCCTGCTGCTTCTTCTTGTGGCCAGTCTGTTGTTCACGATTTTCGAAGCAAACCTGAAATTTTTCGATGCGCTGTGGTGGTCGATCGTGACCATGACCACTGTAGGATACGGAGACATATCCCCTGCAACTCTTGGCGGCCGAATCGTCGGAATTGTACTGATGATTTTCGGGATCGGTTTTCTCGGCGTATTGACCGCCAGCATCGCCAGCGCTCTGATTGAAAACAAATTCCTTGAAAACAGGGGGATGAAACGATCAATGGCCACAAATCATTTTGTCATTTGCGGATGGAATTTCACAGGAGAAGATATTGTCGCCGAAATGCGGGCTGATGAGAAATGCAAAGACATGCCAATTGTCCTCATTGCAAACCTGCCCGAGAAGCCCATGAATGATGACAACCTGCATTTTATCAGCGGTGAAATCAAAGACGAAATTCTGACCAAAGCCAATGTAAAAGAGGCTCAGACCGTGATTATGCTGGCCGACGACTCACTCGATCCTCATGTCCGGGATGCCAAAACCATCCTGGACACATTAACGGTCAAAAGTCTGTATCCGGATGTCTACGCCTGTGTTCAGCTCAACGAAGCCAAAAATACCGCCCATTGCGAACGTGCAGGGGCGGATGAAATTATTGTTGTCGGCGATCTCAGCACGAGTTTGCTGGTCCAGGCAGCACTGGATCACGGCATTACACGAATGATAACTGAACTGGTCAGCAATCGCCACGGAGAGGAGCTTTACAAAATCCGGCCGCCGGCCAGCCTGCTCGGCAAAACGTTTCTCGATGCATTGAGCGAGCTGAAACGAACACACAATATGCTATGCGTCGGCATCGAGAACCGCCTCAGCGGCAAGCTGATTCCCAATCCCGAATCAAACTATACCATCGGTGGCGATGATGAAATTATCGTCATTGCCCGTGATCGACCGGATATGTAAAGGAATTGCAAACGGATAAAAGGTATTATCATTAATTTTCACACCGGCAGCAATACAACGAAGGCCTTGAAATATTAATGCATCTCCTTTGACCCTATCATTTCCCCATCATTTTTTATATTTGCATCTTTCTTCACCAGTTTTGTATATATCGCCAATAGTGCACAAGCTATGCACACCAGCTTGAATATCAGATCCAATTTCTTCTGGAATGACATCACCCGAACAGGCAAAATTGAAGTTTTCCTCCCACTGAAAGTATTGTGTCATCCGCTTCGATCGACGGCAACCAGCGGCATTAGACGGAACAACCTGCTGTATCCAAATCGTTTTTTGATTTTTTAATTCGATTTTTGTTTTTACCCCCTGATCGGAGATGCCCTGCTCTGCATGGAAACATCCGGCGCAACCTGCTGTTTCCATCCGCTTTTGAATTGATCCTGCCAGAAACAAGTATTTCAGATCGTTTCTTCACCCTGCCAGTGGCATTTACCGTTCTTTCTCGAAGGAAAAGGTTATGATCTGAGCATCCCGCATTGAATTAAGTTCCTGGTATTTTGTGTGAAAATCGTTGAACAGTCAGTTGCAGGGAACTGAATTGAGTATGACAGAAAATTCATTTGCGAAGGTCTTCTCGCAGACCTTGTTTAACCCCGTTCCTTGAAATTGCGAAAAGGGGTTTTCTGCCTTTACGTGTTGCATGGCTTTTGCTGATCCCACCTCACCCGATAGACTTCGTCTTTGGAAAAGTGGGATTTTAATAACAGCAATCAAGGGAGGTCAAAGTATGAGATTTCTGCGGATTCTTATCGTTTCGATCCTTGTTCTCAGTGTGCCGGTTCTCGTGTGGACCGGAAGTGCAACCGCCGCCGAAGGCAAAAAAGACGTTGTCGACACGGCGATGGCTGCCGGCAGTTTCAACACGCTGGTTGAGGCACTGACAGCCGCCGATCTTGTGGAAACCCTCAAGGCGGAAGGGCCGTACACAGTCTTTGCACCGACTGATGAGGCGTTTGCCAAATTGCCGCCGGGAACCCTGGAGGACCTGCTCAAACCGGAAAACAAGGCGAAGCTGCAGGCGATCCTGACCTACCACGTGGTGCCGGGCAAGGTGATGGCCGCCGATGCCGCTAAACTGTCATCAGCCAAAACGGTGAACGGAAAGGCATGCTCCATTCGTTCGGAGGAAGGAAAACTGATGGTGGATGAAGCGGCCGTGATCGAGGCGGATATCCCGGCCAGCAACGGAGTCATTCATGTCATCGACACGGTAATCATGCCTGAATAGAGTGTGCCGTAACGATGAAATCAGGGTAAATTAAAAAGATCAGGGGCGGGCACCGGCTGAGTGCCCGCCCAACTTTTATTGACTGGCGGTATTTGCGGCGATTTTTGACTGCTGAACCTGAAACCGGTAGGCATCGATCATTTCATCCCACCGGGTATCACGGCTGAAACGACAGGCACGATAAAGGGTTTGATGAGCACGAAAGATGTTTTCAGGGACCAGAGGATTTGACAAATAGATCGACATCCCGTTGGCCCGGTAATCCTCGGTGTGGCGCTCATAGAGAACGACACCGGGCTGCAGCACTTCAAGAATCCGCTCGCAGGCCGAATAGACAGCGGGATCGCTTGTCGCGGCACAAAGCTGGCTGATAAAATCCTGAAGGTCATAGTATTCCAGATTCATAAAACTGGCGAAACGCTGACTTGCCGTCTGCACCGAGGTGAAGGCCGCCGTTGTTTCGGCGTTTCCAAACGCATCCATCAGGACCTGGGCCAATGTATCGAGTCGCCGTACCAGATCAGGCAGTGCGCCACAGTTTATCAACGCCATACCGGCTTTCAATCGAACCCACTGCGGTGCAGCGCCGCTGATTGCAACGGGCAGGTCACGATTGTAACCCTGAATGTGGTCATCCACAATCCACCGGCCCAGTTCGGGTGCGGGCATTGCCGGATTATCCCGAAGATTCGCTATAAAATCCTCAAATTTAAGTCCCCGAACCTGAAAACTGCCTGGCGGGTCGTTCAACAGACGAATTTCATCTTCACTGCCAACCAGATAGTCAGTGACATCCGACAGGGCATAACCTACCTCAACCATGTTCGACAGGCAGGAAAACAGCACCATGAGATCAAACCGATTGCCATCCAGCCCCTGCTTAAGGGCCTGGTGAAACTGATCCAGGCTCATCTTGCGTCCGCTGGTGTCATCGCGCGATATGGAGAGTGCTTTGCCCGGACCGCTGAGCCTGAACGCCCCCGTGTCAATGACACCCTGGCCATGGGCAAAGGTATGAAAAATATAGCGCTGAGCCGGATAGAGGCGGAGACACGTTCGTACAAACCGCTCAAGAGTGGCGGCTTCGCCAAGATTGGTCTCGCCCCATTCTTCAATAACCGGTGATCGGATCTGACCGATCGATTCATCGTGGGAAATCCGCAACAAACGCGCACCGGCCCATTGTTCATCGTACGGGCCGAGCCAATCCGGATGACCATCTACCAGGACGAGCACATTGACGGCCTCCGATGATCCGACGGTCTCCATCATATCCACAGCATGAAGAATTTCCTCGGACAGATCGTTGTCGCCATTCATGTAGCACATCACTGTAACCGATGATACAGCCCATACACTGGACACGCTGAGAATCGTCAGCAGGATCACGCCAAGCGTTACTATCCAACCCAATCGGTATCGTTTATTAATCAACTCCATCAGTCAAAATCAGATAATTTTCTGCAGTTAAACCAGTCGTTTCAGTTTTCAGAATGAAACGGACTTTTCATCTTCTGCATTCGCAGACCATAACCAACCCGGCATTTCCAGATAACCGATTGGCGAAATGGATTCAATTCATTTTTTGTTCGAATTTATCAACAATTTGAATTTACCTTTAATTAATGACAATTATGCCAAAAGGCATTTACGTCATTTTAAAATCCAGAGCCAACTTGCCAAGTTTATAGGTTATTACAGTCCGTTAAATACCATTATAAAAAATGAAGTTCGTTATTAACGAATAACAGATAGATGACCGGATAGATTGTCCCCATATGATCTCCCGTTAATGGTTCCAGCATATTTCGTCGACATGCCCGTTACTATAAACGTTAAGCTTGAAATCTTACCGGAAAAAATGATTGCCGCCCTGAGTTGGAACCTGTTTGATAGCCAGGCTCTAAGGCTTTAACCGGGCACATACCCCTTGACCTTTCTGATTATTTTGCTAAAACCGCGCAAACATTTCCTCATAGCCTATCGGTTCCGCCGAAATACGAACTTTGGAGAAACATCATGTCCACTGATTCAATTGATCCATCAATTGTAGAAGCTGTCAGGAAAATCGAGCACTTTATTGAACAAACCACCGGCAAACGCGCTACCCAACAACAAATTGCCCGGGCGCTGGCTCGATATTTTGTACTGAATGAAATCAAAGAACATATTGTTCTGGAATGGGAAGGTGGTGCGGGTTAAGGCGCGATCGGAATTTACCTGCCGGAATTGGTCGGAATTCGCGTTCCTTAGGCCATGCCCCGTCCAATCCGGCACCCCATCTTAATCCACCGACCGCTGAGCGTGCTTGGCAATAAACAGTGACGAACCAGACACTGGCAAGGC
>ENA-ORCT01000422-ORCT01000422.1-marine-metagenome-genome-assembly--contig:-NODE-422-length-20564-cov-3.963489_pt1 | contig 20564 bp, 19 predicted proteins | sample MGYA00248632_ERZ508511 | MGnify/ENA primary metagenome ERZ508511 (study PRJEB26182, sample SAMN06268839) | marine metagenome | isolation source: Tt an P1-techrep anaerobic enrichment on pine from sediment...
ATTTCAAGCAATTCGCCAAGCGCGGCGGCAAGCTGATCGTGATGGACCCGCGCGGCACGGCGCTGAAGCGCCACGCCTCCCACATGCTGCAGTTCCGCCCCGGCGCGGATGTGGCGCTGCTCAACGCGATCATGTCGGTGATCGTCGAGGAAGGGCTGTACGACCAGGCCTATATCGACCGCTTCACCGAGAACTGGGAGGCCGAGAAACAGCATCTCGCCGGTTTCTCGCCCGAGCGGATGGAAGGGATCACCGGCATCCCCGCCGAAACCATCCGGCAGGCGGCCCGCGACTTCGCCGGGGCAAAGGCGGGGATGATCTTCTGGGGCATGGGCGTTTCGCAGCACATCCATGCCACCGACAATTCGCGCTGCCTGATCAGCCTGGCGCTGATGACCGGAAACGTGGGCAAGCCCGGCGCGGGGCTGCACCCGCTGAGGGGCCAGAACAACGTGCAGGGCGCCTCGGATGCCGGCCTGATCCCCATGTTCCTGCCCGACTACCAGAGCGTCACCGACGACCGCGTGCGCAGCGCGTTTGCCGGGATCTGGCAGTCAGCCGATTTCAGCGCCGAGAAGGGGCTGACCGTGACCGAGATCCTGGACGCGGTGCACGCAGGCCGGATCAGGGGCATGTATATCCTGGGCGAGAACCCGGCCATGTCCGACCCCGACGTCACCCATGCGCGCGAGGCGCTGGCCGCGCTCGACCACCTGGTGGTGCAGGACATCTTCCTGACCGAGACGGCCAATTACGCCGACGTGATCCTGCCCGCCGCGGCCTTCTACGAAAAAACCGGCACGGTGACCAACACCAACCGGCAGGTGCAGATGGGCCGCGCCGCGGCCGCGCCCCCGGGCGAGGCGCGCGAGGACTGGGCGATCACCGTGGCGCTGGCGCAGCGGCTGGGCCTGAACTGGGACTACGCCCACCCCAGAGACGTCTTTGCCGAGATGAAGCAGGGGATGAGGTCGCTGTCGAACATCACCTGGGAGCGGCTGGAGGCCGAGAACGCGGTCACTTATCCCAGCCTCGCCCCCGACGATCCGGGCCAGGCGATCGTGTTCGGCGACGGCTTCCCCCGCGAAGGCGGCCGCGCGCGCTTCACCCCCGCCAGCGTCATCCCGCCCGACGAACAGCCCGACGCGGACTACCCCATGATCATGACCACCGGGCGGCAGCTGGAGCATTGGCACACCGGCTCCATGACCCGGCGGTCGAAGGTGCTCGACGCGGTGGAGCCGCAGGCCAACTGCTCGCTCCACCCCGCCACCCTGCGCAAGCTGGGGGTGGCGCCGGGCGGCATGGTGCGGCTGGAGACCCGCAGGGGCGAGATCACCCTGATGGCCCGCGCCGACCGCGCGGTGGCGCCCGACATGGTCTTCGTGCCCTTCGCCTATGTCGAGGCGGCGGCGAATATCCTGACCAACCCGGCGCTCGACCCCTACGGCAAGATCCCGGAATTCAAGTTCGCCGCCGTGCGGGTCAGCGCGGCCTGAGCGGCGTGGCGGGCCGCACGGGCCCGCCCCCGCGAAAAAATCCTTGTTTTGGTCAAATGTTGCGCCATTCTGTCAAAACAAAAAAAGATGACAGGGAGGACATTATGAACAAATTGGTCACCGGCCTGGTTTCGGCCGGCTTTCTCGCCATGGGTTCCTTGGCCGCGCAGGCCGCGGACACCACGCTGCGCATCTCGTTGCAGCTGCCGCTGAAAAGCCATCTCGGCCAGAACCTGCTGCTGTTCAAGGAAGAGGTCGAAAAGACCTCGAACGGCGACATCGCGGTCGAGATCTACGACTCGGCCCAGCTCTACAAGGACAAGGAAGTGCCGCAGGCCGTGGGCTCGGGCGCGATCGAGATGGGCGTCGCCTCGCTGACCCGCTATGTGGGCGACATCCCGGCGGTGGATATCTTCTACCAGCCGTTCCTGTTCGACAGCGAAGAGAAGGTGCGCAAGGCCGTGGCCCCCGGCTCGCCCGTGCGCGGCCCGATCGACGAGGCGATCAAGGGCACCGGCTCTACCGTGCTGTGGTGGCAGGCCTATGGCGGCGCGATCATGCTGTCCAATGGCGGCCCGATCAAGACGCCCGCCGACATGAAGGGCAAGAAGGTGCGCGTCTTCGGCAAGACGCTGGGCGACTTCACCGAGGCCGCGGGCGGCGCGCCCACCATCATCTCGGGCTCGGAGCAATACCTGGCCTATCAGCGCGGCACGGTCGATATCGGGATGACCGGCGTGTCGGGCGTGCAGTCGCGCTCGCTGTGGGAGGTGATGGACACCATCACCGTGACCAACCATGCCGATATCGAGTTCATCGTGGTGGTGAACACCGATTTCTGGAACGGCCTGCCGCAGGCGCATCGCGACCTGATCCAGGCCGCCGCGGTGAAGGCCGAGAACAGCGTGCGTGACGAGATGTCCGCCATCGAGGCCGGCGCCTACGCCGCGGCCAAGGAGAACGGCATGAGTGTCTACACGCCCACCGATGCCGAGATGGCCGAGTGGCGCAATGTCTCGCAGCCGGTCTATGACGCCTTCCTCGCCAAGACCGGAGAGATGGGCAAGGCGATGATGGACGCCGCCAAGAGCTTCTGATCCACGCCAACCGCGGCCCCGCCGGACCGCCCGGCGGGGCCGCGCTTTTCCGGGATACCGACATGCGCATCTATCTGGCCGTGGAAAGGGCCGCCGCGTGGCTTGCGGCCTGCCTGCTGGCGCTGACGGGCGGCTTTCTGACCTACGAGGTCGTCGCGCGCTATTTCTTCGACGCCCCCACCATCTGGGCCGCGGAGCTGAGCCAGCTCTGCCTGATCTGGGCCTGCCCGATCGCCATGGCCTGGGTCCTGTCCACCCGCCGCCACATCCGCGTCACCGCCCTGACCGCGCTGGCGCCGAAGCCCGTGCGCCGGGCGATGGAGCTGGCCTCGCTGGCCGTCGTCCTGGCCTTCTCGGTCTTCGTGACCTTCTACGGCTACGAGATCTTCCTCGACAGTTTCGAGCGCGGGCGCACCACGGGCACCATGCTGGACCTGAAGGCCTGGATCCCCGAGGCCGCGATCCCGGCGGGCTTCGCGCTGCTCGCGCTGTCCTGCCTGGTCAACATCCGGCGCGCGCTGAGCGGCGAGCTGCCCGAGGACGAGGAGGTGATGGAATGACCATCGCGATCATCCTGATCTGCCTGTTCGCCCTGCTGCTGATCGGCGTGCCCGTGGCCTTCGCGCTGGGGGCGCTGGGGCTGGGGATGCTGTGGGTGGGAGGGTTCTCGCCCCTGATGGCGCCGCAGGCGGTGCTCTCCACCCTCGACGGGTTCATCCTGCTGGCGGTGCCGCTGTTCCTGCTGATGTCCAACATCCTGCTCAAGGGCGGGGTGGGACGCGACCTTTTCGCCGCGGTGCAGGCCTGGGTGGGGCACTGGCCCGGCGGCATGGCCGTGGCCACCATCCTGTCCTGCGGCATCTTCGCCGCGATCTCCGGCAGTTCGGTGGCCACCGCCGCCACCATCGGCACCGTGGCCGCGCCCGAGATGATCTCGCGCGGCTATGACAAGCGCTTCGTCTACGGGCTGCTGGCCGCGGGCGGCACGCTGGGCATCCTGATCCCGCCCTCGATCCCGCTGATCATCTACGGCTTCGTGACCGAGGAATCGGTGATCGCGCTGTTCATGGCCGGCATCGGCCCCGGCCTGGGCCTGATCGCGCTGTTCATCGTCTACTCGGTCGTCTCGGCGCGGTTCTTCCAGTCCTACACGCCGGTCCCGGCCGCGGACTGGGACGAGCGGGTTCAGGCCACGCTGCGCGCCCTGCCCTCGATCGTGCTGGCCCTGGTGATCCTGGGCGGCATCTATTCCGGCGCCTTCACCCCGACCGAGGCCGCCGCCATCGGCTTTGCCCTGGCGCTGGTCATCACCGGGGTGGTCCTGCGCACGCTGAGCTGGGCCAAGCTGTGGGAGGCCATCGTGGACTCGATGTCCACCACCGTGGCGATCCTGCTGATCATCGCGGGGGCCAAGGTCTTCGGCAAGGCGATCACGCTTTACCGCATCCCGCAGGATATCTCGGTGATGATCTCCGAGCATATCTCGACACCGCTGGGCATGATCGTGCTGGTCAGCATCGTGCTGCTGATGATGGGGCTGGTGTTCGAGGCGCTGTCGATGATCCTGATCATGACGCCGGTGCTGCTGCCCGCGGCGCTGGGCATGCGCTTTGACCCGATCTGGTTCGGCATCTACATGGTGATCATGGTGGAATGCGCCCTGATCACGCCGCCGGTGGGCCTGAACCTCTACGTGATCCAGTCGGTGACGCGGTCGACGCTGCTCGACGTCTCGCGCGGCACGCTGCCCTTCCTGGGGCTGATGCTGCTGATGGTGGCGGCGCTCTACCTCTGGCCCGACCTCGCCCTTTACATCCCGTTCAAGCTCTGAGGCCCCGACATGACCCAATCCGCCCCCGACAAGCTGCGCGCGCTCTTGGCGCGGCCCGGCCTGATCACCATGCCCTGCTGCTTCGACCCGCTCTCGGCGAAGCTGATCGAACAGGCGGGCTTTCCGCTGACCTTCATGTCGGGCTTCGCCGCCTCCGCCGCGCGGCTGGGGATGCCGGATACCGGGCTGATGTCCTATGCCGAGGTGGTCGACCAGGGCCGCAACATCTGCAACGCCACCTCCATCCCCGTGATTGGCGACGGCGACACCGGCTATGGCAACGCGCTGAACGTCAAGCGCACGGTCAAGGGCTTTGCCCAGGCGGGCTTCGCCGCGGTGATGATCGAGGACCAGGTGGCGCCCAAGCGCTGCGGCCACACCGCCGGCAAGGCCGTGGTCGAGCGCGACGAGGCCTATGAGCGCATCCGCGCCGCCGCCGACGCCCGCGCCGAGGGTGCCGACATCCTGATCCTCGCCCGCACCGACGCCCGCCACGACCACGGGCTGGACGAGGCCATCGCCCGCGCGGCCCAGTTCCGCGAGCTGGGCGCCGACATCCTGTTCGTCGAGGCCCCGCGCGACGAGGCCGAGATGCGCCGGGTCTGTGCCGAGCTCGACGGCCCGGTCATGGCCAATATCGTCGAGGGCGGGATGACCCCGGCCCTGCCGCCTGCCCAGCTTGAGGAGATCGGGTTCAAGATCGCGGCCTACCCGCTGACCCTGCTGGCCGCCGCCATGAAGGCGATGATGGACGCTCTGGAGGCGTTCAAGACGGGCGTACCCGACGAGAAGGCCCTCATGCCCTTTGCCGAGATGAAGACCCGGATCGGTTTCGACGCCTATTTCGCCGAGGAGCAGCGCTACGCCGAGCGGCGATAGGCCGCCCTCACACTCCGAGGTATTTCCCGGCCACCCCGGCGTTCAGCTCCGAAAAGCCGCCGCTCCAGACCGAGCGGCCGCGCTCCAGGATCACGGCCTTGTCGGCGACCTGCGCCAGTTCCTTCAGGGACTTGTCGATCACCAGGATCGACAGGCCGGTTTCCCGCCTGATCCGGCCGATCACCTCCCAGATCGAGCGGCGCAGGAGGGGGGCCAGCCCCTCGGTCGCCTCGTCGAGGATCAGCAGCCTGGGGTTGGTCATCAGCGCCCGCCCGATGGCCAGCATCTGCTGCTCGCCCCCTGACAGCAGCGCCGCGCGCTGGCCTGCCCGCTCGGCCAGGCGGGGGAAGAGGTCATGCACCCGCTCAAGGCTCCAATCCCCCGGGCGGGCCGCGGCGATCAGGTTTTCGCGCACGGTGAGGTTGCCGAAGCAGCGCCGCCCCTCGGGCACCAGCCCGACACCAAGCCGCGCCACCTGATGCGCCCGCATCCCCGCCAGAAGCTGGCCGTCGAAGCGCACCAGCCCCGCGCTCTGCGGCAGCAGCCGGCAGATCACCTTGACCGTGGTCGACTTGCCCATGCCGTTGCGCCCCATCAGCGCCAGCACCTCGCCCTCGCCGATTTCGAGATCGACGCCGAACAGCGCCTGGGTCGCGCCATAGACCGCCTCCACCCCTTCCAGCGTCAGCAGGCTCATGCGTCCTCCTCCCCCAGATAGGCCTCGCGGACCTCTCGGCTGGCGCGGATCTCCTCTGCGGTGCCGGTGGCGATGATGCGGCCATAGACCAGCACGCTGATCCGGTCGGCCAGCGCAAAGACGGCATCCATGTCATGTTCCACCAGCAGGATCGGCGCCTCGGCCCGGAGCCCGTCGAGGAAAGCCGTCATCCGCAGCGATCCCTCCGCCCCCAGCCCCGCCATGGGCTCGTCCATCAGGAAGGCCCCGGGCTTCAGCGCCAGCGCGACGGCGACCTCAAGCTGGCGACGCTGGCCGTGGCTCAGCTCGGCGGTGCGCATGGCGGCGTGATCGGACAGGCCCACCCGCTCCAGCGCGTCCTCGGCGGCCTTCACGAGGATCGCGTCGCCCATGACCGGCCGCCAGAACCGCATCGCGCGGCCGCGCGCGCCCAGCGCGCCCAGCACCACGTTCTGCAGAACCGAATGCTCCATCGCCAGGGCCGAGATCTGAAAGGTCCGTCCCAGCCCCAGCCGCGCCCGCGCGGCCGTGCCCAGCCCGGTCACGTCGCGCCCCGCGAAGCGGATCTCGCCGCGGTCGGGGCGGATGCCCCCGGCGATCTGGCCGATGAGGGTCGATTTCCCCGCCCCGTTCGGCCCGATCAGCGCGTGGATCTCGCCCGGGCGCAGGTCCAGCGACACGCCATCTGTGGCCTTCAGCGCGCCGAAGGATTTCCCGAGGCCGCGGACGGAAAGGACCGGCTCAGTCATGCGCCGCCTCCTTCGCCGCGATCTGGCCGATCAGCCCGCCCCGGGCGAACAGAACCACGATCAGCAGCAGCGCGCCGAGATAGATGTGCCAGAACTCCGACAGCGCGCCCAGCCAGTGCTCCAGCAGGATGAACAGCGCGGCGCCGGCCACCGGGCCGCACAGCCGCGCCACGCCGCCGAGGATGACGAAGACCATGATCTCGCCGCTGGTCTGCCAGCTGAACATGGCCGGGCTGACGAAGCGGTTGAGATCGGCGAAAAGCGCCCCCGCCAGCCCCGTGATCGCCCCCGACAGCACGAAGGCCGCCAGTTGCAGCCGGTAGGGCGAGAGCCCCACCGCCTCGACCCGCGCGGGCACCTGCCGCGCCGCGGTCAGCGCCAGCCCGAAGGGCGCGCGGCTGAACCGTGCCACGAACAGAAGGACAAGGCACAGAAGGACGAAGCACAGGCCGAAGAACTGGATCGGGTCCAGCGTGTTCAGCCCCGGAAAGCCGTTGCGCACATAGATCGACAGCCCGTCCTCGCCACCATAGGCGGGCCAGGAGATGGCGAAGTAATAGAGCATCTGGCCGAAGGCCAGAGTGACCATGATGAAATAGGCCCCCGTGGTGCGCAGCGACAGCGCGCCGATCACCAGCGCGGCGAGGGCGCTGGCGGCGACGGCCACCAGCCAGATCACGGGCATGGATTTCGTGCCCTCGATCAGAAAGGGCGCCTCCATCAGCGGCGTGTAGCTTTGCGCGTGACTGGCGAGGATCCCCATGGCATAGCCGCCGATCCCGAAAAACGCCGCATGGCCGAGGCTGATCATGCCGCCCAGGCCCAGCGTGATGTTCAGCCCCACGCCGGCCAGCGCCAGGATCGCCACCTTGGTGGCCAGCGTGATGGTGAAGGGCTGGTCCAGCCCCCAGGCCGCCAGCGCCGTCAGCAGCAGCCCGCCCAGCAGAATTGCGTTGATATGCCGTTCCCGCATCTAGGCCACCCCGAACAGGCCGCGGGGGCGGAACAGCAGCACGCCCGCCATGAGGATGTAGATCGCCATCGAGGCCAGCGCCGAGCCGACGGTTGTGGCCGCGGCGGGCTCCATGAACAGCCCGAACAGACCGGGCAGGAAGCTGCGCCCCAGCGTATCGGTCAGCCCCACCAGAAGCGCCCCGATGAAGGCGCCCTTGACCGAGCCGATGCCGCCGATGACGATCACCACGAAGGCCAGGATCAAGACCGGCTCACCCATGCCCACCTGCACCGACTGGATCGCCCCCACCAGCGCCCCCGCGAGCCCGGCCAGCGCCGCGCCCAGCGCGAAGACCAGCGTGTAGAGCCGGGTGATGTCGATCCCCAGCGCCGCGATCATCTCGCGGTCGGCCTCGCCGGCGCGGATCTGGATGCCGATCCGGGTGCGCCCGATCAGCAGGAACAGCCCCGCGGCGACCACCAGCCCGGCAAGGATGATCACCAGCCGGTAGAGCGGATACTGGATGCCGCCGGGCAGCGTGACCGGCCCCGACAGGTAGTCCGGCACGTCGAGAAACAGCGGGAAGGAGCCGAAGATCCAGCGCGTCCCTTCCGAAAAGATCAGGATCAGCGCGAAGGTCGCCAGCACCTGGTCGAGGTGGTCGCGGTCGTAAAGCCGTCGGATCACCCCCAGCTCGATCACCGCACCCGCGGCCGCCGCGGCCGCCAGGCTCGCCGCCAGCGCCAGCAGGAACGACCCCGTCGCCGCCGCCACCGCGGCCGCGGCGAAGGCCCCCACCATGTAGAGCGAGCCATGCGCCAGGTTGATCAGCCCCATCACCCCGAAGATCAGGGTCAGCCCGGCGGCCATCAGAAACAGCATGACGCCGAGCTGCAGGCCGTTCAGCACCTGTTCGAAAAGTAGGAGAGATGACATCCGCCTGCCCCGTCAGGGGACCGGGCGGCACGCGGCCGCCCGGCGCCCCGGTGCTACATCTTGCACTCGTCGACATAGGCGTTGGAGCGGTCCTCCAGCGCCACGCCGACGATCTTGTTGGTGATCACGTCGCCTTCCTTGATCACCTCGCGCACGTAGATGTCCTGGATCGGGTGATTGTTGGGCGCGAAGGCGAAATCGCCGCGGACCGAGTCGAAATCGGCCGCCTTCAGCGCCGCGCGGAAGGCGTCGGCATCCGAGATGTCGGCCTTGGCCATGGCGCTCAGCAGCAGGTTGGCGGTGTCAAAGCCCTGGCTGGCATAGAGCGAGGGCAGGCGGCCATATTCGGCCTGGAAGCTCTCGACGAAGGCCTTGTTGGCGGGGTTGTCGATATCCTTGCTCCATTGCGAGGTGTTCTTCGCGCCCAGCGCCGCGTCGCCCACGGCCTGCAGAATGCCCTGGTCGAAGCTGAAGGCCGCGCCGAGCACCGGCAGGTCGATGCCGCTGTCGGCATATTGCTTCATGAAGGAGATCCCCATCCCGCCGGGCAGGAAGAAGAACACGCTGTCCGCGCCGCTGGCGCGGATCTGGGCCAGTTCGGCGGCGTAGTCGGTCTGGCCCAGCTTGGTGTAGACCTCGCCGGCCAGCTCGCCCTTGAAGAACCGCTTGTAGCCGGTCAGCGCGTCCTTGCCCGCCGGGTAGTTGGGCGCGAGGATGAAGGAGTTGGCGTAGCCCGCGTCATTGGCATAGGCGCCGGCGGCCTCGTGCAGGTTGTCGTTCTGCCAGGCCACGTTGAAATAGTTGGGGTTGCAGCCCTTGCCGGCCAGCGCCGAGGGCCCGGCATTGGGCGAAAGGTAGAACTTGCCCTGCGCCACGGCCGACGGGACCACCGCCATGGCCAGGTTCGACCAGATGATGCCGGTCAGCACATCCACCTTGTCCGACTGGATCATCTTGTCGGCGAGCTGAACGGCCACATCGGGCTTGCGCTGGTCATCCTCGATGATGACCTCGATATCCGCGTCGCCTGCCTGCTTGATGGCCAGCATGAAGCCGTCGCGCACATCGATGCCGAGGCCGGCCCCCCCGCCCGATAGCGTGGTGATCATGCCGACCTTGACGCCCTCGGCCTGAGCCGAGGCTGCGCCCAGCGCCAGCGCGGCCGCGAGTGCGGCGCTCGAGATGGATTTTGCTATTCTCATCGTTCTCTCCTGTTGGTGAAGGTGCTGGCCCCGTGCACCGAGGCCCTGTTGTCATCACCGCGCCGCAGAACACGGGCGGTATCTATTCAGGGATGGGGAAGCCTCCTGTCGGAGCGCATGTCCGCATCCGGTCTCAGCGCGATCCCCATGCCGCCTCAGAATGCCTTGAAGGTCAGGGTGGTGTAGGTGCGCTCGATCCCGTCGATATCCAGCAGGTTGTCGTTGATGTATTTCCCGACATCCTCGCCCTCGGGCACATACATCTTCATCAGCAGGTCGTACTGGCCGCTGACGGAGTAGAGCTCCGAATGGACCTCGCGCAGGGCGATCGCGTCGGCCACGTCATAGGTGGAGCCGGGGCGGCACTGGATCTGGATGAACAGGCAGGTCATGGCAGTCCTCTCTTGGTGGCGTGCGGTCAGGTGACGCGCGATACCGACTGGTATTTCGCGTCCCGCCACAGCTCGTTTGATATGACATCCTCAATGGTTTCGGCGGCGCTGACAATATCCGCCTCGTCGAGATAGAGGGGCGTGAAGCCGAAGCGCATGATGTTCGGGGCCCGGAAATCGCCGATCACGCCGCGGTCGATCAGGGCCTGCATGGCGGCATAGCCATGCGCGAAGGCGAAGGAGACCTGCGAACCGCGGGCCTCTGCCGCGCGCGGCGAGGCCAGTGCAAGCTGCGGGCAGCGCGCCTCGACCTCGGCGATGAAACGCTCGGACAGGGCGATGGAGGCGGCGCGGATATCGGCCATCTCCACCCCGTCCCAGACGGTCAGCGCCTGCTGCAGGATCGACAGCTGGATGATGGGCGGGGTGCCCACGCGCAGCCGCTCGGTCGACATGGCCGGGCGGTAGCCCAGCTCCATCGCGAAGGGCGCGTCATGGCCCATCCAGCCGGCCAGCGCGGGCTGGACATCGGTCACGATATCCGGGCGGGCATAGATGAAGGCGGGCGCGCCGGGGCCGCCGTTGAGGTATTTGTAGCTGCAGCCCACGGCGAATTCTGCCTTGCACGCCGTCAGGTCCACCGGCACCGCGCCTGCGCTGTGCGCGAGGTCCCAGATCATCACCGCACCGGCCTCATGGGCTCGGGCCGTGATCGCCGCCATGTCGTGCATCCGGCCCGAGCGGTAGTCGACATGGGTCAGCATGACGGCCGCCACCTCGTCGGTGACGGCCCCGGCCACCTCCTCGGGCGCGGGGGTGCGCAGCTCGTACTCCTTGCCGATGGTATCGATCAGGCCCTGGGCCATGTAGAGATCGGTGGGGAAATTACCGCTGTCCGACAGGATCACCCGGCGGTCGGGGCGCATCCTCAGCGCGGCCGCCAGCGCCTGGTAGACCTTGATCGACAACGTGTCACCGGTGGCGACCGAGCCTTCCGGCGCGCCGATCAGCCGCGCGATCAGGTCCCCCACGCGTTTCGGCAGCGAGATCCAGCCGGCACTGTTCCATGCCTTGATCAGCTCGCCGCCCCATTCGTCGCGGATCACGTCCAGCGCCCGCTCCGCCGCCCCCCTGGGCAGCGGGCCCAGCGAGTTGCCGTCGAGATAGATCACCCCCTCGGGCAGGTCGAACAGCTCTTTTCGTGGAAGTGTCTTGCCGCTCATGTCTCGCCCCTCTTCGCCGCAGCCCGTCTGCCCGGACCGGCGCGCCCCCGCGCGACCCTAGCCGCAATTGCTGCGCCCGCCCAGACCCCAGATGATGACAGGCGACGGTGGTCGTGCGAAACGTTTGGGATGCGCCGGAAAGGGGCGCCCTGCCCGGGGCGGGAAAGCCCGGGCCCTTGCGCCCCGCCCCGGGGGATCCGCTGTGCCGGTCAGGCGGCCTGCACCACGTCGCCGGGTCCGCGGCGGGCGGCCATCACCGCCATGATCTCGGCCACCGCCGACAGCGCGATCTCCGAGGCATTGCGCAGAGCCCCGACGACGCCCACCGGCCCGTGCAGGCGCGTCAGCGCCTCGGGCGGCACACCGGCCTCTTCCAGCGCGGCGCAGCGCAGCGCATGGGTCCTCGCGCTGCCCATCGCGCCGATATAGGCGGCATCACTCTCCAGCGCGCGGGCCAGCAGGGCCGTTTCCCATTCGTGGTCGTGAAAGAGCAGCAGCAGCGCGGTCTCGCTGTCATAGGGAAGGTCAACCGGCGCACCGGGGCGCGTCAGGTGCACGCTCTGCGCCGGGGACAGAACCGCCAGCGCGTCGAGATCCGAGCGGTCGGGCGAGGCCACCACCAGCTCCATCCCCAGGAGCGCCCCCTGCCGCGCCGAGGCGCGGAGCACCGCGCCGCGCCCGGCGAGAACCAGGCGCGGGCGGGGATGATACACGAGGTCGGTCATCCCGCTCTCCGCGCTCGGGCCCGGAGCCCCGGCGGGAAGCACCTCCGCTAGCCCCTTCTCCCGGTCCAGGCGCAGCCGCAGCTTGCGGCGCGCCTTGAGGTCCGCGCAGGCGGCGGCGATCAGGGCGGGATCGGGTCGCGGATCGATCACCAGATCGATGGCACCCCCGCAGGGCAGGCGCAGGTCGATGAAGGGCGAGTCCTTGCCGTAGCGCAGGGCCCGCGGGAGCCCCTCGTCGAGGGCCCCGAGCGCCTGCTGCACCACATCGGCATCGATGCAGCCGTTGGAGACATAGCCCGCCATCCGCCCCGTCGCATCCACCGCCGCCATTGACCCCACCGCCCGGGCCGAGCCGGCCTCGACCCCGGTCAGCACCACCAGCGCGCAGGGCGTGCCCTGCCGCTGGCAGGCCGCGATCACCTCCAGCACGTCGGCGGGATGTTCGAGAAAGTCCTGCCCCGGCCCCATCGCGCGCCCCCTCAGACGGTCTCGGCGTTGCCGACGCGCTCGGCGAAGGCCTTGAAGAACTTGGCGGCCAGCTTTTTCGCCGTGCTCTGCACCAGGCGGCTGCCGAGCTGTGCCAGCTTGCCGCCGATCTCGGCCTTGGCGGTGTATTTCAGCACCGTCTCCGCGCCCTGCTCCTCCAGCTCCACCTCGGCGCCGCCCTTGGCGAAGCCCGCGGCCCCGCCCGACCCCTCGCCGGTCAGCGAGAACCGCTGGGGCGGGTTTTCGGGGTTCAGGGTGACGGTGCCGCCGAAACGGGCCTTCACCGGGCCGATCTTGAGCACCACCTTGGCCTCGAGCTCGGTCTCGGAATGCCTGATCAGTTCCTCGCAGCCGGGGATGCAATCCTTCAGCACCTCCGGGTCGTTCAGCGCGGCATAGACCACGTCGCGGGGGGCGGGGATGGTGATTTCGTCCTGCAGTTCCATTCGTGTTCGTCCTTTTCAGCAACAGGGAAACTTGATCTTGGAGAGCAATTCAAGATGCTCTTCGCTCGGCGATGCGCGGCGCAGCCGGCGCAGCAGCCGGCGCCAGAACGGTTTGTCACGCATCCTGTCCCTCCCTCGGCCGGTCGTGGGCGCGGCGCCACTCAACGATCTGGGCGAGGATCGAGAGGGCGATCTCGTCCGGCGTGATGGCGTGGATGTCGAGGCCCGCGGGTGCCGCCACCCGGTCCAGCGCGGCCCGGTCCACCCCGTCGGCGGCCAGCCGGTCGGCGAGCGTGGCGAACTTGCGGCGGCTGCCGACGAAGGCCACGTGATCGGCCCCGCTGGCCAGCGCCGCGCGCAGCGCGGCCTCGTCGCCCTGGCCCTGGGTCGCCACCACCACGAAGCGCCGCGCCGCGCCCTCGGTATCCAGCGCGAAACCGTCCTGGAATTCCTCGACCTCCGGCATGTCCTCGCGCTTCGCGCCGGGCGCGCAGAGCACGCGGCAGAGATCGAAGCGCGCGGCCAGATCGGCCAGCGCCAGCGCCACCGGCCCCGCCCCGCAGATCACCAGCCGGGGCTGGGGCAGAACCGGCTCCACGAAGATATCCATCGAGCCCTTGGAGGGGCAGCCGCTGCGGGCGAAGCGGATGCCTTCCCGTTCCTCGCCCGGGGCGACGCCCTCGGCCTCCAGCAGTTCCTCGGGGCGCAGCGAGACGAATTGCGGCTCCCCTCTGGCGATCGCGTCGCGCGCGGCCCGGCCGATCGCGCCCCGGGCGCAGCCGCCGCCGACCCAGCCCTCGATCAGCGTGCCCTCGGCATCGAGCAGCGCCTTGCCGCCGGGCTTGGCCGAGGTGGCATCGACCGTGCGCACCACGGTGGCCACGGCAAAGGCCGCGCCCTCGGCGCGCAGGCGGTTCATCTCGTCCTCGAGGCGGCGTTGGGATTTGGCGGAAAGCGTCATAGGCGTTCAAGCTCCGTTTCCAGCGCGGCGAGGTCTTCGAGGGTGTTGGCCGCGGCGAAGAGGTCGAGATGCGGCAGGGCGGCGGCCATGCCGCGGGCGACCGGCTGGTAGCCGGCCCAGCCCTTCAGAGGGTTCAGCCAGATCACCCGGCAGCCGCGGCGTTTCAGCCGCCTGAGCGCGGCGTCGATAAGCTCGGGCGCGTCGCTGTCATAGCCGTCGGACAGGATCACCACGACGCTGCGGCCATCGACGAAATTGCGGGCGTAGGTGCGGGCGAACTGGTCGAGATTGGCGCCGATCTTCGATCCGCCGCCGAAGCCGTCCGCCAGCAGGGTGATGCGGTTGAGCGCGCGCAGCGGGTCGTCGTCGCGCAGCGCCTCGGTGATGCGCACCATGCGGGTGTGGAAGAGGTAGGCGTCGCTCGCGCTGTCCGCCCGCATCAGCCCGGACAGGAAGGCCAGGAAGGGGCGGGCGTAAAGCGTCATGGAGCCCGACACGTCGCACAGCGCGACGATACGCATCGGCCGGTCGGGCCGGGCGCGGCGCGACAGGCGCATCGGCTCGCCCCCCGTGGACAGGCTGTGGCGGATGGTGCGGCGGAAATCGACCTGCGCGCCCTTGGCCGCGGCTCGGCGGCGGCGCGAGCGGCGGTCGCGCAAGGCCTGGCCCAGTCGCCGCGCGACCTGTTCGGCCTGGCGCACATCCTCGGGCGAGACCAGCTCGCGCAGGTCCTTCTTCATCAGGTTGCGCAGCTCCGAGGCGACCAGCTTGCCGGTGCCCTCGGCCTCCGTTTCGCCCCGGCCCCTGCCGCCCTCGGGCTGCTCGGCCCGGCCCTGGCCCGAGCTCCGCCCTTCGCGGTCCTCGCGGGTGGAGCGGGTGTGTTTTTTCGGCCCCGCCGAGGGCGCGGCCTTCTGCCGGACGCGGCCTTCGTTCATCCAGTAGGCATCGAACAGCGCGTCGAAGCGCTCGATCTCGTCGGCGCTGCCGGTGCACACGGCTTTCAGCGCCAGCCGCGCCTCGGCCGGATCGGCGGCACGCACATGCTCCAGCGCGCGCAGGGCGGCGCCGGTCTCGTTCACGCCCAGGCGGAAGCCATGCGCACGCAGATGGTCCATGAAGCCCGAAACACGGGGGGCAAGGCCGGGGTCGCGGGCGGCGAAGCGGGTGACCTTGCTCATGCCGCCCTCCCCGCCAGTCTCGCCGCGACCTCCGGCGGCACCGCCGCCCGGTCGGCCTGGGTTTTCAGAAGCGTCGCCAGCGTGGCCTGCAGGACCTGCGGATCGTCGGAAAGGTCGTTGATCCCCAGCCCCGACAGCGCCGCGGCGAAATCCAGCATCTCGGCCACGCCGGGGGTCTTTTCCAGCTCCTCCTTGCGGATGGACTGCACGAAGCCGACGATCTGCCCCGCCAGCCGCGCCTCGATCCCCGGATGGCGCTTGGCGAGAATGGCCAGTTCCGTGGCCCGGTCGGGATAGTCCACATGGGCGTAGATGCAGCGCCGGCGCAGCGCGTCGGAGAGGTCCCGCGTGCCGTTGGAGGTGAGGATCACGATCGGCCGGGTCACGGCGGTGATGGTGCCGAGCTCGGGCACGGTGACCTGGAAATCGGAGAGGATCTCCAGCAGGTAGGCCTCGAATTCCTCGTCGGCGCGGTCGATCTCGTCGATCAGCAGCACCGGGGCCTTGGGCTGGCGGATGGCCTTCAGAAGCGGCCGCTCCAGCAGGAACTCCTCGGAGAAGATGCGCTTTTCCACCGCCGCGCCGGTCTGCCCGTCCTCGGACGCCGCGCGGATGGCCAGCAACTGGCGCTGGTAGTTCCATTCATAGATCGCCTGCGCGGCATCGAGCCCCTCGTAGCATTGCAGGCGGATGAGCTGCGTGTCCTCCACCGCGGCGAGCGTCCGGGCGACCTCGGTCTTGCCCACCCCCGCGGCGCCCTCCAGCAGCAGGGGGCGGCCCAGCGCCATGGCGATATGCAGCGCCATGGCCAGGTCGTCGGAGGCGACATAGCCGTGGTCGGACAGATCGCCCTGAAGGGTTTGCCAGTCACGCATCGCGGTCAGCCGGGGCGGCGATGCGCCGCCCCGTCCCTTGTGCCTCAGCCATGCAGGCCGAGCTGTTGTGCGGTCTTCCAGATCCGCCACTGGTCATGCGGCATGTGGCTCTGCCGCAGGCCGAAGGCGCGGAAGGCATCGTGCACGGCATTCGAGAACGCCGGCACGCCCCCCACGTTCGGACTTTCGCCCACGCCCTTGGCGCCGATCGGGTGATGCGGGCTGGGCGTTTCGGTGTAGTCGGTGGTGTAGTTGGGCGTCTCCCATGCCGTGGGCAGGAAGAAATCCATGAAGGTGCCGGTCTTGACGTTGCCGATCTCGTCATAGGCGATCTCCTGCCCCATGGCGATGGCCAGCGCTTCGGTGAGGCCGCCATGGACCTGCCCCTCGATCACCATCGGGTTGATCCGGGTGCCGCAATCGTCCAGCGCGTAGAACTGGCGGATTTCGTGCTGCCCGGTATCCACGTCGATCTCCATCACGCAGATATAGGCCCCGAACGGGTAGGTCATGTTCGGCGGATCGTAGTAGCTGACCGCCTCCAGCCCCGGCTCGACGCCGGGAATGGCCTGATTATAGGCCGCATAGGCGATCTCGGCCATGGTCTTGAAGCGCTCGGGCGCGCCCTTGACCACGAAGCGGTCCACGTCCCATTCGACGTCGTCGTCATGCACTTCCAGCAGATAGGCCGCGATCATCTGCGCCTTGGCGCGGATCTTGCGGCCGGCCATCGCCGTCGCGGCACCGGCCACGGGCGTCGAACGCGACCCGTAGGTCCCGAGCCCGTAGGGAGCGGTGTCCGTATCGCCCTCTTCGATGGTGATCGAGTCGGCGGGGATGCCGATCTCGCTCGCCAGGATCTGGGCGAAGGTGGTGGCGTGACCCTGTCCCTGGCTGATCGTGCCGAGACGGGCGATGGCCGAGCCGGTGGGGTGGATGCGGATCTCGCAACTGTCGAACATGCCCATCCCCAGGATGTCGCAGTTCTTGACCGGACCGGCCCCCACGATTTCGGTGAAATGCGTCAGCCCGATCCCCAAGAGCTTGCGCGTCTCACCGCGTTTGAAGGCCTCGACCCGCTCGGCCTGCTCCTTGCGCAGGTCGTCGTAGCCGACCGCCTTCAGCGCCTTGTCCCACGCGGTGTGATAGTCGCCGCTGTCATATTCCCAGCCAAGCGCGGACTGGTAGGGGAACTGGTCTTTCCTGATGAAGTTGATCCGGCGCAGCTCGGCCGCGTCCATGCCCAGCTCGATGGCCAGAACCTCGATCATCCGCTCGATGAAATAGGCCGCCTCGGTCACCCGGAACGAGCAGCGATAGGCCACGCCGCCGGGCGCCTTGTTGGTGTAGACGCCATCGACGCCCACATAGGCCACCGGGATGTCATAGCTGCCGGTGCAGATATGGAAGAACCCGGCCGGGAACTTGGTGGGGTCGGCGCAGGCGTCGAACGCGCCGTGGTCGGCGGTCACGTGGCAGTGCAGCCCGGTGATCTTGCCGTCCTTCGTGGCCGAGATCCGCCCCTTCATCCAGTAGTCGCGGGCAAAGGCGGTGGCCATCAGGTTGTCCATCCGGTTCTCGATCCACTTCACCGGCTTGCCGGTGACGATCGAGGCGACGATGGCGCAGACATAGCCCGGGTAGACCCCCACCTTGTTGCCGAAGCCGCCGCCGATATCGGGGCTGATGACGCGGATGTTGTGCTCTTCGATGCCCGACAGAAGCGAGGCCACGGTGCGCACCACATGCGGCGCCTGGAAGGTGCCCCAGACGGTGAGCTTGCCGTTGACCTTGTCCATCGAGGCCACGGTCCCGCAGGTCTCCAGCGGGCAGGGGTGGGTGCGGTGGTAATAGACCATCTCCTCGGCCACCACCTCGGCGCTGTCGATGGCCTGGTTGGTGGCCGCCTCGTCGCCCTCTTCCCACAGGAAGATGTGGTTGTGATGCTTGCGCGGCCCGTGGGCACCGTCGGCGCCGGCCTCCAGATCCTCGCGCAGCACGACGTCGCTCTGCAGCGCCTCGAACGGGTCGGTGAGGACCGGTAGCTCCTCGTACTCGACCTCGACCGCGGCGATGCCGTCGGCGGCGGCATAGCGGTTTTCGGCCACGACGAAGGCGACCTCCTGGCCCTGGAACAGAACCTTGCCGTCGGCCAGAACCATCTGCTTGTCGCCGGCAAGCGTCGGCATCCAGTGCAGGCTCAGCGGCTCCAGGTCCTTGGCGGTCAGCACGGCGAGCACGCCGGGCACCGCCATCGCGGCCTCGGTGTTGATGGATTTGACGCGGGCATGGGCATAGGGCGAGCGCACGAAATCGCCGTGCAGCATGCCGGGCAGCTTCACGTCGTCGACGTAGTTGCCCTTGCCTTGGGTGAAGCGCACGTCCTCGACGCGCTTGCGCGAACAGCCGAGCCCCTTGAGCTTGGCGGTGCGTTCTTCGCGGGTGGGTGCGGCCATGTCGTTCATTCCGCGGCCTCCTTGATGGCGTTCATCTCGGCCGCGGCGGCCAGGATGGACTTGACGATGTTCTGGTAGCCGGTGCAGCGGCACAGGTTGCCGGACATGCCGAAACGCACCTCTTCCTCGGTGGGGTTCGAGTTCTCCTGCAGCAGCCGGTGCGCGCGGGTGATCATGCCCGGCGTGCAGAAGCCGCATTGCAGCCCGTGATGCTCGCGGAAGGCCTGCTGCAACACGTGCAGCGCATCGGGCGTGCCCAGCCCCTCGATGGTGGTGATCTCGGCGCCGTCGGCCTGGGCGGCGAAGACTGTGCAGGATTTCACCGACTTGCCGTTCATCTCGACGGTGCAGGCGCCGCAATGGGTGGTCTCGCAGCCGATATGCGGGCCGGTGATGTTGAGCTGCTCGCGCAGCGTGTGGATCAGCAGTTCGCGCGGCTCGGCCAGCACTTCCTTGGGCTCGCCGTTCACGTTCAGCTTGATATGCATCTTGGTCATGGGGTCCTCCCTCAGGCGCGCGACCAGGCGCGCTGGATGGCGCGGGCCAGGATCACGCCGGCGACGTGGCGCTTGAAATCGACCGGGCCGCGGTTGTCCTCGGTGGGGTCGATATCGTTCAGCATGGCGGATATGGCGGCGGTGGTGGCACCCTCGTCGCAGCCGGAGCCTACCAGCGCCGCGGCCGCGGCTTCGGAGAACACCGGCACGTCGCTGAGATTGGTCATGGCGATCGAGGCGCTGGCGACGCGGCCGCCCTCTTTCGTCAGCAGCACGGCCGCGGCGGCGGTGGCGTAGTCGCCGATCTTGCGCTTCTGCTTTTCATAGGCATAGCCGCCCATGGCCGCGGCGAAGGTGATCCGGGTCAGGATCTCTTCGTCCTCGCGGGCGGTCATGTAGGCGGCCTCGTAGAAATCGCGCGCGGCCACCTCGCGGGTGCCGTCGGGGCCGACCAGCGTGTAGGTCGCGCCCAGGCATTGCATCAGGCCGGGCATGTCGTTGCCCGGGTCGCCGTTGGCCACGTTGCCGCCGACGGTGCCCATGTAGCGCACCTGCGGGTCGGCGATCTGCAGCGCCGCCTCGCGCAGGATCGGCGCGGCGCGGAAGAGCTCATCGCTTTCGATCAGCTCGTGCTGGGTGGTCATGGCGCCGATCGACACGGTGCCGTTGTCGATCGAAACCCCCTTCAGCTCGGCGATGTCCTGAAGGTCGATCAGGTGGCTCAGATCGGCCATGCGCAGCTTCATCATCGGGATCAGGCTGTGCCCGCCCGCAAGCACGCGCGCCTCGTCGCCGTGGTCCTGCAAAACCCGGATGGCGGCCTGCACATCCGTCGGTCTGTGATACTCGAATGCAGCCGGTATCATGCTGTTCCTCCCTTTACCCGTTCAGCGGGCCTGTGCCTTCGGTTGTATGGGCGAGGGAGTGGCCGGCCAGCGCAGGACCACCAGTTGAGCGCGCTTTCCAACGAAATGCGAATGGGCTGCACGAACGGCGTACGCAGGCGCAGAAAGGTATTGGCTGCGACACTATGGCGCGTTTGTGCGGAGTCGGCGCCGTGCGGGCGGCTGGCCTAGAGGCCGAGGCTGTCGCGCACCTCGGCCAGGCGCGAGCGGCTGACCGGCACCTTGCCCAGCGCCTCGACCCCGTCGAAATAGCAGATGCCGGTGTCCTTCTTGCGCTCGAAGCTGCTGACGTGGCGGCGGTTCACCAGATAGCTGCGATGGGTGCGGATGAAGTCGTCGCCGCTGACGCGGTTTTCCGCTTCGGAGATCGACCAGGGGCAGAACAATTTCTCCGCGCCGACATAGAGCAGCGTGTAGTGCCCCTCGGCCCGGATCGCGGCCACCGCGTCGGCGCCGATGAAATGGGTGCGGCCGTCCTTTTCATAGGGCAGGCGGACCGGGGCAGGGGCCTCGGCCTCTGCGGCCGGTGCGGGCGGCACGGCGGGCGCAGTCTGTGGCGCCGGCTGTGGGGCCGG
>ENA-ORCT01000423-ORCT01000423.1-marine-metagenome-genome-assembly--contig:-NODE-423-length-20546-cov-3.882896_pt1 | contig 20546 bp, 14 predicted proteins | sample MGYA00248632_ERZ508511 | MGnify/ENA primary metagenome ERZ508511 (study PRJEB26182, sample SAMN06268839) | marine metagenome | isolation source: Tt an P1-techrep anaerobic enrichment on pine from sediment...
TTCTGTTTTTCTATTCATGGCTGAAAGTTCGGTTGCCCTTATTGTATGTTCTAAACTGAATGCAGTTTTTCATGCGATTTCGCTTAACAAAGCTCCTATTTGATGCGCCTTTTGGTATTTAAGAACTGCAATTTCGCGCACAGTGCGAATCGACTTACCTATTTTTTCTTCTCTATAGGCGATTATGGAGCTCAAAATATCCTCTACTTCTTCTTGATCAATAGCACCGTGCTTACGACAAACTCGAACAGATTCAGCGATAAGCTCAGAAAGATTTGCGCGCAGGCGCTCGTTAATATCGTTGGTCCATCGGGAGTCTATATCCAAAACTGCATTTAAGGACACCACCCGTTCTGCAACGTTATCATCCATCAGCGTTATTTTATATTTCCGATCAGGTTCTTCGTTGACATTAACGCTGACTCCGCCAATCCCGGGTCTCAAATCGGGGTGATAGGTACCATATAGCCCTGCCGGATCACCCCCCCCCATGGGCGCTTTATCTATCTTCCAGGTTTCATTACAGCCTTTGCACGAGGCAAAAAGATTGCGAGGGTGGAGGCAAAGGTGAGGAAATTTAGATTGTGGAAAAAAATGCTCGCAATCGTTTGCCTCTTTGGTCGATCCGACATCTCCTAATGCTCCATCACAATAGCTGCACACACCGGTACCGTTGGACCGAAAGGCTTGCATGAGCTTGGCACGATTAATGTAGTCTCCCGAAATTCCAAAATCATTCTTTTTGAAACCAGCACCTCTAAACCAGTTTTCGTAAAAAGGTATACATATATCATGAATGGCCTTTTTCCATTCTTCCTGAAGCATTGGAAATTTCATCCCGTAATCGGGGCTATCCCATCTTTTATGAAATTGAATATCGTTCCAAATATAATCAGCTGCAGATTTGGCTTGTTCGGTATTAGTACCGACTAACTCCATGAGCGATGATATTTTATTACCAAATTTAGTTATTTCTCCTCCCCACCAAATACGACCGGATAGCCATTTTCCAGCTTTTGGACCGAATTTCTGTATTATCGTCGCTTGTTCAAATTCAATTTCACCGGATTTACAAAGAATCCAAAGCAGCAAACAAATTTGGAAATGGAATATTCGTCTTAAATCTTGATATTCCGCATTCGGCAGTTGTAGTTTATGAAGCACTTTACTGATGATTCCTTATCTTGCGCCACGCTTTCATGAGTTCGATTTTGAAATACCCGGGCCCCATATGGTCAATAAAGACAGACAGAAGGGCCTCAAGTCTGAAGGGGTGATTCACGCCATAAAATTCTGCGAAATGTTTGATTTGATTTAAAGCAGTTTCAACATCGCCAGCATCGAATGTCCATTCATGCCGCGAGGGTTGGGAGCGTTTGATGGAATCGAAAAGCTTATTAGCAAGGCCTGATTTCTCACTAAAAATGCTTTGCCAGTACTTCTCAATTTCAATTTGGTCTTCACATGCGGCAAGCAACGTTTCCAGAATGATAGTCGCCCGCTTACCCACAGTGTCCGGTGATCCGAAAACATCTCTCAGGGGGTGATCGATAGTTGCGCCGAAGGTTTGCAACTCGCCTTTTACCTGACGAATTTCTGAATCTTTACCATCCGTGCGTTCAAGAAGAACGATGTCGCGGCTCATGGCGTCGGTCAATACGATAGCTGAATGGGTGGCAATTATAACTTCCGAGGTAGTATCGCTCATGGCATCATCGACGATGTCAACTATTTCCCTTTTCCAGACATCGTTGAAGTGGGTTTCCGGTTCATCCAACAATAGCAACGCATCAGGCCGATCTTTAAGCAGATGGAATAAGGCCATGCGGCCCAGGATCATTTGTTCGCCGTCGGAAAGCTCGTCATAAAGGATTAGATCGTCTGTCCCTTTTTTACGAAGGCAGATTTGCAGGTTTTTAAAAAGGCCTTGATGATGCAGGGCGTATAGCCGTTCAAATCGCTCATAGGCGGTCGCGTCGGTGTGATCATTGAGCAGGCTGAGGAGGGCTTCGCCCTGATAGGTTTCGCCCGCCAAATATTTCCGGGTATCTGCATCTGAAATTTGATTCAGCCGGCCCAAAAGATCAAAATGCAAAAAGCGCTGTTTGCCGGGTTCTGGTTCACCGGTGATTTCGCCGGCAGCTTCCAGCCACGGTAAAATTCGGCGCAGTGTGGCTTCCGACCACGCTTTGGGGTTAAAATCCATGGTCAATGAGACCGACGTCGGGTAATCCCAATCGGCGCGTGTTAAAAGTTCGCTTAAGCCTTTGTCTGTTTTAACAGCGTTCTTTTTTGGGGTGAGCCGGCTGAGAGCGGCCGGTAACGCCACGGCCAGCAAGGCAAATTTAAGCAATTCGGGAGTAATCAAGATGGGTTTCCAGCCTAAGGCCGTCCCGTAGTCCGAATCATCTTGTGTTAGCGGTGATGCTGCCGTGCCTTCTTTGAGTTCGCGCTCCAATGACCACCCGGCGGGACGTTCACTTTCGGCGATGGCTTCCTGATCTTCAATGAGCAAATCAATACCGCCGGCATTACCATTTCTCGCCCAAATATTCCGCCAGGGCTCCTGGGCGCCGGTGGTGTAGGCCAGCACCGTATCAGGCAGGTAGGCCAGTTGGGGCGTTGCCGCGCCTGTCCATTGGTTTGGAGCAATGACAGGGCGGTAATGGGTTTGCTTCTTGGTTCGATAAAGGGAATCGATCAGGCTTTCAAAATCGTCGGTTTTTGCTTCCGGATTAAAAACGTGGCTTTCACTGACCCATAGGCTTGGTTGGGGTTGGGAAGTGGTCCGGCTCGCCGCAATGATGACGGTTTTACGAGTACCGGCGCTCAATACAGCATCTTTTGAACTCAGCTTTTGCAAGTCGAATGTAAACGCCGGTTCCCCTCTCAACTCGTAAACCATAGTGACGGGAAAGTGAGGTACGCGCCAGTCTGCTAAGGCCAGGAACGCTTCGCTGATCGCTTGCAGCAGATGGGATTTGCCACTGCCATTCACCCCCACTACAAACCGGATAGCGCATTGGCGGTCAATGGGCGACGCGCCGGCAAGGGCGATCCGAACCTCTTTCAGCGGTGGATAATTTCCGACTCTGAGATACCGTAACTTCATCCTACTGCCTTTTGATCCTTCAGCCGTTTTATGGCCGCATTCACAGCCTGGATATCAATAGTGCGCCGTGTCTCCCCTTCGCGCAGCATGCGAAAGCCGGTTAAATACTGGCCTTGTTCATTGGGCAATGAGACCTTGGCAATTAATCCCAGAGCCGCAAGTTGGTCCAGGGCGCGGAGCGCTCTATCCTTGATGTTTCGTTCATTTCCAATGGAGAGCTGATTGCAAAACTGGTCCAGAGCGGCTGTGTCGTCAGGGACCAGCACCCTCTTCCAGTTTTGTAGAGCGTTGCGGACATATTCTTGGAAGCGACTGAGTTCATTTAAAAGTGCCTTGCGAGCGCGTCGTGTTTTCTTTTCCTCAACAGCAATTTCCTTTTTTGTTTCGGTGGCAATTTTTACGACAGATTTAATAAGACGTTTCTTTGTTTCAGCCAAAATAGCATTTCTGGATTTATCAGCTTCCGTAATTGCCTTTTCATTCTTAAGTCGCCAATTTTCAGTAAGCTCGCCAGAATAGGCTTGAATTTGCAGGGCGCTATTTAGAACAGACTGCCGTGATATCTGATTGTTGATGTTGTCTTCTATTTTCCTTAAGGCTTTGACAAACTCGGAAAATCGTCCCTGCAAATGCGAAGGTGGTTTTGGAATCCTGACTCTTTTTAGGATTTCAAGATTGATGTTCATTTGGGCAGATTTGGGCGCCTGAGCTTCAAAATACTCTTGGTAGAAACGGATACAGTAAAGAACATATTCGGTATAGATACCCTCATGTGGCGAGAATCCAACGACGCTGTCAGGGAAGCACGCGTCAAAATCCAAAATCGAAGCCCTTGCGATATTTGCAGCAATAGTTATGCAAAGGGTTCCTTTAGGCCATAGACGGCTTTGTGCTAATCCTGCTTCAGAGTATGTGTTTTTGTAATCTGTGATCCAATCCCCAGCATTCGTTACATCACCAGTTTGTATAAACGGATATGGCCCACCAAGCAGATGATCTGCATCACGAGGTCGATGCTTTGAAACACCTCGCTCAATCAAACCGAGTTCTGAAAACCGCTCAATATCGAAACCTTTCGGATTCTCAGCAGGGTGCCCAAACATCGTTAAGAATTGTTCACGGGCAATTTGGGAAGTAATAGTAGAGGCGCGCTTTCGGGCATCGTATACAGTTTCGGCCTGCTGTAAAATTTCTACAATCTGCTGTTGTTCAGGTAGTGTGGGCAGAGGAATCTTTGCCCGTTCAAAGAACGCTGGCGGCACACGCTGCAACCCTCCTGTGCCAACAAAAGCGGACTTTGCGTATTCTCTAAATAAAGACTGACGAATAAAAAACAGTAAAAATTCCGGAAGAATTAGTTCAGAGGGCCGCAATACATGAAATTCGGTTGATCCAAAACCCAAGCCGTTTTCAAGTTCACGCACAATTGCCACTTTACCGTTTTCCATGCAGGGAGTGACTTTGGCAAACAGCACGTCGTTCAACCTAAAATAAGTATAACCTTTTGATACTTCATAGTATTTTTTCAGTTCAGGCTGGGCAATTGTAGCATTGTTTTCATCCACTGCCGACATTGGAACAAAGGTAACCAATGTATCGTCATTGGGTTTTTCTTCGACTTTAAGTTTTGGGTTCATGTCACAAATCGAGGCAATTGGAACGAGCACCCAACTATCCGGCAGCTTCATTCTTCCCCCTCCACCATAGCCAACAAGTTATCCAACCCTTCTAAAATCGACTCTTCGGCTTGCCGCAATTCACCAATTAATTCCGTTACGCTTTTATCGCTTTTGAGCTGGGCGAAATCAAAGGGTTTGTACTGTCCAGCGGAGAGGTTCCAGTCGCGGGCTTCTATGCAATCGGGATCAAGCAGGTCCTCTTTTTGACGGCTTTTTTTATCATAGATCCCCTCTCGTTCCATAGCTTGCACATATTCGGGACGCACCTGGCCGTCAGCATCGTGGGAACCTATAAGTGTACCATCTTCCGATTGCCAATCATCGTTTTGTGCCCAGGCGCGGACCGGCACAACCCAGTGTTTGGTTTTCTCAACTTTTTTCACCTGATCGACCTTGAGGCTGCGCAGGGTCACATCAAAGCCATCGATTTTGGCCATCTCTCGCGCAATGGGTTTGATCTCTCCGGCCAGGTCTTCAACTTGGCGACGATCCGTGAATATTCGATTTTGAGGGTCCGCAACTAGCCCTTCATAAAATGAAACGACGGCATTCAGACAATCGGCCACATGCCATTTCCAATGGATGAGTGAATTCCCATCCTCGGGCTCAAAAAAAACCTGTGTGCTGCGGCAGGCACGTTTAAAATCGACAATATGCTTTCTGATCGCTTTCTTAAAATCAGCAATGGATAGATCTCGGTCGAAATTCTCTGCCTTGCGCCACCGCTCATAAATTGGACGGGTATGCTCAGCCAGGTGGTGGTGCAACAAGTCCGAAAGTTGTTTGCTCACATTGTTGCGTACTTCGCTTTCTGCTTTTTGGGGATCTGCCGGCAATTCAGGAAATAGTTCATGAATGGCCCAGATACCGCCGGCAAAACTTTCCAGAGTATTGTCGCCGGAGAAGGCTTCGCCAAAGGGGGTCAATTTATCCTCGGTGTCGCGCAAGGCAACCTGCCGCCAGCGCTCGGTGGTGAAGGCCGGCTGAAAATAGTGTTTCTCCTTGCCTGTGCCGCCTTGTTGCCAGACCCGGAATTTTTCTAGGGCATCCCAGAGATCGTTTTCGCTGAGCGGCCGGGGGTTGCGTTTGGCGTCCAGCGTGAATCCGTCCGCTTGGATTTCGTAAAACCACACATGCTGGGTCTGGGGGCGTTGTCCTTTGAAGGCTTTTTTGTGTTGTCGCTTGGTTTGTTTGCGAAATACCAAAATGGAGGTTTTGACACCGGTATATGGTTGAAAAACGCCTCCCGGCAAGGAGATGACACCTTCCACTACATGCTCGGTAAGCAGTTCGCGGCGAAGTGACTTATGGGCATCAGTGTTGCCGAACAATACGCCTTCGGGCACGATCACGGCGCAGCGGCCTCCGACATCCAAGGTGTCGAGCATGAGCCAACAAAAGAGCAGTTCGCTTTTATTGGTGATGGCCTCCTTTGCTCTTTTTCCTCTGGCTGCCGCACGTGGAAACAATTTGGCATCCGGTTCCAAATCTTCCTTATCAACCGTTCCGGTAAACGGTGGATTGGCCAACACAATATCATAACTTTCCGGTTTGAGCAGCTGGGCCAACTCCGGTTTACCCTCGCGCTTAGACAAACTGTCGCCTTGCACCAAATGGGGGTTGGTGATGCCATGCAAAATCATGTTCATCCATCCGATACGAGCCATAGTTCGGTCGTTGTCAATGCCCACGAAATATTCGCCGTTGTGGATGGCTGCGCGTTGATCGTCATCGGCCTTTTCCATGTGAGTGCGATGGGGTGTGCCGTCCCACTCAATCCGAAGCGTTTCAGGATCAGTAAATATTTTGTGTAGGTACTGTTGCGCGCTGAAAAGAAATCCGCCGGTACCAGCCGCAGGGTCTAAAATGCGTTGGCCCGGTTTCGGTTCGACCAGCTCCACCATGAAGCGGATGAGATGCCGAGGAGTCCGGAACTGACCGTTTTTTCCAGCAGTGGCCACTTCACTGAGTAAATACTCGAAGGTGTCACCCATGATATCCTGGGCATCGGAACTATCGCCGGCTCGTGCAAAAAGCTGATCGATATGATCAATGGCGTCGGATAACACCTGCCCCTTGTTGGGATCGAGCTGAAAATATGCATCGGCCATGCGATCGTTTAAACTGCTGAGCTCGGAGCCGTTAGTGTTATTGGTCTTAATTTTCTCTTCCAAGGTGCGCAACCAGGGAAACACGACATCGATCAGGTGCCTGGGATTAGTTTTTTCCTGACGGATATAGCTCCAGCGACAAATTTCGTTGCCCTTATAGATAGACTTGGCTTTTGGGTTTTGTTGGAGACGCAGGCTGTCGATATCTTCCAAACGCTTGAGGAATAGCAAGTAAGTGATCTGCTCCACAGCAACCAAAGGATTGGTCAATCCCGCGGACCAGAAACGATTCCATAGTTTGTCGACTTTCTTCTTAATATGGGGAGCCAGCATGGAATATCTTTCCTATCAGGTTATGCAACCTCTTCTATGAGTTCGTTAGCAAAACGAATAATTTCTTCAATCTCTTGTTCGGGAAATAAAATTTCAACCTTTCCGATACGCGACAGCGGCGGGTTGCTCAAAGCAACGCGGGTGATCCGTGCATGGCGCATGACCGCTGCCTTGACTGCGCGTAAAAAGTTGAGCTGGTTGGCGCGCAGATAGCCATTCGCGGCAATAAATTGTTCAAAGGCTTTATTGATGCGTTGTTCGCGGTTCTCAAGCTTTCCGTTGTCGTCCAGAATAGCCGTTAAAAAATCGGTCAGCTGCGCCGTTGGGTTGTCGTAGGCTTTTCGAAGGGTCTCCTCGGTTACAAACAGGTCAGCCTGATTCAACGTTTCGGCGATGGTCGCCAATTCTTCTGCGGATAAGACCTCTCCTCTTTTGATTTTATTGAGTGCAGGAAGCTCATCAGCCAGCCGTTTTATTATGGCTTCCACTTGCACTCGGTAGCTTTCGGCAAATGCGCCTTCTCCAGTTGGGCCATAGATAATCCAACTGCGTTGGCTGATGCGGTCAGGAAGATTGATTTCCACGATATGTTTAGGAATAGTGGTGCGATAGCGCATGAGGGGCGCAAAAACAGGAGACAGTCCGTTTATGCGTGACAGGTCGAGGTGTTCCCAAAATCCAGGCGACAGAACCCAAGCCCGCTGATCTTTGATACTTTTAACCGCGGGAACGTTTTCTGCTAACCGCCCGGCCGCCTCTTGAATCCGCTCCTTGAATCTATTTTGCAAGTGCTCGTCGCCTTTTAACCAAGCGATAGCGAGTTGCTCGCACCAGATGGTGAATTGAAATTCTTCCAACCCAGCTGATGGGGTTAATCGCAACAGAGGAGCTATGGTGATTGATAAATGCTGGATAACTTCATGGCTGGGATCGGGCCAATGGTCAAGGTATCCTGCTATTTTCTCCAAATGAGGACGTACATTAATGCTCTGTTGGGGAAGATCAGCGAGCATGTCTTGCAGATCGCTAACTACATCGGCCACATCGGCATTTTGTGAAGTGAGCAATTGCCATTTTTCCAAACGCAATCGAAACAGCCGAACAGGCAGAGGCTCAATACTTTGGGTGATTTCGCCTTGGGGGTTAAGCTTGAAATAGGCGAAATTTTTCCAGTGATCGATGATGAGAAAGTCTTTCTTGACCTCGCCAGATTTTTCGTCACTCCACAAGCGTGTGCCGCGACCGATCATCTGCCAAAACTTGACTTGAGAATATACCGGTTTGGCGAATACGAGATTTTGAATGGATGGGACGTCGATACCGGTATCAAGCATATCCACGGAAATAGCCACTCTCGGCATATTTTTATATTTAAAATCGTCCAGCATTGCATCGGCGCGTTCCATATGACTGTCGATAATCTCCGCAAAGCCCTGCTGTTGCCATTCGGGATAAAGGCGATTGAAGCTTTGAAAAAGGCGTTTAGCATGCGCGTGGCTCATGGCAAAGAAAATGGTTTTATGAGGCATACCGAGGACATCTTTACGGCATTGATCCATAAATTCGCCCACGATGGAATCATTAGTACCCTGGTTGATCACGCTTTTTTCGATATCGCTGCCTTCGAAATTGAGCTCTTCGATCGGTACGCCTTGGTCGACAGCCATTTGCTTCAATTGCTCGGGCAGGGCATCGCCTTGAATTCCCTTTATCTGAAAGGTGGTTTGGGCATCAAGTACTCGGTAATTCACTAGATGCTGATCGTCTATAGCCTGACTGTAACTGTAGTGGTAACTGGGGATACCATCTTGGCAATCAAATAGCTCAAAAGTGTTGTGGTCAATGTAATCTGTTGGCGTGGCAGTTAGCCCAAGTCGGATAGCGTCAAAGTGATCAAGTATGGCTTTATAACGTTGGTATATCGAGCGATGGCTTTCATCGGCCACGATGAGATCATAATACCCCACGGAAAGGCGTGAATAGACCTGCATCATGCTTGGATAGGTTGCGAATTGTATCCGCGCACCAGAAGTCTGACCACTTTCGATTCTTGACAAACTTTCATTGGGCAAGTGAGTTTTAAATTCCGACATGGCTTGGCGCACGAGTTCCCGGCGATCTGCTAAAAACAGAATGCGTTGAGCTCGTTTTGCCCTGAGCAGCAAATCTATTAAGGCGATGGTGGTTCGGGTTTTTCCCGTGCCAGTCGCCATAACCAGCAAAAAGCTGCGTTTGGCCTGTTGGATGCCTTCAGTTACTCGACGAATAGCTTCGTTTTGGTAATCACGGCCGGCTATATCGGTTTTAATATCCATATCGGATAATGGAAGAGCATACTTGCGCTGGTGCATAAGGCGCTCTAAATCATCGCGGGTGTAAAAGCCGGAAATAATTCTTGGAGGGTAGTGTGTACGATCCCAAAATTGGATTTCGTTGCCGTTTGTAAGAAAAATAAAGGGTTCATATCCGAATTTTTTCTTAATCAAATCCGCGTAATCTGCGGCCTGACGTTTGCCTGCAAGGGGATCACGGGAGGTTTTTTTTGCTTCAACAATTGCCAATGGCCTCCCGTTTGAACCGATAAGGGCATAATCTGCAAATTGATTTGCACCATATGGAGAGATGGATTCCTTTACATGGAGTTTCAATTCCATCTGCAAGTTGCGACGGTTGAGCGACCATCCAGCTTGGGCTAATTGGCTATCGATAAGAGATGCTCTTGTATGTGATTCATTTGGCAAGTGATTAATCATATGGCAGAGTTCCCGTTAGAACATTCTGATCACTTCTCCGATGCGTCTCTTGAATTCCTTTTCGTTTCAAGGAAACCAGCTTAACCCAACACAATTCAATCAACTTCAATCCTCTGAGTGGATACTCCCCGATTGAATCCGCTTTTTTAACCCTTTCAAAAAGACTTGTCCACGATCTTCAATGTCACCATCCAATCCAAAGGTCGCTGACCCGACGTTAATATCACCTCCCACCGTATCATAAAAGGGCTTCTCTAACTTTTGGGGGTAAACCAGACCGGCCTCTTGGCATCCAAGCGCCTTGGCATAAGCAATAACCTGCTGAATATCATCGGAGTTGGGTGATCGGGGCGTTTTGTATTTTGTATCAAGAATGCATAAGGGGGCTTGGGTATGCCGATCCAAAAGGACCAAATCCATTCGAAATTGAATTTTATGTTCCTTGCCGAGTTGGAGGATCGCCTGGTCCTTGAGAAGGATTTCGGGTGGAAGGTGCTCTCTCAGCCACTCGGCAACAAAGGTTTCATATAGCCGGCTCATGTCGATTAAAAACGGCAACATGTTCCGGTCACCCTTAGCGTGGCTTGGTCCACTGTGATCGAGAAAAAACCGACAAAGCGCGTGCATCGGCTTGTAATCACCATTCAGCCGGCTGTAGAGCCTTTCCTCACAATCATTGCCGGAAAAGGTCTTAAGCCTTGCAGCACCCTGAATGCTGCGGAATGCTCTGCGAGTAAGTTGCAGAGTGTCACCGCTGCAAAGACCGCTGCAGGCAACGCAAAATAAGGTCCATGCAGGGATGCGGTTATCGTCGATGTCCGACGTGTTTTCATGATAACGGCAGTCTAACTCTGTTTCCCAGGGCAACGCCACCATGGATTCCAGGGCAAGCCGTCCCCGAAGGTATGGCAGCCGATTGGATCGCGCTGAATACTCACGGTAGAAGCCTTTTCTGCTGCGGTCCAGCACCTGAAGGGCTAAAATTTTGGCCAGCCGTTCATAGAAATCTTGTAACGAGTCAGCATTTACCAGGTTTCCATCTGAGAGAAATGGAACTTTGTAAGCATATTCCAGCATTTTAAACAGATTACCGAGCTCAACCTTTGGGTGAATAAGGATGTGGATGTTTTCATCAACAGGAACATTCCCGACCCAACCTTCAGATCTCAAACGCCACTGATGTTCTGTTTGAAATGTTGGAGGCTCAACCGTGATTTTATCGCTGTACAGTTCCCAAATTCGTCTACCGACTGGTTCAGGCAATTGATCGGCGGGAAGGCAGCACGTGCGATATTCCTCAAGCTCGATAATCTGTGGCACTTTCACATAATCCTGGATTTAACCTGATCCCAATTGAACTGCTCAGCTTTTGATAACCGGTCGAAAAAATACTCTTCAAGATACGGCTCAATTTCCATACGCCATATATCCCCAACGTCATTCTCTAAATTATCGACCAAGAAAAAGGATATACCGATTTCATAATGAGGATCACCAATTTGCTCATTGAGATCGGTGAGCACATCAATGAGCCCTTTAACAGGAAATGCTCTGTTTTCATGAAATTTTTCGAGCACTGCATAATCTGGAGCGAGCCGGATGAAGGCAAACCGTCTCCGAAGCGCATGGTCCACAAGGGCGATGGACCGGTCGGCGGTGTTCATGGTTCCGATTATGCGGACGTTGGTTGGGATTTGAAAAGCCCCACCACCTGGCAACTGTACCGACTCATTTCGATATTCAAGAAGATACATGAGTTCGCCGAAAACCCGTGAAAGATTGGCGCGGTTGATTTCATCGATTATTAAAACACACTTCCCCATGCAGGCCTCAGCCTCAGCACAAAATTTCCGAAAAACACCGGGTACCATTTCATATCGCAAATTACCGTTTTTTCCGGCTACTGGCCGTATCCCCTGCATAAAATCCTGATAGGCATATTCCGGGTGGAACTGAACCAACTCGGTAATGCCATCTTTGCCGCCGATAATATGTTTGGCCAGTTTCTTTGCAAGGAAGGTTTTCCCTGTTCCAGGCGGGCCATAAAAAACAGCTTGCTGCTTTCTGTCAAGGGCACGTGCCCATTGCTCCAGTACACTTACTGAGTAACCAGCATCCTCAGAGCATTTTTCCAAGCTGTACTCAGGATTGATTTTGCCAGGGACCACTACAACGGTCGACTTGTCAGAGATAGGTTCAGCATCCCGGAGTTCCTTAAATCGTTCGGGGCTAACTTTCTGAAGCGTGCCGGACCAACTCGGCTCATTGACTTCCCGACCTGTTTGATCGTCCCAGATAACAGGCAGGCGGTGCCCATATTGCGAATTTGCCACAAAATAATAAGGGCCAACTACCGTACCGATGGCGAGAATTTCTTTTTTCCCCTTATTGGCAATGATGCGGTCCCCATCTTTAATTCGTGAAAACTGCCACACCTGACCGAGGCCGGACTTGGTCCATGTGGTATGCGTTTGCAGCAATTCGTCCCGACGTTTTTCATACTCTTCCTTGGCCAAATCAGTCAGATCGCCAAGTTCATTCCACCCGATTGCAATGTAGCCATTGTCTTTGCATGCTTCCCAGTGCTCTGCATGCTCTCCAGGGGCAACCTTATAAACCTTTGATTGCTGGAAGCTGAATTTTTTAACGGCAACAAGCCAATGGCTAAACATATCGAACACGTCACCGGGTAAAACGTCATCGGTCGACACCTCTTCAAGCAAATTTTTATATTTTTCCTGGAACTTAAATGCCAAGTGATTCAAATCGGAATAACCTTGCAAGCCGTTCGGGAAATCTTGCTCGAAAAAGTAGTTCAATATGAGGCGTGGTTTATTATTGATTATAGCGAAAGCGTCGGGCTTGAGGGCGTTGAGTATCGGAGTCAGTATGCCCATCTGGAACCCTTTGGACGGGCAGGTTTCAGCAAACTGCTCACAATGATCTGAAAGGTTTTCTGGGTTTGATGTGCAGGATTGCACAAACTGAAGGATGGCTTTCGAAACACGAGGCCAATCTTGAGGTTTGGTCCAATTGGCGCCCTCGAACCACTGTTTAATATCCTTTGTAATTACAGGCGCAATGTGAATCCATGCCCCTTTGGCCCGATTGCGCTGGGTATTGGCATGCGGAAGGAATTTTAGGAGAACAAGGTCTGTGACGTTCTCACCGGCTTCAGACTTTCGGCAAATATCAGTGTAGCTTTGAAGCGCTTCTTTTCTTTGCGCGGTATAGCTTTGAAGGTGTTTCTGTCCCTCATCCGAATCGACGAAACTGGTTAAAAATTCCTGATACAAGATCTCAAAGTCATCGTCCTTTCCAGAGCCTTCCTTTTTCCCGGCCAGTACAAGAACAATATCCATACTTTGAGGTTTAAAGTCGAGTTGTTGTCGGACCGATTGAACAGCGTTATTGAAGATATGGTAGCCAACTGATGTTCTGCGTTTGCCAAATTTCAGTGAATTCGAAATCGCTTGGAGCCCCTGCTCGATCGATGGCAACCAAATGGAGTATTTTTCAGGATCACGCAGGTAAAGAATTGCGGTCGGTAGAGAAGTTCCACCACCATTGACCTCATTTTTTTTCCAAAAATCATCAAGGATTTCGTCGAGGCCCTCCTCACCAGCGGTCCACAGTTTTTCCGTCCAATGATTGAAGGCGACTTTGGAATCAGCAATTTTGTTAGCGAGACTACCGTAAAAAGCTGGCATGAAACGGTTTTTTCGAGTTTTTTCACCCCAAAAGTCCGCGTTCAGGGAGGATAAAAATTCATGGATGTCATCGTCTTCAAATTTGCCGAGCTTATTTTCAAGCATCTGCCGGGCGTGGCTCTCACCCTGCAATCGGGTCTTCAAACGGGCTTCAGACAAATGGTCACGGTCATAGGCCTTGAGTAAATCACCCCATCCTGCACTCAGCTTGGTTCCGTTCCGTTGCATATCAGGCCAATTCCTCTCGGTGGTATGGGTAATACGATTAGAAATTCAAGATACTTCTATATTTTTAGGTGTCTCCAATGTTCACGAGGTAGCAACCATATTATTCCGGCAGATGAGTTGAAGCAGAACATCATTGATAGGTTGGTGCAAATTTTTCAATGAAGCCCCCTCTGTTCTTTCAATTTCTTTTTTTGCTCTTGAATATATTTATCTATATTTGCAGTGTCATAAGGCCAAAAAAGCTGCGTGTACGCTTCGTTAGGCGCGGGAACAAGCTTATAAAACTCCGCAATTTGCATTGGGTTCCCCACGAGATAGGTAGGAATGTCTGGTTTGGCTATATACGCACTAAATCCACTTGGCATGACAGATTTTGATAGCGTCATCAATGGAACCAAATCTCCCAAACCGAGAGTCTTGAACATAAGGGATATTAAATGCGCTCCCCCGGCAACGTGTCCGCCGTTTATATAATAACCAGCATCGCGGTATCCAGCCGGCTCTGTTTTCCAATATTTTTTAATGGCCTTTTGATAAAATCTTATTATTGAGGGCCTATAGCCGGCCTTAACACGAGAGATAAAACTTAATGAATTGTGCGCATATGCATTGGCCAATGCCTCCTCTAAAGGAGCGTGCAGATAATTAAGATCTCCATTAATCTGCTGGTCTTTATATTCAAGAAAAATAGGTCTAACCTTATCGAATCCTGCAGAAATTATTTCTATTGTCGTCGCTGTTGACTCTACCAGGTGGTGAAAGAATTCATGATGAAAAATTTCAAATAGAACGCAGTGCATTAACGTACTTGGCGAATAAATCCCCAAGTTACAAAGAATTTTGGAAAGGTTGTAATGATATTCAAGGAGTGGTTCGATCATAATATAGATCCCCCACTGGCTAAAAGGCGGGTAATGAAACGGTCGATAAAAAGCCAACGCGTCGGCTGGAAGGCGTTGGAATTCCAGGCTTCTTATTTTTGCTTCGAGATCCCGAATTGTTCTCCAAACTGATTCAGGATTTATTCCAGAAAGTCCCTCTGTGTCTTTTAAATATTCCTCTTTAAGCCTATTTTTTTCATCTTGGGTGAGCTTTTTAACTCGACTAGCAGGAGCTGCTATAACCGATAAATCGTCGGCGTTAAAAATTTCACCATAGGCAGGGGGAGAATTTCTATCATAAGTCTCGGCTTGGAGAGTAAGTTTGTTATTATCGAGCCATTTAAAAAGATAACTGAGATCATCGCCAAGTTTCGGCTGTAGCCCGATGTCTCCAAGAGTCGGCAATTTATTTCTCGCCATTCGGCATCTCCAATAATAGGTGCGAAAATTCAATCGCTAAACACCGCTACTCTATTTATCAGACTGCCAAGCCCATATGGAGGTACCTTCCTTATTACCAGGAATGATGCCTTCGACTTCAATATCTGACGAATCGAACCACTGTTGGTCCAGACCTCCCAGTTTATTTTTAAAATGACTCAATGCATGAGCAATGAAGGATGCTGGCGAATAATGAATGCCTGCGCCTTCTCCCATTGAAGGATTACCTTCTTGAACAGGATATTCCTCTTCAATTCTATGAGCGAGTGACGGATTTTTGTCTTTCAACCTCATGAAAACTTGATATGGGAGCAAATATTTTCCGTTAGCATTTTTCAATATTTCAAGTACGATGGTCTCTACTTCAGAAAATTTCATAATTTCGCTCTCCAAATAAATTTAAGGTTCAGGCTTGCCTTTGATTTTGTTTTTTCAGCCATATAGGAACCATTGGTCCTGTGAGAACTATATATTCACATATCGTATCGGATTCGCCTCCCCCACCTTGCCGAAGGCTTTTACGGATTTGTTGAGATATTGACTCGCTGGCACTTCAGTTCCGGTGAAATAAACCCGCCCAATTTCTCTCTCATGCCGGGCTGCGCCCTTTGAGACCGGCTGGAAATTCAGATCACCGAAAACGCCCCTAACAATTCCATGGGCTACGGCAAGAACGTATTTAGCCTTTCGTACTCGATTGATATCAAGCCGCCAACACCACCTTGCAGCCTCATATACTTGGTCAATGGTCATCCCTTTTTCATAAAGGCCATTGATTTTTATCAGTATCAAAGGCTCGTCCGATTTAAGTTCTTCGGCTCCATAGCGTATTTGAATTTCTTGGGCTGTATCCATTCCACGATATGAATGGTGCCCACTGATTTGATTGCCGACACCTTTCAGACAAAGGACGTCTATCAGAGCAGCTTCCACTTCGAGCGCCGTAGCCTCATCGAGACCATACCGGACGATGTCAATATGAACCTCGTTCCCTGAATTGTGTATATCTCCTATTGTTTCAAGCTTTTGGCTATTTTTGAGGTCGTTATTTTGCGCTTCTTCAATATGATCAAAACACCGATTTCCCTGGCCGTACCCAACGTAGAAAATGTTCGTATTCCTCGGGTCTCTCAAGGCATAAACGTAAAAGTTAAGTTCGTCACAAACCTTTGCATCAAACATGTCTTTAGCTCCTGATTTGCTGACACTTTCGCTTGTTCAAAGTTTTATCATTTCCAATGCTGCGACGATTCCCCCTGATCACATCTTGAAATACCCCGAAGGCGCCCATCGTGAATCGTCATCCGGTTGAGGTTCCTCGGACATTACAAATGGACGGTCATTTATTTCAGTTGTTAAGGCATCCTCTCTCTCTTTATAGGGCTGCACATATTTGCATTTCGGAAACTTTGAACATTTCAGAATGGCCTTGCCCGCGTGAGGCCCTTCACCAATTATTTTTTTCACCAGCCTGGCCCCACATGCCGGGCATTTACCAAAGTCCATTTTTTCAAATGGCTGGGAGTGTTCCGTTTCAACAGGCCCCACGTCTTCAAAGATTTCCTGAATACCACCGGTGACGGCATCATCTTCCGGCAAGCCCATCTCAAATTCCTGATAAATGGTTCTTTTTAAATCGCTGACGGAATAGCTTGCGCGGGCAGGACAATGTAAAATGGGAATACCTGCGGCTAGAAATGCCTGATCGACGAATTGATCCCTGGCACGGCGAGTTAAGCGGTCGTGACTTTTGTCATCGAGTTCGATGGCCCCGACGATTGACAGATCATTCGCGCTGCAGATTACAAAATCCAGGTGCTTGGCTTGAATCCGGTTAAAGGCGGCCTGCCTTTTGGACGCTTTCAGACCGCTCCGAACCTTAATGACATCCGCCATCCTGACCTTGGAAAAAATCCGATATCGATCATCAAGAATCGAATCCACTACCCCCAGAAATGACCGTTCCGCTTTGGTGAGCAGATATTTCCGGGAACAATACGGGTAAGCCATTCGGCGGGCCGAGGATTTGGTAACGACATAGATGGCAACTGCGAGAATGACTAACGCTGCAAAATACAATTGAAAATTTGTCATGTTTTGCCACTTTGAAAAATCAATGAGTTAACGGCAGTTACGTTGCGGTTCCCCTGAAAAAAACGCTGGCTCACCACAGGGAACAGAGGTCAAGAAAACGCCATAAAAGATCAAATTAGCCACAGACTCACCCAGACGGACACAGACAAAAAATATTTTGGACGCATATAAACGCTAATTTTCGGGATTCTTATACACCATAAAAGTAGGCTCTCCACAGTCACACCCATAGGGGTCAAGTCTGCTCTTGACCTTTAGTTTTCAATGAGCACGCATCATATTGTACCTTGATTATATATTGCAGGCCGTTATGATGCCTGATTCAGCCGACAATTCGACCTGTTACCTTATAACTTCAGCACACTAGACGTCAACGCTGAGAAAATTCGTAGTTACTGCTTAGCGAAAATAAGTAGTTAACCCGGCGGGAGTTGGTGGACCTCTGCGAGGTGATGGCCGAAAGGTTGTTGGTGGATGGTAGACCCTGCGGGTGAGGGTTGTTGGTGGTGGATAACTGCAACAGCTCGATTTCTCACGCAAAGGCGCGAAGGCGCAAAGAAAGGCAAAAAACCGAGGAGTTATACAGAATCATAATTTTAAGCAATCATGGAGCATTTTTTCGATGGTATCTTTCAATGGAGCAATTTTGGTGAGACAGACGTTGTAAATGGCTTCGGCATTTATATCAAAGTAATGATGACTAATGATGTCGCGCAATCCCTTGGCTTTTTTCCAATCCACTTGAGGGTATGTGTTCAGAAGGGTTTGATTTGTTATATTATCCAATTTTTTCAAGCTCTCGCCAATGGCAATTAGTTGCATGCAGATACTGTCGAGTTTTTCCCTGCCATAAGCAGAATCGGTAAAATCAGAGACGGATCGTACCGGTTGAAAGCGATCGAGAATGGTTTGAGCAGCGTTTTGGATTTGTTGTAGAATTTCAATGACCAATTCATTGTCAGGCATAAATCGCCTCGCTATCAATCCGCCGCTTAAGAAACGGGTTCATATTGTTCCGATAGCTGACGATATCAACGGGAATGCCCATTGACTCTTCCAGATCCTGTTTGATGCCGATCAGAATAAATAAATCCTGCCTTTCCAATTCAACGACGACATCAACGTCGCTTTCTCCTCTATTTTCCTCTCTAACCACGGATCCAAACAACCCGATCCGCTTAATGCCATATTGGTTTCGGTGCTGTTTCTTGTATTGATTTAAATTGGATAAAATCGACGAGCGATCCATCGTTCATTTCCCCACCGCGGTTTAATTATTATTCAATATAATCCCAGACGTTTAGATTTGCAATGGTCAGTTATTTCACGGTAAATCCACTGTTTTTTGTTCGATCGCGCCCCCTGTGGGGCAATGGTGGTGGTTTGTTGAGACCTTGAGGGAGTTGGTGGATGGTAGACCCTGAGGGTGAGGGTTGTTGATTGTTTGTTGGTGGTGGATAACTGCAACAGCTCGATTTCTCACGCAAAGGCGCGAAGGCGCAAAGAAAGGCAGACTTTAAAAAACGGTGTTTTTTCAGTGAATTGATAAATCATCGATTCACTGAAAAGCCTGAACCTTTCGAGGGATAATGACCCTACGGGTGGTGTTTGTCCCTGCATTGAGATAGATGATGCTCGTGGATTGATAACTGCAACGGCAGGATATTTCGCGCAAAAACGCGAAAGGTGATGATTTGCATATCGATTTTTTCGTGTCTTTCGCGTGTTTCGTAGTTCAAGAGTAAATTTTGTCGGATTACGCTTCGCTAATCCGACCTACATTCTTCATCCGTATCCAGAAAAGATATTATGAAAGTTACTATTATTGCCTCCTTTACCGATTTTTGGTCAGGATAAAAAACGGTTCTGCAAATCGTGGTAGTGACTCAGCCCAACGACTTCAAACATCTCCTTGAACGAGACCATGTTTTCAGCAAGCCCTTCTGTGGTCCCCTTCTGTTTGAGTTCTGCAAGGACTTTCTGCATGGCGGCGATGGCGGCTGTCCAGGCTGAAACCGGATAGATGGCAAGACGATAGCCCAGCGCTTCCAGCTCGCCGGCGGCGAGAATGGGTGTTTTCCCGCCTCCCTCGACAATATTGATCAGCAGCGGAACGTCGCTGAGCTCATCATTGATACGCTTCATCTGATCGACGGTTTTCGGGGCCTCCACAAAGAGCACGTCGGCGCCGGCCGCTGCATAGGCGCGGGCGCGGGCGATCGCATCATCCAGCCCGGTAACGGCAATGGCATCGGTTCGGGCAATGAGGACCAGATCATCGGACCGCCTGGCATATTGAAAGGCTTCGATTTTTTTAACCATCTCTGCGGTCGAAACCAGTTGTTTGCCTTCCAGATGACCGCATCGTTTTGGGGTGACCTGATCCTCGATCTGCAAGGCCGCCGCCCCGATGGTTTCGAATTCGCGGACGGTGCGAATCAGGTTGATGGCATTGCCGAATCCGGTATCGATATCGCAGATAAGGGGTATGGTGGTGACCTGCACGATGTTTTTGGCGGTTTCCAGCACTTCAGTCATAGTGGCCAGGCCGATGTCCGGCACGCCAAGGCGGCTGCTCGCCACGCCCGCACCGGTCATGTAAACGGCAGGAAAACCGGTCTGCTCCACTATTCGGGCCGAAAGCGGATCAAAAGCTCCGGGGGCCATCACGAGTTGGTTGCCGTTGAGCAGTTCTCTCAAAACAGACGCTCGGTTCGGATTCATCAATCAGTCTCCTTGGGATCAAAATTTAATGGTCACGGCGAAGCGCCGCTTCCAAGTCGCTTAGTAACTGAAAATTGGCATATTGGAAAGATGAACAGGTTGGGTTGAGGGACAAGAAAGGCGCAGCAAGCTGCGCCCCTACCGGATGGTTTTGAAGCTTTCGTCAACCGGGTGTTAAATGTTCTTTACACGGATAAAAATTTTTTGACACCTTTCCCTGTTTCGTTCCGCATAGATGCCCGGCTGATTCCTTTCAGCGTCCTTGCCTGTTTGCTTTAAAATCCCCCTCACCCCAGCCCTCTCCCCCTTTCGAAAAAGGGCTGATCTTTATACACTCTTGACACAGGGGGCTTTTAAAACACGCGCAAGACGTGCGTCAATCTCTTGTAATATCGAGGTTATTCTGGATTCCCGCCTTCGCGCATAGGCGTAAAGCTAAAACATGCTGATTTTATGTTAAATTTTAAGGATGCAAAACAC
>ENA-ORCT01000425-ORCT01000425.1-marine-metagenome-genome-assembly--contig:-NODE-425-length-20537-cov-3.296334_pt1 | contig 20537 bp, 22 predicted proteins | sample MGYA00248632_ERZ508511 | MGnify/ENA primary metagenome ERZ508511 (study PRJEB26182, sample SAMN06268839) | marine metagenome | isolation source: Tt an P1-techrep anaerobic enrichment on pine from sediment...
AACCCCTTGGTGATCAGCAGGAGCGTGCGGTCGCCCTTGCGCTCCAGCAGGGCGTTGGTGGCCACGGTGGTGCCCATGCGCACGGTGCCCACGCGCTCGGGCGGGATGGCGGCGGCGGGGGAGAGCCCCAGCATGCGCCGGATGCCCTCGATCGCGGCATCGTCATAGACGCCGGGGTTTTCCGACAGCAGCTTCATCGCCGTCAGCTCGCCCCTGGGCGCGCGGCCGATGACGTCGGTGAAGGTGCCGCCCCGGTCGATCCAGAAATCCCAGCGTTGAGTGGCGCCCCCGTTTTCCTTGTGATCGCCCATGTCGTGATCCTCCCGGCCGTGCGTTGCGACTACATTTACATTTTGTTGACATTTTGAAAGCGTTTGGTCAAGCTGCCTGTAACGGGCCAAGGGTGGCCGGCCCGTTAACCTGTGTGGCTGCCCGTAATAACAGGGATGATAATATGACATTTCCAATGATTAAGCCGCTGGTGGGTGCCCTGGTCGGCGCCGCTTTCGCATTTCCTGCCGTGGCCGAGACCTGGGACATGCCCACGCCCTACGGCGACAGCGTCTTCCACACCCAGAACATCCAGCAATTCGCCGAGGATGTTTCCGCGGCCACCGATGGCGGGCTGACCATCACCGTGCACTCGGCCGGTTCGCTGTTTGCGCATCCCGAGATCAAGGATTCCGTGCGCCGTGGCCTTGCCCCGATCGGCGAGACGCTGATGTCGCGCCTGTCGAACGAGGATCCGGTCTTTGCCGTCGACTCGATCCCGTTCCTGGCCAGCAGCTATGACGAGGCCCGCGCGCTCTGGGCCGCCTCGCGCCCGCTGGTCGAGGAAAAGCTCGCCGCGCAGGGCCTGACCCTGCTCTATGCCGTGCCGTGGCCGGGCCAGAGCATCTACACCAAGAAGCCGATCAACTCGACCGCCGATCTCGAGGGGGCGGCCTTCCGCGCCTACAACACCTCGACCGAGCGCCTGGCCCAGCTGATGGGCGCGGTGCCCACCCAGATCGAGACCGGCGACATCCCCACCGCCTTTGCCACCGGGCGCGTCGCGGCGATGATCACCTCGCCCTCCACCGGCGTGTCCAGCCAGGCCTGGGATTTCACCAGCAACTTCACCGACACGCAGGCCTGGCTGCCCAAGAACATGGTGATCGTGAATACCGGCGCCCTCGAGGCGCTGCCGGCAGACCAGCAGGCCGCGATCAAGCAGGCCGCCGCCGCCGCCGAGACCCGCGGGTGGGAGATGTCGGCCGCCGAGACCACGGCCAAGATCGCCACGCTGAAGGAAAACGGCATGACCGTTTCGGCGCCGTCCGAGACCCTTTCGGCCGAGCTGGCCGGTATCGGCGAGACGATGACCGCGGAGTGGCTGGAAGCGGCCGGCGACGAGGGCGCCGCGCTGATCGAGGCCTACAACGCCGCCAAGTGAGCCTGACCGGGGCGGGGCCGCTTTGGCCCTGCCCTTTTTCCTGACGCAGGGGGAGGGGCTCATGCGCCGTATCCTGGACCGACTCTACGATGCCGCGCTGGCGCTGGCCGCGCTGACCTTCGCAATGATCGCGCTGCTGGTGCTGGTTCAGATCGCCGGGCGGCTGATCGACCGCGCCGCCCGCGCCATCGGCGCGCCGCCGCCGGGGCTGACCGTGCCCTCGCTGGCCGAGATCGGGGCGTTCCTGTTCATCGGTGCGGTGTTCCTGGGGCTTGCCGGCACGCTGCGCGCGGGCGGGCATGTGCGGGTGACGCTTCTGACGCGGGCGCTGGCCCCGGGGGCTGCGCGCCTGCTGGGGCTGGCGGTGACCCTTGGCGCTGCGGGGCTGACCGGTTTCGCCACGTGGTCGAGCGCGGAACAGACGCTGGACAGCTGGCGCTTCGGCTCGGTCAGCTACGGCATGGTGAAGGTGCCGCTGTGGCTGCCGCAGGGGGTGATGACCCTGGGGCTGGCGCTGCTGGGCGTGGCGCTGCTCGACGCGATGGCGGCGCTGGCGCGTGGCCAGACCCCGGCCCACGAACTGGCCGAGGCCGAACGCGGGGAGCATGGCTGATGGAACTGTCGCTTCTTGCACCGCTTCTGATCGTTGTCCTGTTCGGGGCGTTGGCCGCGGGCCTCTGGGTCGGCTTCGCGCTGATCGCGGTGGGCATCGTGGCCATGGCCGCGGCGTCCTCCGCGCCGGTCAGCCTGGTCTTCGCCACCAAGGTCTGGGGCGGGCTGACCGTCTGGGACCTGACAGCGCTGCCGATGTTCATCTGGATGGGCGAGATCCTGGTGCGCTCACGCCTGTCCTCGGACATGTTCTCGGGGCTGGCGCCCTTTACCGCGCGGCTGCCGGGGCGGCTGCTGCATGTCAACGTGCTGGGCTGCGCGCTGTTCGCCGCCGTCTCGGGCTCCTCGGCCGCGACCACGGCCACGATCGGGCGCATGTCGGTGCCCGAGCTGAGCAAGCGCGGCTACGACCCGCGCATGGTGATCGGCACGCTGGCGGGCTCGGGCACCTTCGGTTTCCTGATCCCGCCCTCGATCATCCTGATCGTCTACGGCGCGGCGACCGAGCAATCCATCGCGCGGCTGTTCCTCGCCGGCGTGGTGCCGGGGCTGATGCTGGCGGCGCTGTTTTCCGGCTACATCATGCTCTGGTCCGCCCTTAACGGCGAGCGCATGCCCGAGGCCGAACCCGTCACCAACCGGGGCGAGGCGCTGCGCGCCGCGGCGCGGCTGCTGCCGGTGGTGGGGCTGATCCTGGCCGTGATCGGCTCGATCTACGCCGGCGTCGCCAGCCCGACCGAGGCCGCGGTGATCGGCGTGGTGGGGGCGCTGCTGCTGGCCTGGTCGACCGGCGCCATGGACCGGGCCGGGTTCTTCGATGCCCTGCGCGCCGCCACGGTCACCACCTGCATGATCTCCTTCATCCTGGCCGGGGCGGCGTTCCTGACCGTGGCCATGGGCTATACCGGCATCCCCCGGCAGCTCGCGGCGTGGATCGGGGGGATGGGGCTGTCGCCCTTCACGCTGCTGGCGGCGCTGACGGTGTTCTTCATCGTCATGGGGATGTTCCTCGACGGCATCTCCATCGTGGTGCTGACCGTCTCCATCATCCTGCCCATGGTGACCCAGGCCGGGATCGACCCGATCTGGTTCGGCGTCTTCCTGGTGCTGGTGGTGGAGATGAGCCAGATCACCCCGCCGGTGGGGTTCAACCTTTTCGTGCTGCAGACGATCACCGGGCGGGATATCTTTGCCATCGCCCGCTATGCGCTGCCGTTCTTCGGGTTGCTGGTGCTGGCGGTGGCGTTGCTGACGCTGTTCCCCGAGATTGCGCTGTGGCTGCCGGGGACCATGCTGTCGAAATGAACGGGGAGGACGAAACCATGCGTAGCATCGGCCCAGTGGTCAGCTCGGCCCACCTGGCGAATTCCGAGTTGCCGGAACTGTCCGAGGTGGAATTCGCCATCACCATGGCCAACCACGCCTTTCAGCGCTGGATGACGCGCTGTGCGGATGCGGCGGGGGCCTCGGGCATGGCGCCGCTGGAGGTGCTGGTGCTGCACCTGGTGCACCACCGCGAGCGGCCCAAGACGCTGGCCGATATCTGCCTGGTGCTGAATGTCGAGGACACCCACCTGGTCAATTACGCCCTGCGCAAGCTGCGCGAGCGCGGGCTGGTGGAGACCGGCAAGAAGGGCAAGGAAAAGACCGTGTGCATCACGCCCGAGGGCGCGGCCATCTGCGCCCGCTATGCCGAGGTGCGGGAGGCGCTGCTGGTCAAGGGCGTGGCGGCGAGCGGGCTGGACCCGTCGGAGATGTCGCGGCTGGCCGCGCTGCTGCGGGCGCTGTCGGGCAGCTACGACCAGGCGGCGCGGGCGGCGGCCTCGCTGTGAGCCGGCTGCTGGCCCGGCTGGCCCCGCGGGGGCGGTGGCTGCTGATCGTGGGTCTGGCGCTTGGCATCGGCTGGCCCGCGCTGGCCGAGGCGATGGCCCCGGCCATCGTGCCGCTGATCGCGCTGATGCTGTTTCTCGCCGCGCTGCGCCTTGGTCCCGCCGCCGCGCTGCCCGCGCGCAGGGGCCTGCCGCGGGCCCTGGGCCTGACGGCCCTGCTGCAACTCGGGCTTCCGCTTCTGGCCTGCGCGGTGCTGGGCGGGGCAGGGGTGCTGGAGACGGTGGCGGCGACGGGGGCGGTGCTGGTCTTCGCCGGGGCGCCGATCACCGGCACGCCGGGGCTGGCGGCGATGTGCGGCGCGGATGCCGGTGCCGCGATGCGCCAGCTCATCCTGGGCACCGCGCTGCTGCCGCTGACGGCGGTGCCGGTCTTCCTGCTGCTGCCGGTCTTTCCCGATCTCCTGTCGGTGGCCGCCGGAGCCCTCCGTCTGCTGGTGGTGATCGCGCTGGCGACCGGAGGCGCCTTCTGGCTGCGCCGCGCGGTTCCGGCCCTCGCCGCGCCTGCCGCGGGGCCTGCCATCGACGGGGCCATGGCGCTGGTCATGGGGCTGGTGGTGATCGGGCTGATGTCGGCGGTGGGCCCCGCCCTGATGGCGCTCGACCCGCGGCTTCTGGGCTACATGGCGCTGGCCTTCGCGCTGAATCTCGGGCTGACGGTTGGGGCGTGGCTGGGCCTGCGAGGCGGCATGCCGGGGGGCGAGGCCGCGGGGCTCTCCATCGCCGCGGGAAACCGCAACCTGGCGCTGTTCCTCGCCGCGCTGCCGCCCGAGACGGTGAAGCCGCTCTTGCTGTTTGTCGGCTGCTACCAGGTGCCTATGTACCTGACGCCGCTGGTCCTGCCGCGCCTGCTGCGCTGGGGGCCGCAGGGCCGCTAGGGCGCGGGCGCGCCGATGCGCTCGATCGCGCCGACCGTATCGTTGGCCACGTTCAGCGCCCGGCCGGTGGCCAGCAGCATCTGGGGCAGCAGCATCCATTCCAGCGTCCAGCCCACGCCCGAGCGCTCCTGCTCATGCACCAGCGCGTGGTGCATGCCGGGCAGCAGCGTGGCGTTGTAGCGCGCCAGCGTGACCAGCAGCTCGGCGCGCACCGGGTTCTGCTTGTGCGGCATGGCCGAGGATCCGCCGCCGCCCGACAGCTTCAGCTCGTCGATGCCTTGCTGCGCCATCAGGGCCATGTCCTGCCCCATCTTGCCCAGCGTGCCGGTGACCAGCGACAGCCACGAGGCCAGCTCTCCCAGCCCGTCGCGCATCGAGTGCCAGGCCTTGGGCGGGTTGCCCAGGTCGAGCGCCTCGGCCAGGGCCGCGGCGACCGCGTCGCCCTTCTCGCCCAGAACATGCCGGGTGCCCACCGCGCCGCCGAATTGCAGGCGCAGAAGGCGCGGGGTCATCTCGGCCAGCCGCGCGCGGTGGTCGGCCAGCGGCGCACGCCAGGTTTCCACGCGGTCGGCCACGGTGACGGGCAGGGCGGCCTGCATCCGGGTGCGCCCCGTCAGGGGGGCGCCGCCGTGTTTCTCGATCAGCGTCGAGAGCGAGGCCTCCAGCGCCGCCAGCCGCGCGTCGAAGAGCGGCAGCAGCTCTTTCAGCGCCAGCACCAGCGCGGTGTCGGTCACGTCCTGCGAGGTCAGGCCGCGGTGGATCGCCGGGTGCAGCTGTGCACCGGCCTGCGCCTTCAGCTGCTGCACCAGGTCGGGCACCACCACGCCGTCGCGCGCGGTGCCCGCGCGCAGCGCGTCCATGTCGAACGTCGCGGCCTCGATCGCCGCGGCGGCCTGCTCGGCCAGGTCCGGCTCGACGAAACCCGCCGCGCCGAGGGCGCGGGAATAGGCGGCCTCGAACCGCTGCATCTGCGCAAGCTGCGCCTGCGGAGACAGCGGTGCCGCGACCTCGTCATCGGCGAAGAGGCCGCCCAGCCAGGGATGGGTGAAGGGATCGGGCCCCATCAGGCGCCTGCCGCCCGCAGCCCGAGGATCTCGCGCGCCTGGGCGGGCGTGGCCACGGGGCGGCCGTATTTCCCGCACAGGTCCGCCGCGCGCTTGATCAGCGCCGCGTTCGAGGGCGCCAGCGTGTTGCGGTCGAGGCGCACGTTGTCCTCCAGCCCGGCGCGGGTATGCCCGCCCGCGGCGATGGCCCATTCGTTGACCACGATCTGGTTCGGCCCGATGCCCGCCGCGCACCATTCGGCGTCCGGCGCGCGCTCGGCCATGATCCGGGCGTAGAAATCGAACACCTCCTTGTCGGCGGGCATGGCGTTCTTCACGCCCATCACGAACTGCACGTAGAGCTTGCCGTAGAGCCGCCCCTCGTCATGCATCTTGATCGCCTGCAGGATGTGCGACAGGTCGAACGCCTCCACCTCCGGCGTGATCTGGTATTCCTTCATCTCCGAGGCCAGCCAGTCCACCAGGTCCGGCGGGTTCTCGTAGACCCGGGTGGGGAAGTTGTTCGACCCCACCGACAGAGAGGCCATGTCGGGGCGCAGCGGCAGCATGCCCCCGCGCGCCTGGCCCGCGCCCGAGCGGCCGCCGGTCGAGAACTGGATGATCACGCCGGGGCAGTGCTTTTCCAGCCCTTCCTTCAGCTGTGCGAATTTCTCGGGGTCGGAGCTGGGCGTGCCGTCCTCGTTGCGGACATGGGCGTGGATGATCGAGGCGCCGGCCTCGACCGCCTCGTGGCTGCTCTCGACCTGTTCGGCGATCGAGATCGGCACCGCCGGGTTGTTCTCCTTGGTCGGCAGCGAGCCGGTGATGGCGCAGCACAGGATGCAGGGTTTGCTCATTTGTCCCTCATGTGACGGCGCGGCCCGGAGGGGCCGCGCATTTGGTCAGATGTCGAAGAAGACGGTCTCGTCTTCGCCCTGGAGCTTGACGTCGAAACGGTAGATCACCTTGCCCTCGCGTTCCGTGCGCCTGGCGATCAGGGTCTGGCGGCGGCGCTCCCACTCGATGGTGTTGATGATCGGGTCGGCGGCGTTGGCCTCGGCCTCGTCGTCGAAATAGATCCGGGTGTTGAGGCCGATATTGATGCCCCGGGCCACCAGCCAGAGGTTGATATGCGGCGCCATCATCTGGCCGTTGCGGCCCATCACCGGGCCCGGCTTGACGGTGTCGAAGGCCCATTCGCCGGTCTTGAAATCGGTGATCACCCGGCCCCAGCCGCGAAAGCCCTCCTCGACCTCGCCGTCATGTTCGGGATGGGCATAGATCCCTTCCGCATTGGCCTGCCAGGCCTCCAGCAGAACGTCCTTGATGGGGCTGCCGGTGCCGTCGATGACGATGCCCTCAACCCGGATGCGCTCACCCTTGGCATGGGGGCCGGCGATGTCCCAGCCCAGCTCTTCGCGGTAGATATCGAAACCCGCCGCGCCGGGGGCGAGGCCGATATGGACGTAGGGCCCCGCGGTCTGCGAGGGGGTTTCTTTCAGATAATCGAGCGTCTGTTTCATCAGTTCCCCTCCAGCCGGTTTTCGAACAGCGTCGAGCGGCGCCCGCGCAGCACGATGTCGAACTTGTAGGCCACGGTATCCAGCGGGATCGTCGCGTTCAGGTCAAGCCGGGCGACGAGCTGCTGGATCGCGTCCGGGTCGGGAATGGTGTTCACGATCGGACAATGCGGGATCAGCGGGTCGCCCTCGAAATAGAGCTGGGTGATCAGCCGCTGCACGAAGCCCGAGCCGAAGACCGAGACATGGATATGTGCGGGCCGCCAGCTGTTGATGTAGTTGCGCCACGGGTAGGCGCCGGGCTTGACCGTGCGGAAATAGTAATAGCCGTTCTCGTCGGTCAGGGTCCGCCCGCAGCCGCCGAAATTGGGATCGATCGGCGCGAGATAGGTGTCCATCTTGTGGCGGTAGCGGCCGCCGGCATTGGCCTGCCAGATCTCGACCAGGGTGTTGGGAACGGGGCGGGCGTTTTCGTCCAGCACCCGGCCATGCACGATGATCCGCTCGCCGATCGGGCTTTCGCCCGGCTTGGCGTAGTTGCCGATAAGGTCGTTATCCAACGGATCAATGTCGTTATGGCCAAAGACCGGGCCGGTAATTTCGCTGGGAGTGTTTTCCAGCGAGATCAGCGCATATTGCGGCGAGCGCGTGACCGAGGTCTTGTAGCCCTTGTCATAGGCGGGCGGGTGCCAGTCGCGGTCGCGTTGATAGAATTCGCCTTTGTGGTTCATGGCTGTGGTCTCCTCCACTGTCGGGCCCGGGGCCCGTTCACTCCTCCGCCATCTCGGCATAGGTCTGCTTGGCCAGCTTGATGGCATGGTTGGCCCTGGGCACGCCAGCATAGATGGCCACATGCTGGAACACCTCGATCACGTCGCGCTGGCTGGCCCCGGTGCGGGCCGTGGCGCGCACATGCATCGGGATTTCCTCGAAATTGCCCGTGGCGGCCAGCAGCGCGAGCGTCAGCATCGAGCGTTCGCGCGGGGTGATCGCGTTACTGGCCCAGACAGTGCCCCAGGCCGCTTCGGTGATCAACTCCTGAAAGGGGGCGTCGAAGTCGGTCTTGCCGGCTTCGGCACGCTCCACATGCGCGTCACCGAGGACCGCGCGGCGGGTCTCCATCCCCTTGGTATAGCGATCAGTCATGGCCAACCTCTTTGATGAATGCGTTCAGTATCTCGGCGTAGCGGCCGGGCGCCTCGACGCAGGGCAGGTGGCCCGCGCCGGCGATTTCTTCGAACCGGGCGCCCTCGACCAGATCGGCGGTGGCGCGGACAAGATCGGGCGGGCTGGCGCCGTCCTCGGTGCCGGCGATGGCCAGCACCGGAAGGCGCAGGGCGCGGGTGCGCTCCGTCAGGTCGGCGCCGGCCAGCGCGTGGCAGCAGCCCAGGTAGCCTTCCTTCGGCGTGCGCACCAGCATGTTGCGCCAGGCCTCCAGCTCGTCGGTCTCGCGGAAGGCGGGGCCGAACCAGCGCTCCAGGATCGGCCCGGCCAGGGCCTCGATGCCGCCGGCCTCGATCGTGGCGATGCGGTCGGCCCACATCTCGGCCGTGCCCATCCTGGCGGCCGTGTTCGACAGCACCGCGGCGCGCAGCAGGTCGGGCCGCCGCGCGGCCAGCCCCTGGGCGATCATGCCCCCGATGGAAAGCCCCACGAACAGGCAGTCGCGCACCCCCAGGTGATCGAGCAGCGCCTCGGCATCGCCGATCAGCGCCTCCATCGAATAGGGCGCGGCGGGGCAGGAGGACAGGCCATGCCCGCGCTTGTCGAAGCGGATGATCCGCAGGCCCCGCGGCAGCAGCGGGACGATCGCGTCCCACAGCCGCAGGTCGGTGCCCAGCGAATTGGCGAAGACCACGGGGCGGCCTTCCGGGTCGCCATCCTCGCGCCAGTGCAGCGCCACGTTATTCACCCTGGCGATGCGCATCAGTAGGGCAGCCCCACGTAGTTCTGCGCCAGCGCGGCCTGCGCGGCGTCGTTCTCGCGCAGGAATTCCAGCTCGGCGCGCTGCATCCGCAGGTCGAACTCGGTCTGGTCCGGGAAACGGTGCAGCAGCGAGGTCATCCACCAGCTGAACCGCTCGGCCTTCCAGATCCGTGCCAGCGCCTTTTCGGAATAGCGGTCGATGCCCTCGGCGTCCTTCTCCTCGTACCACTGCAGCAGCCCGTGATAGAGGTAATGCACGTCCGAGGCGGCGGTGTTCAGGCCCTTTGCGCCGGTGGGGGGCACGATATGGGCGGCGTCGCCGCACAGGAACAGGCGGCCCCAGCGCATCGGCTCGGTCACGAAAGAGCGCAGCGGCGCGATGGATTTCTCGATCGACGGGCCGGTGACCAGCTTGTCGGCCACATCTGCGGGGATGCGGCGGCGCAGTTCGTCCCAGAACGCCTGGTCCGTCCAGTCCTCGGCACTGTCCGACAGGCTGCACTGGATGTAGTAGCGGCTGAGATTGGCGTTGCGCATCGAGCACAGCGCAAAGCCGCGCTGCGAATTGGCATAGATCAGTTCGTCATTGACGGGCGGGGTTTCCGACAGGATGCCCAGCCAGCCGAAGGGATAGACCTTTTCGTATTCGCGGCGCACCGATGTCGGGATGGTCTGGCGGCTGACCCCGTGGAAGCCGTCGCAGCCGGCGACGAAATCGCAGTCGATCCGCTCTTCGCGGCCGTCCTTGGTGTAGGTCACGTAGGGCGCGTCGCCGTCGGCGTCGTGGATGGCCACGTCCTCGGCCTCGAAGATGGTCTTGCCGTCCACCGCCTCGCGCGCGTCGTACAGGTCGCGGGTGACCTCGGTCTGGCCGTAGAGCACCACGCTGCTGCCCGCGTGTTTCTTGAAATCGATGCCGAAGCGTTCGTCACCGTAAGAGATGATCGTGCCGTCATGGATGAAGCATTCACGGTCCATCCGCTCGGCCACGCCCGCCTCGCGCATCAGGGCGACGAATCCCTGCTCCAGGATGCCGGCGCGGATGCGGCCCAGCACGTAATCGCGGGTCTTGCGCTCCAGCACGATGGTGTCGATGCCCTTGTGGTGGAGAAGCTGGCCCAGCAAAAGGCCCGAGGGGCCACCGCCCACGATGACAACTTGTGTACGCATTCCTTGATCCTCCTGCGATCAGAGTGAATGATTGGAAATCGAATGTAAAATGAGATAACGTCCCGAAATGTTTCCAAATACGGAAAGAAAACCGTGATCGACCGCCGGATCAAGTTCCGCCACATCCAGTGTTTCGTGGAAATTGTGCGTGAGAAGAGCATGAAGCGGGCGGCAGAGCGGCTGTATCTGACCCAGCCCGCGATCTCGAAAACGCTGAAGGAACTGGAGGATATCCTCGGCGCCCAGCTTCTGACCCGGTCGCGCGCGGGCGTCGAGCTGACCCGGCAGGGCGAGGTGTTCCTGCATTTCGCCGAGATGAGCCTCGCGTCGCTGCAGCAGGGGCTCGACGGCGTGCGCCAGGCGGACGAGACCGGCAAGACGCGGCTGTCGGTGGGGGCGCTGCCCAGCGTGGCGGCGCGACTGATGCCCGAGGTGGCCAAGGAATTCTACGCCCTGGCGCCGAACGTGACGCTGCGCATCATCGACGGCCCGCATGGCTTCCTGATCGACCGGCTGCGCTCGGGCGCGCTGGACCTGGTGATCGGGCGGCTGGGGGCGCCGGACAGCATGCAGGGCATCTCGTTCATGCAGCTTTACCATGAGCGGGTGGATTTCGTGGTGCGCGCGGGCCATCCCTTTCTGAAGGACCCCGATCTGAAGCGGATCGGCGAATGGCCGGTGATCTACCCGCCCGAGGGCGCGGCGATCCGGTCGCTGGTGGAGCGTTTCCTGATCGCCAATGGCGTGGGCGAGCTTCCGAACCGGCTGGAGACGGTCTCGGGCGCCTTCGGCCGTGTTTTCACGCGGAAATCCGACGCGATCTGGATCATCTCCTCCGGCGTGGTGGCCAACGAGATCGAGGAGGGTCGGCTGGCGCGGCTGCCCTTCGACACCGCGATGACCCGCGGCCCGGTGGGGCAGATGACCCGGCCGGATATCGAGCCCACCCCCGCGGCGCGGGTTTTCGGGATGGCCATGAGCAACGTGATCGACAAGCTGGGTTTGTGACCCCTGCCAGATAATTTCCGTATTGGGCAACAAAATTGGCGAAATAGTCAATTTACATTCCCGTTCGGCTTGGTCAGCCTTGACGCGGGGGAGAATCCGTGTGGCGCGGCGTGGGAGTTGCCGTAACATCGCCATGCGGGGGGCTTGCCCAATCGCCCGCCAGGGCGGGAAGATGTGGTCACACCATGGGAGGACAGTATGGCATTCGGAAAGACCCTCACGCGGCTTGCAATCGGGCTGGGCGCCGGTGTGCTGGTCGCCTCGGCCTCGTACGCGGCCGAATTTGAATTCAAGCTGCACCATTTCCTGGGCGCCAAGGCGCCTGCGCACACCAAGATGCTGGAGCCCTGGGCCCGCGCCGTCGAGGAGAACTCGGGCGGCCGGGTGAAGATCGAAATCTACCCCTCGATGACCCTGGGCGGCCGCCCGCCGGAGCTGATCAACCAGGTCCGCGACGGCGTGGTTGACCTGGTCTGGACGGTGAACGGCTACACCCCGGGCGTCTTCACCCGCACCGAGGTGTTCGAGCTGCCCACCGTGTTCACCAATGACCCCAAGGCCACCAACCTGGCCATGGCCAAGATGTTCGAAAGCGACCTGAAGGACGACTACAAGGGCGTCGAGGTGATGTTCCTGCATGTGCATGCCGGCCAGGCCATCCACATGCGCGACACGCCCGTGCACAGCCCGGCCGACCTGAAGGGCAAGAAGATGCGCATCCCCACCCGCACCGGCGCCTGGGTGATCGAGGCGCTGGGGGCCTCGCCCGCCGCCATGCCGGTGCCGGAACTGCCGCCTGCGCTGCAGAAGGGCGTGATCGACGGCGCCTTCATCCCCTGGGAAATCATCCCGCCGCTGAAGATCCAGGAGCAGACCAAGTACCAGATCGAGGGCGCCAACAGCACGCGCTTCGGCACGACCACCTTCCAGGTGTCGATGAACAAGGCCCGCTGGGACAGCCTGCCCGAGGATATCCAGAAGGCGTTCCGCGATGCCTCGGGGCCGGAATGGCTGGCCCAGGTAGGCGATATCTGGCGCGGCTCGGATGATTTCGGCATCGGCGTCGCGGTCAAGGCCGGCAACGAGCATATCGTGCTGAGCGAAGAGGAAACCGCCGCCTTCGACGCCGCGCTGGCGCCCGTGGTCGACCGCTGGGTCGAAGAGGTTTCGGCCAAGGGCATCGACGGCGCGGCGCTGGTCGAAAAGGCCCGCGCCGCCATAGCCGGGGCGTCGGGCAACTGATGTCGGTCCAGCAGAACAGAGGGGGCGCCGGGTTTTCCGGCGCCGTCCACCGCCTGGTCACGGGCTGGGCGCTGCTGGGCGGGGCGCTCTTGCTGACGGTTGTGGCGATCAACATGCTCTCGGTGATCGGCAGCATTTTCGGCACCTCCTTTCCCGGCGATTTCGAGCTGACCGAAGTGGGTGTCGCCATCGCCGCCTTCAGCTTCCTGCCCTATTGCCAGGCGACCGGAGCGAACGTGACGGCCGATATCTTCACCTCGGGCGCCTCGACGCGCGGGATCGCCTTCTTCACCCTTCTGGGCTCGCTGGTTGCGCTCGGGTTCAGCGTGATCATGATCTGGCGGATGTATCTGGGGATGCTGGACCAGAAGGAATACGACTACACCACCACGATCCTGCAGATCCCGCACTGGTGGGCCTTCCTGCCGATCCTGGTGTCGCTGGGGCTGCTGGCGCTCGCCGCGCTGTCGACTCTGATCGGGGACTTCAACACAATGACGAAGAGGACCACGCATCGTGTCTGATGCCATCGCTATGGGGCTGGGCGGGCTGGTCGCGCTGATCGCGCTGATCGCCATCCGCATGCCCATCGCTTACGCCATGATCCTGGTGGGTGGGATCGGCACGGTGATCCTGAGCGGCCCGCTGATGATCCTGAGCCAGCTCAAGACGCTGGCCTATGGCCAGTTCTCGATCTACGACCTCAGCGTCGTGCCGATGTTCGTGCTCATGGGCGCCGTTGCCTCCAAGGCGGGGCTGAGCCAGGCGCTGTTCCGCGCCGCCAACGCGTGGCTGGGCTGGCTGCGCGGTGGCACCGCGATGGCCGCCATCGCCGGCTGTGCGGGCTTCGGCGCGGTCTGTGGCTCGTCGCTCGCCACCGCCTCGACCATGGGCAAGGTCGCGCTGCCCGAGCTGCGCCGCTACAACTATTCAGGGTCGCTGGCCACGGGCACGCTGGCCGCGGGCGGGGTGCTGGGCATCCTGATCCCGCCTTCGGTGGTGCTGATCATCTACGCGATCATCGTCGAGGCCAATATCGTGGCCATGTTCAAGGCGGCCTTCCTGCCGGGCATCCTGGCGGTGATCCTGTTCCTTCTGACCATCGCCACCTACGTCGCAATCCGCCCCGAGGCGGGCCCGCGCGGCGGCGCGGCCGACCGGCGCGAGTTCACCGAGGCCACGATGGGGATGATCCCGGTCCTGCTGATCTTCGGCCTGGTGATCGGCGGCATCTACGGCGGGCTGTTCAACCCCACGCCGGCCGCCGCGGTGGGCGTGTTCCTGGTGATCGTCTTCGGCCTGTTCCAGCGCAAGCTGGACCTAGGTGCCATGATCGGCGCGCTGAAGGAGACCGCCTCGACCACCGGCATGATCTACCTCATCCTGCTGGGCGCCGAGATGCTGAAGATCTTCATGTCGCGCTCCGGCCTGCCGCAGGAGGCCGCGACCTGGATCGCGGGCTCGGGGCTGGAGCCGATGACCATCCTGATCCTGCTGTTGCTGGCGCTGGTGGCGCTGGGGTGCCTGATGGACAGCCTGTCGATGATCCTGCTGGTGGTGCCGTTCTTCTGGCCTGTCCTGGTGGAGGTCAATGGCGGCCTCTACATGGAGGCCGACGGGTCGGGCTTTGGCATGAGCACCGAGGATCTGAAGATCTGGTTCGGCATCCTCGCCCTGATCGTGGTGGAGCTGGGGCTGATCACGCCGCCGGTGGGGATGAACGTCTTCGTCATCTCGTCGCTGGCCAAGGACATCCCGATGATCGAAACCTTCAAGGGCGTGATGCCCTTTTTCGCGGCCGAGGTCGTGCGGGTGGTGATCCTGGTGGCCTTCCCGGCGATCACGCTGTGGCTGCCGCGGGTGCTGACCGGGTAGCTCAGGCCGCGCCTTCCGCGAGATAGACGGCGCAGCCGGTCAGCGCGGCTGCGTCGTCCTCGATCACCCGGATCGGGAAGGCGGCCATGAGATCGGCAAACCGGCCCTTGTCGGCGAAGGCCTCGGCAAAGCCGTATCCGGGCAGGTGCGGCGCCACCGCCCGGCCCACGCCGCCGGTCAGGTAGATCCCGCCGAAGGGCAGGGTGATCAGCGCCAGGTCGCCGGCCACCGTGCCCAGCAGCCGCACAAACAGCCGCAGGGTCTCCAGCGCCGCCGGCTCGCCCGCCGCGGCGCCTTCCATGATCTCGGGGCCGCTGGCGGCATGCGGGGTGCCGGCGCGGGTGGTCAGCCAGCCATGCAGCCGCTCCAGCCCGGGCCCCGACAGCGCCTCCTCGACCGAGGCGCGCGGGGCGCCGCCGCTGAGATGGCGGGCGAGGTCGAGATCGCTTTCGCTGAAACAGGGCAGCGAGGCATGGCCGCTTTCCGAGGCCGCCACGCAGACCCCACCGGGGCCGGTATGGACCGTGGCGATATTGAACCCCGTGCCCATTTCGAGCACCAGCCGTCCCGCCCCCGGGGGGGCGGGAAGGCCGGGGTGCAACTCGCGCAGGGCGTCGGCGGGCAGCGCCGCCAGCGCGTGGCCCTGCGCCTCGAGGTCGTTCAGCAAGTCCACGCGCGGAGCGCCGGTGCTGCGGCTCAGGCCGGGCAGGTCGATCTCCCAGTCGCGGTTGGTCAGCCGGCCCGCGCCCCCGCGCACGGGCCCGGCCAGCGCCACGCAGGCGGCCTCAGGCCGGGCGCCGGTTTCGGCGAGGTATTTCCGCAGCACATCCTGCAGCCCGGCCTCGTCGGCATTGCGATAGAGCCGGATCGATGCTTCCACCACCCGGCCGCCCTCAGCCAGGGCAACGCGGCTATAGGTGCCGCCGATATCGGCCACCAGGCTCAGCGCGGCGGATGCGGGCATGTCTCGGGCTCCTCTCGGGGCGCGGGCGGGGGTCCGCGCCGTTCCGTGATACGTGGGTTGCGGGCGCGGCTGCAAGCGTTCGGAGCGAAGCGGCGGAAAAAGAAAAGGGCCCTGAGCGGGCCCTCTGGCCGGGGCGCGGATGGCACGCCCCGGCGGTCTCTTGCGCGCGGCCCCTAGATCTGCCCCGGCAGCCAGAGCACGATGGCCGGGAAGGCGACGAGCACGGCGATGGTGACGGCGTCTGCGATGAAGAAGGGGGTGACCCCCCGGAACACGTCCTGAACGGAGATGTCCTCGCGCACGCCGGCCACGACGAAGCAGTTCAGCCCGATCGGCGGGGTGATCAGGCAGAACTCGGCCATCTTCACCACCAGGATGCCGAACCAGATCGCGCACATCGGCCCGGACATGCCGAAGGCGCTGTCGGCGGCCGAGACGAACTCGCCCCCGTTCAGGGCCATCACCGCCGGGTAGACCACCGGCAGGGTCAGCAGGAGCATCCCGATCGCGTCCATGAACATCCCCAGCACCGCATAGGCCAGCAGGATGCAGACCAGGATCAGCATGGGCGACATGGTCAGCGAGGTGATCCAGTCGGCAAAGGCGCCGGGCAGGTCGGCAAAGCCCAGGAAGCGGACATAGATCAGCACCCCCCAGATGATGGTGAAGATCATCACCGCCAGCTTCGCCGTCTCCAGCAGCGCGTCCTTCAGCTGGGGCCAGCGCATGCCGCGGTAGACGGCCATGCAGAACACCACGAAGGCCCCCAGCGCGCCGCCCTCGGTGGGCGTGCCCCAGGCATCACCGCCGAAGGGGTTGTAGATGAAGAAGATGATGATCACCACGACGAAGAGGATCGGCATCGCCGGGGGCAGGGCGCGGAACTTCTCGCCCCAGGAAAAGCCGCGCACCGGCGGGCCGAATTTCGGCATCGCCATGGCCAGCCCCACGATCAGCAGGGCGTAGATCAGCGCCGAGACCACGCCGGGGATGAAGCCCGCGAGCAGCAGCTTGCCCACGTCCTGTTCCACGATGATGGCGTAGATCACCAGGATCGCCGAGGGCGGGATCAGCGAGGCCAGCGTGCCGCCTGCCGCCACCACGCCGGCGGCGAAGCGCTTGTCATAGCCGATCTTCAGCATCTCGGGGATGGCGATGCGGGCGAAGACGGCGGCCGTGGCCACCGACGCCCCCGACACCGCGGCAAAGCCCGCCGTGGCGAAGACGGTGGAGACGGCAAGCCCCCCCGGCAGCCAGCCCACCCATTTCTTGGCCGCCTCGAACAGCGCCTTGGTCAGCCCCGCGTAATAGGCGAGATAGCCGATCAGGATGAAGGTCGGGATCAGGCTGAGCGCCTGCGAACTGACCTTGGAATGGGGCACCTGGCCCGCGGTCTTGACCGCCACGCTCAGCGCCCAGCCGAACTCGGCCGGGTCGTAGCCCTTCTTGGCCCAGAAGATCCAGATCAGACCGGCCACGCCGGCCAGCGCCGCGGCAAAGGCCACGCGCATCCCCAGCACCACCATGACCAGCAGGCCCAGCGACACCCAGATGCCAATTTCAATCGGTTCCATGTCCTGTCCCCCTCAGTCGTCGGCGCCCGAGACCGTCTCGGCCTCGGCGGCGGCCTGCTCGGCGGCCGATTGCACCAGCGGCACCGCCACCGGCTCCACCAGGTTGCGCGCGAACGCCCTGCCGTAGCCCCAGAGCTGCAGCGCCAGCCGCAGGCAGAGCACCGAGAAGGCCACCGGCGCCAGCAGCTTCGCCGGCCACAGCGGCAGTGCGATATCCATCGAGCTGTCGCGGCTCCACATCGGCGCGGCGAAGTCGAAGCTGCGCTGGAAATGCGCCCAGCTGCCCCAGACCAGCAGCAGCATCAGCGCCAGGATCAGCGCGGTGGTGACGAATTCCGCCGCCCACAGCGCGCGGCCCTTCAGCGCGCCCACCAGGATGTCCATGCGGATATGGCCGCCGTCGCGCTGGGTATAGGCCACCCCCATGAAGGCGATCAGCGGCATCGCCTGCTCGATCCAGTCCACGTAACCGGGCAGGGGCGCGTTGAAGAAATTGCGCCCCGCCACCGAAATCACCGCCAGCACCATCAGCGAGAACACCGCCAGCCCGCTGAGCAGGGCCAGGACGCGTTCCAGCCGGTAGAGGGCACGGTCGGCACGGCTGAGCGCGCTGTCGTCGCTCAGCACGGATGACAATCCGGCCATGATCTTCTCCTCGATAAGAAAAAGGCCGCCCGGAGCGCCCGGGCGGCCATACTGCGGATCGGCCGGTTACTGGCCGATCATGCCGGTGACGAGATCGTAGAGCTCCTGCGCGGGCAGGCCGCGGGCGGTCATCTCTTCGATCCAGGCCTTGGCGGCGGGTTCGGCCGCGGCGGCCTTGAAGGCGGCGACCTCTTCGGGGGCGAAGGTCACCCGCTCGATGCCGCGCTCGTCCAGCGCCGGGCCCCAGGCGGCCATGGTCTTGTCGTTGTAATAGGCGATGTAATAGTCCATCGCCTCGCCGACCGAGCCCATCAGGGCGTCGCGGTGCGCGTCCGACAGGCCCTCCAGCGCGTCGGTGTTGACCACGACGGGGCAGTTCACGGTGCCGGGGTTGAGGTTGGTCGTCCACCACTTGCCGGTCTCGATGGTGCCGAAGGACATGTGGGCGTGGGGCGCGAAGCTGACCGCCTGCACCACGCCGCTGTCCAGCGCCTGGCGCACCTCGGTCGCGGACATCGAGGTCGGCACGGCGCCGATCGCCTCCATCGCGGCGCCGATGCCGCCGGTGGCGCGCACGCTCATGCCCTCGAAATCGGCCAGCGCATGCGGCGCGTCGCCGACGCCGACGAAGTTGTACTGCGGCAGGGGCGTGGGCATCAGCAGGGTGGCGTTCCAGCGCGCCAGGTCCTTCTGCACGGCCGGGTGGGCATAGACCGCCTCGGAGATCGCGCGCTCCTGCTCCAGGGTCTCGACGCCCAGGAAGGGCAGTTCCAGCACGGTGATCGAGGGGTTCTTGTCGCGGTGATAGCCGGCGCAGAACTGCGCCATCTCGAAGGCGCCGATGGAGATGCCGTCGAGGTTCTCGCGGTTCTTCGACAGCCCGCCGTAGGAGATGTTCAGCGTGAACTCGCCCCCGGTCTTCTCGCTCACCAGCTCGGCCAGCTTCTCGACATGCTCGGTAAAGGCGCGGCGCTTGCCCCAGACCGATACGTTCCATTCCTCCGCAACGGCCGCTTCCGTCGCAAACCCAAGCGCCAAAGCGGCCAACGCCGCCTTGCTAAGAAGTTTCTTCATCTTTTCCTCCCGTTGAGCGTTTTGTCCTCAATCCAAGGCCGAGTGTATCGTTCTGGCGGCGGCTGGCAACGTGCAATCACGGGCGGGCTTGCGCGGGGCGGCGGGGCGTGGAACCTTGCGCCGGAAACGCAGAACAGGAGCCCGTCATGCCCGCCCCTCGAAACGACCTGAAAGCCGCCCTCGCAGAGGGCAAGATGCAGATCGGCCTGTGGCTGGATCTGGGCAGCGCCGCGGTGGCCGAGATCGCCGCCGGCGCCGGGTTCGACTGGTGCCTCGTCGATGGCGAACACGGGCCCTACGACATCGCCGCCATCCGCGAGCAGTTGGTGGCGATCGAGCGGCGGGGATGTTCGGCGGTGGTGCGGGTGCCCGCGAACGCGGAGTGGATGATCAAGCAGGTGCTCGACCTCGGGGCACAGAGCCTGCTGGTGCCGATGGTGGACACGCCCGAACAGGCCCGCGCGGCGGTGCGCGCGGCGCTTTACGCGCCGCAGGGGGCGCGCGGGATGGGGGCGGCGGTGGCGCGGGCCTCGAACTACGCCGCGATCCCCGATTACGTGGCTACCGCGAACGCCGAGATCTGCGTGATGGTGCAGGCCGAAAGCCGCGCCGCGCTGGACAACCTCGATGCCATCGCCGCGACCGAGGGCGTGGACGTGGTGTTCATCGGCCCGGCCGACCTGTCGGCGGACATGGGCTATCCCGGCCAGCTGGACGCGCCGGAGGTGGTGGCCGCGATCGACGACGCCATCGGCCGCATCCGGGCGGCGGGCAAGATCGCGGGGATCATCACCTTCGATCCGGCGGAATTCACCCACTACCGCGACCTCGGCCTGACCTTCCTCGGCGTGGGCGGGGACATGCCGGTGCTGGCCACGGCCTTGCGCGGGCTGGCCAAGGATACGCGCGCGCGGTTGGAATAACCGCGCACATCGCGTGTTTGGTTTGGCATTCAGAAATCGTAAATTTTAAATTTGCCTAGCAGAGGGGTGCGCATGGCGAAGCCCCAGCCATCTTTGAGGAAATTCAAGATTGTCACATATGTCTTTCTCGGGATCATGCTGCCCATATCGCTGTTTCAGGCGGCGGACAGCGTTCTTGGGCGGCAGGTTGTCGAGGCGCAAATCACCGACATCCATTCGCCTCGGGAGTGCCGGTCGTCCCGTAGCTGGCTCTGGGGACGGCGCCATCGTTCGTCTGAACCTTCTGAACCGGGAATGTACTGCGGCTTGATCATCACGGATCACGGCAGCTTTGTACTCCCTCAGAGCAACAGGTTCCACTTCGGCCCGTCAACGCGCGAACGGCTCTTAGACGCGCTCCGGGAGGGCTGCACATATCGACTGACGCTCGCCGGGTTCGGGGCACGTTTGGAGCCCGGCAGGCCCGCTCAGAACCGTCCGAACAAACACCTGATCAAGGCCGAACCCATCGGTGATTGCGCGGGAGGTACCATCTGACAACCCGCATGCCGCCTCACTCCGCGCCGCGGGCGTGGAAGATGAAGCCGAGGGTGTTCATCAGGATCTGCGCGGCGAGAATGGCGGTGGAGCCGGTGGGGTCGTAATCCGGCGCCACCTCGACCAGGTCGAGCCCGATCACCTCGTGCCGGCGCGCAAGCCCCTGCAAAAGTTCCAGCACCTCGTAGTAGAGAAAGCCGCCGTGGCTGGGCGTGCCCGGGCCCG
>ENA-ORCT01000426-ORCT01000426.1-marine-metagenome-genome-assembly--contig:-NODE-426-length-20525-cov-4.014133_pt1 | contig 20525 bp, 17 predicted proteins | sample MGYA00248632_ERZ508511 | MGnify/ENA primary metagenome ERZ508511 (study PRJEB26182, sample SAMN06268839) | marine metagenome | isolation source: Tt an P1-techrep anaerobic enrichment on pine from sediment...
GCCGATTCGCAGCCAGGCGGCGGTGGCCTCGCCCGGCACGGCCCCCAGCCAGGCGGCGCGACCGAAGCGCACCGTCTCGCCGCGCCACTGCCCCTCGACGCCATAGCCCGGCACCTCGGCCACGTCGCTCAGCCGGGCGGGCTGAATGCCCGCCGCGCGCGCCGCCTGGGCCAGCGATCGCGCCAGCGGATGCGAGGATTGCAGCGCCAGCGCCAGCGCGACCTCAAGCTCGCGCCGGGGATGCCCGCCCAGGTTGGTGGCCTCGGGCGCGCCCAGCGTCAGCGTGCCGGTCTTGTCGAAGACCACGGTGTCGATCTCGGCCAGCCGCTCCAGCGCGGTGCCGTCCTTGATCAGCATGCCACGTTTGAACAGCCGCCCCGAGGCGGCGGTGGTCACCGCCGGCACCGCCAGCCCCAGCGCACAGGGGCAGGTAATGATCAGCACCGCCACCGCGATGTTCAGCGCCAGCCGCACATCGCCGCCCGAGATCACCATCCAGCCGATGAAGGCAAGAAGCGACAGGAGGTGCACGCCGGGCGCATAGATGCGCGCCGCGCGGTCGGCGAGCGAGGTGTAGCGGTTCCTGGAGCTTTCGGCGACCGCCACCAGATCGGCCATGCGATGCAGCGAGCTGTCCTCGCCTGCCGCCGTGACCCGCACCAGAAGGGGGCCGGTGAGGTTGACCTCGCCCGCGCTGAGCTGGGCGTCGGGGCCGGCATAGGCCGGCAGGCTCTCGCCCGTCAGCAGCGAGCGGTCGATCTCGGTCTGGCCCTCGGTGATCACGCCGTCCACCGGCACGCGGGCGCCGGGTTTCACCCGCACGATGTCGCCCGCGGCGAGTTCCGAGATCGCCACCGTCTCTTCGGCATCGCCCTCGCCCACGCGCAGGGCGCGGGGCACCTCCAGCGCGGCCAGTTCCTCGGCCGCCGAGCGGGCCACGGCACGGGTGCGGTGATCGAGGTAGCGGCCCGCCAGCAGGAAGAAGGTCAGCGAAAGCGCCGCGTCGAAATAGGCGTGCCGGCCGGACTGCATGGTCTCGTAAAGCGACATGCCCGCGGCGAGGATGATGGCCAGCGAGATCGGCACATCCATGTTCAGCCGCCGCGCCGACAGCGCCGACCAGGCATTGCGGAAGAACGGCTGCGCCGAGAAGGCAATGGTCGGCAGCGCGATCGCGGCCGAGATCCAGTGGAACAGGTCGCGCGTGGCATCCGCCGCGCCCGACCAGACCGCCACCGACAGCAGCATGACGTTCATCATGGCGAAGCCCGCCACCGCAAGCCGCATCAGGATATCGCGCCCCGCCTTGTCGGTGGCCGTGGCCGACAGCACGCCCGGATCCAGCTCATGCGCCTCGTAGCCCAGCCGGTCGAGCACCCCGATCAGGTCATCGGCGGTAACCTCCGGCTCGGCCTCGACGCTGACGCGCTTCAGCGTCAGGTTGACCCGCGCCGAGCGCACGCCCGGCTCGGCGTTCAGCCCGCGCTCCACCGCCGAGATGCAACCGGCACAGTGGATGGTGGGCAGCGACAGCAGCAGCCGGGCCTCGCACTGGTCATCGCCCTGCCCCAGCGCCTCGGCGGCGGGGGCCACGGCGCAGGCCGGGCAGGCGGACGGGCGGCTGCGCATCGCTGTGCTCATGGGTCAGCTCCTCACGAACAGTTCCAGCCGCTGGCGGAATTCCGTGCCGTCTTCGGCCTTGGCCTCGACCACCATCATCCACTTGCCGTGGTCCAGATCCAGCGGCGTGCTGTAGCGGCCGTTGATCCCGCTGAAAGCAGGGCGGATGTCATCCGCGGCCTCGGTGGTCCGGCCGATAAGGACGGAGAAATCAGTCGGCTCGACCGGCAGGCCCTGCGCGTCGATGAAACTGACGGTCAGCAGGCCGAGCGAATAGTCGGTCCGGACCTGCCAGCCCAGCCTCTCCTGCGCCTCGCGCTTGGCGTCGAATTCCTGGCTGGCGACATAAGAGTTCTTGACCTCCAGCCCGGGGAAGGTGCCCACGGCCAGAACCGCCATGGTGATGTTCACGCCGACGACAATGGCGAAGGCGCCGACCGTGATGAACAACACGGTCCGACCAGTCAGCGGCTTCTCTCCCATCAGTTCTCTCTCCCGTTGAACACGCTGTCGGTATAGGCGCGTTCGTTGCTGGTCAGATCCTCGACCCACATGCGGAACTCGGTCCGCTCATGCTCGGCAGCATCCGATTCGCGCGGCGCAACGACATAGACGCGCTGCAGCTTGGTGCTGTCGGCCGGCACGTTCACGGTCTGGCCGGGCAGCCCCTCGAGCTGCACCTCGAAGGGCTCCTCGCCCACCACGGTGATCGCGAAGTCGCGGTCGTCGCCATGCTTGTTGCGCAGCCGCACGTCATAGGTGTTGCGGATCGAGCCGTCGGACAGCGTCACGAAAGTCGGGTTGCGCACCGGCGCCACCGACAGGCCGATATCGGCGCGCATGAACAGCGCCGCCACCAGCCCGATGCCCACAGCCGACCACAGCGTGGTGTAGATGATGGTGCGGAGGCGGAAGATATGCTTCCAGATGGATTTCGGCGGGTTGCCGGCGCGCTCAGCGGCCTCGTCGGTCAGCGCCATGTAGTCGATCAGCCCGCGCGGCTTGCCGATCTTGTCCATCACGTCGTCGCAGGCGTCGATGCACAGCCCGCAGGTGATGCAGGCCAGCTGCTGGCCGTCGCGGATGTCGATGCCCATGGGGCAGACATTGACGCAGGCCATGCAGTCGATGCAATCGCCCAGCTTGTCGGCATTCGGCCCCTTGCGGTGCTTGCCGCGCGGCTCGCCCCGCCATTCGCGGTAGCCGATGGTGATGGTGTCCTCGTCCATCATGGCGGCCTGGATCCGCGGCCAGGGGCACATGTAGATGCAGACCTGCTCGCGCATGAAGCCGCCGAAGACCAGTGTGGTCGCCGTCAAGACCCCGATCGTGGTGTAGGCCACGGGGTGGGCGCCAAAGGTGACGAGGTCTTTCAGAAGCGTCGGCGCATCGGTGTAGTAGAACACCCAGGCCCCGCCCGTGGCCATGGCGATCAGCAGCCACAGCGTCCATTTCGTCAGCCGCAGGCGCAGCTTGCGGGCGTCCCATTTCGCGTTCCACAGCTTCACCCGCTTGTTGCGGTCGCCCTCGACCCAGCGCTCCACCAGGATGAAGAGGTCGGTCCAGACCGTCTGCGGGCAGGCATAGCCGCACCACACCCGCCCCAGCGCCGAGGTGAACAGGAACAGCCCGAGCCCGGCCATGATCAGCAGGCCGGCCACGAAATAGAATTCATGCGGCCAGATCTCGATCATGAAGAAGAAGAAGCGGCGGTTCGCGAGGTCCACCAGGACCGCCTGGTCGGGCAGGTTCGGGCCCCGATCCCAGCGGATCCACGGGGTGATGTAGTAGATGCCCAGCGTGATCGCCATGATCCACCACTTCAGGGTGCGGAACCGGCCGCTGACGCGGCGGGGGAAGATCGGCTCGCGGGCCGAATAGAGTTCTTGGGGCTGTTGGTCGGTAGAGCTCACGGAATCACTCCGGCTGGCTGTTCGTGAATCCCGGCTGTTGTGACAGCAGGGGCCCGTTGGGGCATTGACCTAGGTCAACAGGGAAATCTGCAATTCACCGGCGGAAATCAAGCCCGCCCCCTGCGGCATATCGCGGGACGAAAGCGTTCGGGTCGCGCCGGGGCCGTGCTTCTGCGCCCTGCCTCAAACCTCCCGACACGGGCGGGTGGACAGATTGTCGCGGGTCGCCTAATAATGAAGCACCGGCCCCCTGGAAACGCGCAAACAGGATGGGGACCGGTGCTGAAACCGGGGGCCCTGCGGCCCCCGGTATCCGTTTGGGGGGCGTTATTCGCCCCCGCCCAGCTGGTGGACATAGGTCGCCACCGCGCGCACCTGCGCTTCGGTCAGCGGCGCGCCGCCCTTGGGTGGCATGATGCCGAAGCGGGCGTTTTCCACCGTGTAGCGGATGGTTTCCTCGCTGCCACCATAAAGCCAGATGGCGTCGGTCAGGTTCGGCGCGCCCTGGAAGCGGTCGCCGGTCCCATCTTCCGCGTGGCAGGCCGAGCAGTTGTCCAGGAAGACGGTCTCGCCGGCGCCGGCGAGGGCCGCGTCATGATCCTGACCCGAAAGCTTGCGCACATATTGCACCACCTGGTCGATCTCCTCGGGTGCGAGGATCTCGCCGAAGGCCGGCATTTCCGAATACCGAGCGTCCTCGTCGGTCTCGTTCCGGATACCGTGGCTGACGGTGTAGTGGATCTCTTCGATATCGCCACCCCAGAGCCAGTCATTGTCCAGCAGGTTCGGATATCCCTTGTCCTTCACGCCGGCCGCGCCCGAGCCGTGGCACTGGGCGCAGAAGGTGTTGAAGACAGCCTCGCCACCCCGAACGGCGTAGTTGTAGAGCTCGGGGTCGTCGCCGATCGCGGCCAGTTCGACGCTCTCCAGCTTGCTCACCAGGGGCGCGTTGATCTCTTCGAACCGCTGGATCTCCTGTGCGACCTCGCCACGGGTCGAGTAGCCCAGGATGCCGGGCGTGGCCTCTTTGACCAACGGCCAGGCCGGGAAGAGGATCGTGTAGATGATGGCGAAGACGATCGTGGCGTAGAAGGTCCACAGCCACCACCGCGGCATCGGGTTATCGTATTCCTCGATCCCGTCCCAGGAATGGCCGGTGGTTCCGACCTCGGTCTTCTCGTTCTTTTTCTCAGTGCTCATGTCCGCGCCTCCTTGCAATGCGCGCCGTCAGTCTTTGCGTCGTCGCTGGCGGGTTTCTTGTCATGCCGAAAGGGGATGTTCGCGCTGTCGCGGTGCTCGGGCGTGCTGCCTGGGCGGAACACCCAGACAATCACGCCAACGAAGAACAGCACCAGGAACAGCAGCACCCAGCTGTCGGCAATTTCACGAAGCAGGGAATAGGTGTCCATGCTCCCACTCCTTAACGGCTGGCAACGGGCTGGAAGGTCGAGAAATCAACCATCGTGCCCAGCACCTGCAGATAGGCGATCAGGGCGTCCATCTCGGAAATCCCCGGCTGCCCGTCGAAGTTGCGCACCTGCGCGCCGGGATAGCGCTCAAGCAGGCCGTCGGTATCGCCAAAGGGATCGATCTGCACCTGGAAGTCGGCTTGCGCGTTTTCCAGCATCTCGTCCGTGTAAGGCACGCCGACCACGCGGTGGGTCTTCATCACGTCTTCGATGTATTTGCCGTCGATCATGCGGTTCTCGAGGAAGCCGTATTTCGGCATCACCGATTCCGGCACCACCGACTGCGGATCGCGCAGGTGGTCGACATGCCACTCGTCCGAGTAGCGGCCGCCGAGACGGGCGAGGGCGGGCCCCGTCCGCTTCGAGCCCCACTGGAACGGGTGGTCATACATCGATTCCGCCGCCAGGCTGTAATGACCGTAGCGCTCCACCTCGTCGCGCATCGGGCGCACCATCTGCGAGTGGCAGACATAGCAGCCCTCGCGGATGTAGATGTCGCGGCCCGCCAGCTCCATCGGCGAGTAGGGACGCACGCCGTCCACCTCCTCGATGGTGTTCTCCAGGTAGAACAGGGGCGCGATTTCCACGATCCCGCCGATGGTCACCACAAGGAAGCTGAAGACCAGAAGCAGCGTCGCGTTTTTCTCGATGATTTTGTGTTTTTCGAGGATAGCCATTGTTGCTGCCTCCCTTATTCAGCCGGAGCCGCAACCGGGGCAGCGGCCTTGGCCGGTGCCGAGGTGACGGTCTTCCACAGGTTGACGCACATGATGATGCCGCCGGTGACGTAGAGCACGCCGCCAAGGGCACGGACCACATACATCGGGAACTTCGCGGCCACGGTGTCGGCGAAGGCGTTCACCAGGAAGCCCTGCGCATCAACTTCGCGCCACATCAGGCCTTCCATGATGCCGGTCACCCACATCGACGAGGCGTAGAGCACGATGCCGATGGTGGCGAGCCAGAAGTGCCAGGACACCATGGACAGCGAATACAGACGCTCGCGGTTCCACAGGCGCGGCACGAGGAAGTACAGGGCACCGAAGGTGATCATGCCGTTCCAGCCCAGCGCGCCGGAATGCACGTGACCGATCGTCCAGTCGGTGTAGTGCGACAGCGAGTTCACCGCCTTGATCGACATCATCGGGCCTTCGAAGGTGGACATGCCGTAGAAGCCCACCGAAACCACCATCATGCGGATGATCGGGTCGGTGCGCAGCTTGTCCCAGGCGCCCGAGAGCGTCATCAGGCCGTTGATCATGCCACCCCAGGAGGGCATCCACAGCATGATCGAGAACACCATGCCCAGCGTCGAGGCCCAGTCGGGCAGCGCGGTATAGTGCAGGTGGTGCGGACCGGCCCAGATATACAGGAAGATCAGCGCCCAGAAGTGGATGATCGACAGCTTGTAGCTGAAGACCGGGCGTTCGGCCTGCTTGGGCACGAAGTAGTACATCATGCCCAGGAAGCCCGCGGTGAGGAAGAAGCCCACGGCGTTGTGCCCATACCACCACTGCGTCATGGCGTCCTGCACCCCGGCGAAGACCTGAACCGACTTGGAGCCGAAGATCGACACCGGAACGCTGAGGTTGTTGACGACATGCAGCATCGCCACCGTGACGATGAAGCTCAGGAAGAACCAGTTCGCCACGTAGATGTGCTTTTCCTTGCGCTTGAAGATCGTGCCCAGGAACACCATCAGGTAGACGACCCAGACGGCGGTCAGCCACCAGTCCACATACCATTCCGGCTCGGCGTATTCCTTCGACTGGGTGGCGCCCAGCAGGTAACCGGTCGCGGCCAGGACGATCACGATCTGATAGCCCCAGAACACGAACCAGCCGGCGTTTCCGCCCCAAAGGCGCGCCGCCGAAGTGCGTTGTACGACGTAGAACGAGGTCGCGATCAGCGCGTTGCCCCCGAAGGCGAAAATCACCGCCGAGGTATGCAGCGGTCGCAGACGGCCGAAATTGGCATAGCCCTGAGCCCATTCGAAATTCAGCTCCGGAAATGCCAGCTGGAACGCGATGAACGTCCCCACTGCAAAGCCGACGACACCCCAGAAAGCCGTCGCGATCACCCCGTAGCGGACAACGTCGTCCATATACGCAGTGCCGTCGACGACCGGCTTCGCTTCCCCGGCGCGGCGGACAGTCCAGACGAACATGCCGGCTGCGATGAGCATCACGAGTATCGCATGCACCAGGTAAGCCATGTCATGGGCGTAATTGGCAGCAATCGCGGCCAGCACCGCGATGATGCCAAATATGGCCATCTTAACGTAATCCCACATCCTGCGTCCCTTCGTATTGCCGCTCCGATCCATGGTCGGGCGGGTCCCTCTTCGACGATTGCGGTATGGCGGGCGGTGGCTCAAGCTGCCTTGATCCATATCAAAACCGCGAGAGCCGCCAGTTGATCTTGGTCAAGGCCCCCCTACACGGCCGGGCGTAGGTTGGCCCAAAACCAACGCACACCCGGAGGAGTGACACCTGTGGCTTACAAGACCATCCTGACCATCATCACCGACGCGGACCTCGCGACAAGCGCGTTGGAATCCGCCATAACGCTATCCGATCGGGAAGATGCACATCTGGAGGTGCTTTGTCTTGGCGTCGATAGGACGCAGACGGGCTATTACTACGCCGGCACCAACGCCATGATTCAGCAGGAAACGCTGGAAAGGGCGCAAAAGGAGGCCGCGGAGATAGAGACTGCGGCAAAACACCGCCTCTCGACGGAAGGCATCAAGTGGAACTGCGAGGCCGCGGTCGCCCAGATCGCCGGCCTGTCCCACCTGGTGGCCCAGCGTGCGCGGTTCAGCGATCTGGTGGTGATGCCCAAGCCCTACGGCGAAGGTCGCGCCATCGAGGACGAGGCCTCGGTCGAGGCGGCGATGTTCGACGGCAAGGCGCCGCTGCTGGTGATGCCGCAGGAGGCCGATTCGTCGTCGATCGGCAATCGCGTGGTGATCGCGTGGAATCAGAGCAACGAGGCGCTGGCCGCAATTCGTGCCGCCCTTCCGGTGCTGCAGGCCGCGGACAGTGTGAATATCGCCATCATCGACCCGCCGCAGCATGGCCCCGACCGCTCCGATCCGGGTGGAGAACTGTCGCAGTTCCTGTCGCGTCACGGGGTGAAGACCGAGATCTCGGTCCTGGCGAAAACGATGCCGAGGGTTTCGGACGTGCTGTGCCGGCATGTTCAGGATATCGACGCCGACATGGTGGTGATGGGCGCCTATGGCCATTCGCGCTTCCGCGAGGCGATCCTGGGCGGGGCCACGCGGAACATGCTTGAAAACGCCAATGTGCCGGTGCTGATGGCGCACTGATCCCGGGCCGGGGGCGGCTCAGGCGAAGACACCCCCGTCCGAGTCGTCCCCGGTCTCATCCAGAAGGCGTTCGAAATCGGGCACGGTGACGTGCCGCTTGCCTTCCAGCTCGATCACCCCGTCGCGCTTCAGCGCCGAGATCTGGCGGCTGACGGTTTCCAGCGTCAGGCCCAGGTAATCGGCCATCGCCTCGCGGGTGAGCGGCAGGTCGAACACGATCCGGCCCTGGGTCGCCGACAGTTTCAGCGTGGCGTCGCGCCGGGCGATGATCGCCAGCAGCGAGGCGATCTTTTCGCGCGCGGTCTTGCGGCCCAGCAGCAGCATCCATTCCCGCGCGGCATCCAGCTCGTCCAGCGTCATCTCCAGCAGGCGCTGGCCGATATGCGGCGTGCGCTGCATCAGCTCCTCGAAGGGCGTCTTGCGGAAGCAGCACATGGTCAGCTTGGTCGTGGCGGTCACGTCATAGGCGGCATGGTCCCGCCCCGGCCGGCCGACGAAATCGGAGGGCAGCAATAGCCCCACCATCTGGGTGCGCCCGTCCTCCATCGTCTGGCTGAGGGTCGCGATTCCCTCCACCACCGAGGCCACGAAATCCATCCGGTCGCCGGACCAGATCACCGTCTGGCCTGCCTCGTAGGTGCGGTAGTACTTCGTCTCCTCGAGCATGGCGAGCTCATCTGCCTCGCAGCGCGCGCACACAGCCCTGTGGCGAATTGGGCAGTCAGCGCAATCCTGATGGGTGAATGAAGTTTCGGAGCTGGACATGGGGGACCTTAATATTTGATTTCGATCAAGGTTCGACGAATTTCCGATAACTAAAGGTAGGCGAATGAGCACCGAATCGCAACTAACGCGCCTCGGTCTATTTGACGCGCGTGTACCAAGGTATACGAGTTACCCGACAGCACCACATTTTTCCGCGTCAGTGGGCCAGAGCGAATTCACCGGATGGATCCAGAGGATCGAACCCGGTTCACGGATTTCCCTTTATATCCACGTGCCGTTCTGCCGCCGGCTGTGCTGGTTCTGCGCCTGCCGCACGCAGGGCACCAGAACGGATGCGCCCCTGCGCGCCTATCTCGACACCCTGAAGGCCGAGATCGCGATGTTCGCGCGGCTGTTGCCCGGCGGCGTCACGCTGTCGCGGCTGCATTGGGGCGGCGGCACGCCGACCCTGCTGTCGGCCGACATGATGCGCGAGCTGGCAGAGGCGATCTACGATGTCGCCCCCCTGGGCGAGAACGGCGAATTCTCGGTCGAGATCGACCCCAACGAGATCGACGCGCCGCGGATGGAAGCGCTGGCCGAGGCGGGCATGAACCGCGCCTCGATCGGGGTGCAGGATTTCGACCCCGAGATCCAGTCGGTGATCGGCCGTATCCAGAGCTATGACATCACCCGCGACGCGGTCGACCTGATCCGCGCGCATGGGGTGAACAGCCTGAATGCCGACATCCTGTTCGGCCTGCCGCACCAGTCGAAAGAGCGGATCGCCGAGAGCGTGCAGAAGCTCCTGTCGCTGTCACCCGACCGCGTGGCGCTCTACGGCTACGCGCATGTGCCCTGGATGGCCAAGCGCCAGCAGATGATCCCCTCCGAGGCCCTGCCCACGCCGCAGGAGCGGCTGGCCCTGTTCGAAACCGCCCGCGAGCTGTTTCTCTGGGACGGCTATGCCGAGATCGGGATCGACCATTTCGCCCGCAAGGGCGACGGGCTGGAAGTGGCCCAGCGCGCCGGCAAGCTGCGCCGCAATTTCCAGGGCTATACCGACGACACGGCCGAGGTTCTGGTGGGGCTGGGGGCCTCGTCGATCTCGCGCTTCCCGCAGGGCTATGCGCAGAACGCCGCCTCGACCTCGGAGTACAACCAGCGCATCCGCGACGGGCAGTTCGCCACCTCGCGCGGCCATGTCTTCAGCGACGAGGACAAGCTGCGCGGCCGGATGATCGAGGCGCTGATGTGCGATTTCCGCATCGATGCCGCCGAGATCACCAGCCGCTTCAGCATTTCGCCCGACAAGCTGCAGGCGATGTTCAGCGAGGTTGCCGAGGCCTTCCCCGGCATGGTGGAACAAAGCGCCGAGGGCTTCTCCATCCCGCCGCATGGCCGTCCGCTGACCCGGATGATCGCGCGCGGCTTCGATGCCTATGACCTGTCGAAGGCGGGGCACAGCTCGGCCATCTAGGCCGGGCGCCCTGCCCCCTCGACGAACTCGACAAGCTGCGGCAGGCAGACGGTTTTCAGATCGTAATTCCGCACCACATGCGCCCGCGCCGCCTGCCGGCGCGGCGCGGCGGCCTTCGGGCAAGCCAGTTCCTCGGTCAGGACCTCCGCCCAGCGCTCCACATCGAAGAAATCCACCAGCCGCCCGGTTGCGCCATCGCAGATCACCTCCTGCACCGGCGGCGTGGCCGAGGCCACGATGTTGCAGCCCGCGCTCATCGCCTCCAGCAGCGACCAGGACAGCACGAAGGGGTAGGTCAGGTAGGCGTGCACCCGGCTGACCTGCAGAAGCGACAGGAAATCGCCGTAGGGCAGCCTGCCCACGAAATGCACCCGCGACAGGTCCAGCCGGTCGGCCGTCTCGGAGAGGAAGACCTCCTTCCAGCTCTTCCCGCCGCCCGGCCGCGGGCTGTAGCTGCAGCCGTCGCCGCCCACGATCACCACCTGCGCCTCCGGCCGGGCCTTCAGCACTTCTGGCAGCGCCCGCAGGAATACGTGGTAGCCGCGATAGGGCTCCAGGTTGCGGTTGACGAAGGTCAGAACCTCGTCCCCGGCCTTCAGCTCCGGCCCGCCGGGCAGGGCGAAGCGCGCCTCCGGGTCCGGGCGCACCCGCCCGGTGTCGATCCCGTCATGGATGACGCGGATCTTGCCCCGCAGTTCGGCCGGGAAGGTGCCGGCCTGCCACGCGGTCGGCGAAAGCGCCGCGTCCGACTGCGCCAGCGCCTGCAGCAGATGCGCCCGGCGCGCGGCGGTCGTGATGCGCCGGCGCAGGTCCAGCGCGCCCAGCTCGGGGTCGAAGCCGCAATCGAGCCCGGCGGAGGCGTAGTAGAACTCGGCATAGCTCAGCAGCCGCGCCTCGGGGAAGACCTCGTTCAGGAACAGCGTCTCGCCCCAGCCCGGATGGCCGAAGATCACATCGGGCACAAACCCGTGCTTCACCCGCAGGGTCTCTGCCGTCATCGCCACCGCCGCCCCGCGCTGCGCCGCGCTGGCATAGCTCGCCCCCGGCCCCCGCATCTCGGGCGGCTCAAAGCGATAGCGCATATGCGGCAGCTTGAATCCGCGCTTGTTGGCCTCGTCGGTGATGGCCACGACCTGATGCCCGCGCGCCTCCAGCGCCGGGGCCAGATGCAGGAACTGCCCCGGGTAGTTCTGGTGCACGAACAGGACGCGCATCGCTACCCGGCCTTTGCCTTCAGGTCGAAGGCCGCCTCCATCAGGGTGCGGGTATAGGCCTGCTGCGGGCTGGCGAAGACCTGCTCGGCCGTGCCGGCCTCGACGATGTCGCCCTGCTTCATCACGATCATCTTGTGGCTGAGCGCGCGCACCACTTTCAGGTCGTGGCTGATGAACAGATAAGCCAGGTTGTGCCGCCGCTGCAGGGCGCGCAGCAGTTCCACGATCTGCACCTGCACGGTCATGTCCAGAGCCGATGTGGGCTCGTCCAGAACCAGCAGTTTCGGCCGCAGGATCATCGCCCGGGCGATGGCGATGCGCTGGCGCTGCCCGCCCGAGAACTCATGCGGGTAGCGGTGCATCATCGACGGATCCAACCCCACCTCGGTCAGGATATCGGCCACCATCTGCCGCTTGTTTTGCCCCGGCGCCACGCCATGCACGCCCAGGCCCTCGGCCACGATCTGCTCGATCGTCATGCGCGGGCTGAGCGAGCCGTAAGGGTCCTGGAACACGATCTGCATGTCCCGGCGCAGCGGGCGCAGCTGGCGCGATCTCCAGCCCTGGATATCCTGCCCCTGGTACCGGATCGCGCCTTCGGAGGAGATCAGCCGCATGATGGCCAGCGCCAGCGTGGTCTTGCCCGACCCGGATTCGCCCACGATGCCCAGCGTCTCGCCCGCCCGCACCGAGATCGAGGCGTCGTTGACCGCCTTCACATGCCCCACCGTCCGTTTCATCAGCCCGCGCTGGATGGGGAACCAGACGCGCAGCCCCTCGGTGCGGACCACCTCGGGGGCGTCACCGGGCACCGGGGCGGGGGTGCCGGCGGCCTCGGCAGCCAGCAGCATCTGCGTGTAGGGGTGCTGGGGATCGGCGAAGATCTCGGCGGTGGGGCCGGATTCGACGATCTCGCCATCCTTCATCACGCAGACCCGGTCGGCGAAGCGGCGCACGATGCCGAGGTCGTGGGTGATGAACAGCAGGCTCATGTCCTCTTCGCGCTTCAGGTCGACCAGAAGCTGCAGGATCTGCGCCTGGATGGTGACGTCGAGCGCGGTGGTGGGCTCGTCCGCGATCAGCAGGTCCGGCCCGTTGGCCAGCGCCATGGCGATCATCACCCGCTGCCGCTGCCCGCCCGAGAGCTGGTGCGGATAGGCGCCCAGCCGGCTTTCGGGGTCGCGGATGCCGACCTTGTGCAAAAGCTCCAGGATGCGCGCGCGCACCGCCTCGCCCGACAACCCCTGGTGCAGCCGGATGCTCTCGGACAGCTGCTTTTCCAGCGTGTGCAGCGGGTTGAGCGAGGTCATCGGCTCCTGGAAGATGAAGCTGATGTCATTGCCCCGCACCGCGCGCAGCCGTGCCTCGGGGGCGCCCACCATCTGCTGGCCGTTATAGGTGATCGAGCCTGTGACCGTGGCGCTGTCGGGCAGCAGCGACACGGTGGAAAGCGCGGTGACAGACTTGCCCGAGCCGCTTTCGCCCACCAGCGCCACGGTCTCGCCCCGGCCCACCCGGAAGGAGACGTTTTTCACCGCCGGATTGTCCCGGCCATCCTGGCGGAAGCTGACGGACAGGTTCTGGACCTCGAGAACGCCGCTCATTGGAAGGTCTTCCTCGGGTCAAATGCATCGCGCACGCCTTCGAAGATGAAGACCAGAAGCGACAGCATGATGGCAAAGGTGAAGAAGGCGGTGAAGGCCAGCCAGGGCGCCTGCAGGTTCTGCTTGGCCTGCAGGGTCAGCTCGCCCAGCGAGGGCGCCGAGGAGGGCAGGCCGAAGCCGAGGAAGTCGAGCGAGGCCAGCGTGCCGATGGTGCCGGTGATGATGAAGGGCAGAAGCGTCAGCGTGGCGACCATGGCGTTGGGCAGCATGTGGCGGAACATGATGGTCCAGTTGGAGACACCCAGCGCCCGGGCGGCGCGGACATATTCGAAATTGCGCGCGCGCAGGAACTCGGCCCGGACCACGCCCACCAGCGCGGGCCAGCCGAAGAGCGCGGTCAGGAACACCAGCAGCCAGAAACTCCGCCCGAAAATCGCGAAGACGATGATGATGATGTAGAGCTGCGGCGTGGAGGTCCAGATCTCGATCACCCGCTGGAACACCAGGTCGATCCAGCCGCCGAAGAAGCCCTGCACCGCGCCCGCGATGATCCCGATGAAGGAGGCCACCGCGGTCACGATCAGGGTGAAGAAGATCGACAGCCGGAAGCCATAGATCACCCGCGCCACCACGTCGCGCGCGGTATCATCGGTGCCCAAGAGGTGCTGCGCATCGGGGGCGGATGGCGCCGTGCCGCCGATATCGCTGATCGTGGAATAGCTGTAGGGGATCGGCGGCCAGATCACCCGGCCCTTCTCGATCTTCTCGCCCTCGATCACGCCGTCCTGCGCGTCCTCTATCATGCCCTCGGGGTCGTCCCAGCAGGCCTCCAGCCCGCCGGTGAGGATCAGGCACTCGACCTCGATGTCGCGATAGACGGCCTCGGTCCGCAGGTCGCCGCCGAAGGCGGTCTCGGGATAGAAGCGGTAGATCGGGAAAAAGCTTTCGCCGCGGTATTGCACGTAGATCGGCTTGTCATTGGCCAGCACCTCGGCGAACAGCGACAGGCCGAAGATCACGGCAAAGACGATCAAGGACCAGTAGGCGCGGCGGTTGCGCTTGAAGTTGCGCCAGCGGCGCTGGTTGAGCGGAGAGAGCTTGAACATCTCAGGTCTCCCTGCTTTCGAAGTCGATCCGCGGGTCGACCAGCACATACATCAGGTCAGACAGCAGGCCGATCAGCAGGCCGATCAGGCCGAAGACATAGAGCGTGGCGAAGATCACCGGGTAATCCCGCGCCACCGCCGCCTCGAAGCCCAGCCGCCCCAGCCCGTCGAGCGAGAAGATGGTCTCGATGATGATCGAGGCGCCGAAGAAGACGCTGATGAAGAGGCCGGGGAAGCCCGCGATGATGATCAGCATGGCGTTGCGGAAGACATGGCCGTAAAGCACCCCGCCCTCGCTCAGGCCCTTGGCCTTGGCGGTGATGACGTATTGCTTCTTGATCTCGTCGAGGAAGGAATTCTTGGTCAGCAGCGTCAGCGTGGCAAAGCTGGAGATGGTCGAGGCCAGCACCGGCAGGCTGATATGCCAGAAATAGTCGGCCACCTTGCCCAGCATCGACAGCTCGTCCCAGTTGTCCGAGGTCAGCCCGCGCAGCGGGAACCATTTCACGTAGGACCCGCCGGCGAGCAGCACCAAGAGCAGCACCGCGAACAGGAAGCCCGGGATGGCATAGCCCACGATGATCGCTCCGCTCGTCCAGGTGTCGAAGGGCGAGCCGTCCTTCACCGCCTTGCGGATGCCCAGCGGGATGGAGATCAGATAGGCGATCACCGTCGACCACAGCCCCAGGGTGATGGAGACCGGCATCTTCTCGATCACCAGGTCCACCACGTCGATGGAGCGGAAATAGCTCTCGCCGAAATCGAAGGTCAGGTAGTTGCCCATCAGGATCACGAAGCGCTCCATCGCGGGGATCTTCTGAACCTCGCATTCGGGCGCATCGGACGCGGGCTCTCCGGTGAACCCTTCCGCGCAGACGATACGGGAGAAGCCCATCTGCACCTCGAGTTCGTCGAGGAATTCCTGCGGCAGGCCGCGCGCCCCGACATAGCGTTCCTCGGCGCCCATGCCCTCGCCCACATCGCCGCCGCCGGCGATGCCCTGGAAGACGTCGCCCTCGCCCTCCATCTGCGAGATGATCTGTTCGATCGGCCCGCCGGGGACCAGCTGGATAAGCGCGAAATTGATGATCATGATCCCCAGGAGCGTGGGGATGATCAGCAACAGCCGCCGGAGGATATAGGCGCCCATATGCCTTGCTCTGCCTGTCGGTTCAGAAGGCCCCAGCGGCCTTCAGCTGTTCTGCTTTTTCCGCGTTGTACCACCAGAAATCCAGATTGCCCAATGCAAAGGGCGGGATCGGGTCGGGATGCTCGTACATGTCGTAATAGGCCACCGTGTGCGTGTTCTTGTACCATTGCGGCACCCAGAACCGCTCGGCCCGCAGCACCCGGTCCAGCGCGTGCACTGCGGTTTTCACCTCATCCTCATCCTTCCCCGCCAGCACATGGTCGATCAGCGCATCCACCGCCGGGTTTTCCAGCCCCATCAGGTTGCGGGTGGAGGTCTGCGCGGTTTCCGACCCGAAGAATTGCCTCAGCCCCGCATCGGGGATGAAATCCATGGGGAACTGAGCGGTGACCATGTCGAAATCATAGGTCCGCTCGCGGTTGGTGGCCTGGGCGTTGTCCACCCGCGAATGCACCGCGTCCACGCCCAGCCGGCGCAGGTTTTCGACATAGGGGTTGATCACCCGATCGAAGGTCTGGCTGTCGTTGAGGAATTCCACCTTCAGGGTCTCGCCCTGCGCGTTGCGGCGCATGCCGTCATCGCCCACCAGCCAGCCGGCCTCGTCCAGCAGGGCCGAGGCGCGGCGCAGGTTGCCCCGGTCGAGCTGGCGCTTGCCCGAACCCGGCGCCATCACCGCCTCGCCGTCCAGCACGCCTGCGGGCAGGTCCGCGGCCAGCGGCTCCAGCAGGGCCAGTTCCGCCTCCGAGGGCAGGCCTTCGGCCGCCAGGTCGCTGTTTTCCCAGAAGGAATGAATCCGCTCGTAGAGGCCGTAGAACAGCGTCTCGTTCGACCATTCGAAATTGAACATCAGGCCGATCGCCTCGCGCACCCGCGGGTCCTGGAATTGCGGGCGGCGGAGGTTGAAGACGAAGGACTGGCCGGTGGCGATGTCGCCCGAGGGCAGCTCGGTCTTGATCGCCCAGCCCTTCCTGATCGCCGGAAACTCATAGCCCGTGGCCCAGATCTTGGACGAGGCCTCATTGCGGAAGGTGTAGCTGCCCCCTTTGAAACCCTCGAAGGCCGAATTGTAGTCGGCGTAATACTCCACCCGCAGCCGGTCGAAATTGTTCCGCCCCTTGTTGACGGGCAGCTCGGCGCCCCAGTAATCGGGGTCGCGTTCGTAGATCAGGGTCTGCCCCACGTCCATTTCCGCCAGCACATAGGGGCCCGAGCCCAGGAAAGGCTCCAGCGAGCTTTCCTCAAGGTCCCGGTTATTGGCCTGGTAATGCGCCTTGGAGAACACCGGCAGGCCGCCGACCCGCTGCGGCAGGTCGCGTTTCGGGAAATCCGCCTTGAAGGTGTATTTCACCCGGTGCGGTCCGAGAATCTCGGCGCTTTCGACCTGCTTAGCCAGGATGAAGCGGAAATCCGGCAGGCCCTTTTCCAGGAACAGCTGATACGAGAACACCACGTCCTCGGCGGTGACCGGCGTGCCGTCGGAAAACCGCGCCTCGGGGCGCAGGTTGAAGATCACCCAGGAGCGGTCCTCGGGATATTCCAGGCTCTCGGCCAGCAGCCCGTAGGCCGAGCCGATCTCGTCGGCCGTGCCCGTCAGCAGCGATTCATACATCACCGTCGACAGCCCCCCGGCCCGGCCCTTGGTGGTGTAGGGGTTCATCGAATCGAAGGCCCCGAAGGCCCAGACCGACATCTCGCCCCCCTTGGGCGCATCGGGGTTGACGTAACCGAGATGCGGGAAGTCAGCCGGGTATTTCAGGTCGCCGAAGGTGGAGATCCCGTGCGAGACGATCACCTTCTCCTCGGCCCGGGCGGCCAGCGCGGCCAGCAGGAACATCAGCGCCAGCATCACCGCCCCCAGGCTTGCGCGAAGCCCGTGGGCCAGGGCGGGGGTTGCGGTCACGGCGACGGCACGCGCGGCGCGGCTCTTCGGCATCTGTTTCCTCCAGCTTTCGGGCATGGCCTGCCCTTCTGTCCGAAACAGGCTAAGGCCCGCGCCACGGACTGTTCAAGTTGAGAATGCGTGAGCAGGCCGTGGCGCCAACGCAAAAGGGCCGCCCCGAAGGACGGCCCTGCAACGCTCATGCCTCGCCGCTCAGTCGTCCAGCGAGTCGAGATAGGCGATCACGTTGGCGCGGTCCTCGATCTTGCGCAGACCCGCGAAGGACATCGCGGTGCCGGGCGCGAAGCCCTTCGGGTTCTCGAGGAAGTGGTTCAGATTCTCAGGCGTCCAGACATCCGCAGCCTCCTTCAGCTTGCCGGAATAGCCGTAGCCCTCGGCCGCATCCACTTCGCGGCCCACCACGCCGTAGAGGTAGGGACCGGTGCTGTTGGCGCCCTGTTCCAGCTTGTGGCAGGCCTTGCACTTGCCGAAGACCTTGGCGCCCTTCTCGACATCCGCCGCGGCCAGGATGTCGGCAAAGGCCACTTCCACAACTTCTTCCTCGGCCGCTTCGCCTTCGCCGGTATCGATGACATAGGCCTGTTCAGCATGTTCACCATGCCCGCCGCCCATGTGATACAGCGACTCCGCCGCCCAGCCAGCCAACAGGAAAATCAGCAATGAGCCGCAGAGCGCGCCCAGCGTCTTGGTGAAGGTCATTGTGTCGAACATGTCGCGGTCCCGTTTTCTCCCGATTTGCGCGGTTTGTATGCGCTTCCATACCGTCGTGGCAAGGTATAGTTAGCGCGTCCGGCCTCCCGAGTGGCCCAGAAGTAACGCAAAGATGACCATGACCCGACGAATCGCATTCCAAGGTGAACCCGGCGCCTATTCCCACCAGGCCTGCCACGAGGCCCGTCCCGACATGGAGGCCATGCCCTGCCGCACCTTCGAGGACGCGATCGAGGCGGTGCGGAAGGGCGATGCAGAGCTGGCCATGCTGCCGGTCGAGAACTCGACCTACGGCCGGGTGGCCGACATTCACCGCCTGCTGCCCGAATCCGGCCTGCACATCATCGACGAGGCCTTCGTGCGGGTGCATATCAACCTTCTGGGGGTCAAGGGCGCGCGGCTGGAAGACGTGAAGACAGCGCAGAGCCACACCGTCCTGCTGGGCCAGTGCCGCGGCTTCCTGCGCGAACATGGCATCACCGCGGTCACCGGCGCCGACACCGCCGGCTCGGCCCAGCATATCGCCGAGCTGGGCGATCCCGCGCAGGCCGCCCTGGCCTCGGAACTGGCCGGCGAGATCTACGGGCTCAACGTCCTGGCCCGCCATATCGAGGATCAGTCCAACAACACGACCCGGTTCCTGATCATGTCGCGGGAGCCCGATCTGAAGCGCCGCGGCAGCGCGGGCATGATGACCAGCTTCGTGTTCCGGGTGCGCAACATCCCGGCCGCGCTCTACAAGGCGATGGGCGGGTTTGCCACCAACGGCGTGAACATGACCAAGCTGGAAAGCTACATGGTGGACGGCCAGTTCACCGCCACCCAGTTCTACGCCGATATCGAAGGCCACCCCGACGACCGAAATGTCCAGCTGGCCCTGGAAGAGCTGGATTACTTCACCACGCACATGACGCTTCTGGGCGTCTACCCGGCCGATCCGCGCCGGCGCTGAGGCTCAGGCGCGGCGGGCGCCGCCGCCCAGCCGCGCCTCCAGGTTGCGGGCGAATTTGCGCACGCCCTTGCGGTAGCGCCTGAGCAGCGCGCCCCTGGCCAGTTTCATCGACTGCACCAGCAGCCGGGCCGGCATTGTGCTCGGCTTCACGACCAGCACCGTCTGCATCCGGGTCTGCCTGGGCGACAGCTTCACCAGGTCCACCGTCAGGCGGCCATGCAGGCCGGCGCTTTCGGTGGCGATTTCCAGGCTCTCGGGGCAGTCGATGCGCACCAGTTCGGCCGTCATCTCGCGCATCTTGCCGCGGAACCTGAAGCGGCTTTCCCATGTCATGCCCGGGCCGGGCTGCGGCAGAGTGTCGGTGCGCGTCACCTCGACCCCGCGGCGCAGGAGCGCGCGTTCGAAGGACTGGAAATCCGTCACCGCCTCCAGAACGTCTTCGATCGGGGCCGCGATATCTTCCCTTGCCATGAACCGCATCTGCCACCCTGCCCTCGCTGCCGCAGCCGTATTCTCCGGGCCGCCCCGGAGCTTTTCGCGTCAATCCAGCCGGTCCGCAAGCCAGTTTCTCAGCAGGAAATGCGCGATCGCCCCGGGCCGCGCAGGCAGAAGCGACGGCCCCTCCCCCGCGAAGGCCGCCAGCACCTCCTCGCGGGTGGCCCAGCGCGCCTCCTCGATCTCGGCCGGGTCGATGGTGATATCCCGGTTCAGCGCCACCCCCCGGCAGCCCAGCATCAGCGAGGCCGGGAAGGGCCAGGGCTGAGAGGCCAGGTAGCTGACCGCGCCGACGCGGATGCCCGCCTCTTCGAACACCTCGCGGCGCACCGCGGCCTCCACCGTCTCGCCCGGTTCGACGAAGCCCGCCAGCAGTGAATACATCCCCTCGGGCCAGCCCGGCGAACGGCCCAGCAGGACCGAGTTTCCATGCGTGATCAGCGCGATGACCACCGGGTCGGTGCGCGGGAAATGCTGGGCGCCGCAGGTCGGGCAGTCGCGCTGCCAGCCGGCCATGACCATGCCGCTTTCGACGCCGCATCCGGTGCAGAACCGGTGGCTGCGGTGCCAACGGAACAGCGCCCGCGCCGTGGCCGCCAGTTCCGCGTCGCGCGCGGCGAGGCAGGACATCACCCGGCGCAGTTCGGCGAAGGCCGCGTCTTCGGGAAGTGCGGGATGGCGCTGTTCGCTGGGGTCGGCAAAGGCGTTAAGCGTTTCGGGAACCTCAGGCGGCTCCCAGGCCGAAAGGTCGATGGCAAAGACGGCGCCGGCCTCGCCGCGGCCCAGAAACAGCGCCTGTTCCAGCTGCCCGCGGGTCAGCGCGTGATCGGGCCCGATCCAGCCCAGCCGGTCGCGGCCCTCTCCCGCGACCA
>ENA-ORCT01000427-ORCT01000427.1-marine-metagenome-genome-assembly--contig:-NODE-427-length-20511-cov-3.253010_pt1 | contig 20511 bp, 16 predicted proteins | sample MGYA00248632_ERZ508511 | MGnify/ENA primary metagenome ERZ508511 (study PRJEB26182, sample SAMN06268839) | marine metagenome | isolation source: Tt an P1-techrep anaerobic enrichment on pine from sediment...
GAAAGCCAATGCCAACGACGAGGTTCTAAGGACGATCTTCGCATGTGGCTTTGGAGCTGACTGTGTGAGTGGAAACGAAATCAGTAAGGCGATTGAACTGGGCGTTCCAGGTTCGAAAATTGCATTTGCAGGCGTCGGAAAAACAGATAAGGAAATTACCACAGCCCTCAATAATGACCTGTTCAGCTTCAACTGCGAATCGCTGCCCGAGCTGGAAGTCATTGATGAATTGGCTGCCGGCATGGGGAAAATGGCCCGGGTGGCGATTCGTATCAATCCCAATGTCGATCCAAAAACCCACAAATACATTACCACGGGCTTGGATGAAAATAAATTCGGAATCAATCACTGGGATTTTGACAAACTTGGCAAATTATTAACGAATCTTGAGAACATCCGTCTGACTGGAGTCCATTTCCACATTGGCTCTCAAATTACCGATATAGGCGTATTCAACGAGCTGAGCGCGAAAGTTAATACGATTGCCGACTGGTTTGAAAAACGAGGATTTCATCTGCAGCACATCAATGTTGGCGGCGGCTTGGGCATCGATTATGAGCATCCGGAGAAAAATCCTTTTCCTGACTTTAAAGCATACTTTAAAGCCTTCAACCAACACCTGAAATTAAAACCAGGGCAAGAGCTTCACGTGGAATTGGGGCGGTCGGTTGTTGGACAATGTGGACACCTGATCACCAAAGTCCTATATGTCAAGGACGGCTTAAGTACCAAATTCGTGATTACCGATGCCGGCATGACCGAACTGATTCGGCCCATGCTTTACCAGGCTCACCACAAAATCAGCAACCTTACATCCGATTTGCCGCTACAAACCTATGATGTGGTTGGCCCCATTTGCGAAAGCACCGATGTGTTTGCCAAAGGCATCCAGCTACCGGAATCGAAACGGGGCGACTTACTGGCCATCCACTCTGCCGGAGCCTACGGCGAAGCCATGGCTTCGGGCTATAACCTGCGTGATCTGGTGAAAGCTTACCACTCGGACGAACTCACAAATACCTGAAGACTCTTTTTTATTGATTATCAGGAAAAAGAAAAAGACCAATAATTCATTTATTTTGCCCAATAAATTTTTTTTGCCATAAAATAAGTATACATTTGCCATTCACATTTTTATTTTAATACTGATTATGAACATTTTTGTAGGAAACCTCAATTACTCAATCACTGAAGATGATATGAGAGAAATCTTTGAGGAGTATGGTGAGTTAACTTCTGTTAAGTTGATCACTGACAAATTTACTGGAAGAAGTAAAGGTTTTGGATTCGTTGAAATGGCTGATGCTGATGAAGCAAAAAAAGCTATTGAAGAACTAAACGGTGCAGAAGTCGAAGGTCGTTCGATGGTTGTTAATGAGTCTATCGAGAAAAAGAGAGACAACAACCGTGGCGGTGGCTTCCGTGGTGGCAACAACCGTGGCGGTGGCGGCGGTTATGGCCGTAGAGACAACAATTTCAGATCAAACTACTAATTTAGGAGGTTGATTATGAAAGGTACTGTAAAATGGTATGACGCAACCAAAGGGTTTGGATTTATCCTGACCGAGGACAACAAAGACATCTTTGTACACCGCTCTGGTTTAGCTGATGCCTACGCTGGTCTGGAAACAGACGAGACGGTAGAATTTGAAATTGGCCAAGGAAACAAAGGTCCAATTGCAACGAACGTAACTAAAGTAGACTAATTCTGAAATTGGAGCGGGTACTTTAATAAGTCAGCTCCTTCAATTAACGATATTTACAACTACTTGTATGATTAAAAAGCCTGGCTTCGGTCAGGCTTTTTTTATGCCTTCGCTTCGACAATGGCAGGGATTGCTTATTTTTGATCTTCAAATTGAAAGCCATGCAACAAAAGCGAATAAAAATCAACCGCCAACTGTTTGAAGAAACCTCACATTCTCCGGCACTGGTAGATATTGTTGGTGAAGAACAAATCGATCAGGTGATAGACTACTGTTTCATCGCCAATCCTTATTACCCGACCGAAGACATGCTGGAGCAGCTAAAATCGAAGCTCAGCTCAATTATCAAAGCCTATCCATCGAGCAACCCCAGGCTGGCACGTCAGCACCTGGCCGAGGTTTTACAGGTTGAAGCCGAATGGCTGGTTTTAGGAAATGGCGCCACGGAACTAATCACCCTGATAGAGAAACACCTGATTGACAATCTGGCGATTCCAATCCCTACTTTCAGTGAATACATTGAAAAACTTCGTACGGCAGAAGCTGCCCGATTTTTTCAACTCGACCCGGGAAAAAATTACCAACTCGATCTCCACGAATTTGCCGGCTGGATCAATAAAAAAGAGATTAATGCCGCGCTGATCATTAACCCTGGCAACCCAACCGGACAACTGATGCAAGTCGACGAGCTTAAGTGGTTCCTGAACGAAATGGCGCACCTGAAGCTGACCCTGCTTGACGAGTCATTTATTGACTTTGCTGATGAAAATATTCCGAGCCTGCTACACGCCACCGGACAATACAACAACCTGATCATCATCCGGAGCATGAGCAAACACTGTGGTGTTCCAGGATTGCGCCTGGGCTATTGCTGCACTTCGAACCCAAAATTCCTGCGGACTCTTAAAGAAGCACTTCCGGTTTGGAACATCAATTCGATTGCGGAATATTTCCTGCTGCAACTCAAAAACACAAATGAAATCTACCATGAAACCCGGATGCATGTGATTCGCGATGTGAGATCGCTGTATCAGAAGCTCAGCAAGTTGGCGGGCTATCGCATTTACCGCACAGGAAGCAACTTTATCTTAATCAAAATCGAATTTGGCATGAGCGCCTTCGAACTTCAAATGAAGCTGCTCGAAAACTACGGACTCTACGTGCGCGATTGCAGCAACAAAATTGGCCTGGACAACCGGCATATCCGCGTGGCTTCGCAAGGTAAAGAAAAAGACCAGTTTTTGGTTGACGCTCTGAAGAAATTGGGACAAGTAAATGCTGGTTAATAATCCAATCTCCCGGAAACCAGGCAAACCCACCACTTAAAAGCTGGCCACCGTGTCGCAAACATAAGTTGGGATGATCCCCGTTGAGCGAATTTTCATTTTAGCATTATCAGGCAAGGTGTTTCCCGACAAAACCAGTACGGTATCCATCCCAAATTTATTGCCGCCTATAATATCGGTCAACAGTGTATCGCCAACCATCAAAATATCATCCCGGTTCAGGGGCTGCTTTTTACAAGCCTTTTCATAGGCAAACATAAACATCTGGGCATCGGGCTTTCCAAAGCGAATGAAGTGACGCCCCAAAATATCTTCTACCATGTCAGAAATTCCACCTATGGCAATGGCAATATCGGTTCTGTTCAGCGGATAATTGATATCAGTATTGGCCACAATCACCGACATATTTTTTTTACGTAGCAGGTTGATCACCTTGTTGATGTCGTTGTTCCAGTCGAAACCTTCGTCATCCAAGAAGACCAGACATTTAATATCATCCACCTCATCCAGATTAAGCTTGTTAATGGGCAATGTTTCGAGACCAGCTTTTTCAATGTAATGAGCCGACTGCTCGGTGCCGAGGTAGGCCACCCTCCCCTTTTTTATTTTCAGTTTCAACCAGTCATGTGCCAGCATACCCGACGAAATAATTTTATCCGTTGTCAAACTTGGAATCCCGTTAATCTGATATTGCCTGGCCAACTGCTCGGGACTCCGCGACGCATCGTTTGTCAACACATAGTAATCGATTCCCTTTTCATCCAAAAAATCGAAGGTATTTTCAACTCCGGGGATAATGCCTTTGTGATTTTTCAAAACACCGAAAGCATCGAAAAAAACTGCTTTGTAGTTGGTAACAATACTTCTAAAATCAGTAGTCTTCATACGACTTATATTTTTAATGCTTTCAATAGTTTATCCACCTGGTAGTTGGTATCAATTGCCGGGATGTACAAATCATAAGCCTCCTGCTGCAGCTTCCGCGCGTACGAAGGTAAAAAGAAGTGAGTCCCATCCTTGATCACATAGTTCAAAATGAAAAATCGATACACTTCCTGGATCAGGCGCACTTCGGATTCGTTAAGCGGAAAAATGCGGTGGTATTCCTTCAAAAACATGATAAAGCGTTCCTCCATCAAGGTGTCGATACGATAGCTGAACACCGTGCGGTCGCCAATATCGGAAACTACGCGGCTGAAAAAGTAAAAATCCATCACCCGTGTCGATTCGCGAAACCAGTCGTAATCCCAGCGCGAATAAAACTTTCCATCGCCCCGGACTGAGAAGTTCCCGATATTCCAGTCCACGAAAACCGGGATGGTTTCAATCTCGGTTGAATAATTAACCCGATCAGCCTGCGTTAAGAATATCTCACATTGCTTTTTCACCATATCCCGTTGTTCTGCTGTCCCGCAGAACTTGCCTGCGTCGATATTGCGTAACAAGCGAAGAATATCAGTCACCACGGTTTTCGATGCGTTCGGAAGCTGGCTGGACACATTGGTACAGGCTTTATGAAACCGCGCCAACTCACGGCCCAGCTTACGGATATGCTTCTCCTCGAGCCGCCGGGGCATTTTGTATTTTATTTTGATGGGGTTGTAAAAAACGACCCAAGCCGTACTGTTCTGCTCATAATAACGATAAATAAACAGATCATTTCGCTTCACCAGCGAGCGGGCCAAAAAATTCTCGTACGGAGCTTCCAGGTTATTGGCCAGGTTGTTAATGATGATATGATCTTCTTTAAAATGTTCAAAATTACCGTATTCCGAAAGCTTGGCAAAGACCGGTTGTCGGTCGTAAAAGGAAATCTTATAAACCTGGTTTGTTGACACATGGGCACTGACATCATAGATTCCCTTGATTTCGTGTCGGTCATCAAACTCAGCCCAAGCCCGGCGTATAATTTGAAAATAATCGAGCGTCTGCATAATCTTTTCGTTTTCTGAATTCCCCAAAAGTAATGAGAAACGGGGATTTTCAGATAATCTCAAAATATCTTTTTATCTCCCAATCGGTCACGGCCTTCGAAAACTCCCGCCACTCCCATTCACGGGTGGCAGCAAAGTGAGCGACAAAATCCTCACCAAACAAGCTGTTGGCTACTTCCGAATCTTTCATTTTACGGGTCGCGTCCATCAAGTTTGAGGGCAGGCGGTTGCGTTCATTCTGCGCGTATTCATTCCCGCTGGTTTTCGGCACATTCAATTTTAACTGGTTTTGAATGCCGTACAATCCGGAAGCCAACGACGCGGCCATGGCCAGGTACGGATTGGCATCAGATCCGGGTACGCGCATCTCCAGTCGGGTCGATTTTTCCTGCCCATTAATGACCCGGACTGCTGTGGTGCGGTTATCAAACCCCCAACTGGCGGTAATTGGCGCCCAGGCCCCTTCGCGCAGTCGCTTGTAGCTGTTGATGGTGGGCGCATACAGTGGCAAAACATGAGGCAGGCAATGCATCAGCCCGGCCAGATAGCTTTCCATCAGCTGACTCATGGGTGCTTGGGGATTGCCCGTATAAAACAAATTCTCCTTCCCATCCTGATCCCACAGACTTTGATGAAGGTGTCCGCTGCAACCGGGCAGTTCTTCGTTCCACTTAGCCATAAAACTGGCGATAATACCATGTCTGTATGCGATTTCTCGCACACTGTTTTTAAACAAGACTGCCTTATCAGCTGCCTGAAGCACCTCATCATAACGAATGGCAGCCTCATAAACTCCCGGACCGGTTTCTGTGTGCAAGCTTTCCAGTCGCACCTGAAACTGCTCGAGATAATTGAACAAGTCGTTAAAATAAGCCTGAAACTGGGTGGGCCGCAACATCGAATAGCCAAACATTCCGGGAGAAATTGGGTTGAGCTCCGTGTAATTTTTTGCTGCCAGTTCATTCGAGGTTCCCAAGAAGTTGAACCACTCAAATTCTTCTGAAAAAACAGGCAAAAAACCCATTTCACTGGCAGTTTGTTTCACGCGCTTCAGCAAACTGCGCGGACAGGCGGCAAGACCCGCACCTGGCTTATTGTTAAAATCAGCCAGAAAGAAAGGCAGCTCATGATCCCACGGAATGGTCCGGTAGGTTGAAAGATCGATTCGCGCCTTGGCATCCGGATAAGCCGTGTGCCAACCTGTTAACTGCACATTGTCGTAGCATTTATCACTGGAGTCCCAGCCGAACACCACATCGCAAAAGCCGATCGTTCCATCAGCAACTTCGAGGAACTTATCTTTGTGAATCGTCTTTCCACGCAAAATTCCGTCAATATCGGTCACAGCAAACTTGACTTTACTATGTTGACTTTCCTTAATAGCCCGTATCAATTCAATATTTCCCATAGTTTTTGTTTTCACCCAGATTAAAATTGGATATCGTTTCGCCCGATTTCCCGTGCTAAAGAACTGCCTATTTCAGCTTTTATTATGAAATGAGCGAAAAAACAGGCCCCATGTCCGCCACCGGAAAACAGCTTCATCAAACACCAAAATAACAAATATTGGCGCATTTTGAACCAAGCAAATAAGAAATATAATGAAACCACAATTTTTCAACGCAGAAAATGACGCTTAATCCCTATCGTTTATGTTTATTTAAATAAATTTTAGCTCCGATTTTAATGATGTTCGGGATCAGTCATGTTACTTCAAAAAATAATAAATTCACACAAAGATCCAATCACCGACAACCACCAGTTCACAAAAATTAAAAAAATAATTCACCCACCCACTCAAAATTCAGGACAAAATAGAAAAATAATAAGTAATTGGTCTTAAAAAACCGTATTTTTGAATCCGAATTAAAATTTGCATTATTTAATCCGATTATATTAATCAAACAATCCAGATCATGGCAGACTTTAGATTTAAAGCCCTGCAAAAGGTTATCGAACGAAAGCCTGTTGCAGTGGTCAGGGAGCACAACCTGACCTCCGATTTTTTCGGGATCAATGTATTCGACCGTCCCAAAATGAAAAAGTACCTCTCCAAGGAGGCTTTTAAAGCAGTGATGGACGCTACGGACTACAACAAAATGGTGGATCGCAAAATGGCTGACCAGGTAGCCCAGGGCATGAAAGCCTGGGCCACCGAGAACGGCGCAACGCATTACACCCACTGGTTTCACCCGTTGACAGACGGGACAGCAGAAAAACACGATGCCTTCATTGTGCATGGTGAAGAAGGTGGCGTAGTGGAAGCTTTCAGCGGAAAGCTCCTCTCGCAGCAAGAACCCGACGCGTCGTCGTTTCCGAGCGGCGGAATTCGCCAAACCTTTGAAGCCCGTGGCTACACCGCCTGGGACGCTTCATCGCCCGCCTTTATTGTTGACGGCACCCTGTGTATTCCAACCGTCTTTATTTCGTACACCGGCGAGGCCCTCGACTACAAAACGCCCCTGCTCAAGTCGCTGCATGCACTGGACAAAGCTGCCACCGCTGTCTGCCAATACTTCGATAAGAATGTGACCAAAGTAATTGCCAACCTCGGTTGGGAACAGGAATATTTTTTGATTGACGAAGCCCTGTTTGCCGCCCGTCCCGACCTGATTTTAACCGGCCGCACACTGATGGGACACGCCTCCTCGAAAGACCAGCAGCTGGATGACCACTATTTTGGTTCAATTCCAACCCGGGTGTACCGCTACATGGAAGACCTGGAAAACGAAGCCTACAAGCTGGGCATCCCATTGAAAACCCGTCACAACGAAGTAGCGCCCAACCAGTTTGAAGTGGCCCCAATCTTTGAAGAAGCCAATTTGGCCAACGACCACAATCAACTGCTGATGGACATCATGAAAAAAGTAGCCCGCCGCCACAATTTCCGGGTCTTGTTTCATGAAAAACCATTTGCCGGCATTAACGGTTCGGGTAAGCACAACAACTGGTCGCTCTCGACCGATACCGGTGTCAACCTCTATTCGCCAGGCAAAAACCCAAAAACAAACCTGCAATTCCTGACCTTTGTAATCAATGCCATGAAAGCAGTTTACGACAACCAGGACTTGATGCGGGCCAGTATTATGAGCGCCTCCAACTCGCACCGACTGGGAGCCAACGAAGCGCCGCCATCCATTTTGTCTGTTTTCCTGGGAACTGAAGTCAGCAAAATGCTTGACCTGATGGAAGAAGCTGTCGTAGACCGCAAAATGACGCCAGACGAAAAAACGGCATTGAAACTGAATATTGGCCGCATTCCGGAGATCATTCTCGACAATACTGACCGGAACCGAACTTCACCTTTTGCCTTTACCGGAAACCGTTTTGAATTCCGTGCTGTTGGTTCATCAGCCAACTGCGCCCCGTCCCTAATCGCGCTAAATTCGGCGGTAGCTTCCCAACTCGGCAAGTTTAAAACCGAAGTCGATGAATTAATCGACAGCGGGGTAAAAAAGGATGAGGCCATCTTCCAGGTTTTGAAAAAGCTGATCATCGACTGCAAGCCCATCCGCTTTGATGGCGATGGCTATAGCGGCGACTGGGTGCTGGAGGCAAAAAATCGCGGCCTGACGAACATTCAAAGTGTACCCGAAGCGCTGGGCGCCTATCTGACCAAAGAAACAAAAAAATTGTTTGCTTCGCTGGACGTTCTGTCGGAAAAGGAGCTGGAAGGACGCACAGAGGTGGAATATGAAAAATTCACCATGAAGGTGCAGATTGAGGCACGGGTACTTGGCGATTTGGCCATTAACCACATTGTACCTACTGCTGTTCAGTACCAAACAACGTTGCTTGAGAATGTCAAAAACATCAAGGAGGTGTTTGACGCTGATGAATTTGAAGAACTGGCTCATGCCCGTAAAGAATTGATCCGCGAAATTGGCGGACACATCTCGGCGATTAAAGCGAAAGTGAAACAGATGATCGAAGCCCGTAAAGTGGCCAACGTGATCGACGATCCAATCGAAAAAGCGGTCGCTTACGATAAAACGGTACGTCCCTACCTCGATGATATTCGCTACCACATCGACAAGCTGGAACTGACCGTGGACAATGAGCTGTGGCCACTGCCCAAATACCGGGAACTCCTGTTTGTGAGGTAAGTTTTCAGAACGACGTAAAAAAGCAAAAACCGCCGAGGTAGAATTTCCAAGGCGGTTTTTTGCTTAAGGTTATCTCCCGAAGCGACGCCGAACTTGGGTAGTTTCTGAACTCAAACACAAAGCTCCCCCATCCGGCCGTTCAAACCAGCGTTGATCCTGGCTTATAATTGCAGATTGTCAAGGCTTTCAAAAAAGGCAATCAGTTAAAATCGGGTGTTGACAACATTGCTGAACTTTGAGCCAAAGGTATAAGTAAGGGCGATGGAGCTTTCGAATGAATAATCGGTGGCAAGTTCGCGCTGTTTCAAAAGGACATCTTCCAGCGAGGCCTCTCCTTTGGGAAGACCAAGCTGATCGCGAACCACACTATACTCGACCTGAAAGCTGAGCGAAAAACCTTCGAACACGCGAACCGAAGTCTGTCCGTAAAGCTCAACCCGGCGGCGCGACAAATCGTGTAAATACTGGAAACCCGAAAATCCGGTTTCGATGTTTCCCCAGGACTGAAGGATGTTAACCTCTCCTCTAAGCTGATGATTAAGCAGGTTTTCCTCCATTTTTCCATAAATCGTTTCTTCGTAATAATCATGATATCGGTAACCAAGCTGGTAGGTAAAGGTAATGGCCCTGCGGGTAGCTACTTCGTATGGAAAGAGGCTGTATTCGACGCCCGGGCTAACAGTGACCTCGTGACGGATATTACGGCCATTTTCAGTCAGGTAAGTTCCGAAAAGTCCAGCTGACCAATGATCAGTCAGACTTTTTATGGCATAAGAATCCAGGCCATGCCGGCGTTGAACGCTTACAACGGGATCATCGCGCTCTACTGTCTGGATTTTGACCCGTCCGTAATTGAAATAAGGCCTGATTCGTAATTTCCAATGTTGCGTTACCCGGTCGGCAAAAATCCCCCAGCGTGAATCAAATTCAGTCTGATTGGACTCCATTTCAAGCTCTACTCTTCCAACGTAGGCCTGAAAAACCCAGTAATTCCAAGGATCATGCACTTCGGATATCACATCACTACTTTCCGCATCTTCATATTCAACGGAGAATCGTACGCCAAGCGGGGTTTGCAACATGAACGAAGCATAGCCCATCTTCAGAAATCCGGTAAGCGCGTCTCTGATTTCCTTTCTTGTCGCATTGTGTCCAACATGGTGTTTCAGCGTATAGGCTGTTCCGGCAAAAGCACGACGACCTATAAACGAAAATTGGTACTCCCGGCCTCCTCCAGCTGTTCCTTCTTCTGTCACAAATACGTGGATATCGGCCATCTCGGGATCACGGACATAATTCACAAAACTCAGTTCCGTTCGAATAAAATTATAATCGCAATCCCGGCAATCAATATAAACGTATGGCGCTTGAACACGCTCCGGTAAAATGGGTTTGGTGATGGTATCGGTTTTTAGCTCTTGTGCAAACAGACTCCCAGAGCCAAATAAGAGCTGAATCCAAAATGAAAAAAAGGACAGTTGAAGCACAAACCTCACCATCTTTCGAAACAAATGCTTGCGGAGAGAATGGATTTCAGGCATATCTTTTGGTCTTTTGGTACAGTGCTGAACTATACAAAAGTAACACAAAGAAATCAAAACCAAAGCCATTGTGCCCGTGCGTCGGATCGTAATGACCCAAAGCCCGGCTCTATTGCCCGTCAATCACCACTTTGGCAACCACTGGCTGGTGATCCGAAGGATATTTCTGATCGTAGCTATCCGTCAGCACGCCATACTTCTTCACCGTAAAATGATCTGAAACAAAAATGTAATCGATCCGACGATCCATAGGGGCCAGAAAATCAAAACTATTAAACGTGCCCACAGGTCCGTAAGGCTGTATCTCGCTTACCTCATAGGCGTCATTTAAAAACGATTTGATGGTGATGATCTGCTCTGTATCAGGTGTTGAGTTCAAGTCACCCAGAAAAAGGATGGGCGCGTCGCCGGCGACTTCCTTCATCTTCTCCACCACCAGCATACCGGATTGCCGGCGCGCTTCAACCGCCTGGTGATCGAAATGCGCATTGAAAACGAAAAACGTCTTACCGGTCTGACGATCGTTGAATTTTGCCCACGAGCAAATCCTTCGGTGCTTCGCTTCCCAGCCATAGGACGGTTCATCGGGCGTTTCACTCAACCAAAAATCACCGCTGTCCAGTAATTCAAACCGTGACTTTTTATAGAAAATCGCGGAATGCTCTCCTGCCTGCTCTCCATTATCGCGCCCAACCCCCGTAAACGCGAACTCCTGCATTTCCGCAAGGTCATTCAACTGGCCAATCAGTCCCTCCTGGGTGCCAAATAGGTCAAACTCATGATAGCGAATCAAGCCTTTCACCTGCTCCTTCCGGTTGGGCCAGGCGTTCTCCCCATCATTGGGCGTGTTGTAGCGAATGTTGTAGGTTGCGACGATTAGATCCTCACTTGCAGGTTTCTTGGCCTTTTGACTGCTGCAAGCGCCAAAAACCAACAACAGCAATAGATAAAACAGATTTTTTGATTTCATCAGGTGTGGTTTAAATGCATAATCTGTAAAGATAGGCTGGCACAACCAATTAATTGTATTATTTCCAATCAAAATTGGCGTTTCTCCCTTGAACGGTATTCACCTGTTGTTTAAATACTATCTTAAAATCATTACCAGGCAATTACCACATTCTCCCAAACTGGCCGAATTGGTTTAGCAGAATGCAACGCCCGAATCGTGCCGCGTAAAACTGAGACTAATCGAAATCATAATTGATATTCTCCGGCAACTCTTCAACCATCACTTTCATCCACTTGCCTTCTATTTTAATTACTACAATATCGTTGTCCTTGTCGTAAAAAATAGTGCCATCACCACTTTCCTTCAGTGCTTTATAATTGACATGCCTGGCACTCTCTTCAAAGGCTTTTTCGTTGTCCTCTTTTGGTTCCTCCACCTGGATATTATCCTTCCCAATTTGTCCCAATGTTAGTGCATTGCTTAGCTTTAGGGAACCGTAAAAGATGGCCTTGTCGCGACCAAACAGAAAGGAGTGTTGCCGGACATCAGAGCCAATACGGAACCAATTGTATGCTGGCTCGGAATGGTTATACACGGTCCCGTAATAATATATTTCAGCCACCGGGCGACCTTCTTCCACATGCTTATTGACAAGCATGGTAATCCGTGACTTATCATCGCGGGCATAGCCTTCAAAAACATGGTATCCCCAACGCTTTTTACCACGTTCATCTTCATTGCCCCTTACCTGTAGCATGTAGGGGGTTGCTAAAATCCCGTTCACAGTCGTGTACATCGGGGTCACCCTGGGATTAAATCCAAAACTATACCCACGGTCTTTCCAATTGATCCAGGTCGTATCAATATCAGAGGATAATTCAATTCTGAACCGGTCAGACAGTTCGGATCCTCTCTGCAGTTTGTAATAGTTGCTTTTCAGGAATGGCTTCTCTCTGTTCTGACCGTGTGCCAGCCCTCCGGATAGCGTAATTAGTACCAAAATCAATAGTTGTTTCATGGTGAGTCTGATTTAATATTTAAGATCTTACAGTTATTTTGACGGTCAATTTCTTTTTTTTCCCGGACGAAAGCTTATTTATTTCACTTGCTGCCATAAGAAAAGTACCGATACCACATTCCATGTCCCTGCAAATTACAGACTGCCAGTCCCTTATTTGCTGTACCCAGCCAATATCCGGGCATCTGAGCTATCAGCGCGAGATTATCCTTATTTCCCGGCTGACTGCGCTTATTTTTATTTTATTACAGTTCAACCAGAATTTTCTCCGGATTTTCTGCATTTTGAGTTTTCAGCCCACTAATCTCTTTTCGATGATCATCTTCTCCTATCATTATTTTAAATGTTCCTGCTTCGTATAATTTGGGCTGCACCGTGTTGCCTTTTATGCGGTAGATTTGTGCCAGCTCGCCCGTTTTTTCATTCCAGATTTGGATGAGCTGGTCAGGCTGGTTCAGTGAGATTTCAGGTAGAACGTTTTCAGCGCCCATACCCAGGTTGTCGAACTGAGAGATTTGAAGCGGCCATCCCGGAAACTGGTCCCGCACAGGATTGGGATTTTCAACATCAGCATAAAACCGCCAGGAATCAATGCCGATCGTGCGCTCTTTTTGGTCGAAGGTCATAAACCCAAATCCGGAAACACGCACCTGCGCATTGTTGTACCGGCTACTCTTGTCAACGGTAATTTTTCCAGGATTCCCAACGGCATAGACATAGTTCTTGTTTCCAAACGCATCCTCGTATTTACCCGTGTTGGGATAGCCTTGCTCCGGCCGGTCATGCACCGGAATGCCCAGCTCGTCGGGTAAGAACCACCGCATGTAAAAATTGCATATCGCCGGGGTATTGAAACTCCATCCGGCATCGCGGTAATCATCCAGCCCGTATTGAACCAGGGTCGTGAGATGCTGGTCGCCATTGATATGGAATACAGCCCCTTTTCGCATCAACCGGATCAGCTTGTCACGGCCTGATTTTGGCCAGCCGCCCGAATCGAGGTCTCCGTAAAGGTAATTTTCCAAACTGCCGTGATGCGTGGCCACATTGGCAAAAACGGTTTGGGAGAGCAGCACTTTCATGTCGGCGCCTTCCCAATCCAGCATCCAGTCATTCAGAAATTTGGTTTGCCGCTCACCAATCATTTCCACGCCCGGTTGATCGAGAAACGACAAATCCTGGTGGGGTTCTTTCATGTGGTCGTGACGACCTTCCCAGTTGGAAACAGCTTCGGGGCCGGTTTTGAAAATCCGGTCGGAAATGATGGCAAAACTGACCCTTCCGTAGGTGAGGTCAGTGTACCAAACACTCATTCCCTGTTCAATAGGTGTGGGATCGTACGGATCTGGAAGTTGTCCGCATTGGGTGCGATTCACCACGTTCACCATTTCAACCGACTGCATAAAACCACGCGTGTCGGAACTGCCGGCGCCTCCAGGCTTCGGAACTCCACCCTCGCCCCACAGGTTTCCGTGAAAAACATCGTGATCGTCGGGTGTGCAGATGGTGGGAATGTTTCGCATTAAATCACCAAAAGCCCAACCAAACAGGTAATATTTTCCCAGGTAACTTAAGATTGAAGCATCAACCGGATTGCGTTTCATGGGATAGCCTCCGTTGGGCTCGTAAATTTGGTCGCCCGAGAAATAGAGCATATCCGGTTCCAGTTTGGTCAGGTTGTTAACAAGTGGTGTATAGGGGTAAGCCGAGGTAAACTGGCAGGTCAGTCCGCCAAATTTCAAGGGCTTGTCCACCGGGTCTCTGCGGATGGTTCCGGCATAATATTCCGGCGTTTCAGTTCCATCTTTCCCTTTTTCAATATATTCTACCCGATATTCCACATCTTTTGAAGCATCCCAGTTTTCAAGGTTGAACACCGCCGTGTACGAATCCGGCTCAATCGGTTCAGTGCTCACGGTTTGCCATGTTCCGTTTTCATTCAGTTGAAGACCCACCTGCTGGCTATCGTTTTCACCAATGGGGGGTAGCAGTGCCATCATTTTAAGCGTGCCTTTGTTCAGGGTTTGCATCGTCCAAAGCACCGGGCCAAATGCATTTTCAGGTTGACTTACTACTTTGGAACCCGAAAGTTTTAGATCATCGAAACTGAATTGGGCATTGCCTGGTTTTTCGTTTCCGCCTAAATTGATGTTATTGGCGAGGGCAACCAATCCTTGGATTCCTTCCACAGCCAGTGAAAGTGTTTCGGGCCTTAGGCCATTTTTATCGGCAACTTTCATGCTCAGCCGATTGTCATTACCCGACACGGTAATGGATACTTCGGAAAAATCGAAGTCTTCAGGCAATTCGGCCCGCTCATTATTCAAAAATGCAAACCCCTGAAGACTGACACCGGCCTGAATGCCTTCGCCAAAATAGCACAGTGCCCGGACATCCGAATCTTCCTCATCGTGCAGTCCCACCAACAGCCCTGCAGATCCGGGAACGTTTCCTTCTTTTGTCAATCTGATTTTTACGGAAGCTTGAAACTCGCCTGCTCCCGGAGAGAGCACGTGGGTGAGCAGGTTCACCCTCGAATGGGGAACCGTGCCCACACAACGTAATTGGCCGTTTTCCACTTTCCAGTCCTCCAATGGAACAGACCAGAAATCTTTTCCCACCCATACCCGATCGTGGGTATTGTTGAAGTTAGCCAGGAACTCTGGTTTTTGTGTGCAGGAAGTGATCGTTAAAAGTAATAATGCAGCGATTCCTAAGGTTGAAAAATTCATGATGTTTTAGTTTTATTTCAATTCCAAGTGTTCAATATTACTGAAAGCCGTGCCCCTTTTTTAATCCTCCAACTGCCTAATCCTAAACCGTTCAATTTCAGCAGGTGTGTGTTCCTGTTTCAAAATGGATTCGATTTTTTGAACGATCTCGGGATGCTGAGCAGAAACATCGTTTTGTTCCTGAATATCTTCCTCCAAATTATACAGTTGGATGGTCAAATCATCCTTAAAAATGTTCTTTCTGAGACCTTTCCATTTTCCGATCCGTATAGCCTGCTGTCCTCCGGAGGCCGGAAATTCCCAGTACAAAAATTCGTGTTTCGCCTGCTTGCCTTCACCTAACAGCGTGGGCAAATAACTGACGCCATTGATCTTCCCTTGCGGTTCAACGCCTGCTATTTCACAAAGTGTTGGCAACAGATCGTAATGTACCGACACTAGGTCGGTTTCTGTTCCCGGTTTTATTTTCCCGGGCCATTGGGCGATCATGGGAATACGAATGCCTCCTTCCGTCAGGTTGGCTTTTCCCCAGCCCTGCTCGCTTTTAAAAGGTCTGGCGCTATCGAACCAAGGCGAATCCGTGCCGCCATTGAAACTGGGCCCGTTATCGGAGGAAAACATGATTAGCGAATTTTCATAGAGCCCCAGTTCTTTCAAGGTGGCTACAATTTCGCCTACCTGTTCATCCAAGCAGGACACCATCGCTGCATAGGCTGCCCGCGGATTCCGATGCGGAAAGTAGCCCCGATCGCCGGTGTAGGGCTCTTCGTCTCCAAATTTTTGCACATAATAATCCACCCATCGTTTGGGCGCCTGCAACGGAACATGGGGAATCGGATTGGCATAGTACATAAAAAAAGGCTCATGCTGATGATCTTTTATAAATTGAATCAGCTCATTTTGCATTAACTCAGCGGCATAATCGGTGAGCCAGAAATCGCTGTACGATTCAGGATCGTACGGATCTGCTCCTTCGGAAAGTCCGGTGTTGGGCGGACCCATTTTGTTGTTGAGCGGTACTTTCTCTGTATTTTCCCATAGGTGAACCGGGAAATAGGTATGGGCTTGCCGTTGGCAGTTGTAGCCATAAAAGAAGTCGAATCCCTGCTTGTTGGGAATGCCTTCGGTAAGCGGAGCTCCCAGTCCCCATTTGCCTACAATCCCGGTTTTATAACCGGCTTGCTGCAGCAGCGTGCCAATGGTTTGCGTGCCCGCTTTCAATGGTCGCTGACCTTCCAGGCCGGGATCGTTGGCCATGGCTTCAAAATTCCAGACATCGCCGCGTTCGCCCCATTCATCATTTCCACGGATTTGGGCATGACCCGAGTGTAATCCGGTGAGCAACATGCAGCGGGCCGGAGCACATACCGGCGAGCTGGTGTAGTGTTGCGTAAATCGCATCCCGTTTTTTGCCAGCGCATCGATGTTGGGGGTTTCAATTTTTTCCTGTCCGTAGCAGCCCAGCTCGGCATAGCCCAAATCATCAGCCAAAATGTAAATAATATTGGGCTTTTGTGAAGTTTCAATAGTTGATACTGTGCAAGCCGAAAAAGACAGAACCAAGCCCAGAAGGGCATTCAAGAGGTTTAGAGATCGTTTCATTGTGCTATCTATGACGTACCAAATCTATCAAAAAAAATCATTCTTGACGGTAAGATTCTCCAGAAAGTATTAATCAGACTTCGATTCTGAAAACACAGGAAGTTGGTCAGACTCAATAAGCTCACCTTTAAAAAATGGTTTTGCAGCGAAGAACCGATCCGATGCCGGTTCGCATGATCAACTCCATAGATCAACCCTATCTAATTTGAATATTCACTGTTTATTCTGTGTATCTTTTATGTTTTTATACACGGAATATACACAGAAGTAACACAGAAGATACCCGGAAGATCTGGTCTTGGTATGAACCAAGAAGGACTTGGACAATAACGCCACGCATGCAAGGGAAATGAACATTACCTCCCTTTTATTTGCTTAATTATGAACGACTAAAAAACTTCGCCATGAATTTTATCAAAATATCATTGCTCCTTGTATCGGTGTTTATCGTCTCATTAAGTTTCGCTCAGGATTTGTCGAAACACCAATGGGAGAACAGGCTGATTTTATTAATCACCGACGATGAAAGCAACTCCACGTTTCAGTCTCAATTGGCTGAACTCAGAAAAGATTTGACAGGCTTAAACGAACGAAAATTAATCCTATACCAGGTAATGCCCGAAGCCTACAGAACCGGATTGGATGACGGGGACATCAAAGAGTCGGCGCATTTATACCAGGGTTACAAAAAGACCGACTCCCGGTTCGAAGTCGTGTTGGTGGGGCTGGATGGTGGAATAAAACTTCGTAAAAATGAAATCCTGCTATTGGAAGAATTATATGCCATTATTGATGCAATGCCCATGCGACTTCGGGAGATGGAAAGAAAAAAGCAGCGATAAAAAAACTGAGACACGAGACTCTCCAAAAATAAGATTGTAATCTTGTTGGCCTTTGTTGCCTCCATGAAAAACTTTGTGAAGCGCTATGGTTCAGTTATTTATTTTTCACCACAGCGCTTCACAGAGAGGGGACAAAGAGTTTTCCAGGATTATTGGCAGCCTCATTTTCTGTTTAGACAATTTAGGTGGCGGTGTTTGCTTTCGGAAGATTAGCCGCAGTTTTTATAACTTTAGCAATTTAACCCTTGATTCACATTCTTAACGTGATTATGCCTTTTTCGTTAAATTTCAGACTCAAGCAATTCTAGTGAAAGAAAATAAATTCAATAACTGAAATCAAGCGCTTTTAATAAATCGTTCTGATCCGATTCAATCATTCCTAAACGAAATAATCCTGCCAGCAAATCGCCAATTCCAAGTTTAGCTTCGTAATAATGGTCGTTTACCTGGCGCAGCAAAAGCCCATTTTTGACCAGATTTTGCATTCCTTTTCCAGCATATTCTTTAGCTTCAGCCAGGTAATAATCGTTCTTGGTCAATTCATACAAATCGATATAAAAATTGATCGCCTCTCCCAGGTTTTGAGCTGTATATTGTTGCGGCAAGTCGCTTATCGGAATTTGCTTTTCACAACGTTGGGCAATCTCTAAAAACTCCTTGTCATTTTCCTTTTTTGAAATATAGACAGCCGTCTTTGCATAGGAAAAAAGCGTTGGGGAACCGTAACCAATTTCCCATACATTAGCCATCTCAGGCTTTGTTAAAGGAGTTCCGTCTAACTGGAGTGATTTGTAGTAACCCTTATTTTCAACATTCCATCCATACTGATCGTAAGCAAACATAACAGCTTTTGCAGTCTCTTTTAATGTTTCGTCTTCCAGTTCCTCCCCGGTTTTATACATCCAGTAAGCATATTGCCCGGTTGAACTAATGCCCGGATTTTTTCCATTTCCAGGGTCTGATTCATGATAAAAGCAATTGAATACGAGGTTTGTATCGTAATCGCGGAGGTTCCAGTACAGCAAGGCAATCTCCCGGGCCCGTTTTCTCCATAGTTCATTTCCTGTTTTATGATAGAGGAACGCAAAGGAATAAGCAAACAAAACCGAATGTTTAATCCATGGCATCACAACATTCTGATGAACAGGCTGATTCCAAATGGCATGACGGTTAAAAAGATAGGTCTTTGTATCCGGTCCGTTAAAGTGCCACATGATTCCTTCGATTGCACGGGCAGTCTTTTCCGGATTCGTTTTCCATAGCCTTTCCCAGGCCGGGGTCCATGCCAGAAACTCGTGAGGCATTTTAAAATAGTCACGTTGGTCGAAAATCCTGCTTTCGGCAATAGTCACCGTATCTCTAAAAAAATCATAATATAAGTGTTCACCCCACCCCAATAATCCGGTTTCCGGGTTTTGGCTTAAATCAAGAAAATCTTTTGTGTAGGCTTTTACCGCATCGGCGTATCGTTGATTTCCTGTTCGGTCTGAAATAGCATCGAACACTTTCATGGTCATCACATCGTGATAATAATTGCTGCCGCCAACTGCCCGGTCGTACGAACGGACGCCTTTCGTGCCGGGAACATTCCGCACGGGAACCGTTAAATCATCCAAATTGATCACAGAAGCCCACATGGCCGTATTACGATAGCCGTAATGATCGGTCCCAACCTGTATTAACTGGTCGGCAAAAGTTTGAACAAACTCAAGATACGGGTTACCCTGCTTGGGTTTCTCAGCAGAAAAGCTACTCATACTCAACAATACAAATTGGGCGATTAGGATATACTTCATATAATTTGCTTTCAATTAGAAAATCAGAAAAAAAAGAAAAATGGGCAAACCGTTTTTTCAAAAGGTAAAAGTTTCATTCTTTGTTGATGCCTTTCAAAACCAGGGCTGCGTGACTGGATTTACGCATATTGATGATCAATCATTTAGCACCTCATGTAATTTTAATAATTGGTACATGAATGATGGTCCTCCGGTAATCGATTCGTAATGACTGTGTTTATTTGTTGCTTTCGGAACAGGTATATTATCATTTAAAAACAGGTTAATCCCGAACTCAGCAAAGAAAGTAGCTCTTGTTAGATACTCATCTTGTCTCGTTAGATCATAGCAATTCAGCATCAACTGAACGACTTCGGAAAACTCGTTTGGTTTAAGCAAAATTGTTGTATCAGGTGTCGAATTAAGGTACATTTCTCCAACAGTTAGTATCATTACCCTATAGCGGTTTGCCATATCCTGGTGATTGCTTTTTAGGTTTAAGTACCGGTCGTAACAAATATTTGCAACTTCGGCATGTGTCTCGTAGCCATATCCCGAACTCCAGGTTGAAGTATATGGTTTATTCATTGATCTTGTTCGGGGCAAACCGGTTTTGGCATGCAGTGTTACCGCAAAGCCACCTCCAACAGAATCAAGTTTATGGGGAGCATGAAAGAAATCTTCATCTTGTTTTAAAGCAAAATCACGCATTTGTTCTGCCATTTCGGGATTTACAACCGGAGCTGCCGCTTCCAAACAACGAGCCAGTTCGAGGTTGTTTGTCAGCCACACCACACTATTGTGGTCACCCTGATCTGCACGACCGGCAATCAACAATCCCGATTCTGACAGCTTACTGTTTTCCTGCATCCGGCTAAAAAGCACTTCGATGTAATGCAGTAGTTCATCCCTTCGTGGCCTGGACGCATTCTCGGGACGATTGTAGGCATCTGCCCATCTTTCAATCATTTGCCCGGCGTAACGAGGAAAATCAAAACCCGAAAAAGTTTCATGTTT
>ENA-ORCT01000428-ORCT01000428.1-marine-metagenome-genome-assembly--contig:-NODE-428-length-20456-cov-3.699985_pt1 | contig 20456 bp, 19 predicted proteins | sample MGYA00248632_ERZ508511 | MGnify/ENA primary metagenome ERZ508511 (study PRJEB26182, sample SAMN06268839) | marine metagenome | isolation source: Tt an P1-techrep anaerobic enrichment on pine from sediment...
AAACTTCAGGTCGTGGTCTATAACCAGTTGGGCGCCCTTAAAGGGGGCCTGCCGCAGGGCGTCGAGCAGCAGATCGACATTGCGCAGCTTTATCTCTCCCTCGCTGGCAATTTGTTCCCCCTTGCTGGAAAGTTCCAGATCCAGATCGACGGTTGCCCGCTCCAGGCGTCCGGGCAGTTGATCGCGGAAATAGGGGGCAAAAGGCATTACCTCAAGGCCTGCCAGAGCTATTTTGAAGTCGGCTGACGGAAGAGCCAGATTAACCTGTCCTTCCACCGCAAGGGGAGCGCCGTTGAGGGTGGCAGACAGCTGAACAGGGAAATTCTCAATCAGTGAAAACTGGTGCAGTTGCAACGCCAGTTGGTCGAGCTGGTAACTGAGAGGAACGCTGCCGGCTTGCTGGTCAATAAAGCGAATCGTACCGCCGTCAACGGCCAGGCGGGAAATCAGCAACTGAATGCCATTCTCTTCACTACCTTCGGGAGCAGAATCCATTTTCTGTGGCCCGGCCTCTTTCTCATCCCGTTGCAACAGGTCGCTGAAATTGAAGGAACCGTCTGCAAACCGGGCCAGCCGAATCTGCGGCTGATCGATGGCTATTTCGTCAATCTCGACCCGCATCAGCAACAAGGGCCAGAAACGATAGCGCAACGTCACCTGCTCCGCTGCAAGGAATGTCTCATCTCCCTGCCGCTCCTTGACCACAATATTTTTCAGGCCAATGCCTGAAAAAATGCTGATCTCGACCTTTTCGATGTCCACTTGACGGCTCAAGGCGTCCTCCACTCGAGGCAACAGAACACTCTTGATCCGCTCTGGAGTCACCAGAACCTTGGCCAGCACGACCAGGACAATCAGCCCTACGATCACAATCGCGGCGATTGCAGAGAATATTTTATTGGAGGTAGTCATTACATGCTCCGAAATAAGAGGTCGGTCATCGACAACAATAAATAGCCGTCCTAAATAACAGGCGGGTCAATCTTTCAGTGGATCTTTCATACCAGCCAGACCAATAACCGCTTGCCACTGTTCCAGGGTCACCGGCTGTACCGACAAACGATTTCCCTTCTTCAACACATCCATGCCACGAAGTAGTGGATGTCGACGCAGGTCCTCCCGGACGATGGGGCTCGGCAGAGGCTCCAGGTATTGCACATCGACCATGTACCAGATCGGGCTCTCTTCGGTAGCACGCGGATCAAAATGATCGGCGGTCGGATCGAGGGCGGTATGATCGGGATACCCTTCCCTAACCACCTGTGCAAGTCCGACAATGGCCGGTTGGGGAATATTGCTGTGATAGAACAAGACACCGTCGCCGCACTTGATCTCATCCCGCAAAAGATTGCGCGCCTGATAGTTGCGCACGCCGTCCCACGGTTCGATACCCTCGGGACATTTTTTCAGATCCTCGAATGAAAAACAGTTCGGTTCCGACTTCATTAACCAGTAATGACGCTTCCTTTTCACCCTTCTATCCTTTCGCCCGGAGGCTATATGCGTCTAACTCTGCACAAAATCGCTGGCGGCGGCAGCCAGATCCTTCAAATTTTTGCCGCTGCCGGCTTCACAATACACCCGCACCACAGGCTCGGTGCCAGACTTCCGGAACAGCATCCAGGAACCGTCATCAAAAAAGAACTTGACGCCGTCAATATCGACAATTCTCTCTACCGTGCGGCCGCCGATAACAGAAGGCGGCGAGGCCAGTTTGTCGCCAAGTCCCTCCTCAAGCTCAGGAGAGAGACGGATATTGGTCCGGCTGGTATGAAATTCCCCCACCCGTCGATAGAGATCAGCCAGCAGTTGCTGCAACGATTTCCTTTCCACAGCTACCATTTCCGCGACCAGCAGACAGGCCAGAATGCCGTCTTTTTCAGGAACATGCCCGGAAACGGTCAGTCCGGCACTTTCTTCGCCGCCAATGAGGATCTTATCGTCACGAATGAATTCGCCGATATATTTGAAACCGACGGGGGTCTCGTAAACCTCTTGACCGTGATAGCGGGCAACGGCGTCGATAATATGGGAAGTGGCCACGGACCGGGCCGCTGCGCCCTGCAATCCCTTGGTGCGAAGCAGGTAATCGTAAAGCAGTGCCATGACGTAGTTTGGTTCGATAAAAGTTCCGTCCGCATCGACGATACCATAACGATCGCCATCGCCATCGGTGGCCAGACCAAGTTGCACCGCGTGGTCGGCTTTAACCAGGTCGATGAAATCACCAATATAGTTCTGTGCCGGCTCAGGCGGGAATCCGCCGAAATAGGGATCCCGATGGTTATTCACCACCACCAGCGGCACACCGGCATCTCGCAACATGCGGTCCAGATAGCCCCTTGCGGTGCCATACAGAGGATTGACGGCAATGGTCATATGGGCCGAAGCGATGGCATCCAGGTCGACCAGTTTGGCCAAGGCCTCGCAATAGCCTGGGCGGGGATCAATTTCCTTGACAAGACCACTTTGAAAAGCCGCATCCAAGGGTATTACCTTGTAGCAAATTTCTCCCAGCATCGCATTAGCCCGCTGCTCGATATCCTGGGTCGTTTCCGGCAATGCCGGCCCGCCCCAGGAAGGAGAGAATTTGATACCGTTGTAATCAGCCGGGTTGTGGCTGGCGGTGAAATTGATCGCCCCGGCAGTCTGCCGGCGCAACAATTCAAAGGAAATGACCGGAGTGGGGGTATCCCGATTGCAGAGAAACACGGGGATATTGGCGCCGGCCAACACGGCCGCGGTCTCCCGGGCGAATCGTTCCCCCATAAAGCGGCTGTCGTTACCGACTACCAGCCCCTGGGCCGCTTTGCCCGTGGCACGAAGGTGATCGGCAATTGCCTGGGTAACGACACGGACATTGTCCAGAATAAAATCTTCACAAAGAATGCCCCTCCAACCCGAGGTGCCGAATTTGATACGAAACATAAAAATATCTCCTCGTCATCCTCATGAAATGAACTGCCGACGGAATTCTATCGTATAGCAGATCGTTTTTGCTCCGCAAGCATGTCGCTCCAAAAGCTTAACATCTTGAAATAAATATAAGCTTTCTCATTCCCCCGTCTCATCGTATAGCACCGGCGGACGATAATTTTCGATACCGGCGACATAGGGACAGTCAGCAGGCAGAAAACCACGCCCTACAATTTCCGGTGTCAGTTGAACACAACCAGGCCGAAGCATTTCCCGATCGGCATAGACTGTACAACACCGGCTTTCAAGGTCGAGTTTTTCGCAGGGGGTATCGGTATAGTAAATGTGACCTTCAAATTCGATCTTTTCGTAACAGCATCGGCCACAGCGCCGGCATCTGGCCTCCCAATCTTTTTCACTGGTCACGGCACTCGCTCCCTACCATGCGGACCTGGGCGATATTTCCGACCAGGCAAAAGAGACAGAAAATGATTTTCCGATTGACAAAATTTCCGTTCCTGCATAATAATGCCACTCTTTAGACAAAAAAAGAACATCTGAACCATAAAAGGAGGCAAAATCAGATGAAGTGTGAAACCGTTCTCCCCGGCACCGAGTGTACTTTCTGGACCAAGCGTGGCTGCGTCTTCAACGGCAATGCCTGCCAGCCCGTCGTCGAAGAATGTCAGGGCTGCGAGCGGATCGTCGATAGCACGGTCGGCCAGGTCTGCTCGGTCTATCCGGCACCCGCGCAAAAGTGGAGCGCCGGCCTGTGCAATTTCGCCACTCATAAAAAAGTGGAGATCAAGAGCGTCGAACAGAAAATCAATCCCCTCAAGGCTTCGAAAAAGGCCGCCGGCAAGTAAACAAGGGGCTTTATCGACTGAAACTGCTAAGGGCAGGCGCTTCGCGCCTGCCCTTTTTTCTGGCATACGCCAGCCTAGTCTTCTTTTCAGATTCGTTATTCAAGAAAGTTCCGCCTTTAACCCCTCCACCAGAGCAGCTACTTCGGCTCGAATATCCTTTCCCACGGTGGATTGCTCGCTGGCCAAAAATTTCTGATAGTACCGCAAGGCTTCACGCGTCTCGTCGAGATCAAGGCAGATATTGCCAAGCGTCACATATGCCTCGGCCAGCTCGGCATCACAATCAACAGCTTCACGACATTCCCTTTTGGCCGCAATCAGATCACCACGCTCATAATAAATCTCGGCAAGATTGAGGTGGGTACGGCCATCCTCGGGATCGAGCTGTAAAGCCTTTTGATAACAGGCCAAGGCCTGTTCGCCGTCTTCAAGGGCGAGGTAAGCATCTCCGAGGCAATTACACAGAAAGGCCGAATCGCCATCCAGCTTTACGGCCCGCCGGTAGCTATCGAGAGCATCGGCATAGCGCAGCTGCTGATAGTGAACAAGTCCAATGCTTGCCCAAGCTTCCCCCTCCTGCTCATCCACCTCAAGGATTTTTCGATAGCAGTCCAAAGCCTGATCACTGTCCTCAACCTCAAAAAACAGGTCGCCCAGAGCAAACAGCAATTCGATGTTCTGCGGCTCCTCCGCCAGGGCCTGACGCAACACCTCCATAGCCTCTTTCGGCTTGCCCGTTTCGGACAGAGCATCGGCCAACAGAACGGACAGCTCACCGTCCTGCGGTGAAAGTTTCAGGGCCTGGCGCAACAGACGAATAGCCGCAGGCCAGTCCTGATTATCGAAGGCCACCCTGGCCTGTTGTTCACAATCGTTCATAGAGATATTCAGCCCGCTTGTTCAGAGTAGCCAATGGCTCACAGAGGAATGGCTGGAAGACTTTTCAAACGCTTGAAGATGTAATGACCTCCGGAAAAAACGGTCAACAGGCAGGTCAGACAGAATAGTACCGGCAGCCAGCTGGCCAGCCAGCCAGTCACCGTCTGAAGCAAAACCGCCGCCACGGTGAAAAGCTGCAAAAAGGTGGTCTGCTTCCCCCAGCGACTCGGCTCCACCTTGAGTTCCCAGCCGCAGAAAAATATGATCGCGGCACCGAGTACCATAAAGAAGTCTTTGAATATCACCACTACTGCCAGCCAGGCAGGCAGCAACCCGGTGACAGCAAGGGTTAGATAACAGGTCAGGGTCAGCACCTTGTCCGCCGCCGGATCGAGATAAAGGCCGAGCAGGGTACATTGGTTGAGCAGGCGGGCAAATAAACCGTCGAGCAGATCGGTAATAGCCGCCAGCAGAAAAACCCCCAGGGCCAGTTCAAATTCGCCATAGATAACCGTAATGGTCAGAACCGGCACCAGAAACATTCGCGAAAGGGTCAGAGCGTTGGGAACATTGAGAACCATACCGATTCCACTACTTATGGGCGCACTAAGGCGCCCGTCGCCTCGCAACAGAGCCCGTCAATATACGGTGAGATAAACGCCGGAATCGAGCAACGTGCTTGAGGGGGAATCGCCTTGCAAGATGGATCGGCGCCGTCTGCCCTGCCGCGGTTTTTCAATCCCGGCTGCCGTGCAGACGGAAGGTACCATCGGCCGAGGTGATCGAAGAAATGGCGTGCTTGTACAACAGAAGATCACCGTTGCATTCGACCAACACACAGAAGCTGTCGAAAGACTTGATGTACCCTTCCAGTTTTTGCCCCGACATCATCATCACAATTACACGGACGCGCTCTTTGCGAGCTTGGTTAAGATACTGATCCTGGATATTAAATGGGGTCTTGGACATGGCCGCTCCTTTATTGGGACATTGTAAAATGATCAATCAACTTCAATACCTTAGCAAACTCTCTCAGGGAATCAAGCCAAATTATTTGATTGTTGCGTTTAAACCAGGTCATCTGGCGCTTGGCGTAACGACGGGTATTGCGCTGAATCAGCGATACAGCCTCTTCTAACGACATCTGACCGGTTAAATGGTTGACACATTCCCGATAACCGATGGTCTGTAAGGCTTTGAGGTCGGCACTATAGCCGCGCGCCAGCAGGAGCTCGGTTTCGGCAAGCAGACCCGCCGCCATCATTACTTCGACCCGTCGGTCGATACGTTCATAAAGCAGTTCGCGCTGGGGTGCCAAGCCGATGGTAATGACCCGAAACGGTGATCGGACCTTGGCATGCCTGGACTGCAACTCGGACAACGGTTGGCCGCATTGATAGAAGACCTCAAGGGCACGCACGATCCGCACTCGGTCGCGAGGCGCCAGGCGTGCGGCCATGACCGGGTCGACCGTCTGCAATCGTCGATGAAGGCTGTCGGGACCGTGTTGTTCCTCCCAGCGCGCCAGCTCTTGCCGCAAGGCAGGGTCAGCGCCCGGGGCATCGACAAGACCGCGCAGCAAAGCCTCAATATACAGTCCGGTCCCTCCCGCTACCAGGGGCAGGTGGTTTCTGGCGGTAATTTCCTCCAGTGCTGTCCGGCCTAGCTGCACAAAATCGGCTGCCGTGAAATCTTGGTCAGGATCAACCACATCGACCAGGTGGTGGGGCACCCTGGCGCGCTCTTCAACGGTCGCCTTGGCGGTGCCGATATCCATCTGTCGGTAGACCTGGCGGGAATCGGCAGAGACGATTTCCACCGGAAAATGCTCGGCAAGCTGCAAAGCAAGCGCGGTTTTCCCTGAGGCTGTGGGTCCGCAAATCACCAACAGAGAAAGGGGCTGCTCGGTGCCGAACACAGTCGCCATCAGGTCCTCTTGAACATTCGTTCGATTTCCCCACGGGTAAGGCGCTGTTCTACCGGACGACCATGGGGGCACTGGCCGCTGAAATCGACCTCATCGAGTTCCTTAAGCAGGTACTCGATTTCCGCTCTGTTCAGCTGCTGGTTGGCCCGAATTACGCGATGACAGGCCATAAGCACCAGAAGCTGATCGATACGTTCTTCAACCAGGGAGCTGCTTCCGAAAGTGGCCAGCTCGGCCACCACGTCACGGATCAACCGCTCCGCCTCGGCATTGCTTACAATCCGGGGAATAGCCTTGAGAACAAAAGAATTGCCGCCAAAACGCTCCAGCTCAAAACCGAACCGTAGCAACAAGGCAGCGTGCTCTTCGACCATGGCCGCCTCACGGTGGTCAAAGTCAAGAACCAACGGAAACAGCAGCCCCTGTCGTTCGACTTCATGTTCGCGATACTGGGCGCGCAGCTTTTCGAAACCGATCCTTTCATGGGCGGCATGCTGATCGATGAGAAGCAAATCCTGGCGGTCTTGACAAAGAATATAGCTGTCGCAGAACTGGCCGATAACCCGCAGACTGGAATAATACCCGTCGGTCGCCTGCAACGTGTCAGTGGGCACGCTATCGGCAGAATCGACCTCGCCAACTGGCTTGTCAGGCAATGCCGCTGAATATGGGGAGGGACTCTCTAAGACCTCAAGGGAACGCTCGACAGGTGCATCGGTTGCGTCCAGGCGATTGAATGATTCCTGTCTGACGGGCACATCGACGGGATCGGGACGAGAAAAGACCTCCGGCACGGTTGAAGGTTCCCTGCCTGAACGCAAGGTATCCTGCAAAGCCTGGACAATGAAATCGTGCACCGCAGACTGGTCGCGAAAACGGACTTCGTGCTTGGTCGGGTGCACATTCACATCGACCTGTTCAGGCACCATTTCCAGAAACATTACCACCACCGGATGGCGCCCCTTCATCAGCAAGTGCCGGTAACCTTCCCGAAGCGCATGCTGTACCAGCCGGTCACGAATATAGCGGCCGTTAATAAAGGTAAACTGGTTCCCGGTCGAGGAACGGTTCAGGGACGGTTGCGAGATCAGGCCATGCAGGCGCATGCCGCCACAGGTCACATCGAGCGGCAACAGTTCTTTCAGCAGCGAACGGCCCAACAGGCCGGCCACCCTCTCCGGCAGCTGTCTCTGCCGATTGAGGTCGATCTGCCGGCGTCCGTTATGCAGCAACTGAAACTGTACCTGCGGACAGGCCAGCGCCAGCTTGGTGACCGTGTCGCTGATGTGCCCGGCTTCGGTTTCGTCACGCCGCAGAAATTTTCGCCGGGCGGGGGTATTGAAAAACAGATTGCGCACTTCGATAACGGTACCGTTCGGCATGCCGGTAGCACCGGCATGACGGACCGTCCCCCCCTCAACCTGAATTTCCCAGCCTTCCAGGGACTCCGCGTTGCGGGTTCGCAGCAGCAGGCGGGAAATGGCTGCAATCGACGGCAAAGCCTCGCCTCTAAAACCGAGGGTCCGCAAATGAAAAAGATCGGCTTCGTTGCGCAACTTGCTGGTGGCGTGCCGTTCCAGGCAGAGGAAAGCTCCTTCCCGGTCCATCCCACAGCCGTTGTCGGTAACCCGGATCAGCCGTTTTCCGCCCTTCTCGATTTCGACCACGACCTTGCTGGCACCAGCATCGAGCGCATTTTCGACCAACTCCTTAACCACCGATGCCGGTCGCTCAACCACTTCGCCGGCGGCAATCTGGTTACAGAGCTGTTCTGGCAATATGCGGATTTGATTACCCATGGAAACCTTTTGCAGCAGCCAGAGCCACCCAGGCGCAAAAAAGGGGAGCGGTCAATACTTCGACCGCTCCGCTAAAACTAAATATGATATTCCGGATTACAGCTTGTGCTCCAAGGAATCGAGCAAACTTTCGATCTCTGCCAGGTCGCTATGGTTTTCCGATTTGGCGAGATCGGTCAACGGCTCTTTCAAGAGCCCGAAATCGCCGGCGACACTATGAACGATCTTGATGTCAACCTTGTCGATTTTACGCATGAACGCCTCGAAAAGGCAGTTATCGCAAATGGTGTTGATCAGGCGGGGAACGCCCCCGGTGAAGCGATGAATGGCCGGAATGGCGTCATCATCGAAAATGTCCCGGTCAGCACCGGCAATCCGCAGCCGATGATTGACATAACTGGTCGTCGTATCAACGGTGAAGGAATGCAAGTGATATTTGACCGCCACCCGCTGAGCCAGCGGTTCGTCGAGGCGCAGGCAGTCTTCAACCTCCGGAAGACCGAAGAATACGATATTGAGCAGCTTTTTGGATGGAATCTCGAGATTAAGCATCCCTCGGAATTCTTCCATCAATTCCCGTGTCTGCAGCATCTGCGCTTCGTCGATAAGTACCACGGCACGTCGCCCGGACTCTTCAATCTGCAGCAGTTTATCGTATAACTGCTTGAGCAAAGTCAGGCGATCGGAAGCCGGCGCCTCGACGCCGAACTGCATGGCGATCCGGGTCAGAATCCATTCGGGCGTGATTCCGGAATGCACCATCACCAACAAAGATGATTCATAGCGATCTTCAGGCAAACAATCGAGCATGCGCCGCGCGAGAGTGGTCTTACCGGTGCCGATACCGCCGATCAGAACGGCCAGCCCCTTGTTGGAGTCGACAGCATACATAAGACGCTGCAGGGACTGCCGGTGTTGATCGCTATTGAAATAGAAACGGGCATCGGGGGCATTGGAAAATGGTTCCCTTTCCAGCCCGAAATGTTCAGCATAACTCATCGGCCAAACCCTTCAAAAAACCATCGTTGAAAAAGACCTTCCATGGCCTTTACCAACCGTACCAGCTAAGAATTTTCCCTCTTATCACAAACCGAAGGACGTCTTGAATTTGTCCTAGATCCTGACCGCCCAACCCTGGGCTTAGCAGGCTGTTTTCACCAGACTGCTAGATATACGAAACCTTGTTTTTATCCGAACCGTTGCCGGAAGGGGAACCACCGTTGTCGTCATCCAGGCCGAGTTCCTTGCGCAACTGTCGAATCTGATCATCGACATTGCGAAAAAAAGGATCGACGTCCGCAACGCACTGAAAACTGTCAAGGGCTTCCAGAGGCTGCCCCCAGCCGACATAGAGCAGACCCAATTCATAATAGAGGCTGATGCGCTCTTCATCGGTCAGAGAGTCAGTCTCCAGTCCTTCCTTGAAAGTCGAAACCGCTTCCTCAAAAGCCCCTTTCTGAACCAGACAGACCCCTTTGAGGGTCAGACAATCGACCCGCCGCTGAGGATCGGCCATCACTTTGTCGAACTGGCTGATGGCGTCATCGAGCAACCCCATTTCCTTGTAGGCGATGCCAAGATTGTAGTGGGTTTCAGTATCCTCGGCGGAAAGCTGGCTTTCAAGACCTTTTTTAAACTCGCTGAAGGAACCGTCCAGACGCGACCGTTCCCGATCTTCAAGACCCTGTAAGCCGGTAGTCGGGCTGCCTGTGGCGTCCCCGGATGAGGTCTGGCTCGGCGCCGGAGTTGAGAGAGTACCGCTCGCTCCAGCGATTCGGTCTAACAGCTCCTGTGCCTCGGGACAATCGCCCACTTCCTGAAGCACCAACTGACACTTTTGGGAGGCCTCTTCCAGGAGGCCCTGCTGAAAATAGAATTCCGCCTCTTCCAGTTCGCCGGCGACATCTAACGGCGCCGGCGAACCAGCCACGGCGTCCGCCGAGTCGTCTGGCATGCCGCCGGGCGGCGCTTCATCAGTTGCTCCTTCCGGATCAAGGCCGAACTCGATACCTTCCAGATCCAGGTCGTCAAATTCCAGCCCGCCCTCCTGAGGGCAGCTCTCATCAGCTTCTGAGGGTGAAGAGGCTGCTGGCTCGCTGTCAAACTCGATACCCGCCAACGGGTCCTCAGCAGTCTCCGGGGTTGGTTGTTGGTCATCCAGGTCGACTTCGCCAAAGCTGGTCGGAGCATCTGGATCGACCGGACTCTCGGCAGCGACATCTTCAACGGTAACGGTATCTTCTTCTTGAGACGACATCAAATCGAACAACTTGCCGCCTTCACCGGTCGCTTCGTAGATGGCCTGCAAAGATGCAACAGCCTGCTCATCATCCGGCAGCTGTTCCTTGATAAGTTCGTAGAGATCCTTAAGTTCTGCCGCGCGGTCCTCGGCAATGAAGCCATCCTTGACCAGTTCCAGCTCGTCAAGAGCGAGTTCCGCCTTGCCACCGGCAATCAGGGCGCTGGCATAACGCTTGCGCCACTCGAGGTTGGTCGTATCGACTTCCAGAAGCTTCTGGCAAGTGGCCATCTCGCCGGCATGGTCGGCTACGTCACGACAGCTGTCGGCCATCAGCAGCAACGCCGAACATTGCCGGCCATCTTCCGCCAGAACCTCCTCCAATAGAGCGATACTGCGCTCCGCCTGGCCACAGGCGAGAAACCCGCGGGCCAGTTCAACCTTAAGCGGATCGGATGTCGGGCAACTGGCCAGCCCCACCTCCCGGACCTTTTCAACGGCGCGTAAATCGGCTCTTGGAATGATGCGTTGCAGGGTCTCGATCAGGCATTCAGCAGCCCTTTCCTGCTGCTGGGTCTGACTGTAGCCTTCAGCAACCTGGAGTGCCACGGTCAGATTATCCGGCTCCAGATCCTTCATCTGACCCAGCACCTTGATCGCCTCATCCAGCTCGCCCTGGCGGCGGAACAGGTCCACCAGGTTGCGATATTCAGTCAGGGCATTACCAACCAGACCCTGCTTGAGGTTGATCTCCGCCAGCCGTTGATAAATCTCCGGACGGGTAGCGTCTACCTTCTGCATCTGCTTATAGGCAGCCAGAGCCTTGAGAAAGAAGCCGTTGTCCTCGTAATGCTTGGCCACGGCTCCATAAGTTTCAAGGGATTTTTCCACCATTTTGGCGCGGCTGTAAAGTTCCGCCAGTTTCTGCTGATTACGAATGTCCTTGGCATCTATCTCGACTATCTTTTCGTAATCCTTGATAGCCTTGACGATTTGACCTTTCAGCAGATTCTTCTGGGCCGCAGCCAGGAGTTTTTCCTTTTTTGACAATGCCTTCACCCACCCGCTTAAAGTGATTAAATATACCCCGCTAACTTAAACCAGGCGCGAGGCTCTGTCAAGAAGAGGAATAAGCTTTTCCTTAGCAGCCATGCCCCTTTAGGACAGTTACAAGGTACTTGTGCCAAAGGCTATGGTCCTTTCCCCGTCAACCGCAGCCCAAACCGGGCAGAGCGTTCCGCACCAGATCAAACCTGCTTAAGGCGTTTGACCTCAGAGGCGGACAATTGACGGTATTTACCAAGCGCCAGACCATCCAGGTTGAGAAATGCCAGACCGATACGTTTGAGGCGGCTGACCGGATATCCGAGGGCCTCGCACATGCGCCTGACCTGGCGATTGCGGCCTTCGGTGATGGTCAATTCCAACCAGGTGTGACTACCCGAGGAACGAACCCTGGCGACCCGCGCCGGAGCAGTAATTCCATCTTCCAGCTCCACTCCCTGCTCCAGTCGCTGGCGGGCCGCATCGGTCAGTGCCCCGCGGACTCGCACCAGATAGGTCTTGGCAATCTGGTGGCGGGGATGGGTCAACCGCGCCGCCAGCTCGCCATCGTTGGTCATCAGCAGCAGTCCTTCGGTATTGATATCCAGACGGCCGACGGAGAAAACCCTCGTTTTGACGCCCCGCAGCAGATCTCTGACCACTTTGCGCCCTTGAGGGTCGCGAGCCGTGGTCACGTAACCGGTCGGTTTATTGAGCAATAGATAGATTTTCGGCTGTTCCAATCGCAACGGCCGACCATTCACTTCTATCCGGTCCCGCCCGACATCCGCCTGATCGCCGAGAGCAGCCGGTCGACCATTGATTGTAACCCGTCCGGCTGCGATCCAACGCTCCGCCTGGCGCCGAGATGCCAGACCGGCGGCGGCAATCAGTTTCTGTAACCGTTCTTTCATCAGTTTTGTCCGCTTGAGTGGCAAATAAGCACTCCCCACTAACCATAGTCCATTTTCAGGCGGTACGGTGGGAAGAATATCAGTGTGAATGAAGTCCCAGTCAGGACGGGGATGGGTCTTCCAGAATCTTCTGCTCTTCTGGCGGCAGATCCATGGCAGAAAGCATATCAGGGGGCAGGTCGTTGAATTCCTTGAGGGTCGGCAGGCCGGTCAGATCCTGCAACCCGAAAAGTTCGAGAAATTCCCGACTGGTACCATAAATCAGCGGCTTTCCGGGAACATCCTTTTTGCCAAGGATGCGAATCAGACGTTTGTCGAGAAGGGTTCTGACCACTCCGCCGGAATCCACTCCCCGCAAATAATCGATTTCGGCGCGGGTGACAGGCTGCCGATAGGCGACAATAGCCAGAGTTTCAAGAGCCGCACGAGAAAAGCGAAAAGGACGGCTTTTACGAAAACGCCGCAGCCATTCTGCATGTTCGGGCCGGGTCCGTAACTGAAACCCGCCATCGACCGAGTGCAGTGCGAAACCGCGTCCGGCACTATCGTATTCGGCCTGCAGCTCCTGCAACAGGGCAAGTGCCTGGGCCGGCTCGACCTCAAGGACCTCGGCAATATGAACCGGCCGCACGGGGCCGTCAGCCACCAGCAGCAGCCCTTCGATGATCGCTTTGGGATCAGCAGTAACCAAGGGACTCATCTTGCACCTGACAGCTGTCGCCAACACCCTCGACGGCATACAGCCAGATAGGACCGCCGCGACCGTTCTGCATCAACCGGGCGAGGCGCATTTTAACCAGCTCCAACATGGCCAGGAAGGTCACCACCACTTCGCTGCGGCTGACCACACCGGCCAGCAACTCCCCGAAAGCCAGACTGCTGCGGTCGGCAAGCGCGGCCAGAATCTGATTGATGCGATCGGTTACGGACAGACGTTCCCGATCAACCTCATGGAAGCTCTCTTCAGCGTTGTCCTGGACAAGATCGCGAAACGCTGCGACCAGTTCAAACAGACCGACCGGCTCCCACTCTGCCTCCTCGCTCTCGTCCTCCTCCAACGCCGCATTACTGCGCACAAAAACATCCCGCCCCAGCACCGGCAGAGCATCGAGAGAGACGGCGGCGTCGATATATTTCTGATATTCCAGCAGCCTTTGCACCAGTTCGGCCCGAGGGTCAAGCTCGAGCTCCTCCGGAGCTTCTTCGCTGTCGCGGGGCAGCAGCAGGCGGGACTTGATATGCAGCAGGGTCGCAGCCATAACCAGAAATTCGCCAGCGACATCGAGGTTGAGGCTCTTCATGGCTTCAATGGTCGCCAGATACTGGGCGGTAATCTCCGCTATAGGGATATCGTAAATATCCATCTCGTTCTTTCTGATGAGATGGAGAAGCAGGTCGAGAGGCCCTTTGAAGCTGTCGAGATCGATCTGATAAGGCATGGAAAGCTCGTCAGGAACCGATAAAGGGAATAAGCTGTTGCATGGCTCCAACCTGGGGACCGGCCAGCCAATGGGCGGCGATAGAGACCGCCGGCAGAAGTGCCTTGTCCCACAGAGGCGTGACAAAGACCAGTACGATTAGAAGGAAAAAACCGATGGGTTCAATACGCAGCAGCCAGTGCGCCTGTCTTTCGGGGAGCAGGCCGGTTATCACGCGGCCACCATCGAGCGGTGGAACGGGCAGCAGATTGAGCACCGCCAGAAGCAGATTGATATAGAGACTGAACCCCGCCATCAAAATTAACGGTTCGACCAGCGAAACGGCAAAGCTCCCCAAATGCGATCCGGCAGCGGGCAACAGCAGCAGCAGGCGCAACAGCAGGGCGGAAAAACCGGCCAACAGCAGATTGGTGACGGGCCCGGCCAAGGCCACCCAAATCATGTCCTGGCGGGGCCGTTTGAAATTGACGGCATTGACCGGCACCGGCCGGGCCCAACCGAAACCGACCAGAAACAGCACCAGCAGGCCAAAGGGATCGAGATGCTTAAGGGGATTGAGAGTCAAACGTCCCAGCATGCGCGCGGTAGGATCGCCTAACTGTTCGGCGACATAACCGTGGGCGACTTCATGCAGAACGATGGCCAGCAGGCCAGGCACCAGCATGACAGAAATTTTAACCAGCAAAAGATCCATGTTTTAATACACCTGAAATAAGCCCGACTTTTCTTTTTAGCAGATGGCAACAGGCAAGTCAATCGGACTTCCGACCGTATCGGCCCCCTGCTTCTCAGGGTTGGGCGGTGTGGTCCTTGAGATAATGTCGACGAACGTAATTCAATTCGTCCTCCCTGTTCACCAATTCGCCATCGAGTCTGGCATAGAGCAGTCGTTGCAGAATTTCCTTGTAGACCGGCCCTGGCGGAATTCCAAGTTCTTTAATGTCGTTGCCGTTGAGATGAATCTGCACTGAACGAAGCTGGGTGAAATAATTAGAAATACAGCGCTGCACCTGCTCGTTGTTGCTGCGTGCCATGGCATACAGAAGCACTTCGGTGGAAAGGGACTGAAACCAGGAAAAAACCTCGCTGGATCGAGGCGGAGAGGCATGCATGCGCCGCCAGAAAATCAGATTGGTTGCGCGATGAACAGCTTCCCGTTCGTCGGTAAAGATCTCCTGCAGACGCGGGGTTACGGAAAGCCGCTGACAGAGTCCCGCAACTGCCGTCCGATCAAGGTCGGCAATCAGGCACAGAAAATAGACCAACCAGTGACGGCAGGTTTCCCCGGTAAAGAGCAGGCGGTACCAGTCGATGGCCTGTCGAGCACTTGCGAAAAGCTTTTTGACCCTGTTTTCCAACTGCAGATCGGGGTGCAGATAGGTCAGCAGATCGAGGTCCGCCATGCGCAGTACAGCCGGCAGGGGGTTGGCTTCTTTCAAGATCAGCACCAATTCATTCAACACCCGTTGGCCGCCGATCTTATCCAAAAACCCCATCCGCACCGCACTGCGCAGCAGTTGCTCGGTATGCACGCCGATGCGGAACCCGAGCCGCTGCTCGAAACGGATGGCACGAAAAACCCGGGTCGGATCCTCTACAAAGCTGAGATTGTGCAGTACCCGAATGGCTTTTTCCTGCAGATCGCGCTGGGCCCCGAAAAAATCGTAGAGTTCGCCGAAATGATTGTCGTTAAGAGCAATGGCCAGGGTGTTGATAGTGAAATCACGGCGATAGAGATCAAGCTTTATGGGCGCATGCTCGACCGTGGGCAGGGCGCCCGGCTCAAGATAATACTCGGTACGCGCCGAGGCCACATCGATCTTGAACTGGTCGGGAAAGATCAGCACTGCGGTACCGAACTTACGATGGGCACGGATGCGGCACTCGAAACGGCGGGCATATTCAGCGGCAAAGGCAATGCCATCTCCTTCGACGACGATATCGACATCGAGATTCTGCTTGTTGAGCAGCAGATCGCGAACAAAACCGCCGACAGCAAACACATCGACGCCGAATTCCTGACCGACCTGCCCCAACTGACTGAGAATCTGCTCGATGCGCGGCTGCAGGCGGGTGCGCAGCAGGCGAACAACATAACGCTTCTTCAACCCCAAACCGCTGCTGCCGAGGGCCGGAGCGCCGCTCATGCGCCGGGAGATGGCACCCGAGACCATATGGCGCAACAAATCTGTACGGGTAATGGCCCCTATCAGCTGGCCGTTTTCCACCACCGGCACGAAACGCTGATTGCCGCTGACAATCAGTTCCTGCAGTTCTTCCACCGGCGTGTCGGGCTCTACTGCAACGAAATCACTGTTCATGTATTCGCTCACCGGCTGCTCTTCAAGAGCGTGGTGAGCCGCCTTCTCCACCACCTGACGAGTGATGATGCCGGCCACCCGCTGGCCGTCCATGACCGGCAGGGCATTTATATTGTAGCGAGTAAGCAGTTCCCGAACCTCCTTGACGGTCGCCGTCACGGGCACCGTTTTGACCGCGGAAAAGAGCAGGTGGCGGGCCTCCCAGTGGGGATTTACGTGGCGCTGCAAGACCTCCGTCAGACGCTCCAGAAACTGCACCAGGGTCATGTCGCGCAACACCCCGGAAGCGGCGAAGCCGTGACCGCCGCCGCCGAATTCACCAAAAATCTCGCCGACATGAACCTCGGGAATCCGTGAGCGCCCAACCAGAAAGACGCGGTCCCCCATTCGCACTGCCACGATCAGCGCATTGTGGCTCTCCATATCTTTGAGCTTGTGGGCCAGCACGGCGAGATCACCGACAAAGTGATCGATGGAGGCATGGGAAATGGCGATATCAATACCATTAACATTGAGAACGGAGCGGTTTTCGATGAGCTGGTGAAGCAGGGCCACCTGGTTGGCTGTCAGTTCCTGGGTCAGGGAGTCGGCCACCAGATTGAGATCGGCTCCCTGCTCCAGCAGATAGGCAGCCGCCTGATAGTCCCTGCTGGTGGTTGAGTTGAACAGCAGTTTGCCCGTGTCCTCGTAGAGGCCGAGCAGCATCATGGTAGCTTCGTCCGGGCTGAGTTCCAGCCCCTGTTCCATGAACAGATGGGCAAAAATGGTGACCGTCGCCCCGACCGCCTCGATTCTTTCCAGTTGCGGTTTGATGCCAAGCTGGCAAACCGGATGGTGGTCGTAGACATGGACTTCCACCCCGGGCCGTTGGAGCACCCCGCTAAAGGGCCCGATTCGCTCCGCTTGGCACACATCGACCAGAATAAGGCGATGAATGTCGGCCAGGTCGATATCGCGAACACGTTTGAAAAGGGCGGCATATTCGGGATTTTTCTGCAAGAAATCCCGCACGCTGCGCTCCTGGGCGCCGGCAAAAATCATCTCCGCACCAGGATAGAGTTTCCTGGCCGCGATCATTGCGCCTAGACAGTCAAAATCGGCATTGATGTGGGTAGTGATGACGTCCATGAGCGGCTTTCACAAAAGGCCGGCAAAGCGCTGACAGGTTGTTGAAAAAGTCCTTCCAAGGCCTTTTTCAAGGCCGCAAGCAGAAACCCAGGCTTTCATCTTCCCTATAAAATCGAGGAGTTATGAAACCTCTCCTGAATTTGGTCGCCCCTCCATGGGCTGCGCAGGCTGTTTGCTGCAGCCTGCTAAAGTCGCTCGCATCAGAAGCGCAGTGTGCCGATGAGGTCGCTGATGCGTGCCACCTTTTCTTCGCGACAGAACTGTTCCAGGCCGTCGACAATGTGCATCATCGCTGCCGGATCGACAAAGTTAGCGGTGCCGACCTGCACTGCGCACGCGCCGGCGATCAAAAACTCCAGAGCGTCCTCGGCCGACATGATGCCTCCAACCCCGATGACCGGCACTTTAACCGCCTGCACCACCTGATACACCATGCGCACCGCCAGAGGCCGCAGCGCCGGACCGGACAGCCCGCCGGTGCCGTTGGCAAGGCGAGGCCGACGGCAGCGGATGTCGACGGCCAGGCCGGTCAGGGTATTGATGCAGCTGATGGCATCGGCACCAGCTTCTTCCACGGCGCGGGCAATTACGGTGATGTCGGTGACGTTGGGCGTCAGCTTAACGATCAGCGGCATGTCGAGATGGCGTCGAACCAAACCGACCACCTCCGCAGCGGCGCGGGGATCGGTACCGAAAACGATTCCGCCCTGTTTAACGTTGGGGCAGGAAATATTGAGTTCCACCGCGGAAATCCCGTCGATCTGCGACAAGCGCTCCGCCGCCTGGCCGTACTCTTCCAGGCTGTTGCCGAAAAAGTTGACGATTACCGGGGTCCGCACACCTTTCAGAAAGGGTAGTTTCTCCTTAATGAAGGTATCCACCCCGACATTCTGCAGACCGATGGCATTGAGCATGCCGCCATTGGTTTCGGCGATACGGGGTGTAGGATTGCCGGCTTTCGGCCGCAGCGACAGCCCCTTGGTGACGATGGCGCCGAGACGGTTGAGATCCATATAGGGGCTGTATTCCTCACCGTAACCGAAGGTACCGGAGGCCGGCATCACCGGATTCTTGAGGCGCAGCCCTGCCAGTTCCACCGTCAGATCGGGGGCGTCGACAATTACATGATCGTTTACTTTTTCACTCATGGTCACACCCTCCCCCGTTCAGCCGTTCTTCCAGCAGCGCCCAATCCAGCTGTTCGGCCCGGAACACAGGCCCCTCCTTACAGGTACAGAGATAACGGGGCTGCTCCTCGCTGTGTCCGGCCCCTTTGACGACGCAGCCGAGGCAGGCCCCTACCCCGCAGGCCATGAACGCCTCGAGGGATACCTGCAGCGCCACCTGGCGCGGCTGACAGATGCGCTGTACCGCTTCCAGCATCGGCATGGGACCGCAGGCATAGACTGCCGCATCAGGAAATTTATCAAGCTTGCGCTCCAGAACACGAGTAACCGGTCCCTCTTCGCCGAGGGTGCCGTCATCGGTCGAGACGTAAGTTTCCACGCCGAGGCGTTCGAACTCGGTCACTACCAGCACGTCCTTGCGGGACCGGCCACCGATCAGCAGCCGCACCTTACTGGTCTTGACCAGCTGAGCGGCAAGCATGTAAAGCGGCACCAGGCCGATGCCGCCTCCGACCAGGATTTTCTCCCGGCCGTTGTCATCCAGTTCGAAACCCTGACCAAGGGGCCCAAGCAATTCGACCCGGTCCCCTTCGTGTAATTCCTGCATCAGGGTGGTGCCCCGGCCGACGACTTTGTAGAGGATCTCCACGAACTCCTTTCCCGGCAGACCGTCACAGTCGGCAGGCAGCATGCCGGTCTGAAAAATCCCGAAAGGACGGCGCAACAACGGTTCATCGGAGGCTTGGACGCGCAACATGACAAACTGTCCGGGGTGAGCCAAAGCGGAAATTCCCGGCGCCAGAATTTTCATGCGATAATAATCCGGCGATACTTCCTGATTGGAAAGAATGGTTGTTTTAAAGTTTTTCATTGTTTAATACTCGGTAACCCCTTCAAAGATAAATGGCTTTTTAACGCCATCAATGGAAAACATAAATTGTCCCTCAGTGCTTTTGGCAAGGAGTACCCGGCCTATTCAAATCCGTGGGCAGCCACTCCATCACCAGGGCATCCTCGCCATCCCGGTAATAATTCTGCCGGCAATCTATCTGCCGAAAGCCGAAAGAAAGATAAAGCGTAATGGCCGCCTGATTGGAAGCCCGCACCTCCAGCAAGGCGCGATCAAGCCCTGCCTGCATATTCCTGTCCAGAGCCCGTTCCAACAGCGTCCGCGCCACACCTCGCCGGCGCATGGCAGGAGCGGTCGCTATATTTAGAATACTCAATTCCCGGCAGACTCGCCAGGAACAGAGGAATCCGGCCAAACGGCCATCCAGCCAAAGCAGGTCGATGCGCGACAGGGGATTGTCCAGTTCGTTTTGGAACATGGCTCGCGACCAGGGGGTACTATGGCAGAGGCATTCGATCGCCAGTACCTGGTCGAGATCCGCCTCGGTCATGGACCGGATCATCGCTTCAAAGCCCATAGATTAAGTGCGGACATCCTGGATAGCGGCAGCAACAGCCGCAGAAAAGCTCGGAGAAAATGGCCATCGCGGCAAAAGAGCCATGACAGACAGGACAAAAGCGGTTAGAATAATGCTTCAAGAAAGTAACATTAACAGACGGGATCAGCCCGCTTGCCTGCATCATAATTCACCCCCTGTAGCGTGTAAAGAACCAATCTTCCGGCAGTTGCCGTCGGGTACTTTGGCGTTGACAACAAGGGCCGGTTGATCTAATAATTGTCGGATTTAATTTCGTTCGCGAGGGAGCCAAAAATTGAGTAACAATAGCAAGATGACCTACAAGGATGCCGGCGTTGACATTGATGCGGGCAATCGCTTTTTTTTTTTTTTAATGATACGGCGACCACCGAGATCTACACTCTTTCCCTACACGACGCTCTTCCGATCT
>ENA-ORCT01000429-ORCT01000429.1-marine-metagenome-genome-assembly--contig:-NODE-429-length-20450-cov-3.500172_pt1 | contig 20450 bp, 16 predicted proteins | sample MGYA00248632_ERZ508511 | MGnify/ENA primary metagenome ERZ508511 (study PRJEB26182, sample SAMN06268839) | marine metagenome | isolation source: Tt an P1-techrep anaerobic enrichment on pine from sediment...
TGAGACCATCTCCATATCGGCTGGTCGTTTTGTTTTGGAAGAAATTGAAAACGATGGCTTGTATTCCGATAACGAACTGATCAATCAGATTCTTGATCTGTTCCGCGAAAATCTGGATAATGAGAATTTCAAGCCGCTCCAATTTTTTACGCATCATCCCGATCAGAAAATCAGCCAGTTGGCCAGTGACTTGTTGTCGGAAAAATACGTCGAAAGCAAGCGTTGGAAACGGGGCGGTGCTTTTGTTGAAGCTGAAAATGAAATTCTCGATTTGATTGTTCCCAAAATTGTACAAGAGTATAAGCTCCGGAAAGTAAAAAACATGCTCGCCGACCTGGAAAAGGGCATTCAGCTTGCAGCATCGGATCTGGAGAAAGTGATGAGCATTCAGAACCAATATCTCAATCTGAAGAAAGTAGAAAAACACCTGTCCGAACAGCTTGGCAACCGTACGGTTACCCGTTAAAAAAGAACCCATTATGAGAACCTTGTTTATTGAAGACCGAAGCGAGATTGATGAAGTCATTAAAGCCTGCAAAACATGCTACGTAGCCATGTCGGATGGTGACTCACCCTACGTGCTGCCGATGAATTTCGCGCTTGACGGCGATACGGTCATTCTCCATTCGGCACAGTCGGGGCGCATGTGGGAAACGATTCGCAAAAACCCCAAAGTATGTATCAACTGGACCTTGGGAGAAGAACTGGCCTGGCAGGATGTGCGGGTAGGGTGCAGTTACCGGGTAAAGTCAAAATCGGTGCTGGTGGAAGGCGAAGTTGAAGTGATTGACGATTACGATGAAAAATATCGGATGCTTAAGGAAACCATGGCCCAGTACAGCGACCGGGAGTTTAAATTTGGCAGGCCGGCGGTGGTGAACGTTGGCATTATGAAAGTGCACATCAAAAAAATTACCGGCAAAGTATTTGGTGCCAAAGCAGTCACACCCTGGAATTCGTAGGTGTTGCGTCATTCGATGATAAAGTTATTTTTCAGTCGGTTGAGATGGGGTAGATCGCTATTGAAAAGCAACATCTCGTCGCAAAGTCGTAGAAAAAAACAAAACGTTCATGAGGATCGCCCTCAAGTACCTCCTTCCTCCTTTGCTGGATTGAATCTTCCTTGGTCTCAAAAAGTATGTTTCTTTTATCATCCATGTTCTAAAATTAGAAAATAAAAGGCATTCTGTATGATCACGGATTTTCGAAGATTTTTAAATTTCTATCTTTAAACCCGGATTATGCGTTAGAACTTCGTGATGAGAGCTAAAAAAAATTAAGTTATGATTTTTGTAACCGGAGGTACAGGATTGGTTGGTTCGCATGTATTGTTTAACCTCTTGAGTTCAGGGAAAAAAGTACGTGTACTGAAACGGCCCACCAGCAATGTGAAATGGGTGAATAAGGTTTTTTCATACTACACCGATCGGTCCGACGAGCTTTTCGAACAAATTGAATGGGTGGAAGGTGATATTTTGGATTACCACAGCATGGAAGAGTTGCTCGCTGGTGTCGACGAAGTTTACCACTGTGCAGCCATTGTTTCGTTTCACGCCAACGACCGCGACAGCATGCTCAACAACAATGTGAAAGGAACGGCTAATTTGATTAACGCAGCGATCCATCACAACGTGAAAAAGTTTTGTCATGTGAGTTCGATAGCAGCCTTGGGGAAGACACAGGATGGCAGTGAGGTTAATGAAGATACGTATTGGACACCCTCCAAGCAAAAGTCAGGCTATAGCTTGTCTAAGTTTTTTTCTGAAATGGAAGTGTGGCGAGGCATCGAAGAAGGTCTGGACGCCGTAATTGTCAATCCGTCTATTATTTTGGGTCCTGGCAACTGGGATATTGGAAGTCCCAAGCTTTTTCAGGCCATCGCCAAGGGATTAAAGTATTACACCAAAGGAGAAACGGGCTTTGTGGATGTGCGCGATGTGGCACAAGCGATGATTCTGCTGATGGATGATCAGAACTTTGGTCAAATCAAAAATCAGCGTTTTATTCTAAACGCCGGAAACATGAGCTATCAGGACTTTTTCAACAAAATTGCCGATGCCTTGCAGAAACCCCGTCCGCGAACTTTCGCTTCCGATATGGTGCTGCAGATGGCCTGGAGAGCTGCGCGTTTGGCGAGTTTTTTTTCCGGCAAACGTCCGCAAATTACGAAGGAGGCTGTTTCCGGATCCAACCTGATCAACCGGTACAATGGGCAAAAAATTCAAAAAGCAATTGACTTTCGATACCGCGATCTGGACGAAACGATTACCGATATTGCAGGCTTATTTCAGAAAGATATTAGTTAAAGCCTAAGTTCTAAGGTACAATCCGGGTTAAAAAAAACGGAAACCCTTGTGGAGTTTCCGTCTTATATTGATTCGTGTTTTGACTCTTACTTTTCTACTTCTTTCCAAACCAGGGCGCTGGCACCAACAATGGCCGCGTCTCCTTGTTTCAGTTTTGAAGGTAAAATTTTGATTTTGTTTTTGAAAATCGGAAGCAGGTGAGTCTCCATGCTTTCAATGGTTGGTTTGAAAATGTAATCACCGGCTGCAGTTGGTCCACCAAACAGGAAGATGGCTTCCGGACTCAGGTGATGAACCGTATCAGCCAATCCTTGTCCCAGCCATTTGCCGGTTTGCTCAAACACTTCCAACGCGACTTTATCGCCTTTCTCGGCAGCTTCAAAAATCATCTTCGAATCCAGTTCTTTGAATGATTTGTCAGCCAGCAAGCTGTCGGAAGCGTTATCACGTGCCATAATCTCAAAAGCGGTACGTTTCATTCCGGGAGCCGAACAGTAGGCTTCCAGGTGTCCTTTCGACGTACAACCACACAAGCGTCCGCCTGGAATCAGGGTCGTGTGACCACACTCGCCGGCAAACCCATCATGTCCGTATACCAAGTCGCCGTTGACGACAATGCCACTACCGACACCAGTTCCGAGGGTGTACATCACAAAGTTTTGCATACCCTTGGCACCACCATAAATCATTTCTCCAATGGCAGCCGCGTTGGCGTCGTTTGTTAACGCCAGTGCAGGCAATTCAGGAAAGCTTTTTTTCAGCAGATCCACAAAATGTACCACGCCTCTGAATGACAGGTTTGGTGCATACTCAATGGTTCCGTTATAGTAATTTCCGTTTGGTGCTCCAATCCCAATTCCCAGGATTTCAATATCGTTGTTAACCAGTTTAACCGACTTGATTAACTCTTTTATGGCAACGGTCAGTTCATTAATATATTTATCGATATCTCCATGTGATGGTGTCAAAATGGAATCTTTGACCATAACATTACCTTCGCTGTCCACTACACCGATGGCTGTGTTTGTACCTCCTACATCAACGCCTATTGCTACTTTTTTCATATGATTATTATTTTTATCTATAGATTTTAAAACAATTACTCTGCCGAAATACTGGGTTTAACCTGCTTGCTTCCAATCACGGCATAAAAGAACAGGTATCCAAAGCAAACAACAACCAACCAGTAACTTAACTGGTAGTTTAGAACATCGGCCAGCCAACCTTGAATGGCAGGAAGGATACCCCCACCGGCGACAAGTACCATGAAGATTCCGGAGGCAGCAGCCAGATATTTGCCCAGTCCTTCAACCGCAAGATTGAAGATACTTCCCCACATGATTGAAGTACAAAGGCCAACCAAGGCAATAAACAAGAACTTAATCGGAACAGGAACGAGACCAAAACTTAGGCCAGCGGTTCCTGATTTGAATGCCGGCATCGAAATCAGTGTGCTTTCTGGCCATAAGATAGCCAAAATAATCAATACCATCCCAGCAAAGGAGGTAAAACCTAACATTTTGCGGCTGGAGACCGTACTTCCGATGGCAGCCCCGGTTAAACGACCAACCAACATGAGCAGCCAGTAAAAACCGACAATTCCTCCGGCGATTCCTGCGCCTATTCCCAGTCCTGGTGTATCTCGACCTTCAATAATCCGTTTTGAACTTTCGTAGGCCATTTGGCTGACCACCTTCATCCGATAACCATCAACGCTGGCATTTTGCTGGTCAAGGGCTGTAATTTCTTCGAGGTAGGATACGTCGGATTGTTGTTTGTCGTATTCTTTGATGATTGTTTCAGCCTGACTCTCGGTTGGAGTGGTCATGTATAAGTTTGCAATACCGGGTGTTCCAACTTCAACTCCTACATAGACAAAAATACCGATGGCTCCGAAAACAAAATGACGGAATTTCAAAGCTCCGGACATCAGACTACCCAGTGGTTCTTTGGGTTGATCGGCATGTGGCTCAGGAATTCTGGTCAATCGAAGGATGAAGAACACAAGGGCAAATACACCCATTGCAATGTACATGATAGGATAGACATCGGTGATGGCGGCTTTTGTTGCTTCGCCAATAAGAATACCTACGAATACCGGGGTGAAAGTTGCCATTACAGAGTTGAATGAACCACCCACCTGAATCAGCTGGTTTCCTTTGTTCCCTTCGCCACCAAGCGTGTTGAGCATCGGGTTTACCACAATGTTTAGCAAGCACATTGAAAACCCGGCAATGAAGGCACCTAACAAGTACACAGCAAAACTTTCAGCATGTCCTGACAGGTATTGAATGCCAACGCCGACAAAACCGACTGCGACTGCAATCAAAGCTGTTTTCTTGTATCCGACTTTTTGAAGTAAGATACCTCCCGGAATACCCATCACAGCATAAGCAATAAAATTTCCCAGGTTTCCAAGCATCCCTAAGCTGTTGGAAACATTGAATTGATTTTTTAATACGATACCCATCGGGGCGGCCAAATTTGTCACAAATGAGATCATACCAAAAAGTAAGATCATCATTAAAATGGGCACAACATAACTTTTTTTACTTTCCTGCATAATAAAATTTATTAAGAATGTGTTGGTTTAGATTTATTTATTAATATGTATTTCAATTACAGGCTTATAGCACTTCTTTTGGGCTTTAATCGTGCTAAAAAGCGAAGGCCCAAAATCAGAAGTAGCAAATTTAAAAATTTAAATGGTTTTTCAGGATTTCAAATGTCAGATTCACAAAATTTAGGCTGAATTGAAATATGTTTTAATGTCATTGCCGGTTCGCTGTTTTTGGAGACAGCGACAAGAAGTTTATTAACAGAAAATTTTAATGATTAATTTGGCATATCTGTTTTCCCAAGCTATGCCATTTGGATTTTTTTGTAAAAAAAAGCCTGTTGCGATTGATCAATTGGCCTGCTTCCTGTCATCGGTTTTTTTAGGTTTGTCAACCCGAATCGTGCTTTGCAGGTCTTCGTCAACTCCTGCGGGGTTGGTGGTGTCCTGGTAAGGAGAGGTAATACGGCGTCCGCCATATTCGAACCGTTCATTCATAATATTTAAAATCTCGTTGGCTGTTGACTCAACGGGTTTATTAGAGACATGCACCACAGTAAATCCACCTTTTCGAAAAATGAAGGAGGCATTTCTGATTTCATTTTTGACCCTTTCTTCATCGGTATAGTTAGAACTGTCGTGCCGGGGAAGGCTTTTCAGGCGCTTGATACGGTGAGCGATTAAATGCTGCATGCCGATATGCAAGCCAAAAACACGTTGCGGATCAATTTCAAATAGCTCTTTGGGTGGCTTTATGCCGTCGACCAGTGGCACGTTGGCCACCTTCCAGCCATACATGGCCAGGTATACACTCAGTGGTGTTTTGCCGGAGCGGGAAACCCCGCACAAAACGATTTCTGCCTTATGCAGGCGCTCGGGGCTCATGCCGTCATCGTGGTTTAAGGTGAATTCAATGGCTTCAATCCGGTCGAAATACCGTTGGTTGATTTCACGAAAAAGTCCCGGTGATTTTAGCGAGGCAATACCCAGCTCCTGGTCCAGGTAATCGGCCAGCTCCCCCATGAAATCAACCTGTTTCACGTCATGCTCTTTTGCCAGCCGTATCAAAGCTTTCCTCAAATCAGAATTAACCATGGTGTGGGTAACCAGTCCTCCGTCTTTTTGAGCACGAAGGATTACCTCTTTCAATTCCTTCTCCTCTGACACATTGGGTACAATAATGACCGGCACGTTGTTGTTCGGGTACTGGATCAGCACCGATTGAACCATGTTGTTCCCTGCCAGTCCCTTTCCGCCAGAAACGACGTAGATGGGTTTTCCTTTTTCCTTTTTTGCTGAATTTGGCATTGCTGTGGTTTTTGCTTCCTGATAAAATAATAAACAAAGCTTGGTCGAAAAGGATGACTTACTTTTTCAGCCACAACCACTGGAATTGGACCGGTGTGTGTTTTACTGCTTCTACCTGCAACGAAATTTCGTATTCGCCTGCCGTGTCAAAGTGGATCGGTCCCAGGCTGTGCGAAGCGAAATTTGGAATATGCCAGTCGCTGTTGGGCTCACCAACAGTCAGGCCGGTTGGAGCGAGTGTTTGTTTTACCGATGACTTCGCAGCAGTAATTTGAATTTGCCCAGCCGCTTGTTCGGCTTGAAAGGCGTAGGAAGCATCAGCCTGATAATCGCCCGGCTCATCGATAAACAATTTCCATCGGGCTTGGTAGGTCTTATTTATCAAGGCGTGCAGAGGAACTGTTCCATGTTGTTGCGGAGCGACTAATTCGCGGTCCCCTGTCTCGGAAAACAGGTTGCGTGGGTTGAGGGCAAAACCGCCATCCACGGTTTTCGCAACCAACCCTTGACGAACAGCGGGTTTGGCATCATACTCCAGCACGATCACCGTAATCAGTGGATCGGGTTGCTCTTTGGGCAGGCTGATTTCTGTTAACACATCCTGGTGTCTCACTGCCAGCGCGCTTTGCAGCTTGTCGCTCAACACATAAACTTGGTCGGGCGGGGCAGCGATTCCCGTTAGCGGAAGCTTCCGGCTGAATGGCCAGTTGAATACGTGCAGGTAGATTTTATACCGGTCGCCATCCTGTTTGCAGGTTATTTTGCCCCAGTCGTGCTGGTTTTCGGGCAGGTCGAAAGCTTCTGCCTTGTATATGGCTTCGCCGTTTACTTCGAGCCACTGTCCCATTTCGAGCATGCGGTGCGAGATTTCGTAAGGCACTTTGCCATCGGCTCGCGGACCGATATTCAACATGTAATTACCATTCAGGCTTACGTTTCCGATTAGCGCCTGTAGTAGGCCGGAAGTGGATTTCCATTCTGTATCGAGCTGGTGAAAGCCCCAGGAGTGGGCCACGGTTCCTGGCGACTGCCAGGGATAGTCCAGTTTAGTAGTGCCCAGTTGGTTGTCGCCCAGGGTACGGAAATCGATGTCGGGGTCTTCCTCCATCGAAAGGCCCAGGCGCGAGTTTAGCAGGCAGTTGGGTTGCAGTTCCCGGATCAGGCTTTTAAGCTGCAGCAGTTGCGCTTTGCTCACAATCGATTCGGAATGGTTGATCCACATGTCAAACCAAATCATGCCGATGGGGCCGTAGTTGGTGAGCAGCTCACGCATCTGGGGCATCACTTTTTCCTGCCAATACAGGTCGTACTGTTCCGCCGAAATGGGATAAATCTCCTTGGAATGATCCCAGCCATAAGGATGCTCCCAGTCAACCCAATGCGAGTAGTAGAGTCCGAGTTTGAGCCCGTGTTTTTGGCAGGCTGCGGCCAGTTCGGCCACAATATCGCGTCGTGGCTGGGTGTGGTCGGCCACATCGTAGTCCGACACCTGGCTGTCCCACAGGGCAAATCCATCGTGGTGTTTGGCGGTGAGCGTGACATATTTCATGCCCGATTTTTTGGCCAGCAATACCCATTCTTCGGGGTCGATCGCCTCCCAGTCGAAGCGGTCGAGCAAGCTCAGGTATTCGGTTTTATCGATGCGGTTTCTGTAGAAAATCCACTCGGCGTAGTTGTTGTCGTGACGCAGTTTTTCGCCCTTCCAAACCCCTTCGGCACCGCTGTAAATTCCCCAATGGATAAACATGCCAAAGCGTGCGTTGACAAACCATTGTGCGCGCTGACTGGTTTGCGACTGGCCAAAAATTTGGGTGACAATAAATACGAAACACAAGAGTGAAAGCAGCTTTGGGAGAATGGCTGCAGTTGGTTTGAATGGGCTCATTTCTTTGATTTAGTTAGTGGAATATTGTGTACACCAACAAATGTATAAAATGTTGCCGACTTCAAACCGCAGCGATCACCGCCACGTGAATATTTTATGTCGCTGTGCAGACCAATCAATGGTTAATTCCTGCTGTGTGCTCAGGTCGTTCGGCTTGTTTATTCCTCTTCATATTGGTCTTCAAACGAATACACTTCGCACTCGTATTCCAGAGTGGTAAACTCCTCTTTGGTGAGCCATTTCTCCGAAGTTGTCATGGTATACTGGCTGTTCCCCTCGTGTTTTAAGTCCCACACAATTCCTTCAGCTTCGGGAAAGAGCGCTTTGCCTTCGAGTTGATCGCTCAGTAAGCGTTGAATCAAGTTGTTTTCTGAAAGGCCATGGCTCAGCGCTTTCAACACGGTTTCTTTGGTGATTTCCGCCTCTTCATTCGGCTCTCCCTTGATTTCAAATTGTACCATGTTCACCTTGGTGTGGGGGAATTTCCCGTTGTAAGCTTTGTAAAGCAGTTGGTTGATGTTGAACAACTCCTGGTGAATGTAGATATCTGAATAGTTTTCAGAGACTTTTTCACGCAGCATTTCATGCGAAATATTATCAATCTGCCCTTCGGCTAAAACATCCGAAAGCTTGTAGTCTAGCAGGATGGCGGCGGCTTCATTCGGTTCAAAGTCTGAAATGGCAAGAAAGAGGTATTCTTGCAGTTCAGCGGTTTTTAATTGTTCTGCATCCGGATACTCGAATCTTGCCAACAGCTCTTTATAGTCGTCGTTATTCCATGCGCCTTCCAGCTCGTCGACCGTTTTTACATCTTTTATTTTCACAAAGTACTTCATTCCATTTGTTTTGGGGTTCTTCTTTACTAACCCTTGGGACGGCGCATTGTTTTTATTTGTTTTGAAAGCCGGCAAACAAGCGCATGGAATCAATGATGGATAAGTATAAGTAGTAGAAATGGAGGGCGTTTTTCGGAGTCAGAGGGTGTTGATCGAGCCCTTACAAATTAATCACCTTCCCGGCGGCTTTTTGAAGCAGCAGAATATCCATCATGGTTCCGGCAATGCCCACTTCCATCTGATCCATCAGCCCATAGTGGTTCAGGCAGGTTTTGCAGGCCATCAGTTTTACACCTTTTTTTTCCAGTGTTTGCAGGGTGTCGGCTACCGGTGAGCCGGCGCAAATTAACTTTACGCCACTATTGTAGAACGCAATCACTTGCGGAAGCTCCCGTTCTTCGCTCAGCAGCTTGAGGTAGTTCTTGATCAATAAAAGCCCCAGTTCATCGTCTCCGGCACCCATCCCATTGCGGTTGATTTGTATCAGTGTTTGTTTCATGCTACCCATCGTTTGGTTTGGACGCAAAGATATACCGATCTGCGAATGAACCATGATTAAATCGACTGATCATTTTTAAAGTCGAGCGTTTTATGCCTGGTCTTCAAAGAAAGGATGCCTTACATGATTTTTTTTCGTTCCGGTTTCAGGTTTTTTACCCACTGATTGACGATGTATTCGTTTTTGTGAATCCATTCGCGCACGCCATCTTCGGGGTCTGCCTCGCTGTGCATGAAGTAGATGAGGCTGTTAATTTGCCGTTCCGACAGTTGCATACGCTCAAAGAAGCGGGCCACCGTTGGCAGGCGTTCGGGCAGACTTTTGTTGCCCACCGCGTAAATGTTTTCCTGGGCCCCAAAAACCTGCATCGGATCGTCGAGGAACCTGAGTTCGTAGCGGGCAAACAGCCAATGGGGCTCCCAGCCGGTAATCACGATTTCTTCGCGCCGTTTAAACGATTCTGAAAAAGCCTCGGTCATGTCTTGTTCCGACAAGCTGTGGAGTTGAGCTTGATCAAGTCCGTATTGGTCGATTGCATAGCGTGTCTGATACATCACCCCGGCTTCGGTTTCGATACCAACGATTTCAATATCCTTGTTTTTTAAATCCTCGATGGATTGATACTGGCTGTATGCCGGTACCACCAGTCCGGTGCGGGCATGCGGATAAATAATTCCCAATTGTTCAATGGCGTTAGCGTGAGTTTCCAGGTAATGTTTGTGTGTCTCCGGAAGCCAGGCGTCAGCAAATACATCGGCCTTTCCGCTGGCTACTTCTGCATAGGCCGTTTCCACGTCGGTCAGTTTCATTTGTACCTCAAATGCCATCTGCTCTTCGAGCAAAATCTTCGCCAGGTTAGTCAGGGCGATGGCTTCCGACCAATCGGTGTAAATCAGGTTTACCTTTCGTTCCTGCACCGATTCTTGGCTGGCAGGCGCTGTGCATGCATGGATGGTCAAAAGCGCCACGAGTGCGGCCAGGCTTATTTTGCGTTGTGTATTCATAATTTCTGATTTTAAACCATTCATTATTGAAAAAGCGCTTCCAAAAATCCCAAGGTTTGCTTGCGGTCTTTCACGATTAGCACCGGGATATTTTTCTCCACTTCCGCCAGGTCTTCGGCAGTCCGGTCGAGAATGACATTGGCCAACTCCGATTTCACTTTCGAGCCAATCATAATCAGGTCAGCCTGATTGACCAGTCCATGGTGATACAGGAGCTGAGCTTCATTGTAGTTTTTATCGTACAAAAAGGTGCAGGGAATTTGTTGAGGATCGAGCTTCAGCTTTTTCATCAGCTTAGTATATTCTTTTTCACCGTGTTTGGTCATTCTTCTTTGGAGACGTTTTTCGTCGTCGAGTGAATACTGGGGAAAATGGCTGATCGGAATTTTATAGGTGTTGATTGCGAAAATCGAGGCTCCGGTGTGTTCGCTCAGCCCGACGGCGGTTTTCATGGCGATTTCCGACATTTTTGAAAAGTCGATTCGGACCAGTATTTTATCGATTTTTGGAGTGACGGTTTCGCTCACCAACAAGATGGAGGAAGGGGTTAGCGGCATGGTCCGCCGGGCGAGAGAGCCTCGTCCCAGGTAGCCAACCTTCTTGCCAAACAGTGTAAGGTTGATCTTGTGGTCGCGGGTGAATTGCAGTAATTTGTCCGACTTGACACCTTCCAGAACGGTCACTTCAATTTCGACATGCTCCTGATGCGGGAAGGAGGTAGAAACTTTTTCTTCCAATTCTTCCTGAATAATTTTAGTGATCGGCTTTTGCATGTCAGGAAACTCACTGAGTACTTCCCTTGGCAGATCATAGCTTTGAAGCAGGTGAAGGAAGTAGATTTTTCGTGCTTTGATTCGTGTAACCAAATAGCCCGCATAGTTGAGCAGGAAATCATCCATCTCGGTGAGATCCATACAAACCAGTATATTGTCTAATTTTTCCATTATATCATGATTTTGTTATTTTCAAGTCGATTCATTTTGGATAGCCAGCGATCCTTGTCTTTTTACTTCGTTTCTCTTTTTTTAAGAATGTCCATAATGATCTTCTGATAATCTTTATGCTCGCGATCCCGCACGCGCTCCATCATCTCTTCGTATTCTCCACGCAGGCCTTTCATCAGGCTCCAGGCGATAATAATCAGGATAATGGCAAAGGGCAATCCGGTTGAAATGGCTGCTGTTTGCAGGGCTTGCAATCCACCACCCAGCAAGAGTACTGCAGCAACGGCTCCTTCAGTCAGCGCCCAGAAGATCCGTTGAGCAACGGGCGCTTCCAGCTTACCTCCCGCCGTCAGGCTGTCAACAACCAGGGAGCCGGAGTCGGAACTGGTCACAAAAAAGCTGGTCACCAGAATCACGCCAACCATGGAGGTTACCTGCGAGATTGGAAACTGCTCGAGCAAGACAAAGAGCGAAGTGGCGACATTGTCTTTCACAGCACCTCCAATATCGGCCAGTGCATTTAGCTCTAGAAAAAGGGCGCTACCGCCGAAGGCAGAGAGCCAAAGGAAGGTTAGCAGCGTTGGAACAATCAGCACGCCCAGTACAAATTCTTTCAAAGTGCGGCCCCGCGATATGCGTGCGATGAACATGCCGACAAAGGGTGACCAGCTCACCCACCAGGCCCAGTAGAAAACGGTCCAGCTGTTTTGCCAATCCGATTGCTGGTAAGTTTCCGTCCAGAAACTCAGTTCCAAAAAGTTTTGCAGGTAGCTTCCCAGGTTTTGCACAAACGAATCGATAATAAATAAGGTAGGCCCAACAATAATGATGAAAAGCAAAAAAACGCCAGCCAAAACAATGTTGATCTCACTTAGTCGCTTTACCCCTGAACTCAGGCCGGCAACAACCGAACCGGTTGCCGCCAGGGTGATCAGGGTAATCAGGATGACCTGGCTGTTTACAGTGTCGGGTAAGTTAAACAGGTGCGCCAGTCCGGCACTCACTTGCTGAACACCCATGCCAAGTGAGGTTGCCAACCCAAAAAGTGTGGCCACTACTGCCAGCACATTGATAATCTTTCCGATTGGACCGTTCACTTTTCTCCCCAGTAAAGGGTAAAACACGGAGCTGATGGTGAGCGGCAACCCCCTGTTGAAGGTAAAAAAAGCCAGCGCCATTCCAACCAGCGCGTAAATACCCCAGGCGTGCAGCCCCCAGTGCAGAAAGGTGAGTTCCATCGAAATTTTTGCGGCGGCAACGGTTCCGCCCTCCGTGGTTGGTGCATTTAAAAAATGGTTTATGGGTTCGCCCACACTCCAAAATAGAATCCCGATACCCATTCCGGCGCTAAACAACATGGCAAACCAAGCTCCTTTGGAGAACTCAGGTTTGGCATTTCGGCCACCGAGCTTGATGCTGCCGTACTTGCTAAAAGCAATGTACAAGACAAAAATCAAGAAGAAATTAACAGCGAGGACAAAAAACCATCCCCCACTATTGGATATTGCGCTTTGAATGTTCCCAAACACTTTTTCCATCGGAGCACCCACAATGAGGGTAACAGCAATAAAGAGGATAATCAGAATAGCGGAGGGCCAAAACACCGGCCCGTCAACATCAAAATACTTTTTTGGGGATTCTAATTCGGGATTGACCTCATCTTTGAATTCTTTTTCTGCCATATGTGTGGTTTTACGTTTCCTATTCGAAAGGTTGTCAGTTGCCGGCTTTCCTTTAAAGATAAAAAAAATGCAGGGGAATCAAAAAAATGGAGTCGTGCAAGCTACTAAACTCAGAGGCATTTAGCAACATAAAAAGGCCGCGATCAGCTGATCGCGGCCTTTTTATGTTGACGCTCAGTTCGCCTATTCTTTTTTTAGCAAGTCTCTGATTTCTGCCAGCAATTCCTGATCTTTTGTGGGGATCAGTGGCGCGGGTTCGGCTGGTTTTACTTCTTCTTTCTTTTTCATATTCACCATGGCCCGGATCATCATGAATACCGCAAAGGCAATAATAATAAAATCGATAGTGGTTTGAATAAAGTTACCATAAAGGATCGTTGCTCCTTTGGTCACCACTTCACCGGTGGCATTGACGATATCCTCGCGCAGCACGTACTGTAGTTCCTTAAAATCGACTCCACCAATCAGCATGCCGATGGGTGGCATCAGGATGTCGTTTACAAACGAGGCAACAATTTTACCAAAGGCACCGCCAATGATAATGCCAATAGCCATGTCCACCACATTACCGCGCATGGCAAAGGCTTTGAATTCCTTCAATAAGCTCATAAAATTAGTTTTAAATGAATAATGGAAAATAAGAATAAAAGTTACGGCTTATTTGCATCTAAGTCAATGGTATAGGAGAAGATGATGTTGGCTTATTGGTACGATGCCTGGGTGTAAAAAGAATGAACGAAAAGCTAAATAGAGGCTCGATAAAAAAATTAGGGTTAATATCTCATCGGACTTGGCTCCGGAGTCGATATTAACCCTTAATAAAAGTTTTAAAAAAGCTTATTTTTTAATTAACAGCCAGGTATCAGCATACTGAGGGAAGTCGTTTCGAATTTGGTGAACCCGCTTCCGTGCTTCGGCTTCATCGGTGTATGAATTGACACAAACACGATAGTAGCCTGTTTCGCTGTGTAAAACAATGGGGCTAAATCCCTGAGGAATCAATTCCTGCTTGTACCGGTTAGCATTGGTATTGCTGCTAAAACTTCCGATGATGACAAAGAAGCTTTTGTTTTCATTTTTGGTTTGGTCTTCTTTTTGGTCAAAAGAAAAACTTTCGGCCTGCACGCGCACGGGCTTTTCAACTTCTTCATACATCCGGTCAGACGTTGGGCTTTCTCTGACTTCTGATTTGGTAGCAGGAACCGAAAACACTTTGGTGTTGTCCTGCATAGTTTCTGTCGCAGGTTTATCGTCCTTACTTGTTTTTTGAAAAACTTTGCAGCCGGAGGAAAGCATTCCAAGGGCTAAAACTGCAACCATTATTTTTTTCATGACTTTTTGTTTTTACTGATTCAACTTTCAAAAATACGAAAAAGCGTTACTGCTTATTGTTCTTTGGAAAACACATTATTAACTATCGGTTGTTAAAATCTAAAACTTCAAAATATTTTTAAGGTAACGCTGGCCAGCCACACTTCGGTAAAAGCGACTCCTTCTGCTGGCTTCCTGTTTGCTGGCAAATCCTTCGTGGTACAGCATCACCCAGTCTGAATAATCTTTTGTCAGGTCAACCTTGCCTTCGTTGTGCGCCTGCAGGGCTTTTTCCAAATCCATGCAAAACCCGTAATAAAAGCGGTGATAGTCCTGATTATAGATAACGTACGCGTAATAATTCATGCCCCAAAAATAGGAAAACTGGATCACTTCCGGCAGTTAATTTTTTTATTCTATTGAGGTTTTCCCTGCAAAAGATTTTGCAGATTGAATCAGATTGACGTCTAAGGCCTCTTAGTTGCTCATATTTAGCCGGTTGTAAAAATAGAAACTCGTCTGGCCTTAACAAACAATACATCAAAAATAAACAAATCAGCCGGCGTATTAACGGATCACGCATTGATTGGAAACATTTCTTCAGTCGGATCGGTATGTTGATCTCTACTTTTGAGCGGTGCATCGAGGAGAAGCTCTATGGGGCGATCCGGTGACATCGAAGCACGAACCAAGCTTATTTGATAAATCTAATCTTTATAAACTTTAACGTATGAAAGAAAAACGCAAAGAGGTGAGTTTTTTTAGAAACTCATGTAAAAGATTGTCGGGCACACTGCTAAGTGCCGCCTTGTTGATCTTTTCCATGCTATTTGTCTTTTCCGGAAACGCTCAAACAACGGGGCGCACGATTTCCGGAGTTGTTACCGAAGCCGCATCAGGAACTCCTGTTCCCGGGGCAGCCGTTGTAGTGAAAGGAACAACAAGGGGAACAACCACTAATTTCGATGGTGAGTTTACGCTTCAGGCATCAGATAACGATGTACTGGTAGTATCGTTTGTCGGGTTTACTGCGCAGGAAGTTCCGGTTGCAGGAAAATCGAATTTGACAATTGTGCTGGAAGAGGAAGTAGCACTTTTCGATGAAGTTGTCGTTGTGGGTTACGGGGTTCAGAAAAAGAAACTGGTAACGGGAGCAACGGCACAGGTTGATGGCGAAGAGCTAACGAAAAGAAGTACAACCAGTGCACTGGAGGCGCTGCAAGGTCAAACATCGGGGGTGCAGATTACCTCAACCTCAGGTCAGCCCGGAGAAGGGATGAAGGTTGTGGTTCGTGGTCAGGGCACCATCGGGGGCTCGGGTCCTCTTTATATTGTTGATGGTGTTCAGACCGGCGACATTTCTTATTTAAATAATGCAGACATTGAAAGTATCGATGTGCTGAAAGATGCAGCTTCTGCTGCGATCTATGGTTCCCAGGCAGCCAATGGTGTAATTTTGATTACAACCAAGACCGGGAAAAGAGGATCCGCACAGGTTACTTTTGATGCGTATTACGGAGTGCAAAATGTAGCCCGCAAAATCGATATGCTCAACAGTAAGGAGCATGCTGTGATTATGAACGAAGCAAATATCAACTCGGGCAATGCTCCTTATTTCACACAGTCCGAGATTGATGCGATGGGCGAGGGAACAGACTGGATTGATGAAATGCTGTATGAAGATGCGGTGACTCAAAATTACACACTGGGCATAACCGGCGGGTCTCAGAAATCGACCTACTCCATGTCCATGTCATACACCGGACAGGAAGGTATTGTCGGCGGACCTGCTGTATCTAACTACGAGCGTTATAATCTGCGGATTAACAGTGAGCATGATTTGTATGACGGCTTACTGAAAGTTGGTCAACACCTGACCATGGGCTACATGATGAAAAATGGTGTTGGTGTAGGTAATCAGTACAACAATACGCTGCGCGGTGCTTTCAATACAAGCCCGTTTTTACCCATGTATGATGACGAAGGTAATTATCTGAATAACACGGCCAATGCCGGAGTGATGTACCAGGGCGAAGAGTGGGAGCCATGGGTTGAGGGTGAGAATAACCCGTATGCTTCGATGGTACTCAATAACCAAAGCCGGAATAATAATCAGAAGATATTGGGTGATGTCTATTTTGAGCTGACTCCGCTTGAAAATGTTACCCTGCGTACAACATTGGGGTACGATTATTATGCCGGTGAAGGACATTCGTATTCACCAATTTACAGGTTGTCAATTTATGCCTACCGGGATAATGACGGAGCCAGTCAAAATATGAACAGGGGCCTGGCTTTGACCTGGGATAACATTTTAACTTATCAACTGGACAAGGGAGATCACAGCATGACTGCCATGGTGGGTAATTCAATCTACCGCAACAAGGGCTCCTGGCTGTCGGTGAATAATGCGAACCTGACGGTGTCTGATTTGGAACACGCCTACATCAATAATACGACCAACACCGATTTCACTTTGTTGGGTTTTGGAGGTGCACCAAACGATGTGGATAAACGCTTGTCATACTTCGGCCGTTTTAGCTATAGTTACCAGGAACGTTTCTTGCTAAATGCCACGTTCCGTGCTGATGGTTCATCGCGCTTTGCCAAAGGAAACCGTTGGGGATACTTCCCGTCAGTTTCCGCAGGTTGGGTAGTGTCCAGCGAGTCGTTCATGGACAATTCTCCCTTTGACTTCCTGAAATTGCGTGCCAGCTGGGGACAGGTTGGAAACCAAAATATCCCGGCTTTCAGATATCTGGCCTTAATCAAAACAGATAATACGAATTATTACTTTGGTTCGGAAGATTTTAATTCGTCGGGAAATACGGTTGGCGCTTATCCAAACAGCCTTCCCAACCCCGAATTGAAATGGGAAACTTCAGAACAACTCAACTTTGGTATTGACGCACAATTGCTGGACGGACACCTGTCGCTGAACGCCGATTACTATGAGAAGAGAACCAAAGACTGGTTAATTGATGTACCGGTGCTGGCAACGGCCGGAGCTGATTCACGCTATATTAACGGTGGAGACGTAAAAAATACCGGTATTGAACTGGCATTGAGCTACAGCAACCAAGTTGGTGACCTGGGATATTATGTCAGCGCCAATGTGTCGAAAAATAAAAACAGGGTTACAGAAGTTCCTACAAATGACGGTATTGTGCATGGCTTGCCCAATATGCTGTATGATAACTCGCTGGAGTTTTACCACCGTGCCGAAACCGGATACCCGATCGGGTACTTCTGGGGATGGGAAACTGATGGTGTTTTCCAGAATGAAGGAGAAGTTCAGGCCTATACCAACAACGGAAAAATTGTTCAGCCTAAGGCTAAGCCCGGAGACCTGCGCTATGTAGACCAAAATCAGGATGGTGTAATTGATGAAAGTGATAAAACAAACATAGGCGATCCAAATCCCGATTATATCTTTGGTTTCTCGGTCGGATTTGACTACAAAGGATTCGATCTTTCGGCAGCCGCTAATGGTGTGGCCGGCAACCAGCTTGTCCAGTCTTACAGGAATCATGTTGTCGCCAAAGCCAACTACACCACCGAAATTTTAGGTCGTTGGCATGGTGAAGGAACCTCGAATAGAATTCCTCGTGTAACGAATAACAATATCAACTACCTGTTCTCTGATATTTTCGTAAAAGACGGAGATTTCCTGCGTATCAGCAATATCACCTTAGGCTATGATTTTGCCCGCAATGTGGTGAAACATAAATTTATCAGCCAGTTTCGTTTATATGCATCTGTGTTAAATGCTTTTACATTTACTGAGTACAACGGGATGGACCCCGAAATTGGCTATGGTGTTGAAAACGGTTCGTCGGGTGTTGACCTGGGCTACTACCCACGTCCGAGAACGGTAATGGTTGGTGTTAATGTCAAATTTTAAAAATTGAAGGAAGATGAAAAGATTATCAATATACCTACTGGCACTGACTGCGTTTCTTTTTAGTGCCTGTTCGGAAAACTGGTTGGACAGTGAACCCCTGACCGGATTGAATGGGGACACCTTCTACCGGAGCAAAAAAGATGCGGAATTGGCTATCGTTGGATGCTACGATGGTGTTCAGGTTTTGTACAGCAGTGGCATCGCCTTTCCGGTTTTATCGGAGGTGGCTTCAGATAACTGCTTTGGAGGTACCGGAGCAAACGATGACTATAAATATCAAATCATGGATAACTTCGACCTGCAGGTTTCTCCGGCCGAAGTAGACATGCTGAATGATAACTGGAAAAACTACTATAAAGCCATTTATCGCTGCAACAGTTTGCTGCTGAATATCGATAAAATTGAGTGGGAAGGCGACGAAGCTTATAAGCTGTCCATCGAATCACAAGCGAAATTCCTTCGGGCTTATTGTTATTTCGACATGGTTCGCTTGTGGGAGCGCGTTCCTTTATTAACCCTTCCATCGAGCGAAAATTTGCCACAGGCACCTGCCGATTCAACCTATGCTTTAATTGCAAGTGATTTGAAATATGCGGCAGACAATGGTTCGGAAACAGTGGAAGCCGGGCGGGTGAATAAATGGGCAGCCAAAGCCATGTTGGCCCGGGTGTACTTGTTCTACACTGGTTACTACGGAGAGACCGAGCTGGCTGGAATTACGAAAGCCGAAGTATTGCAAGGTTTGGAAGATATCGTTGCAGCGACGGGAACCAACGGCTACGGTTTGGTGGAAGAGTATAAAAATCTGTGGCCGGCGGCATCATCAACGCCGGTGCCGGCTGACAACAGCCTGACTACGACTTACGCCGGCAAAGACAACATGGAAACTGTTTTTGCCATTAAGTACAATATTACTTCCGACTACAACGGAAATACCGATGGCAACCACTGGTTGGTCATGCTGGGCTTACGCACCCAGTCGTTTTCTCCTTACGGACGTGGCTGGGGGGCTTGTCCTGTTGTTCCTTCTCTCTACCAGGCCTATGAAGCTGATGATGCAAGGAAAGAAGCTTCCATCATCGCTATTACTCAGGAAGGCCTTGATTTTGATACCAGCGATCAGCGGGATTATACCGGGTATACCAACAAAAAATATACGCCGCTGGCATTGCCTGATGGTCAGGATGTGGCCGAAGCTAATGATGCGGTGAATCTAATGATTGGCCAGTTTCAGGACTATGTTGTGATTCGGTATGCTGATGTTTTACTGATGGCTGCGGAACTGGGAAGCGCCAATGCTCAGGATTATTTCGATCAGGTTCGTGAGCGTGCCGGATTGGACTCAAAACCGGTGAACCAGGCCAATATTATGGCTGAGCGTCGTTTCGAGTTTGCATTCGAAGGGTTACGCTATTGGGATCTGCTTCGCAATGGAGTAAGCAGCGCCGCGTCTACAATCGCTGTTTCAACAACGGTGCAAAATGCCGGCCTGGAAGAGCCTAAAGTGATTAACGCACAAAAAATCATCGATACAAACGGCCTGTTCCTGATTCCACAAACACAAATCAGCTTGTCTAGTGGTTTAATTACACAAAATGATGGTTGGAACTAATCAAAACAAAAATCTTATGAATACACGTAATTTTAAAATATACACGCTGTTGTTGGGTATGGTAATGGCCCTCTTTGCCTGCCAGCCCGACGAGTTCAGCCTGGGCTCTTTATTGTCAAAAGAAGACCTGCAATACAGCATCACCCAGAATCCAAACGACCCGAATATGGTGATTTTGGAAAGCTTGACCCCGGGAATGACCCCGCTTTGGATTACCCCGGTAGGACGTTCTACTAAATTGAAGGACACCTTGCGTTTCCCTTTTGCCGGCGATTACCAGTTTATTTACGGTGTGCAGAGCGCCGGTGGATTTGTTCAGGCTGACGCATACAACCTGACCATTACCGGAAATAATTTCGACTATGTAACCGATCCGTTGTGGACGATGCTGACCGGCGGTGTGGGAGAAAGTAAAACCTGGGTACTGGATTTATTCCCGAAAGATGTTGCTCCCAATTTCAGCAAATATTTCGTTGGTCCGCAGTACTTCTGGGGAACCGGTGATAATTGGGAAACGTTTCATCTACTTGCAGATGGTGTGAGCCGTGATGAGGTAAATGCACAATTTGGACTTACCAGTGCAACCGGTTGGTACTGGGACG